>Ga0068852_100004329_pt1 | contig 10018 bp, 5 predicted proteins | sample KBSCornC22_FD_66594 | JGI IMG/M metagenome (GOLD analysis project Ga0068852, IMG submission 66594) | Corn rhizosphere microbial communities from Kellogg Biological Station, Michigan, USA - KBS Corn C2-2 | ecosystem: Host-associated > Plants > Roots > Rhizosphere > Soil ... | reverse complement strand
CGTGCACACGCTGGTGCGCTGGCTCGGCATCTGCGACGGCAACATGCAGGAAGGCTCGTTCCGCTGCGACTGCAACGTGTCGGTGCGCCGTCCCGGCGCGGCGCTCGGCACGCGCACCGAGATCAAGAACGTCAACTCCTTCCGCTTCGTCGAAAAAGCCATCGACTACGAGATCGAACGCCAGATCCGCGCGCTCGAGAACGGCGAAACGATCGTGCAGGAAACGCGGCTGTACGATCCGGCACGCCATCAGACGCGGCCGATGCGCAGCAAGGAATCGGCCGACGACTATCGCTACTTCCCCGATCCCGACCTGCCGCCGCTGACCATCGCGCCCGCCGACATCGAACACGAACGCGCGCGCCTGCCCGAACTGCCGCAGGCGCGCCGGCAGCGCTATGTCGACGAACTCGGACTGCCCGACGCCGACGCGGGCCAGCTCTGCGCCGATCGCGCGACGACGGATTATTTCGAAGCGGTGCTGGCTGAATTGCCCGGCCAGGCCAAGCTCTGCGCCAACTGGGTGCTCGGCGAAGTCGCCGCGAATCTGAATGAAGCCGGCATCGAGATCGACGCTGCACCGGTCGCCGCGTCTGCGCTCGCGCAACTGCTGACGCGCCTGCGCGAAGGCATCATCTCCGGCAAGATCGCCAAGGATGTCTTCGCCGCGATGTGGGCCGGGCAAGGCGATGCCGATGCGATCATCGACGCGCGCGGCCTCAAGCAGATCTCCGACACCGGCGCACTCGGCGCCGCGATCGACGCGGTGCTCGCCGAATACCCGGCGCAGCTCGCCGACTACCGCGGCGGCAACGAAAAGCTGCTGCAGTTCTTCGTCGGCCAGGTCATGAAACGCACGCGCGGCCAGGCCAATCCGCAGCAGCTCAATGACGTGTTGAGGCAGAAGCTCGCGGGTAGTTAGGGGCCAGGTCGCGTGGAATGAGGCACGCCAGCCACGCTGGCGGCGCCCTGACGTTCGTGTTTGATCGTCCTGCGCGGGGCGGAAGTCGCAGCGCGCAGTGGTGTCGAATCGTCCGCCGCCGCGATACGGGCGCTTCAGTCGAAGCCTTCTCCAAACACCCGGTCCTGCCGCACGACCGGCAGCGGCGCCGGGGAAATCACGACGCGGCCGATGCCGAGCGCGCCGACGTAGTCGTCGCCCCAGCAACGCAGGCTGCCGTCGAGCGTGCCGGCGCACGCATGCGTGCCGCCGATCGCGAGCGCGCCGCCCGCGGCACCCGCGGTGCCGAGCACGAGCGTCGGCACGAGGCGCAGGCTGCGTCGCGCGCCACCGTTGCCGAGGTCGCCGTTGTAGTCGGCACCCCAGCACAGCACGCTGTTGTCGCGAATCGCGCAGGAAAAATCCTCGCCGCTCGCGATGTCCGTGACATCGCTGCCCAGACCGGTGACGGCATCCGGCACGTAGCGATGATCGTTGATCACGCCGTTGCCGAGCGCACCGTAGCCGTCGTAGCCCCAGCATTTCGCCGCGCCGTTCTGGATTGCGCAGGTATGCAGATAGCCGCCACTGATTCGTGTGACGCCCGAATCCATTCCGCTGACCGCTTCAGGGACCGAGCGCAGACCCTCGGCGGTGCCGATGCCGAGCTGGCCGTCGGTGTTGAGTCCCCAGCATTTCGCCGCACCGTTCTGCACGGCGCACATGTGGCTGTAGCCCGCACCGATCCAGCTCACGCCGCTCGACAGGCCGGTGACCGCAACCGGCACAGCGCTTTGTTCCGTGGTGCCGTTGCCGAGTTCGCCGTTGGCGTTGAAGCCCCAGCACCAGACACCGCCGAGCCGTAGCGCGCAGGTGTGCCGGTGGCCCGAGGCGACCTGTGTAACGCCGGTCGCGAGCGACGCGATGGGCGTCGGCTGCCATTGCGCCGGTCCTTCGCCGCTGCCGAGCTGGCCGTATTCGTTGTCACCCCAGCACAGCACGGCACCGGCCACGGCGGCGCACGAATGCTCGCTGCCGGCGCTGACCGAATCCGCGCGCTGCGTGATGACCTGCGCCGGCCCCGGCAGCGATTCGTTGGTGGTCTGCGTGCCGCGGCCGAGCTGCCCGTCCGCGTTGTAGCCCCAGCAATGCACGCCATTCGCCGCAGCGGCGCAGGTGTGGTTGATGCCGGCGGCGACCACGGCCGGCGTGCCGTAGCTGCCTGAGACGACGACTGGCGACGTACGCAGATCGGCTGATCCGTCACCGAGCTGGCCGCTGGTATTGAATCCCCAGCAGGCCGCTCGACCGTCCGCGGTGCGTACGCAGGTATGGGCGTTGCGCGTGGACAGTTCCAGCGTCGCGCCGACGCCGGCGACGACTTTTGGCGAGTTCGAGTTGGTGTACTGGCCGGTCTGGCCGTAGGTCGCGTTGCCCCAGCAGTAAACGCCGGTCGCGCCCCGCGCGCAGGTATGGATGACGCCCGCTGCGATGCCGAGTGTTGCGAGCGGAAAGTTGTCGACGAGCGTCGGCTCGAGCCGCGGCAGCATGTCGCCGAGACCGAGCTGGCCGTAGTCGTTGGCGCCCCAGCAGTACAGCGCGCTGCCACTGCGCGCGCAGGTGTGGGTCAATGCCGCCGAGACCTCGCCGACCGTGTTGCCGAGATTGATTACGGCGACCGGCGCGTAGCGCGCGACGGCGGGCTGGCCATCGCCGAGCTGGCCCGAAAGGTTCTCACCCCAGCACCAGGCCGCGCCGTCGATCACGGCGCAGCTGTGCAGCGCCCCGGTGCTGACCTGGCTGACGCTGCCGCTCGGCGCGGAGACCTCGACCGGGACTGACGAATCCACATCGTCGCCGTTGCCGAGCTGGCCGTAGAAGTTGTTTCCCCAGCACTTCAGTGCGCCGCCGATCACCGCGCAGGTGTGGTAATCGCCCGAGGCGATCTGCGTCGCCGTGCCGTTCACGCCCTGCACGCGGACCGCCTCGGGGCTGTCCTCGAGCGTGCCGTCGCCGAGCTGGCCGTACTGATTCAGGCCCCAGCACCACAGGTCGCCTTGCGTCAGCGCGCAGGCGTGTCCGCGGCCGGAGCTGACCGCGTCGACCGGCGTACCCGGAAGGCCGCGGATACGCTGCGGTTCGACCGACGAGATGCCGTTGCCGGTGCCGATCTGGCCGTAAAGATTGTTGCCCCAGCAATACACGCCAGTCGAACCGACCACGGCGCACGTAAACGCACCGCCGACTGAAATGTGCTGCACGGGTTCGAGCGGGACAACCACGCCGCGCGCGTCGAAAAGCGCGCTTGCGGTCGTGCCGGCCAGGAGCAGAAACGCGCCGGCGACTGTCGTCATGATGCGGGAGCGCGTACTGCGCTGACGCGAGCGTGCGTCTAGCACCGCGCCATCAGGCTGATCAGGTCGTTGCTCGCCGCTCGTCGGGAGGGCAGGGAAGCAGGCCCAACGGGGCAGCGTGATTCGCAACTGGCGCATGGAGCAGGCCCGAAACCACGGGCCTATGCCCGACCGGCCGATGATAGCGCAGCACTCCGCGGCACCGCCGTTGCGGCGGCGTGAACGCGCCGGCGTACGCTCAGGTGTGCGGCATTGCAACCGCGAGGCCGCGCCGCTTCTCGTCGCGATAGCGCAGCGGCGTCGCGCCGGTCAGCGCCTTGAACTGGCGCGTAAATGCGCTCTGATCGCTGTAGCCGCAGGCACTCGCGACCGCGGCGACGCTGTCGTCGCTGCGCACGAGCAGCTTGGCCGCCGCGTCGATGCGCGTACGCGCGAGTAGCTGCATCGGGGTGAGATCGAACAGTCGCTTGACCAGCCGCTCGAGCCGGCGCGTGCCGAGCCCGGCCACGCGCGCGAGCGCATCGATGCGTACGGATTCGCCGTAGTGCTGATGCAGATAGTCGATCGCGCGCGCGACGCGGTTGATGCTTTCGTCGGACGGATCGACATGGCGGCAGATGCCGCAGAGACCGACGACCTTCTCCGCCTCAAGAATGGGAAACTTATACGAAATGCACCAGCTCGCACCGCCGTCGGCCTGCGGCACGCGCTGCAGGCGATCGTGGATCTCGACACGCTCGTCGAGCACGGCGCGGTCCTGCGCGTAGTAGAAGGAACCGTAGGGTTCCGGGAACAGTTCATCGGCGGTGCGGCCGATCAGCTCGTCCTTGCTGCGCACACCGCAGCGGTCGACGAGCGTGCGGTTCACCGCGACATAGCGCGCCTCGCGATTCTTGACGAAAAAAAGCGTGTCCTGCGCGCAGTCGAACAGACGCTCGGCGACGGCCGCGGCGGATTGCATCGACAGCATCGGGCCGGACATGGAAATACCGTCCGACATGCCGCCGCCGGCACGCTGCTGGATTGTGGACATTGCAGTCTCCCGCCATCGAGGGCATCGCAGCGCCATTGCGCCGCTCCTGCCCGATCCGACACCCCGATTGTCGGAACCGATCAATACGCGACCGACCGGAGCACCGATAGTAGCGGGGTTTCGTCCCCGGTAAACCCTCAGGTTCGAAGCTGGCGGCCCCTCCGCCGTTCCGTGCGTGGTTCCCCTGTCCTCGTGTGGAGAAATATCGATGAAGACGCAGTATCGCTTTGCCGCATTGTGCTTGGCGCTGGGTTCGGCCCTCGCCTGCAGTGCCAGTTTCGCCGCGACCGACTCGCCGGCCGCGTTCGATCACACGCTCCGCCCGCTCGCGCGCGTGGAACATCAGGTCATGCCGGCCGTCGACCTGGCCACGCTGACGCGCGAAGACGCGACACGCCGCGCGCAGGACCTGCCGCCACGCTTCGCCGCACCGATCGCCGTGCAGATCACGCCGGACAACGCCGGCACCTGGGAAGCGCTCGATGCGCAGACCAGCATCTGGCGCCTGCGCGTCACCTCGCCCGGCGCGTACTCGATCAATCTCGGCTTCACGCGCTACCACATGCCCGACGGCGGAAAGCTGCTGGTCTACCCGGCCGGCCTCAAGGCCGACGGCGACCGCTCGCTCGTCCGCAGCTTTGGCGCAAAAGACAATGCCGAACATGGCCAATTGTGGACACCCATCGTCGCCGGCGATGACGTCGTCGTCGAAGTCGTCGTGCCCAACGCCCAGCGCAAGCTGCTGCAGCTTGAGCTGACCTCGGTCAACCACGACTACCGCGGCTTCAACCGCGTCGCGAGCGAACTCAGCGGCGCCGGCCCGAAAGACGCCGGCGACGTGTCCGGCTCATGCAACGTCGACGTGATGTGCCCCGAAGGCGACCCGTACCGCGACCAGATCCGCTCGGTCGCCGTGTACTCCACCGGCGGCAGCACGTTCTGCACCGGCAGCCTGCTCAACAACACTGCGCAGGACAAGAAGCCGTTCTTCCTGACCGCAGCCCACTGCGGCATCAACTCGGGCAACGCCGCGTCGCTGGTCGTCTACTGGAACTTCCAGAACTCCTACTGCCGCCCGGTCGGCAGCGCCGCGTCCGGCCAGGCCGGCGACGGCACCACGAACCAGTTCCTGAGCGGCGCGTTCTTCCGCGCGTCGTACACGCCGTCGGACTTCACGCTCGTCGAGCTCGACGAAACGCCCGCCGCGGCGGCCAACGTGTATTTCAACGGCTGGGACCGGCGCAGCCAGAACTTCCCGTCGGCCTTCGGCATCCACCACCCGGCCACCGCCGAGAAGCGCATCAGCCTCGCCAACGGCGCGACCGCGACGACGAGCTACAACTCGACCGCCGAACCCGGCGACGGCACGCACGTGCAGGCGCGCTGGCGTCCCGGCATCGGCGTGACCGAGGGCGGTTCCTCGGGCTCGCCGCTGTACAGCAACGAAAAGCGCGTGATCGGCCAGCTCCACGGCGGCCCGTCCTCGTGCAGCGCGACCGACACCAACAAGCGCGACTACTACGGCCGCGTGTCCGTGTCCTGGGCCGGCGGCGGCAGCAACAGCACGCGCCTGTCGAACTGGCTCGATCCGGGCAACACCGGCGCGAGCACGCTCGACGGCCTGACCAGCGGCGGTGGCGGCGGCAACGTCCCGCCGACGGCGAACTTCTCCTTCGTCGTGAACGCGCTGACGGTCAACTTCACCGACGGGTCGAGCGACAGCGACGGCAGCGTCGCCTCGCGCAGCTGGAACTTCGGCGACGGCACCACGTCGACGGCGACGAGCCCGAGCAAGACCTACGGCGCGTCCGGCTCCTACACCGTCGTGCTGACCGTGACCGACAACAACGGCGCCACGAACAGCGTGACCAAGCAGGTCGTCGTCGGGTTGGTGGCCGGCAACACGCTGACCAACGGCGTGCCCGTGACCGGCATCAGCGGCGCAGCGAACAGCGAGCAGACCTGGACCCTGGCTGTGCCGGCCGGCGCCAGCAACCTCTCGTTCGTCACGAGCGGCGGCACCGGTGACATGGACCTGTACGTGAAGTTCGGTTCGGCACCGACGACGTCAAGCTACGACTGCCGTCCGTATGCCGGCGGCAACGCGGAGACCTGCAACATCGCCACGGCGCAGGCCGGTACCTACTACGTCATGCTGCGCGGCTACAGCGCCTTCACCGGCGTCAGCCTGACCGGCAGCTTCACGACGGGCGGTGGCGGCGGCACGCAGACCTACAGCAACGCGGCGGATTTCGCGATCGGCGACAACACCACGGTCGACAGCCCGATCACGGTATCGGGGCGCACGGGCAACGCACCGAGCAATGCCTCGGTCACCGTCGCGATCGTGCATACCTACCAGGGTGACCTGAAGGTCGATCTCGTCGCACCGGACGGCACGCTCTACAACATCCACAACCGCACCGGCGGCGGCACCGACAACATCAACAAGACGGTGACGCTGAATCTTTCGAGCGAAGCGCTCAACGGTACGTGGAAGCTGCGCGTCAACGACAACGCGAGCGGCGATACGGGCAGGATCGACAGCTGGTCGGTCACGTTCTGATCGTTGACTTGCTACACGTGTGAACCGGCGGTCCCGCCTCATGGCGGGGCCGCTTTTTTTGTGCGGCACTTTTCGACTTTCGTACTCCGGCCCAATTTTGTAGGGTGGCCGCGATTCCGACCGCCGCCGTGAACCGATGAACCCGATCATCTACGCCATCCCCGTCTTCTTCGCGCTGATCGGCATCGAGCTGTGGATCGCGCACCGGCGCCGCGCGAGCGCGTACAACTTCGCCGATGCGGTCTGCAGCATAGGACTCGGCGCGATGTCGCAGGTCAGCGGGATCTTTTCCAAGCTCGTGATGCTCGGCATCTACGTCGCGGTCTACGAACACCTGCGGCTGTTCTCGCTCGATGTGCGCAGCGTCGCGGTCTGGCTGAGCGGCCTGCTGCTCTACGATTTCCTCTATTACTGGCACCACCGCATGGGCCACGAAGTCGGCGTGCTCTGGGCCGCGCACGTCGTGCATCACCAGAGTGAAGAATTCAACCTTTCCACAGCGCTACGCCAGACCAGCTCGGGCTTCCTGTTCGGCTGGCTGTTCTATCTGCCGATGGCCGTGCTGGGTTTCCCGCCGCTGCTGTTCGTCGCGGTGGGACTGATCGACCTGCTCTACCAGTACTGGATCCACACCGAACAGATCGGCAAGCTCGGCTGGTTCGACCGCGTGTTTGCTTCGCCGTCGAACCACCGCGTGCATCACGGCGTCAACGACCGCTATCTCGACAAGAACTACGGCGGCATCCTGATCCTGTGGGACCGGATGTTCGGCACCTACGCCGACGAGGACGCCGACGAGCCGGTCATCTACGGCACGCGCTCGCCGCTGCGCCGCTACGATCCGGTCTGGTCGAACCTCGAAGTCTATGCAGCGCTCGCGCGCGACACCTGGCGCACACGGCGCTGGCGCGACAAGCTCGCCGTCTGGTGGAAGCCGCCGGGCTGGCGTCCCGACGATCTCGTCGCGAGCGAGAGCAAGCCCGCGTTCGATCCGTATGCGCGCAGCAAATACGCACCGCGCGTCGCACCCGCGGTGCAGGCGCATGTCGGCGTGCAGTTCCTGCTGCTGATGCTGATCGGCGCCGACTGTCTCGCGCGGGCCGAGCAGCTGCCGCTGGCCTGGGGCCTCGGCTATGCGGCGTGGGCTACGGCGAGCCTCGTCGCACTGTGTGCGTGGCTCGAAGGGCGCCGCCGCGCGCTCGTGTTCGACCTGACTCGTCTCGGCGCCGCGCTGCTGGCGCTCGGTCTGAGCGGGCACTGGTTCGGCGCGCAGTGGAGCGGCGCCGTGCTCCTGTCCATCGGCGCGGCGCTTGCGGCGTCAATGGTCGCTGCGGTGCTCGTTGCGTTCATGGCCGCGCGCTCTGAGGTCGCGGCAGCGGACTAGGCGGTTGTCGAGAAGCGAGCAGAAGTCCTTTCTCTATCGCTTGCGCGATCGACCCCTCGTGCAATCCGCTCCGGATCGCTTGAACGGGACCTTTCTCGGCAGCCCTGCCAGATAACCACTAACGCCGCATCGATACCGGCAGGTACTTGTCAGGAATATTCGCCGAACTGACCCAGTTCTGGTCGCGGTCCAACACGAGCGTCAGCTCCGCGTCCGCGAGGCGCGCCTGGTTCAGTCCCTGCAGTCTGGCGCGGATCTGGCAGCCGCCGTCGGCGGGTCCGAATTCGAGGCTCGCGAGGTACGTGCCGCTATAGCTTTCCGGCGATCCGAAGCCGTCGTCGCCGTTGACCGGGCAGCGCTGGTTGGTCTGATAGAACTCGGCGACGGCGACGCGCTGCATGCTCGCCGCGACATAGGCCTGACTGACGCGCGCGCGGATCGTGTAGTCGCTGTAGGCCGGAATCGCGATCGCCGCGATGATGCCGCCAAACAGCACCAGGCCGCCCAGCAGCACGCCACCGATGATCAGCCCGACCTTGCTGCCGCTCTTACGCGGCACGGCGGCGCGGCGCTCGACCGTGCGCGGCACCGGCGGCGGCGCGCCCTGCACACCGAGCTGCGCCGCAACCTGGGCCAGCGGCACCCAGCCCGGCAGTCCCTCGTGCCACACGAGTGTGGACATATCCACATCGCCGCGTTTGAGTGCAGCCACGAGTTCGGCACCGGCCAGCGGCCCCTGCTGCTGGCGCTGACGGTCGGCGTAGTACCACTGCTGTGACATGGCTGATTCCCCCGGAGTGCCTGCGCATCCTAGAGGCCCGTCGGGTCGCAGCGCAAAGCCTGTGTGCGTCGCTGCTTCTGCGGGCTTACAACCGCGCCGCGCGCTTGACCGCGAGGTAATGCTGCACCAGCGCCGCCGGTAGTTCCGCGCAGGTCACGTCGAGCACGTCGGTGCCCTGCGCGCGCAGGGCTTCGTGGGCGTGGGTGCGCTGTTCGATGTATTGCGCGAGCGCGCCGACGCCGATCGCGTCGGCGAGGTCGGCGACGGGCTGTTCGGGCGGACGTTCGAGGGCCTGCTCGCGCAGGCTGGCGACGCAGACGAGATGGCGTTTCTGCAGCTGGCGTACGGCGCTGAGCAGATCCTCGATGTCTTCGTCGCGCACGTTGGTGATGAACAGCACGAGGGAGCGGCGCTGCTGGCGCAGGGCGAGCTGCTTGGCGGCGTCGAGATAATCGGTCGCGAGCGGCGTGGCGTGCAGGTCGAACACGCTGTTGAGCAGTGCATCGATCGTGGCCAGGCCGCGTCGCGGCGCGAAGTAGCGCGTCTGTCCGCCGGCGGCGAGCAGGCCGACGCCGTCGCCCTGGCGCAGCGCGATGTAGGCGACCATCAGCGCGGCATTGAGGCAGTGATCGAAATGCGCGAGGTTGCCGTCGCGCGCGAGCATGCGCCGACCCGTGTCGACGACGAGCAGCACCTGCTGGTTGCGCTCGAGCTGGTACTCGCGCGAGATCAGCTTGCGTGCGCGCTGGCTCGCCTTCCAGTCGATCTGGCGCAGCGCATCGCCGCTGCGGTATTCGCGCAGCTGCTGGAATTCGGTGCCTTCGCCGCGGCGGCGCTTGAGATGCGCGCCGACGACGCGCGAGGCGCGCTCGGCACCGACCAGCGCGAGCTTCGCCAGCGGCGCGAAATTCGGATAGACGCGCACGAGCTGGTCCAGCGCGATGCGCCGCTGCTGGCGCC
>Ga0068852_100004324_pt1 | contig 10029 bp, 7 predicted proteins | sample KBSCornC22_FD_66594 | JGI IMG/M metagenome (GOLD analysis project Ga0068852, IMG submission 66594) | Corn rhizosphere microbial communities from Kellogg Biological Station, Michigan, USA - KBS Corn C2-2 | ecosystem: Host-associated > Plants > Roots > Rhizosphere > Soil ... | reverse complement strand
GCCTCGAGCGTGTCGACGATGGTGGCCGTGCCGACCTCGAAGTTGCGCTTGGCCTGGGCGAGCTGCTCCGAGATGGCCGTCTTCTGCGACCCCGAGAGCGCCACGTTGTCCTGCGCGAGCAGCACGTCGAAATACGCCTGTGCGAGGCGCAGCGCGAGATCCTGCTGCGCGCTCGCGAGCACCGCCTCGGCCTGCAGCACCTGTTTCTCCGCCTGCGAGATGGCGATCCAGTTCTGCAGGCGGAAGATCGGCTGCGACAGCGTGACCGCCGCGCTCTTGGTGTTGAACTCGACGTCCGGGACGCCGCCACGCGAGACCCAGTTGCGGAAGACGTTGGCGCTCACCGCGGCCTGCGGCAGGTACGTCGAGCGCGCCTGCGGCAGGCGCTCCACGGTGGCGGAGTACTGCGCGCGCGCCGACTGGTAGACCGAGTCGGTGACGAGGGAATCGCGGTAGAGCGTGAGGAGGTCGGCAGCAGCGGAGTGCCCCGCGGCGGCCACGAGCAACGCCGCGGTAAGGATGCGTGTCTTCATCTAGAAGCGGAACCGCGACGGCTCGGCCGCGTTCACGAGGGGCTTGAGGACGGTTTCGAAAAGCTCGGTGTGCTGGAAGGTGCTGGCAACCGGCTCGCGGACCAGCACCGCCTTCATCACCGGCAGGTCGCCCACCACGGCGAAGAGCCGGCCGCCGGGGGCCAGCCGCTCGAGGAACGACTGCGGCAGCACGGCGGTCGAGCCGGTCAGCACGATCACGTCGTAGGTGGCTTCCGTGAGCGGCGCGCGAGCGCTGTCGCCCTGCAACAGGGTCACGTTGGCAATGCCGGCCGTGCGCAGGTTGGCTGCGGCGCGCGCCTGGAGGTCGGGGTAGATCTCGGCGCTCGTCACCTGCCGCGCACGGCTCGCCAGCAGCGCGGTGAGATAGCCCGAGCCCGTGCCCACCTCGTAGACCGTCTCGTGCGGCTGCAACATGATCTCCTGCAGGATGCGGGCCTCGATTTTCGGCTGCATCATCGCCTCGCCGTGGCCCAGCGGCAGCTCGAGATCCGCGAACGCGAGCGCGCGATGCTCGGGCGGCACGAACTCCTCGCGCTTCACGCGCGACAGCAGCTCGAGGACCGTGGGATCGAGCACCTCCCAGGGGCGGATCTGCTGCTCGATCATGTTGAAACGGGCTTGCTCGATATTCATAGGCGCGGGCAGTGAGGCCCGGGAGGCGGGTGGGCACGACGAAGAAGATGTGGATTGTAGCAAAGCGGCCCTTCCGCCCGTATTGCGCCCAGGCATCGAAATCGCCATTTCGTCCTGCCGATTCCCGCTTTCGCCCCACCCCGAAATCGGGACGTACCTCATTTCCCGTATAGCGGAATCGTGTCCCGCAATGTGGGAAATGGGGCCCGTCCCGATTTTCCGCATGGAGGAAAGGCGCTAGTCGAGCGTGCGCTGGTAGCGCAGGAGGGCGAGGCCGGTGACGACCGCGAGGATGGCGGCGAGCGGCCAGATGCTGGGCGCGATATCGGCGAACCCGCTGCCCTTCAGCAGCACGCCGCGAACGATGCGCAGGAAATGCGTGAGCGGCAGCACCTGGCCGAGCGCCTGTGCCCACTCCGGCATGCCGCGGAAGGGGAACATGAAGCCGGAGAGCAGCATCGACGGCAGGAAGAAGAACATCGTCATCTGCATCGCCTGCATCTGGCTCCTGGCGAGCGTGGAGAAGGTGAAGCCGATGGCGAGGTTCGTGGCGATGAAGAGCACCAGCACGGCCGACAGGAGGGCGAGGCTGCCCACCACCGGCACATCGAACACGAACACGGCGGCGAGCAGGATCACCGCGACCTGCACGTAGCCGATGAGGATGTACGGCACGATCTTGCCGATCATCACCTCGAGCGGCCGCACGGGCGTGGCGAGCAGGTTTTCCATCGTTCCCCGCTCGCGCTCGCGCGTCATCGCGAGCGCGGTCATCATGACCATCGTCATGGTGAGGACCACGCCCATGAGGCCGGGCACGATGTTGTACTGCGTGATGCCCTCGGGGTTGTAGCGGCGGTGCACGCGCAGCTCGAAGGCGGGCGGCTGCGACTGCAACGCGGCGAGGGGACCCGTGAGGTCGTGGTCGAGCGCGGTCAGGTTCACCTGCTGCACGGCCGCGAGCGCATTGCTGGTTGCCGCGGGATCGGTGGCGTCGGCCTCGATGAGGACGGCAGGCCGCTCGCCGCGCTGCAGGCGGCGCGAGAAGTCCGCGGGGATGTGCAGCACGAACTGCACCTCGCCGCGCGCGATCAGGCGATCGGCCGCCTCCTCGCCTGCGGGCTCCGCCACCATGCGGAAGTAGCCGCTGTTCTCCAGGGCGCGCACGAGCGAGCGGCTGAACGGGCTCGCCTCGCCCGCGACCACCGCCGCGGGAAGGCCTTTCGGGTCGAGATTGATCGCGAAGCCGAACAGCACGAGCTGCATCACGGGCACGCCGATCATCATCGCGAATGTGAGGCGGTCGCGCCGCACCTGCACGAACTCCTTCGCGAGCACGGCCATGAAGCGATGCCAGGCGAACATGGGCTCAGCGCGGCATGAGGTGGATGAACACGTCCTCGAGCCCCGGCTGGACGCGCTGCAGCGCGAGCCCTTCGCGCGCGAGCGGTCCCAGCGCGGCCTCGAGCGCGGCGGCGTCGGTCCCGCTCACGTGCAGCGCCGCGCCGAACGGCACCACCATCTCGACGCCCGGCAACGTGCGCAGGCGCGCGGCGAGGTCCATCAACCCCTCGCCCTCGATCGACCAGGTGGACAGCCCCGCACGCGCGATCACCTCGGCCGCGGTGCCGTGCGCGAGCAGCTTTCCGTACGCGATGTACGCCACCTCGTGGCAGCGCTCGGCCTCGTCCATGTAATGCGTGCTCACCAGCACCGTGATGCCTTCGTGCGCGAGCGCGTGGATGTGCTCCCAGAAGTCGCGGCGCGCGCCCGGATCGACTCCCGCGGTGGGCTCGTCGAGGAGGAGCAGCTTCGGGTCGTGCAGCAGGCACGCGGCGAGCGCGAGGCGCTGCTTCCAGCCGCCCGAGAGCGTGCCCGCGAGCTGCGCGCGGCGCTGCGCGAGGCCCAGGCGCTCCAGCGCCGCGTCGATGCGGCGCGAGCGGCCGGTCACGGCGTAGATGCGCGCGACGAACTGGAGGTTCTCCTCGATCGAGAGATCCTCGTAGAGACTGAAGCGCTGCGTCATGTAGCCCACCTCGCGCTTGATGCGTGCCGACTCGCGCAGGATGTCGAAGCCGAGGCAGGTGCCGCGGCCCTCGTCCGGGGTGAGCAGGCCGCACAGCATGCGGATGGTGGTGGTCTTGCCGCTGCCGTTCGGGCCGAGGAAGCCGTAGATCTGGCCGCGGCGCACGGCGAGCGAGACGTGGTCCACGGCCATCTTGCCGCCGAAGCGCTTGGTGAGGCCCTCGACCTCGATCACGGCGGCTGCCGCGCTCACGGCAGCGTCACGTCCACGGGCTGCCCGGGATGCAGGCGCACGGCGTCGCCCGCTGCGGGCCTCGCTTCCACCAGGAAGACCAGCTTCGCGCGCGAATCCCTGCTGTAGATGATGGGCGGCGTGTACTCTGCCTGCGTGGCGATGAAGGTGATCGGCGCGCGGATGGCGGCACCGCAGCCATCGCAGGCGATCGCGACTTCCTGCCCGGTGTGCAGCGACCCGAGCCGCCGTTCCTCGACGAAGAAGCGCACCTTCACGTTCGCCGGCGGCAGCAGCGACACGACGGGGGCGCCGGCCGGCACCCACTCGCCGGGCACGAAGAGCGTATCCGCGACACTGCCCTCCACGGGAGCGGCGACGGTCTTCTGGCGCAGCCGCCAGTCCGCCTGCGCGAGCGCCTCGCGAGCGGCCGCCGCCTCCGCCTGCGCCGCGCGGATCTCGCCCTCGCGGAAGCCCAGGCGCGCGGTGGCGAGGTCGGCACGCAATTCGGCGACGCGGTTGCGGTCGCGATCGCGCGTGGCGCGCGCCGCGTCGAGGCTGCTGTGGCTCACGAAGCCCTTGGCCACGAGGTCCTGCGTGCGCTGCAGCTCCTTCTCCGAGAATGCCGCGGCAGCCTCGGCCTGCGCGAGCTGCGCCTGCGTGGAGGCGATCTCGGTGGGGCGCTTGCCGCTTTCCAGGTCCTGCACCTGGAGCTGCGCCTTGTGCGCGCGGGCGAGCGCTTCGCGCCGCGCGGCCTCCTCGCTCCCGGCTTCGAGCGCGAAGAGCGGCGCCCCGGCCTCGACCGGGCGGCCGCGAGCGGTCTCGAGGCGTACGAGCGTCCCGGCGAAGGGTGCGGCCACGCGCACGAACTCGCCCTCGACGTACCCCTGCAATCCGGCGGGCTCGTGCTTGCCGCAGGCCACGGCGGCGGCCGCCACGAGCGCAAGCAGGGCGGCCCGTTTCATGCGCGGCGGCGCGCGGCGGGCTTCGCGCGGCGCGGCTCGCCATCGGGTGCAAGCGCGCGCAAGGCAAGATCGATGCGCTCGTCGATGGCGGCATCGCTGACGAGCCCGCGGGCGAGCGCCTTGCCCGCGCGTTCGCCCTCGATCGCACCGGCGAAGAGGATCGGCGCGGCGATGGAGCCCGCGCAGACGCCGATCGCCTGCGGCACCGGCATCCTGCGCAGCTCGCCCGTCTCCTGGGCGTGCGCGATCAACCCCTGCAGGAGCGTGAGGTGGCGCGGCATGTTCTCGCGCAGGAACGCGGTGGCGATCGCGTCGCCGCACAGCGAATCGGCCAGCACGCGCGAGATGAACGCACGATGGTCGCGCAGGAAGCGGCCGAGCACGCGCAACGCGGCGCGCAGGTTGTGCACCGGGCCCACGTCGTGCCCGGACACGAGGGTCACGTGCACGAACATGTCCTCGTACGTGTGCTGCAGCAGCGCGCGCAGGAAGGCCTCGCGGGTGCGGAAGTGGTAGTGGAACATGCCGGGGTTCACGCCGGCCGCTTCGCACACCTCGCGGATGGTGATGCCCGCGCAGCCGCGCAACGGCAGCAGCTCGCGGCCCGCGGCGATGAGGGCGCGATCCAGGTTCCTCGACGGACGCGGCGGCATGGTCGAAACTATGCGCTCGACTAATTATGGCGTCAACCGCCTTGACGCGGCGCCGCCGCTCGCGCACATTGCACGGCCCGCACCGTCGCCCCGACATGTCCCCCGCCGAAGATCTCGCGCGCGCGCAGCAACTGCTCGCCGAAGGCCGCCGCAGCGAGGCGCGCCCGCTGCTCGAGCGCATCTGCGCCGCGCAGCCCGGCAACGTCCCGGCGCAGCGAACGCTTGCCGACGTCGAGCTGCAGGATGGCGATGCGCAGGGCGCCCTTGCCCGCGCCGAACGCATCGCCGCGGCCGATGACGAGGCGATGTTCGTCGCCGCCCGCGCCGAGGATGCGCTCGGCCGCTACGCCGCCGCACGCGACCGCCTGCTCGCACTGCGCGCGCGCCTGCCTCGCACCAGCGGGCCGCTCGAGCTCATGCTCGGACTCGCCTTCCACAAGCTCGGCGATGCCGCCAACGCGATTGCCGCGCTGCAGCTCGCATTCGACCTCAATCCCGAGGTCACGGCGACGGCGAAGAACCTGGCGGCCGCGTTCGCATCGGCAGACCGCCTGGACGACGCACGCGCCGTGCTCAAGCGGGCGCTCGGGCGCCAGCCGGCCGATGCCAGCCTGTGGGTCCGGCTGGCGGCTCTCGAGATCCACCATGGCGACGCGCCGGCCGCGCTCGCGGCACTTTCCAGCGCCGTGCAGGCGATGCCCGCGTCCTCCGTGACGTGGCGCGAGATCGGCTATGCGTATGCGGACCTGTGGAAATACGACGAGGCCGACCGTGCCCTCGGCCTCGCCTCCGCGCTCGATCCGGGGGAGCCGCGCATCGAGACCCATCGCGCGATGGTGCGCCAGGAGCTGGGCGACGTTCGCGGCGCGCTGCGCTCGCTGCAGGCGGCGGTCGCGCGCGAGCCCGCGAACATGCGCGCGGTGGTGAGCGAGCGGCTGATGCTGCCGCAGGTGTACGAGGATGTGGAGGAGGTGGCGCGGTGGCGCGCGCGCTACGACGCAGGCCTCGGCGACATCGAGCAGCGCATCGAATCGTGGCTGCCGCAGGCGCAAGGGATCTTCGAGCTCAACCGCAACAACTTCCTGCTCGCCTACCAGGGCGAGGACGACCGCGAGCTGCAGCGCCGCTACTCGGCCTTCCTCGCGCGCCTCCTCGAGCGCGCACGCCCCGAGTGGCGCGCGGGACGGCCGGTGACCTTCCGCGGCGAGCGGCGGTTGCGCGTGGGGTTCGTGGGCAGCATCTTCCGCGACTGCACCGCAGGCCGCTACTTCGAGCGCTGGATCACCGGCCTCGATCCGGCGCGCTTCGAGCGCTTCGTCTACCACACGGCGCCCGTGGCCGATGCGTACACCCAGCGCATCGCCGCGGCGAGCGAGCGCTTCGCCACCCTGCGCGCCGGCACCGAGAACACGGCCGCGAGCATCTTCGCCGACGACCTCGACGTGCTCGTGCAGCCGGAGGTCGGCATGAACGCGCTCACCTACGAGATCGCGGCCCTGCGCCTCGCCCCGGTGCAATGCGTTGGCTGGGGACACCCGGTCACCACGGGCAGCGATGTGGTGGATGCCTACTTCACCAGCGAGCCCATGGAGCCGCCCGACGCGGACTCCCATTACGTCGAGCGGCTCGTGCGCCTGCCCGGGATCGGCGTGAGCTACTCGATGCCGGAGCCGCTCCCGCCCGCGCCGCGCGCGCAGCTCGGCCTTCCGGAAGGACGGCGCATCTACATGTGCGCGCAGTCGCTCTTCAAGGTGCATCCGGAGATGGACGACCTCCTCGCCGGCGTGATCGCGCACGATCCCGAGGGCGTGCTGGTGTTCTTCCAGGCGATGGGCCGCTTCGCCACCGAATCGCTCGCCGGGCGGCTGCAGCGTGCGTTCGCGCGCCGCGGCATCGCGCCGCGCGGACAGCTCAAGTTCCTGCCGCGCATGGAGAGCGGGCAGTTCCGCCGTGCCCTCGCCGCGGCCGACGTGGTGCTGGACACCGTGCGCTGGTCCGGCGGCAACACCAGCATCGACGCCTTCGCGGCAGGCACCCCGGTCGTGACGCTGCCGGGGCGCTTCATGCGCGGGCGGCAGACAGCGGGCATGCTCGCGCTCATGGGACTGCCGGAGCTCATCGCCGCGAGCGCCGGGGACTATGTGCGGCTCGCGGTCGAGGTGGCGCGCGACCGCGACCGCAACGTGCTGCTGCGCCGTGCCATCGTCGAGCGCCGTGGCGTGCTCTTCGACCAGCCGGCCCCTCTCGCGGCGTTCTCGGAAGCGCTGCTCCGGCTGGGCGCCGGCATGCGCTGAAGCCGTCCTGCGGGCGCTATACTGTCCGTTCAACGCAGGGGTCCGGCGCCAACAGGCGCGCCGGTGAGAGAGTCCCTTCGAACCTGATCCGGGTCATGCCGGCGTAGGGAGCGTGAGTGCCCCATCACCCGCTCCTTTAGTCCGTCCGCCCGAAGGAGCTGCCATGAACGCCCATCCCAAGTTCCTCGCCACGACCGCGCACGTCGACGAGGCCGCCGTCCAGCCCCTGCCGCGCTCGCGCAAGGTCCATGTGCAGGGCTCGCGGCCCGACATCCGCGTGCCGATGCGCGAGGTGTCCCAGTCGGATACGCCCGCCTCGTTCGGTGCGGAGAAGAATCCGCCGGTCTACGTGTACGACACCAGCGGGCCGTACACGGACCCGGCCGCGCGCATCGACATCCGCTCCGGGTTGGGCGCGCTGCGTGCGGCGTGGATCGAAGAGCGCGGCGACACCGAGCTGCTCGAAGGGCCGACCTCGCATTACGGCCGTGAGCGCCTTGCGGATCCGAAGCTCGCGGAGCTGCGTTTCGAGCTCAAGCGCACGCCGCGCCGCGCGAAGGCCGGCCGCAACGTGACGCAGATGCACTACGCGCGCCGCGGCATCGTCACGCCCGAGATGGAGTTCGTCGCCATCCGCGAGAACCTGCGCCGGCGCGAATACCTGGAAGAGCTGCGCTCGTCGGGCCCGCTCGGCATCCGCATGGCGGAGCTCCTCGGGCGCCAGCATCGCGGCGAATCGTTCGGCGCCGCGATTCCCGCGGAAGTCACGCCGGAATTCGTGCGCGACGAGGTGGCGCGGGGGCGCGCCATCATCCCCGCGAACGTGAACCACCCGGAGAGCGAGCCGATGGTCATCGGGCGCAATTTCCTGGTGAAGATCAACGCGAACATCGGCAACTCCGCGGTCACCTCGTCCATCGCCGAGGAAGTCGACAAGATGACGTGGGCGATCCGCTGGGGCGGCGACACGGTGATGGACCTCTCCACGGGCAGGCACATCCACGAGACGCGCGAGTGGATCGTGCGCAATTCGCCGGTCCCCATCGGCACGGTGCCGATCTACCAGGCGCTCGAGAAGGTCGACGGCCGCGCGGAGGAGCTCACGTGGGAGATCTTCCGCGACACGCTCGTCGAGCAGGCCGAGCAGGGCGTGGATTATTTCACCATCCACGCCGGCGTGCGCCTGCCCTTCGTGCCGCTCACGGCGAACCGCATGACGGGCATCGTCTCGCGCGGCGGCTCGATCATGGCGAAGTGGTGCCTCGCGCACCACCGCGAGTCGTTCCTGTACGAGCGCTTCGAGGAGATCTGCGAGGTCATGAAGGCCTACGACGTGTCGTTCTCGCTGGGCGACGGGCTGCGTCCCGGCTCCATCTACGACGCCAACGACGAGGCGCAGCTCGCGGAGCTGCGCACGCTGGGCGAGCTCACCGCCATCGCGTGGAAGCACGACTGCCAGGTGATGATCGAAGGCCCCGGCCACGTGCCGATGCAGCTCATCAAGGAGAACATGGACCTCGAGCTCGAGCAGTGCCACGAGGCGCCGTTCTACACGCTGGGACCGCTCACCACCGACATCGCACCCGGCTACGACCACATCACCAGCGGCATCGGCGCGGCGCAGATCGGCTGGTACGGCACGGCGATGCTCTGCTATGTCACGCCCAAGGAGCACCTGGGCCTGCCCGACAAGGAGGACGTGAAGGAAGGCATCGTCACGTACAAGATCGCCGCCCACGCCGCCGACCTCGCCAAGGGCCATCCCGGCGCGCAGATCCGCGACAACGCGCTGTCCAAGGCGCGCTTCGAGTTCCGCTGGGACGACCAGTTCAACCTCGGCCTCGATCCGGACAAGGCGAAGCAGTTCCACGACGAGACGCTGCCGCAGGAAGGGGCCAAGCTCGCGCATTTCTGCTCCATGTGCGGCCCGCACTTCTGCTCGATGAAGATCACGCAGGACGTGCGCGAGTTCGCCGCGAAGCACGGCGTGTCCAACGAGGAGGCGCTGAAGAAGGGCATGGAAGTGAAGGCGGTGGAGTTCGTGAAGCAGGGCGCGGAGATCTACCAGCGCGGCTAGGGTGGTATCCGGGGAACGCGCCCGGCCGCGCATGAAGAGCGCGGCCACGATCGCCCTTGCGGGGCTGGCGGCGCTCGCGGTCGCGATGGGCATCGGGCGCTTCGCCTTCACGCCGCTCTTGCCGATGATGCAGCACGATCGCGGGCTCACCCTCGCGCAGGGCGGGTGGCTCGCCTCGGCGAACTACCTGGGCTACCTGTTGGGCGCGCTCTACGCGATGCGCTCGCGGCTGCCGGCGGCGGGCGCGATCATGGGATCGCTGCTCGTGATCGCGGCGTGCACGCTCCTCGCCGCGGCAACGGATCGTTTCGTCCTGTTGCTGGTGCTGCGTCTCCTTCCGGGCATCGCCAGCGCGCTCGTGCTGGTCTATGTCTCCGCGTGGGCCCTCGAAGCGCTCGCGGCCGCGCAACGACCCGGCCTCGGCGGCGTGGTCTTCTCCGGCGTGGGCGTGGGCATCGTCTGCGCGGGCGTCGTGTGCGCCGTCCTCGTCGCGATGGCGGCCACTTCCGCTACCGCCTGGATCGCGCTCGGCGCGATCGCGTCGATCGCGACGGCATGGATCGCACCCGTCGTGCGCGGCGCGGGGTCGGCAGCGC
>Ga0068852_100004323_pt1 | contig 10030 bp, 9 predicted proteins | sample KBSCornC22_FD_66594 | JGI IMG/M metagenome (GOLD analysis project Ga0068852, IMG submission 66594) | Corn rhizosphere microbial communities from Kellogg Biological Station, Michigan, USA - KBS Corn C2-2 | ecosystem: Host-associated > Plants > Roots > Rhizosphere > Soil ... | reverse complement strand
TGTATTGCTTTTGCACGCTATACAAACTGAAAATAAATTAGCGCGACTGCGGCTATTGTCATTAAAATGAAAGTGGCCCAGCCCAATACATTTGACAACCTGCTGTTGGTATAAGCCTTCATGATTTTTTTATTATTCCCAATGTGTAGCACAACCGCGATCAGCACAGGAGAAGTTAACCCGTACAAAATGGCTGTATAAACTAAGGCCTGAATTGGACTGATCCCGATTAAATTCACCAGGAGTCCTAAAACCAGCGAACCGGCGATAACCAGGTAGAATTTCTTAGCCTGGTAAAATTTTTTATCAAGACTTGCCTTCCATCCAAAAGTTTCTGAAACGATATAGGATAAAGAACCTGTAAGCACCGGGATGGCTAAAAGGCCAGTGCCGATAACACCCACCGTGAACAGCAAATAAGATGCTTTACCCGCCACTGGCTGGAGTGCTTTGGCTGCTTGTTCCACAGTGTCGATTTTTTTCACACCTGCACCGTACAGAGCTGTCCCAGTTGCAAGAATGATGAAGAACATAACAATGTTCGAAAGAAACATACCCACGTTTACATCCAATTGCATTTTTTGTATGAGCAGGCGAAAAAAGTTCCGCTCCCGCTTGTATGGATTTTGTCCATTGGCATCACGTTTAATCAATCGCCTCCTTGCGAGAATCAGCTTCCTGGTTGCCTTCACGTCTTCGGCTTCCATGGTCACCTGCCAGTAAAAAAGATAAGGCGAAATGGTAGTGCCCAAAATAGCGACCAGGATACCAAAAAAATCTTTATCGAATTTTATGGTGGGAACAAAGGTGGAACGAAGCACCTTCCCCCAATGTGGATGGGTAAAAAACGGAACGGCAATATAAAGCAGCACTGCGAGGCACAGATATTTGAGTACAGCAACAATCTTTTCGTAAGGCAAGTAGACAATGAGGAATAAAAGAATTAGAGTGAAAGCCGTACTAAAGACAAAAGGCCTTACCGAGGGAATCATAAGATTTGCCACTGCACCCATTCCACCAATGTCAGCACCAATGTTCAGAATTATCGCAGGAATACTGAAGACCATCATTAAATACAAAAGCCATTTTGGATAATGGCTTTTCAAAGTGGTGGTCAGTCCAACGGATGTAACAAGTCCTATGCGGGCACACATCTCCTGGATGGCTGCCATAAGCGGAAATGTAATAAGAGCAGTCCATAATGTTGCCAATCCAAACTGTGCCCCCGCCTGTGAATACGTCGCGATGCCGGAGGGATCATCGTCGCTTGCGCCAGTAACCAGACCGGGGCCGAGTAACTTTAAAAATCGTACAACTGGGTTAGATGACTTTGCCATGCTTGTTTTTTCCTATTATCTCAATATATAAAAATCGAACCGGTTCCCGAAACACTGCCGCGGGTACCGTACGCATCAGGAGCTTTGAGGCTTTTTGAATTTACCGTTTATGACCGTGGGGAAAAATAGTCTTTCGAACCTATGACCGGAGCAAGGCATGGGATGGAACAAGGGACGGCCTGGATCAAAGCAGCAGCCTATATGTGTGGACCTGCCGTTACCAGATGGACGTAGAGAAAGAAAAAATTGCGAAATGAACCATTATGCTCATACGCCAGCAACCCTGATCAATAAACGGTGCCACGCCGCAGAGTCGCCGTGGAGATAAGTACGAGTCTCGCTTGAGATAGGTCCGACCAGGATTTGCTTTTAGGGCTCACCCACTCTGTTTAGGCTGGTTCGATATTGTGAGATCTCATTATGTTCACGAACGCTTCCTTATCTGGTCTTCCGTTCAAAGATGCCATATGAACATTTCTGAAAAACTTTTCCAGCCCTGATGGCATCGTAACCATTACCAGTTTGCCTGTTGCTTCACCTACATTTTTAAAGCTATGAGGTATGCCTTTTGGCCCATGAGCAAAACCGCCGCTGCTCAATTCTAATTGCTTTCCGTTTAAGTTGAAAGCAAAAGTTCCCTCTGCCACAAACCACCACTCGTCCCAGGCGTTGTCAATATGTATTCCCGGTCCTACATTGGGTGGAACTGACAACTCGAATACGCTGTAGGTGTCTTCAGTTTGCTCCCCGCCGATCACTACCTTAATGGTATGACCTATAACGGAAAGTGTTTCCTGCTCGCTACCCGCGGCGTTTACAGTGGCTGAATAATTGGTTTGCATCGTTTCAATTTTTTTAGTGATTGGATGATGCAAATTATTGCAGCCCTGTAAGAGAGAAAATCACTGAAAATGGTGATTTTTTACAAATGTTCTCTTACAGCCAATATCAAGGATTGGTGCACCAGCTGGGGCGTATTTTTTGCACTCAGCTTTTGCAAAATGTGCTTTCGGTGACTTTCGACCGTATGCCTGCTGATAAATAATTGCGCTGCAATTTCTTTGGAAGAATACCCCTGTGAAACGAGTTGCATAATTTCCTTTTCACGTTGGGTAAGCGGAGCGTAGTCATCCAACGCAAGCATTTGATTTTCTCTTTTTGTTTGAGCCGTTCTAACCGGCCCTAGTAAGTCTAACAATTTACTTTGCTTACGGCTTTTTTCGACCGACAACGCATGTTGGCTTAGTTCTGCCTGTTTTGAAGCAGTGCAATCATCAAAAAGCAAAAGTGCGTGATCAATATGGCGGCCAGCCGTGACAGAAAGTACAACTACTTTTTGATTTACCCACATCCATTTACCATTGCCATGTTTTAACCGGGAACAGCACTCATGCACAGCATCTTCTTTTGCCACTGTCCATGGCACAGCATTCAGTGTTGACCGTTCAGCAAAATAAATAAAAGCCGGCAGGTCATCCGGATGCATGTGCTTTATTAAGAACTGTAAATCGCCTTTTATAAAATGGTTTCGCGGGTAGCCAAAAATCCTTGTAAAGTTGCCGCTCAAGAAAGCTGTGCCTGTTTTTGTTCCGCAACGTGTCAGGGCCGCAACGCTGTTTTCATTAAGATGAATGCAGTCAACTAATCCGGTGGATATGTTTTTGTACACATCATTGTATTCAATAAACCGCAGCAACTCATCTTTTACCATAACAGGTTTTTGTCCCTAAATTTAAATAATACTTTCTGTGCTTTTGAAGGCACATGCTTTACTGCTGTATACAATACGACACACGGTACAAGCAGTTAGCTTCTGCGCTTATCCTACACCGTTAATTCTTTTTCCTGTTTACAATTATTTCTTTTCCTATTACTATTGTCATTAAGTCTTCTCCTACTTCCAAAGGACCGGCGTAATATTTTCGTGTCCCTGCAATAATATCATCCACCGTGGGAGGCGCAATAGTAGTGTCAACTACCGGCATGGCGATATGAGAAAACACGGCAAGCCTCGGTTGAGCTAAAGCGAATACTTTTCCTGCTTGCTCAGGAGAGGTGTGATAACTTAATATTTGTTTGGCTAAATCAGATTTTTGGGCTACGTCATATTTAGCTATTGCAACTTCATGAATAAGAACATCACAGTTCGTTGCATACTTAATGAGGTTTTCGTTATAGCGGGTGTCGCCGGAAATAACAACAGAATGTCCCGCATAATCCAGCCTGAACCCAAAAGCGGAGTCAATAAAATCTGCATGGTCTACAAAAAAAGCTGTGATTGTTACCCCACCCTCATCGTAGATCTTACCTTCCCCGATAACATGGGTCACGGTCATAATACCGCTATCTGCCTTGTTATTTTCTTCGCTTCTTACTTCTATGTCCCAGCTATATGCCATTCTTAAACCCTGCATCATTTCTTCCGTCCCCGCCGGTCCCCACACCTGCAGAGGTGTTTTTCTTTGGCCGAATGCAGTAGATATCCAGCCAGTGAGCCACAGATCGGGAATGCCTACCGTGTGATCGGAATGAAGGTGCGTGAGAAAAAGACGGTTGACTTTACCAAGTGGTATTTTTTGCTGCCAGATGCGCTGGGCGGCACCGCGGCCACAGTCGAATAAGAAATATTGTTTGCCTGCTTCTACAAGCGTGGCGGGTCCGAAGCGTTCGATGCTGGGCTGCGGAACACCGGTACCAAGAAGCGTTACTTTAATTGATTGGGTAAAACCATTAAAAGACAACAGCATGTTAAGAAGCAGCAAACCCCATATTATATTTCTCATGATATTAAATTACGAAATGGCCTTTAAAGAAAGCAGGCCTGTTTTGCCCGGTCACAATAGGCTCCCTTTAAAAGTTGATTTTAATTCCACCATTGATTGTTCTTCCTTCCAGCGGCGCATAAATATCCGTAAATGCCGGATTTGTCATTGGCCCACTGTAAATAGGTCCCCAACTGGTTTGCCTTGCATTATTCAGATCTTCTCCATTAATGAAAACAGAAAAATGCTTAAACGTTTTTTCAACAAGTGCTCCAATTAACCAATAGCTTCTCCCCTGGCGGCCGTCAGTGAGTCGTTGCTGGCCTGTGTAATAACTTTCAAAGGCTACGCGCAGGCTTTTTTCAATCTCATAAACCAAATCAAAATGAAGCTTGTGCCTTGGTGCGAGCGGGTAAAAAGAAGCCTGCCCGTTAAAATGGTTTTGAGCAATGGTGTAAGAGTAACCCGTGTAAAACTTAATATCCTCAAGGCTTAACCGAAACGACAAATCCATTCCTTTCGCATCAGTATAGCCGTTAGCATTTACAAATTGTTCGCCCGTTCCTGCAGCAGTTAATACCAAGGGATGGTTGATGCGGGTATAGAAAAACAATGGATTGATCGTAAGCTTCAATTCATTTATTGAAGTCGAATAGGTAAAGTCTAGGTTGCCGCCTGCAGATTTTTCATACCCGGCATGATTTTGATCGATCGGCAAAATATCCAGGAAATGTTTTTCTTCGCTTTCTTCTGTAAATATGGTTGGCAGCTTATAACCCAGCCCGCCGCCAATGCGCGAAGTAAAGCTCTTTGAAAAATGAAACAGCGCAGAGACTCTGGGCAGGAAAACAAAACCAAAGGGCGAAGTATAATCGTCTCTTACACCTGTTTCCAAACTAAATGCCTGCGCCGGAGACCAGGTGCTCTGAACAAAGGCTCCTGCGGTTGTGTAATTATAACTTCTTAAGGGGTGATTGGAATGGAGTGTTTCATCGAACTTATCGGTGTAAAGATTGAGGCCGCCAACCCATTGCAACTTATCTTTTCCTGCATTGATACTCAGTTCAGAAAAAGAAGATTGCTGCAATCCATCAAATTGATACGCCGGAATTGTAGTCAAGCGGGTAAAATGATTGTAACTGTTTTTGATGTTCAGTGAAGTATGATCGTTGAACCTGTGTGTTAGCCCTAGTTGAGTGGTGAAACGATCAGTGCTATTTTTTTCAAAATAACCTGCATTGCCGTTTTTTACAAAATCGATACTGCCGCCAAGCCTGTTTTCAGTGATAAAACTTACACCAGCATTCACGTTGGTCTTATCGCCATAAAAAAACAGGCGAGGCGTGATAGTATAGCGCCTAAACTTTGGAATTGCAGTAAAGCCGACGCCGGATGGATCGTAAGGTTTATTATTATTAAATGAACCAAAGACAGTGACACCAATATTTTTAAATCTTTGACTATAAAAGCTGCTCAGGTCAACTCCGCCGGCTGATGTTGCATTGGCCAGGAAACTTAAGTCTCTTTTTTGCGAAGGTGTTTTGCTTACAAGATTGACAAGTCCTGCAATTGCCCCGCCGCCGTATAACGTGGAAGAGGATCCTTTAATGATCTCCACCTGCCTGAGGTCCAGCGGTGCAACCTGTACAAGACTAAGCCCTTCAGATAGTCCTGAATATAGAGGAAATCCGTCGCGCAATATTTGCGTGTATCTTCCTTCCAGTTCCTGTATACGCAGATCGGCAGTACCGCTGATTGCAGAAGTTTGTTGGGTGATGATGCCCGTAGTTTCATTGAGTAGCATTTTGATCTCACCGGGCCGCATACTTACATTTTCAGAAATTTCTCCCCCGCCAATCACTTCCACCCTTGTCGGCGTGTTTCGAATGGAACGGTCAGTTCTCGTCGCAGTTACGATTACGTTTGGATTGTCTTCTTCATCTTCTTGCTCCATGATCACTTCTATAACATTTGATCCAGGAAGGGTTACTGTCTTTTGTACTTCGGCATATCCTACAAAAGAAACTTCAACTCTGAATGTTCCATTCGGAAGATTGGTTAATAGTGCGAGTCCTGAACTATCCGTCGTAGTGCCTCTATTTAACTGTGCAATGAAAACAGATGCATTTGCCAAGGGCAGTTGATGTTCTTCGGTTTTTACAATGAGCTTTAAAGTGTTTTGTGCCTGGCAGAAAAAGCCGCAGAGACACAGGAAAATGACAACTGAAATCTTTTTACAACAATGCTTTGCAGGGTAAATGGATACGAATAACTGTAAATCCTTGTTCATGAAGGGATAATTAATTGAATAGAAAACTGTGAGTTTGAAAAATCCTGATTAATGATTTAATCAAATCAGCAGTCTTCGATTTTCAAGATAGGATTTAGCGTTCAACCCTGGTTGTGAGTATGTACAACTGCGGTAGTGTAGATGATTGCTGGCAATGGAATGAAGCTTTAAAGGATCATCTTTTATGATGCAGACGCAGAATGATTTTTCTTTCGTGACCGGGTAAGAACACTCCGTGTTTTTCAGTTCATAAAAAGAAGAACGCGGCACGGTTGGCTGTTCGAAGGAAGTCAGGATAAAAAGTAAAAATGCAATAACCATCATTGTCTTTGCTACAAACCTGTTTGAGAACAAATTTGCCATCTTGAACTGCCGGTATTCAAAATCAATAAAATTTTCGATAACGCCTATGTAAAGAAGAAAAACAGTGTTCAGCAGGTTTCCACTCCTTTTTCGATTGGGCAAAACGACTCCTTTGCCCAGCTTAACCGCTAGATGAAACAATTCAAAAAAAAGCTTGCAGACGCTTTCTGCCAGTGATGCGATCTCTTTCATTTTTAAGGAAGCCGCAAATATACGATGCCACGCTTCTTGCAAGCTCAAAATAACCGGGGAACAGCCATGAAATAAAATAATCAAAAAGCCAGTTGAGCTTTTAGTAGTGCTTAACATCGCACTGTAGCCCGAGTTCGTTATTTGATTTGCAAATGGGAACCTGAAAAATTGAATAACTAAATTTATTTTTCAAACACAACAGCATCAGGCGATGCTCCTAAACCATGCAGCAGCGCCTGCATAGTCTCAACCATCGGCGCAGGACCGCAGAGATAAAACTTCCTGCTAAAATCTTCAACATGCTCTTTCAAAAAAGCCTCATTGATATACCCTGCAAAATGTTTTGTCCCTGGGTCTTTGGTAACGACATTAATAAGGTTCGTGCCCAAAATTGAGTCCAATTCCCTTTCAAGAATAATGTCTTTATCCGTTTTGTTGGAAAAGAATAATTTGTTGTTGTCAATTTTGCCCTCCTTATGCAACTGCCTTAAAATGGCAATAAAGGGAGTAATGCCCGCGCCGCCTGCAATAAAATAGCCCGGCCCCTTATATTCAATTGCACCCCAGACATCCCGTACAATCAATTCATCTCCTTCTTTTAGCCTGTAAAGTTCATTGGTCACGCCGGGATGATCGAGATAGCTTTTGATGGTAAACTCCAAATCGTCATCATCGTTTAGCGAAGTAAAAGTAAAGGGACGTTTCTCGTCCTCCCAACCCGGTTTATTGATAGAAACTTCGGTTGCCTGACCAGGTATGAAATGATAATTTCCTGGTTTTTCACATCGATAACTTCGTACATCATGCGTCCTCGGTACGATAGACTTGATTTTAATAGTGTACTCCATACAAATCCCATTTGAAATTAGCAAGACCGGAAAATACCTTATGAAGAAGGACCGGCTATCCCTGGACGTCTGCCACTGTATTACTAATCCTGAAGTGCAACCAATTATTTATCCTCATCGAGATTATTATGATCATCACCTCCGATACTATAGTAATTATTTTCTTCGTCCTCCTCACCAATTATTTCGTCTGAGTCATCCAATTCCGAACCGGGAACATCAAGCCCCTCGTCCAGGCCGGTCGCTTCTTCAGAATTAAAGACTTCTTTTTTCTCCCTATTATAAATATCATCACCGGCAGCATAAACCGGGTCGCCGGGCAACTCTTTTTTTTCTTGTTGAGACCCAGTGGAAGTTTCGTTTTGCTTTTTCATATTAAAACGGTTGTTGTTAGAAATTAAAAATTATCCAGGTTGTAAATAAAACTGACATGAATGTGAGTTTTTACATAGGGAGTTTTCATTTCGGGAAGTCTGATCTTTCTAGTTCTCGCAAAAGAAGGGTGTAATATCAACGGCTTGAATGCAGTTCTAAATTACGAATACCATTTCCAAGTCTGCAATTCTTTTCAGACCGTTATATGCTTTTTTAGCTGCAGGATTCAATTGAATTCTTAAACCATCATTACGATATTATTGTCAACACCGAAGTTGCTTACATCAGTAAGGTTTCAATTAGTCCACCTGCAGTGCTGAATTTGTAACTGTTATGTTTCTTTCAGCGGTGTATTTGTATTCAATTGCTTCTTTTTGTCGAAGGCACCCAACACTCTTGATGAAAATATCAAAGCACACCTGCATTTACTGCCACGGCCACGCTCAATGCTTCTATAAGTTCCTCCTTAGTCGCGCCTTGTTTAATGGCAGCATCAGTGTATGTTACAATGCAGCCATCGCATTGGCGTGTACCGGCAACTGCAAGTGCAATGAGTTCCCTGACTTTGCCACCTAACAGATTAGTAGAATTCGCCGCATCGGTCAGTCCGCGTTAGCCTTTTACCACTTCGTGGTCAGCCGGCCAATTTCGCCAATCTTTGTTGAATCTCCTGTTGGTATTTATTCCAGTCGAGCATCATGGTTTTTGATTTTGTTGATTAAGATTTTAGTTTCAGGCAGATGAGCCTACTGCGCCAGGTAACCACCATCTACGTTATAATATGACCCAGTTACAAATGATGCCTTATCTGAATTGAGCCAGAGCGCAAGGTTGGCCACTTCTTCGGCTTTACCGAGCCGACCCATGGGGTGCAATCCTGCGAGCGCTTTCATAGTGGCATCATCCAGTGAATTGGTAAGCAACGGGGTCAGGATATAGCCGGGCCCAATGGCGTTAACGCGGATGTTTTGCGTGGCATATTCCAGCGCCGCAGTTTCAGTCAGTCCAATGACACCATGCTTCGCTGCCACATAGGCACAGGAACCCTTCGTGCCTACTTTGCCCAGAATAGAAGCCATATTCACAATGCTGCCACCGCCGGACTTAAGTATCGCAGGGACCTGGTAGCGCATCCCGTAAAATACCCCGGAAAGATTAATAGAAATAACTTTCTCCCATCCCTCGATAGGATACTCTGCGAGAGAGCCAAGAGGACCGCCAATACCAGCATTGTTTACCGCAATATGCAAACCGCCAAATTTCTGGACAGCCTGCTCAACGACATGTTTGTTGTCATCCGGCTTTGATGAATCGGCCCTGACAAAAAACGCCTGGCCGCCTTTAGACTGGATTTCCCGTACTACTTCATTTCCTCCATCTTCGCTGATATCACAAACAATCACTTTGGCACCCTCGCTTGCATACAAAAGAGAAATTGCTTTTCCTATACCGGAGCCAGCACCGGTTACAAGGGCAACCTTGTTTTCTAATAGTTTCATAAAACTCATTTTAGTAGGTGAACATTTTTTTTATCGAGATTGTAAAATGCTTTTTAATATTCAGTGAGACCGGGTTCGTCCAATTTCCCCTCGCAGTTTTTCAGCTTTGATGAAAAATGAAACCGTACGATTTACACCATTTCGAACACCTTTTCAAAACCCCGTTCTAACCTCTATGCGATACTGTCTTTTTTGAGAGTCGTTTTTGAAACTGCGGCAGTCACAAAAACTTGCTGTTTCATACCAAATTTTTAAATAGGTTCAATTTCATTCAGCAATGCTATCTATCACTTAAAGATTGTGATCCGGTAATTGTCGCGATCCAATTGGCGAAGGACCTCATGAATTTTGCCATAAACTCTTT
>Ga0068852_100004321_pt1 | contig 10031 bp, 8 predicted proteins | sample KBSCornC22_FD_66594 | JGI IMG/M metagenome (GOLD analysis project Ga0068852, IMG submission 66594) | Corn rhizosphere microbial communities from Kellogg Biological Station, Michigan, USA - KBS Corn C2-2 | ecosystem: Host-associated > Plants > Roots > Rhizosphere > Soil ... | reverse complement strand
TTGAGGAAGGTCTCCTGCTGGCCGGCGAAGCTGGCGTCGGGCAGGTCTTCGGCCGTGGCCGACGAGCGCACCGCGAACGATGCGCCCGGATTGCCGGCGGTGAGCTTCTTGAACTCGGCCTCGATCGCCGATTGCAGCTCGGGCGGGAACGGCGTTTCCTCGACCCATTGGCGGATCTGTGCGCCGGCTTCGGCCAGCGCACGCACGTCGTCGGTGTTCAGCACAGCCAGCTTCGCGTTGATGCGCTCGGACAGCCCGTTGTGCTTGAGGAACTGGCGGAAGGCATGCGCCGTGGTGGCAAAGCCGCCGGGCACGCGAACGCCGGAGGCTGCCAGCTGGCTGATCATTTCGCCGAGTGAGGCGTTCTTGCCGCCGACCGACTCGACGTCGGTCATTCTCAGCTGCTCAAATGGAACGACCAGGGCGGTCGCCTCAAAGCGGGGTGAAGACATGGGAAAGCTCCGAGAGGTTGAAAAACCGGGGCTCCCGCGTCGTGCAGGCCCAAGGCAACGACTTGCGCAGGCCGGCCGCGCAAGGTGCATGCGCCCGCCCACCCCGATGTTCGGAGTTGTTCTGGGGAGGTGGGGGAGCGCATGGGCAACGAAGAGTCGCGAGAAGTTGGGGCTGATTCTAGGGCTTGGCCCTGATGGTTGGCTGACCCTCCATTTCCGGGTTCCCCCAGCAACCCAGGCGTCATCCGCCCCGAGCGTGAATTGCTGCACGGCTGGCGGTGGCTGCCCAGCCCCGGGCGCGGGCCGGGAAGGCACGGGCCAGCGCCTATGATGGCCGCGTCCGTTTCCTCACCGCGACGCCTCCCATGCCCAACCGCACCGTCTTCTTCGTCTCCGACGGCACCGGCATCACTGCCGAAACCTTCGGCAACTCCATCCTCAACCAGTTCGCCGCCAAGCCGCGCCATGTGCGCCGGCCGTTCATCGACACCGTGGACAAGGCGCACCAGGTCGTGCGCGAGATCAACCACACCTGCGAGGTCGAAGGCAAGCGGCCGATCGTCTTCATCACGCTCGTCGACCGCGAGGTGCTGGCGATCGTGAAGGACCTGTCCAAGGGGCTGGTGCTGGACATGTTCAACACCTTCATCGAGCCGCTGGAAGCGGAGTTCGGCATCACGTCCAATCACCGCGTGGGGCGCTTTTCCGACATCGCCAAGAGCCAGGAATACACCGACCGCATCGAGGCGATCAACTTCTCGCTCGCGCATGACGACGGCCAGTCGGCCAAGAACCTCGAATCGGCCGACGTGATCCTCGTGGGCGTGAGCCGCAGCGGCAAGACGCCGACATCGCTCTACCTCGCGATGCAGCACGGCGTGAAGGCGGCGAACTATCCGCTGATTCCCGAGGACTTCGAGCGCGGCAAGATCCCCTCCTCGCTCGCCGCGCACAAGCAGAAATGCTTCGGCCTCACCATCGACCCGGACCGGCTCAACCAGATCCGCAACGAGCGCCGGCCCAACAGCAAGTACGCCTCGATCGAGAACTGCCGCTACGAGGTGCGCGAGGCCGAGGCGATGATGCGCCGCGAGGGCATCGCCTGGCTGTCGTCCACGCACAAGTCCATCGAGGAAATCGCAACGACCATCCTGCGCGACATCCGGCCTGATCGGCTGATGTACTGATCGATCATCGCTGCTCAGCGCGCCAGCAGCAGCCGGTCGAAGAGCTGCGCCCCGCCCGCACCGCCCAGCGGCACCAGCAGCGCCTTGAACAGCGGCTGGTCGAAGAAGGAGGCGAAGGCGCCGCCGCGGTTGTTCTCCACCGACGCGATCAGTTCGCGGAAGGGCTCGACGAGCTTTTTCCAGGCCGGACCGGCCCCTTCCAGCCAGTGCAAGTCCGCGCGCATGCGCTCGAGCGCGGCATGGCGGGCCGATTGCGCGGCCTGCCGCAAGAGCGCCGCAAGCGCGATGAGCCACAGGCAGTAGACGGCCGCGGCGAGTGCGACCGAGGTCGTCAGCGCCCACGAATCGATCAAGCGGCTGCGAGCCACCACCATCAGCGCCAGCACGATGAAGGGCCCGATGATCAGCGGTGCGACCACAGCCGTCCGCCGCTCGATGATCTTCATGTCGATCCAGTCGTCGAGCAGCGTGTGCGGCGATGCCGCCATGGCCGAACGATCGCAGCGCTGGGCGGGGTCGGACGCGATGTTCCGCCGCCACTGCTTCTCGTCGGCCGGCCCGAGTTCGCAGGCGAAGCGCTTGATCGTCTCCACGGGGTAGGCCGTGCGGCCGCTGCTCAAGTGCCAGATGAAGCGGCAGGCCAGCATGTGCGTGTCCGCCACCGCGACGACCAGCAGCGGGAACAGCGCGAGCAGTGTGTAGAAAGTGCTCGCGATCAGCTGCCGATGCACGAAGCCGCGCACCGGCACCTCGGGCACATCGCCTTCGCTGAAGCCGGTGAACAGCAGGTACATCGCGGTCACCGTCACGACCCACCACAGGCCCACGCGCAGCAAGCGCGCCGGCCCGCGGCCACGTGCGATGGACTGGCAGAACAAGGGCTCGAACATGACCGTGCTCGCCGCAGGCACCGGCCAGTACAGCAGCGTGCTCGACTTGAGCCACACCCACAGCCTTTTCCATGGGTTCGTCTGCCTCGCCGCGCATGGGCAGGGCTCGCCGCTCACGGCCAGCCACTCGCTGTCGCGCGTGCGAGCACGCCGCACATGCCACCACAGGTCGTCTAGTGCCCACAGGATGACGAACATCGCGGTGACATGCAGCAGGTGCGACGGCCATGCGCTGATGCCTTCGATCCACAGCGCAGGCTCGCAGTCATGGCAGCGCGTGCGCAGTCCCTCGTGCCACACCATCGCCACCGTGACGGCACCCACTGCCAGCACGGCTGTCGCCGCCAGCATCCAGCGATGGCTCGGCGCAACCACCAGCGGTGACCACCACGACTTCGCGGCCGAACATTCGGGCCGCTGCGATGCAAGCAGCAGGTAGACGAACACGCCGGACGCGAGCGCCGACAGGCCGATCCGCGTCAAGCCCAGTCCTTGCTGGATCACGAACTCATAGGCCGAACCGAGGATGAACACCATGAGGCCGACGTGGCAGGCGACGATCATCGCGTTCACCATGCTCAGCGCCCGGTTCGGATCAGCAGCGGCACCCGGCAGCAGGAAGGACCGCGCCGAACGGATGGAGGGCGTGGACGGCCACAGGAACAAGGCTCCGGCGATGACGGCGAGCAGCAAGGCCGCAACCACGGCGCGCGGCCCTTTCGAGGCGCCAGGCCGGGAGGTGAAGTCGTAGCCATCCACCTCGACGGCGCCGCTGCGCCCCACCTCGTAGATCGAAGGACAGGCGAGCGCCGGGCTGAACAAGGCCGTCTCGTGCTCGCGGCACAGCGCATTCAGGCACACCGCCCGGCGCGTCGCGATGAACGCCGACGATTGGTAGACGTCGCGAAACGGTGCGATGCCGTCCTGCGCGCGTGCCGGCGCGAAGGACAACGGCAGGCTCGTGGCCACCACGAGGTTGCGGGTGAAGCTCACGACATCCGGATGCAGGAAGCGCGCATCCATGTCGGTCGTGAAGAAGATCTTGTCGGGAAAGATGTCGCGCATCGCCTGCAGCACCAGCAGCTTGTCGTGCACGTCGAACGCCAGCACGCCGATGGCGCCGATGGGCGCGGCCTGGTGCGGCCGCTGCGCACTGTTCGCGGCGCCGGTATCGTCGAAGCGCGCGCGCGTCTCGCTGGCCTTCAATGCGGTGGCGTGGCGGCGCAAGTAGTCGAGCTGGTCGCGCGACTCGGGCCACTCGATCAGGCCATGGTCCTTGTCCGGCTTCTCCGCGACAGGCTTGTCGTCGGCGCCTTCGCGCATGGTCACGCCATCCAGCCCGCGGTAGAAGTAGACGACCTCGACCTCGGGCGCTTCTTCCGTGCCCAGTTGATCTTCCACACCGATCGGATCGTTCGTTCCGCAAGCCACGGCGCCGGGCCAGCGGTTCTTCGACAACTGCGCCTTGAACTCCGACACCAGCGTCTGCGCGTAGAGCGAATCACGCTCGGCAAAGATCACGATGCGCCGCCGGGCGCGCGGCGGCATGCGGATGTGCAGCTCGGCAATCAGGCTCTTGAGCAGCTTGTTGTCGTTGGCGATGGTGCGCGTGAAGTGCGGCACGGCGTCAGCACTGTCCTGCCCGATCGTCTTGAGCCGCTGCTGCAGGAACTCCTCGATGTCGCCCTTGCCCCAGACCCTCGGATGGCCGGCGGCATCGTGCCCGTCCAGGCCGTCGAGCAGCGCCAGGTCAGGCGCCGTTGCCCAGGGGCTGAAGATGCGGGCGCGGGCGAGGTGCTCATAGCCCGGGCGCAGCTTGTCGGCCTTGCCGAGCGCCGCCTGGTCGAGCTCGCGCAACGCCAGGCGCAGGTGATCCGACGAAGAAGGGCCGATGATGGCCAGTGCCGGCTGCGTGGGCCGGTCCATCGGCGCGCAGAAGATGCCATCCAGCATGCGCGCGAAGGCATCGATCTTCGGGGCGGGCAATGCGGACTCGTTGATCCACACCACCGCGACGCTGCGCGCGATGCGCTCGCGTGTCTGCGAGGACTCGCGCGACGGCTCGGTGCTGCGGGGGATGAAGATCTCGTAGGGCGCAAGCACGGTCTGGACGCTGTCGCTCGCCGCGCTCGCAGCCGATGCCGCGGGCGTCGCTGCTGATGCTGCCGATGCTGCTGATGTCGCCGGCACCGATGACGCAGCAGCAGCAGCAGCAGCAGCGGCCGAATGCTCGTCGGCCCAGCGAAACGCGAGCACGCCCATGCGCTCGCCGTTCACCGGAACCAGGTCCTTCGCATGCAGCGCCGACAGCACGGCATAGCGGGCCCGGCGCCGGCTTTCCTCGGCGCCGACGAACGGGTTGCCCGGCACCAGCACCGCCATCACGAGGTGCTCGTCCAGCGGCTCCTTGTCGCCCACGGGCGCGGCGGCCAGCATCTGCGTGATGAGCATCTGCGGCGCGCGGTTCTTCGCGAGGATGGCGGCGTCGCAATCCGTCGGCATCGCATCGCGGCCCAGCTTGATCTTGTTGCAGCGCTGCACCCGTTCCGCCTCGTGCCGGCGGAAAGCCATGAACGGGTCTTCCCACAGGCGCGCGTCGATTTCCAGCTCATTGGCCACGGCCGGCTGGGCGCGCTCCTTCTCCGGCGGACGCATGCGCTCGAAGCTGTGCGGCACGAGCAAGGTGCTCGAGACAAAGGCGGCCAGCACCGCCACGCTGGCCCAGGGAATGTTGCTGCTGGCACTGTCGGACATGGCGCTCGCTCGCGTTGTGCTGACCCGGGTGCACAACGCTAGGCGCTGCCCGCCAGGCGGGCATCCACAGTTTTTGCGAGAAAGCGGAAGCTAGGGGTGCGGCTCGGCCCCCTGCGCTGCTCAGTCCGGAATCACCGGCTCCACCAGCGTGGCGAGCTGCGCCAGCGACTCCTGCCAGCCGAGATAGCACATCTCGACCGGAATCATCGACGGGATGCCTTCCTGCGTGATGCTCACGTCCGTGCCGCAGGACACCGCGCGCAGCACGACCGTCGTCTCCATTTCGCCGGGCATGTTCGGGTCATCGAACTTGTCGGAGTAGCGGATGCGCTCGTTGGGCACGAGCTCGCGGTACTCGCCACCGAAGGAGTGGCCGTTGCCGCTGGAGAAGTTGGTGAAGGACATCTTGAAGGTGCCGCCCACGTGAGGCTCCATGTGGTGGACCTTGCAGGTGAAGCCGTAGGGCGGCAGCCACTTGGCCATCGCGTCGGCATCGAGGAAGGCGCGGTAGATGCGGTCGGGCGTTGCGCGGAGCACGCGGTGGAGTCGCACGGTGTTGCTGGTTGCCATGGTGTTTCGTCGCTTGAAGAAGAGGAAGGCCCTCTGACTCTACGACGATCAGGCAATGTCGAAATCGACAATGTCCCCGATGTGCTCTCGTGCTCTACAGCCGCCGGCGTGACGACTCGTACATGCAAACGGCGGCCGCCACCGAGACGTTGAGAGACTCCTCGCCGCCGGGCTGCGGAATGCGCAAGGTCTGGGCGCACCGGGCCATCAGCGCCTGCGACACGCCCTGCCCTTCGTGGCCCATCACCCAGCCGCAAGGCCAGGGCAACGGCGCCTGGTGGATGGCCTGCTCGGCATGCGAGCTTGCGGCCAGGAGGGGCACCTTGAGCGCATCGATCGCCTCGAGACCTTCTACCAGGCTCAAGCCGAAATGCGCGCCCATGCCCGCACGCAGCACCTTGGGCGACCACAGCGCCGCCGTGCCCTTCAGCGCCACGACCTGCGTGAAACCGAAGGCCGAAGCGCTGCGCAGGATGGTACCGACGTTGCCCGCGTCCTGCAGGCGGTCGAGCACGATGCTCGGCGCATCGGGCTGCAGCGCGCCGGAGCCTTGCCAGGGCACGACGAAACCCAGCGGCGCGGCGGATTCGAGCGTGCTCAAACCGTCCATCAAGGTTGCAGGAATGATGACGACCGAACTCGCCTGCGATGCCAGCTCGCGCCGCGCCGGCTGCTCCCACGCCAGCTCGGTGATCACCGCCTGCGCCGGCCGCCCGCCCCGCTCGACGAAGGCCGAGCACAGGTGCTCGCCTTCGATCCACACCTCGCCCAGCTTGCGGTAGGCCGCCGGGTCGCCAGCGAGCTTGCGCAGCCGCACGAGCAGCGGGTTGTCGCGCGAGCTGACGGCCTTGACCTGCGTCATCCGGCGAGGTCGATGATGCCGAGCGCCTCGCGCACCGGCGCGAAGGACCGGCGATGGATGGCACAGGCGCCGTGCTGCTTCAAGGCCGCGAGGTGCTGCGGCGTCGAATAGCCCTTGTGCGCATCGAAGCCGTACTGCGGATGCAGCTCGTGCAGTTGCAGCAGCATGCGGTCGCGGTGCACCTTGGCGAGGATGGACGCGGCGCTGATGCACTTCACGCTCGCATCGCCGCCGATGATGGCCTCGGCATGCACCTTGAGGCGCGGCAGCTGGTTGCCGTCCACCAGCACCTTGGCCGGCTTCAGGCGCAGGCCTTCGACGGCACGGCGCATGGCGAGCAAAGTGGCCTGCAGGATGTTCATCGTGTCGATCTCTTCGACACTCGCCTCGCCGACGGCACAGCACAGCGCCTTGTCGCGGATCTGGTCGTAGAGCCGGTCGCGCGCGAGCGGCGTGAGCTGCTTGGAATCGTTGAGCCCGCGGATGCGCTTGGTGTCGTCGAGGATGACGGCCGCCGCCACCACCGGGCCGGCCAGCGGGCCGCGTCCGGCCTCGTCGACGCCCGCGATCAGGCCTTCGACCGGGAAGCTCAGTCCGAGCTGTTCAGGCTTGGAGGATCTTCTGGATGGCATCGGTGGCAGCCTGGGCGGTGTTTCGGCGCAGCTCGCGGTGCAGCGCCTCGAATCGGTGGACGAGCGCGTCGCAGCGCGCCGGATCGGCCAGCCACGCGAGCGCGGCTTCGGCGAGTTTCGCGGGAGTGGCGTCGCCTTGCAACAGCTCGGGCACCGCGAAATCCCTGAGAAGGATGTTGGGCAGGCCGACCCACGGCTGGTACTTCATGCGCTTCATGAGCTGCCAGCTCAGCCAGTGCATGTTGTAGGCGATGACCATGGGCCGCTTGAAGAGCGCGGCTTCGAGCGTGGCGGTGCCGCTGGCGACGAGCGTCACGTCGCAGGCGGCGAGCGCCTCGTGGGAGCGTCCGTCGAGCAGCTCGATCCTGACCTGGCCGGCATGCGGCGCGAGCAGCGGCTCGATGAGCGGGCGCAGGCCCGGCGCGACGGGCAGGATGTAGTGCAGGCCGGGGCGGCGGCGATTCATCTCGGCTGCGGCGGCGACGAGCCGCTCGCCGATGTATTGGATCTCGGAGCGGCGGCTACCGGGCAGCAGTGCAACGACGGTGTCATCGGCGCCGATGCCCAGCGCCTGCCGGCTCGCAGCGCGCGGCACTCCCAGCGGGATCGCATCGGCCAGCGGATGGCCCACGTAGGTGGCCCCGATGCCGTGTCGCGCGTAGATCTCGGGCTCGAAGGGAAAGAGGCACAGCACGTGGTCCACCGCGCGGTGCATCTTCTCGACGCGCTTGCCTCGCCATGCCCAGATCGAGGGGCTCACGAAGTGGATGGCCTTGATGCCGTTGGCCTTCAGGCGCGCTTCGAGGTCGAGGTTGAAATCTGGCGCGTCCACGCCGATGAAAGCATCGGGCTTGTCGGCCAGCAGGCGCTCGGCGAGCTGGTCGCGGATGCCGACGATCTCGCGGTAGTGGCGCAGCACTTCCACATAACCTCGCACGGCCAGCTTCTCGTGCGGCCACCAGGCGTCGAAGCCCTGCTTGGCCATCTTCGGCCCGCCGATGCCCGCGGCCTTCAGCCCGGGCCAGCGCGCATTCATGCCGCCGAGCAGCAGGCTTGCCAGCAGGTCGCCCGAGGCTTCGCCTGCCACCATCGCGAACCGAGGTGATCCGACTGCGCTCATGCGGGTGTCAGCGGACGATGCCGCGTGTCGATTGCGCGAGGAAGCCCGACATCAGCGCCACGTCTTCGGCGGCTTCGGGCGTCGACTGCGCCAGCGCCTCGATGGCCTGGCGGGCGTCGTCCAGCGTGAGGCCCTGGCGGTAGAGCAGCTTGTGCATCTGCTTGACCGCACCGATGCGCTCGGCCGAGAAACCGCGGCGCTTGAGGCCTTCGAGGTTGAAGCTGCGCGCCGCTGGCGGGCTGCCCTGCACCATCGCGAAGGGCGGCACGTCCTGCTGCAGGCTGGTGCCCATGCCGGTCATGGCGTGCGCGCCGATCTTCACGAACTGGTGCACGTTGGTGTACGCGCCGAGGATGGCCCAGTCACCCACCACCACGTGGCCCGCGATCTGCGCGTTGTTGGCGAAGATGGTCTTGTTGCCCACGCGGCAGTCGTGCGCGAGGTGGGTGTAGGCCATCATCCAGTTGTCGTCGCCGAGCGTGGTGACGCCCTCGTCTTGCACCGTGCCGGTGTTGAAGGTGCAGAACTCGCGGATGGTGTTGCGGTCGCCGATGACTAGCCGCGTGGGCTCGCCGGCGTACTTCTTGTCCTGCGGGTGTCCGCCGAGCGAGGCGAACTGGTAGATGCGGTTGTCGCGGCCGATCGTCGTGTGGCCTTCGATCACGCAATGCGGGCCCACCGTCGTGCCCTCGCCGATGCTCACATGGGCGCGGATGATGGTGTAGGGCCCGATGCTGACGTTCTCGCCGAGCTGCGCGCCCGGCTCGATGATGGCGGTGGGATGGATGCTGGCCATGGCTTGCGTGTTGCTGAGGCTTGGCCGCTCAGGCGATGCTGCGCATCGTGCACATCAGCTCGGCCTCGACCGCGAGCTCCTCGCCCACCAGCGCGCGCGCCTTGAACTTGAAGATGCCGGCCTTGGCGCGCTCCAGCGTCACGTCCAGCGTGAGCTGGTCGCCGGGTTCCACCGGCCGCTTGAAGCGCGCGCCGTCGATGCCCGCGAAGTAGTAGACCGTCTTGTCGTCGGGCGTCTTGCCCAGCGTCTCGAACGAGAGGATGGCCGCGGCCTGGGCCAGCGCTTCGAGCATCAGTACACCCGGCATCACCGGGCGATGCGGGAAGTGGCCCTCGAAGAAAGGCTCGTTGATCGTGACGTTCTTCAGCGCCTTGATGCGCTTGCCGGTTTCAAGCTCGAGCACGCGATCCACGAGCAGGATGGGATAGCGGTGCGGCAGCTTCTTGAGAATCTGGTGGATGTCCATCATGGTGTCTTTTTTTCGAGGGCTCGAAGCCGCTCGCGCAGGCCATGCAGCTGGCGCAGCGTGGCGGCATTCTTTTCCCAGGCCGCATTGTCGTCGATGGGAAACACGCCGCTGTATTGACCGGGCTTGCTGATCGATCGCATCACCACCGATGCAGCGGAGATGTGCACGTTGTCGGCCAGCGTGAGGTGGCCGAGCACGATGGCTCCGCCGCCGATCGTGCAGTGCGCGCCAATGGTGGCGCTGCCGGCCACGCCCGCGCAGCCGGCCATCGCCGTGTGCGCGCCGATGCGCACGTTGTG
>Ga0068852_100004318_pt1 | contig 10032 bp, 12 predicted proteins | sample KBSCornC22_FD_66594 | JGI IMG/M metagenome (GOLD analysis project Ga0068852, IMG submission 66594) | Corn rhizosphere microbial communities from Kellogg Biological Station, Michigan, USA - KBS Corn C2-2 | ecosystem: Host-associated > Plants > Roots > Rhizosphere > Soil ... | reverse complement strand
CCTCGACCGCGATGACGATCGTGCCGACGCTGGTCTCGAGCGCGACTTTCACCGTCTTCGGCACAGGTGCGGCAGCCGTAGCAGGCGCCGCAGGCGCGGCTGGTGCGGGCGGTGGCGCCGATGTCTGTGCGAGCAGGGGCGTGGCGAGCAGGCTCAGTGCGATGGCGAATCGATGCAGCATCCGTCCAACCTAGCCGATCAATTGCGTCCGAGAAGCTGCAGCGTCTTTTCGTCTCTCTCGCCGCCGAACCAGCGCTCCAGCGCGGCCTGTACGATTGCATCGCCGGGATCCGCTTCGGCGAACAAGGTGAGCGACGATCGGAGCTTCATCGCGTCCAGATCGCCGAACACCGTTCGTGCATCTGCCGTCTCGAGCATCTGCAGCACCTTCAGGCATTCATGCAGCCGCGCACCCAGGATCGGGTGGGCGAGATAGGCCTGCGCTTCGTCCAGCGACCTGATCGCATAATGGCGCGCAGTGGGACTGTGGCCGAGCCCGGCGATCTGCGGGAAGACGAACCAGATCCAGTGGCTGCGTTTGCGCCCCGCGCGCAGCTCGTCGAGCGCATCGGGATAGGCGTCGTCCTGCGCCTTCAGGAAGCGGTCGAGGTCGTGAGCGTCATCCATCCTTTGGAAACGCGCGGCTGACGAAACGCGATCCGCCAAGGCCGAACCGCCAGGGCTGGTCGACCGCCTTGCTGATGCCGATGCGCGGGCCGGTGACGATCGGATGCGCGTCGCCCAGCGCGAGCGCGAAGGGCGCCCGGTCGAGCGGCGCGCCGTTGAGCCGATGGTCGATCGCCAGCGCCTGGGCGAGCTTGCCCGGGCCGCTGCAGAGCGCGCGCGGATCGACGAGGCCGCGACGCTTCATCATGATGTCGACGCCGTGGGTGGGTTCGAGTGCGCGGATCAGCACCGCGCTTCCCGGATGCGCGCCGCCGACGAAGTTGAGGCACCAGTGGATGCCGTAGATCTTGTAGACATAGGCATGACCGACCGGCCCGAACATGACGAGGTTGCGCCCGCGCGGGCCCCCGAAGGCGTGGCTCGCGGGATCGTCGATATCATAAGCCTCGGTCTCGGTGATGACCCCGCCGACGCCGTCGACCAGCAACGTCACGCCGATCAGCGCGCGGGCGAGCGGCACGACCGGCTGGGTCCAGAATTCCGGAGGCACGGACTTGCTCATACCCGGCCTCCTGCCCGATTGCGCGGATCCGCGCGAGCGATTCAGACGCGAGGTGTCGCGGCGGCGGTTAGGGAGACGAGCATATGAAGATCGGATTCATCGGCCTCGGCCATATGGGCGCGGCGATGGCGCGCAATTTGCTGAAGGCCGGGCATGAGGTGATCGTCTGGAACCGATCGCCAGGGAAAGCCGACGCGCTGGTGGCGGACGGCGCCGGACGGGCCGCGACTCCGGCCGAGGCGGCGGCTGGCGAGGTGGTCCACACCATGCTGGCCGATGACCATGCACTCGAGGCGGTCACGTTCGGCGACGGCGGGATCTTGTCGGCGTCCGGCCAGGCCATCCACATCTCGCACAGCACGATCGGCCTGCCGCTCGCCGAGCGCCTGGCAAAGGCGCATGCCGACCATGGTTCGACGCTCGTTTCGGCGCCCGTCTTCGGCCGGCCCGCTGCCGCCGAAGCCGCCAAATTGTTCGTCGTGGCGGCGGGGCCTGCTGCCGCGCTCGCCCGATGCCAGTCCCTGTTCGACGCGGTCGGCCAGAAGAGCTTTTTCGTCGGGGACCACCCGCCGGCAGCGAACATGGTCAAATTGTGCGGCAATTTCCTGATCCTGTCGGCCGTCGAGGCGCTCGCCGAGGCGATGACGCTGGCCGAGAAGAGCGGGGTGCCCAAGGCAAGCTTGCTGGAGGTGCTGACCGGCAGCCTGTTCGGCTCGCCCATCTACCAGATCTATGGCGACATCTTGGTGAAGGACGCCTTTCGGCCCGCCGGCTTCACCGCGCCGCTTGGCCTCAAGGACATGAACCTCGTCTCGCAGGCGGCGACGGATGCGCGTGTGCCGATGCCGGTGCTGGCGGTGCTGCGCGACCATCTGCTTTCCACCATCGCGCGGGAAGGCGAGGATATCGACTGGTCGGCCATCGGCCGGATCGTTGCGGCCGACGCGGGTTTGTGACGAAGGGCGTGCGCCCACAACGCACGTCACTCCCGCGAAGAACGCGGGAGTCCAGCTGCCTTCGGCCCCAGAGAACAAAAGAAGCTGGATTCCCGCGTTCGCGGGAATGACGTGGGAGAGTAACGATTTACCGGTCGTCGCACGCTTCCGATCAGTCTGAGCGAGCTTTCGCATTTGTGGTGGCGGCATCGCCTCCCTACATCGCGTTCACTTCTTTCAAGCGGGTGGATCCTGATGGCCGAGTTTGACGTGGACCTGTTCGTGATCGGTGCGGGATCAGGCGGCGTGCGTGCGTCGCGCATCGCCGCAGCGCATGGCGCCAAGGTCGCGGTCGCTGAGGAATATCGCGTCGGCGGCACTTGCGTGATCCGCGGCTGCGTGCCCAAGAAACTGCTCGTCTACGGCGCGCATTTCGCCGAGGATCTGGCCGACGCGCGGCGCTTCGGCTGGAAGGTGCCAGACTGCGAATTCGACTGGAAAGTGCTGCGCGACAATGTGCTCAGCGAAGTCTCGCGCATCTCGGGCATTTACGAACAGACGCTCGGCAACAACAAGGTCGAGGTGATCCACGAGCGCGCGACCGTGACTGGTCCGCATGAGGTGACCTTGGCGAGCGGCCGCAAGGTGACAGCCCGCTATATCTTGATCGCGGTCGGCGCGACGCCGGCGATTCCCGACGTGCCCGGTGCCGAGCATGGCATCACCTCCAACGAGGCCTTCCATCTGGATGCCGTGCCGCGGCGCGTGGTGATTGCGGGCGCGGGCTATATCGCCAACGAATTCGCGGGCATCTTCCACGAATTCGGCGCGCATGTGACGCTGATCAACCGCACCAACGTCATCCTGCGCGGCTATGACGATCAGATCCGCGACCGGCTGCTCCAGATCTCGACGTCGAAGGGGATCGAGTTCAAGTTCAACAGCGACATCGAGAAGATCGAGAAACAGGAAGACGGCTCGCTGCTGATCCACCTCAAGGGCCAGGATCCGCTCGCCTGCGACATGCTGATGTGGGCGACCGGTCGCAAGCCGCTGACCAAGGGACTGGGCCTCGAAAATGCCGGGGTCGAGCTCACCGAAAAGGGTGCGATCAAGGTCGATGCCGACAACAAGTCGAGCTGCGACAGCATCTATGCCGTCGGCGACGTCACCGATCGGATCCAGCTCACGCCGGTTGCGATCCTCGAAGGCCAGGCTTTCGCGGACACGATCTTCGGCAACAAACCGCACCGGGTCGATTATAGCGTCGTGCCCTCGGCCGTCTTCAGCCATCCGCCGATGGCGGGCGTCGGTCTCACCGAAGCCCAGGCGCGCAACAAGCATGGCCCGGTCAAGGTCTTCACCTCGGACTTCCGCGCGATGAAGAATGTGCTCGCCGGCCGTGAGGAGCGTGCGCTCTACAAGATGGTCGTACACCCCGAGACGAACGTCGTGCTCGGCATCCACATGATCGGCCCCGATGCGCCCGAAATCCTGCAGGCGGCGGCCGTGGCGGTGCGCGCCGGATTGACCAAGCAGGCGTTCGACGAGACGGTGGCGCTGCATCCGACCATGGCAGAAGAATTGGTGCTGATGCGCTAGCAGGTTGTTTTACCGCGATTTTCGAGCCGCCAGATCAGTCCATCTGGCTCCAAATCGCTCAAAGGCCGGGCGTCGGATCTTCACCCTTCGGAGAGGTTTGGAAAACCGCTCTTTAACCGACGCGGGGTTAGACCGCTCTCATGCAGCGGATAGATTTCGAAACCAGCGCCGTCGCCCATCTGCGCAAGCGCGTGTCCGAGGTGGAGGAGGTCAACGAGGATCTGATCGCCTTCGCGCGCGGTCATGCGGGCGCGGTCTCGGCCATCCACGACGCGGTGCTGGCCGCGATCGGCTGCGATTCGGCGACGGAACTGGCGACCGTGATCACCTGCCAATGGCCGATGCTGCTATGCGTCGACGAGGTCGCGTTCGCCTGGACCGCTCGTAGCGAAGCCTTTCAGGCCAATCGCCGGGGGATTCTTGCGGTCGAGCCCCGCCTGGTCGAACGGATGAGCGACATGAGCCGCGCGGTCGAGATGCGCGGTGTCGGGCGCGGTCATCCCCTGTTCGGCGCGGCGTGCGAGAGCATTCGCAGCGAAGCCCTGATCCGGCTCGACAGCTTCTCGGGCGCGGGCTTGATCATCCTCGGCCAGAAGGAATCGAGCGCGATCGAAGGACACCATGGCGCGCGCCTGTTGCGCTTCCTGGGCCAGGCGGTTTCGAATATGCTGGAGCGGTGGCCCGCCCGCTGACCCTCGATACGCACCCCGCCTTCGCCGCGGCGGCGGACTGGGAAAAACATCTGCGCGCCGAGCGGCGCCGGTCCGAGCATACGATCCGCGCCTATGGCGCCACCGCGCGGCGACTGATCCAGTTCCTGGGCGCGCATCGCGCGGCGTCGATTGGTGCCGCCGATCTCGCTACCGTCGACACGGCCGAACTTCGGGCTTTCCTCGCCGCTCGTCGGATGGATGGCCTCGCCAACGCATCCGCAGCGCGCGAATTGTCGGCGGTGCGCGGTTTCCTGGCCTTCGTCGCCAAGGCGGAAGGGGCCGCCGCGCCGCCGCGGCTGCGCGGGCCGCGCGTCAAGAAGGGCGTGCCGCGCCCGGTCTCGCCCGACGACGCGATCGCGATCGCCGACGATGCCGAGGATGAAGGGCGCGAGCCGTGGATCGGCCTGCGCGACAAGGCGGTGTTGCTATTGCTCTACGGTGCCGGACTGCGTGTCGGCGAGGCGATGGCCTTGACCGGTGCGGTCCTGCCGTTGGGCGATACGCTGACCGTCACCGGCAAGCGCGCCAAGACGCGCGTCGTGCCTTTGCTGGCGCCCGTGCGCGAGGCGATCGAACGGTATCTGGCAACGAGCCCCTGGGGCGTGAGCCGGGACTTGCCCATCTTCCGTGGCGCCAAGGGCGGGCCTTTGTCGGCCGACATCGTCCGCCGCGCGGTGCGCGCGGCGCGTGCGCGTCTGGGCCTGGGCGAACGCACCACACCGCATGCGCTCCGCCATAGTTTCGCGACGCACCTGCTCGGCCGCGGCGCGGACCTGCGTTCGTTGCAGGAACTGCTGGGCCATGCCAGCCTGTCCTCGACCCAGGTCTATACCGGGGTGGACGCGGCGCATCTGCTCGACGTCTATCGCCACGCCCACCCGCGCGCTTAATCCTGGAGCGCGTGGCAGACGAATTCGATCAATCGCCCATCGGGATCGCGCAGATAGCCGGCATAATAATTCGGGTGGATATGCGGCGCGAGCGCGGGCGCCCGATCCAGAACATGGCCGCGCGCGCGACCAATGTCATAGATGCGGTCCACGGTCGCGCGATCAGGCGCGCGGAACGCGAAATGCACGTTGCTGCTCGGCTCGGCCTCGACCAGGAACAGGTCGAGCGACACGCCGTCGCCAAAGCCCTTGGCGGCACCATCGGTCTTTTGCGCGTAGCCAAGCGGCGCCAGCGCATCGGCATAGAATTTGAGGCTCGCGTCGAGTTGGCGTGTGGCAATCTCGATATGGTCGATCACAAAGCATGCTCCCTGGAGGTGGAGCACGAGCCTATATTGGCCTTCACCCGCGCATTTCAGGCGAAGAGAGCCGCCGATCTGCATGAAATCGGCGCATTTGCCCGTTAGAATGGCGGACATGGTACCGCCTCTCGACGCGATCGACCGCAAGCTCCTCGACCTTGTCCAGCGCGACGCCGATTTGGGGGCGGAGGCGCTGGGCGAGCGGATCGGCCTGTCGGCCTCGGCGGTCCTACGCCGGCTCAAGCGCATGAAGGCCGACGGCACGATCCTCGCCAATGTCGCGCTGGTCGATCCGGCCAAGGTCGGCAGGCCGACCTTCTTCATCGTGGCACTGGAAATCGAGCGCGAACGGCCCGAATTGATGAGCCGGCTGCGCCAGTGGCTGAACGGCGAGGATCAGGTCCAGCAGGCCTTCTACGTCACGGGCAGCGCCGACTTCATCCTGATCGTCACCGCGCGGGACGTGGACTCCTACGACGTGCTGATGACCCGGCTGATGGCGGACAATCCCAACGTCCGCCGCTTCACCACCAATGTCGCGCTGGGGGTCAACAAGCGGACCATGTTCGTGCCGGTCCGACCGGACTGACGCGCCGTCCCTGCTCGGCGTCTGCACGAAAGCTCCTTCGGACCTTGACGTGACCCGGAGCGACCCAGCGCGCATAGTGGCGAGGTGAGAAAGGGAAGGCCATGACGCGAACGCAGATCAATCACTGGACGGCGGCCACGCCTCTGGTCCTGTCCGCAGCCGCATTCCTGCTTGCGTTCACCGCGGGCGTGACCGGCTGGGAGCGCAACCTTCCTGACGAAGGGGTTGCCGCGCACCTGTTTCAGCTGCTGATTGCGGTGCAGGTCCCGATCGTCATCTTGTTCCTGTTGACGGCTGACTGGGCGCAGTCCCGATCTGCCGGCAAATGGCTGGCGCTCGACCTCGCGGCGATCGCGCTCGCTTTTGCACCAGTCGCATTGTTCCATCTGTAGGGCGACCGCCGGCCGCCCCCGCCAGACCAGGAAGTGATTATTCGGGCAGGAAATCCGGCACGGACAAATAACGCTCGCCCGTGTCGTAATTGAAGCCGAGGATCCGCGCGCCCGGCGCGTCCTTCAGCTTCTGCGAAATCGCAGCCAGCGTCGCGCCCGAGGAAATGCCGACCAGCAGCCCTTCCTCGCGCGCCGAGCGGCGGGCAAATTCCTTGGCGTCGGCAGGGTCGACCTGGATCGTGCCGTCGAGGATACTCGTATGCAGGTTGGCGGGGATGAAGCCCGCGCCAATGCCCTGGATCGGGTGCGGGCCGGGCTGGCCGCCCGAAATCACCGGCGACAAGGTCGGCTCGACCGCGAACACCTTCAGGTTCGGCCACTCCTTCTTGAGCACCTCGCCCACGCCGGTGATATGGCCGCCCGTACCCACTCCGGTGATGATCATGTCGAGCGGGGCGTCGCGGAAATCGTTCAAGATCTCCTGCGCGGTGGTGCGGACATGGACGTCGATATTGGCCGGATTCTCGAACTGCTGCGGCATCCAGCTGTTCGGCGTCTGGCCCAATATCTCCAGCGCGCGCTCGATCGAGCCCTTCATCCCCTTTTCGCGCGGGGTCAGGTCGAAGCTCGCGCCATAAGCCAGCATCAGCCGCCGCCGCTCGAGCGACATGCTTTCGGGCATGACCAGGATCAATTTGTAGCCCTTGACCGCCGCCACCATCGCCAGGCCGACGCCGGTATTGCCCGAGGTCGGCTCGACGATCGTGCCGCCGGGCTTCAAGTCGCCCGATTTCTCGGCCGCCTCGATCATGGCAAGCGCGATCCGGTCCTTGATCGAGCCGCCGGGATTGGCACGCTCCGACTTGATCCACACCTCTTCCGATCCGAACAAACGCTGGATGCGGATATGGGGCGTGTTGCCGATCGTCTCGAGAACGTTGCTGACCTTCATGCCGAAATCTCCTGCCCGGGAATGTCTTCGAGAGTCTGAGGTGGATCGAATGTACGCGCGCGGACCAGTTCGGGAAACAGCCTGGACCAAAGAAGCGTGACACCAATAGCGCCGAAGCCGCCCAGCACCACCGCCGATACCGGTCCGATCAACGCCGCGAGCAGCCCGCTCTCCGCCTCGCCCAGTTCGTTCGAGCCCGAGATGAACAGGGTCGAGACCGCGCCGACGCGCCCGCGCATCTCGTTCGGCGTCCAGATCTGGATCAGCGACTGGCGCACATAGACCGACAGCATGTCGCACGCGCCGAGCACCGCGAGGCAGGCGAGCGAGAGGGGCAGCCAGCGCGACAGGCCGAAGCCGACGGTGCAGGCGCCGAACAGGGCGACCGCGATCAGCATCTTGATCCCGACATTGTGCCTGAGCGGCCGGGCCGAGAAGTAGAAAGCCATCACCGCCGATCCGACCGCCGGTGCGGCACGCAGATGCCCCAGTCCGGCCGATCCGACCTTCAGGATATCGCGCGCATAGATGGGCAGCATCGCGGTCGCGCCGCCCAGCAAGACCGCGAACAGGTCGAGGCTGATCGCCCCGAGCACGATCCGGTTGCGGCGCACATAATGGAGTCCGTCGATCATCTGCCGCCAGGGATTGGCCTTGCGGTCGAGCGAGGTCTTCGGGATCGGCCGGATGAACATCAGACACGCCGATCCCAGCGTGAACAGGATCGCCGAGGCGCTGTAGGGCGCCCCGCGCGAGGCGGCATAGAGGTAGCCGCCCAAGGCCGGCCCGGCGATCGCGCCCGTCTGCCACGCGATCGACGAGGCCGCGATCGCGGTCGGCAGCACCTCCGGCGGCACCAGATTGGGGGCAAGCGCGCTGATCGCGGGATTGGCGAAGGCGCGGCACACGCCCAGCATCACCGCGACGATATAGATGGCGAGCAGGGTGGTCGTGCCGTGCCAGGCCAGCAAAGCGAGCCAGGCCGCGCACAGCCCTTCGAGCAGCAGCACGATCCGCCCGATCCAGCGGCGATCGACGCGGTCGGCGGTCCAGCCGGTGACGAGCGTCAGCACGGCGAGCGGCAGGAATTGCGCGACGCCGATCATGCCAAGCTGGAAGGCGGCCTCCTTCTGGCCCATCGTGCGCCGGGCAATGTCATAGACCTGCCAGCCGATCACGACGACCATCGCATTCTGCGCGATCGTCGTCGCGAAACGAGCCATCCAGTAAAAGCGATAATCGCGGAAGGAGAAGGGGGAGGGCGTTTTCGCCATGGCCATGGCTCTAGGCGCGGGGAGGGCGTGGCCGCAACCCTGAATAGCCTAGTTTATGAGTAGGAAAATTTGGGGTGAGGCAATTGGCAACTCAAGGTCACCCCGGACTTGTTCCGGGGGCCACCCATCATCCTCGACGACTTCGCATTGGGCCCGGTGGATGCCGGAACAAGTCCGGCATGACGGATAGTGGAATTCTGCCGGTCACGACCTATCCCGCCAAAAACTCCAGCATATCCCGCGTCAGGCGATCCTTGTGCGTCACCGTCAGACCGTGCGGCGCATCCTCATATTCAATCAGCCGCGCGCCTGCGATGCCGCGTGCGGCGGCGCGGGCGGAGGGCTCGATCGGCACGGTCTGGTCGCCGGTGCCGTGGACGATCAATGTCGGCACGTTGAACGCCGCCAGGTCGGGGCGGAAATCGGTTTTGCCGAACGCATCGATGCAGTCGAGTATGCCCTTGATGCAGCCTTGCGAGGCCATCTGTTCGAAGCGGTGCAGCACCGCCTCGCTCACCGGGCTCGTGACATAGCCGACGCCATAAAAGAACTTCGCGAACTTCGCGAAGAAGGTCGGCCGGTCGTCGCGGATCGGCTGCTTCATCTGCTCTTCGAAGATGGCGGCCTCGATCCCGTCGGAGTTGGTTTCGTCCTTCATCATATAGGGCACGATCGAAGCGATCAGCCCGGCGGCGCGGACGTTCCTGCCCGCATGGCGCGCCATGTAGCGCGCGACCTCGCCGCCGCCCATCGAGAAGCCGAACAGGGCCGCGTCCTGCGCACCGGTCGCCTCCAGCACCTGCGCCAGATCGTCGGCCAAGGTGTCGTAATCATAGCCGGTCCAGGGTTGGCCCGATCGGCCGAAGCCGCGCCGGTCATAGGCGATCACGCGATAGCCGGCCTCGGCCAGTCCGAGCGCCTGGTCCTCCCAGCTGTCGGCGTTGAGCGGCCAGCCATGGATCAGCACCACCGGCCGCCCCGATCCCCAATCCTTGACGTAGAGCTCCACATTGTCGCGCGTCTTGATGGTCGGCATCATCGTCTCCCATTCTGCTTGAGATCATCTGCCATGGTTCAGGCCGCTCCGACATCGCCATGACTGCCGGGCTGCGCCACGCTGGTCTCGCGCGCCGA
>Ga0068852_100004315_pt1 | contig 10034 bp, 5 predicted proteins | sample KBSCornC22_FD_66594 | JGI IMG/M metagenome (GOLD analysis project Ga0068852, IMG submission 66594) | Corn rhizosphere microbial communities from Kellogg Biological Station, Michigan, USA - KBS Corn C2-2 | ecosystem: Host-associated > Plants > Roots > Rhizosphere > Soil ... | reverse complement strand
TCTGCATCTAGCATTATAACATTTCTTTTTTTATTATTTAATTCTGTTAGAAACCCCGGAACTGTTTGTTGAAATAAGCCTTGAAAAAACTTTACCCGGGTATCAGAAATTTGAGGAACTTCATTATTGGTATCGAATTTTCCTTTTTTATAGACCCCAAAATCCTCGGGCAAGCCAGTAAACGTATCAAAGCCATAAAACCTGGTTTCTGGATTGTTATTTTGTTGTACAAACCAACGAAATGAGTGTCCGTCAGCCACACCAAACTCAAGATAGTTAATTGGCGGGTTTGATAAAGATTCACTCTCTATTACCCATTTATACAAGTCGTATCTCTTATTATAGTCCCACTTAGATGGAAAATCATTATGAGTGATCTTTTTATTTTTGTTTGCCCATGAAGAGAATTTGGTAATGTAAAAAAGATTTAAAAATAAACCTGAAAAAAAGTTAAAGAACACGTGCAACCTTAAGTAAACAAAAACGATTTTTGAGTATCGGATGATAGAAAGTTTCATAAATACTTTTTGTCCATTGTAATTTTGATAAAAAATTAATTGTGTTTATAAAAACGCACAAAAATAGGTTATGAGTACTTGATTTACCGATTTCCAGCAGCGGATGTGGAATTATCAAAAATCGGTGCAGTTTTGGAATCGGAGAAATTGTAAAAAGATACTTAATAGAGCGATTTTTTCACTTGTGTTATTCGTGACCTCCGCAATTACTTTGCAACCATCCTTGCGGCTGCGAAAGTTTGGCTTTAGAAAGCGAATTAAAAAATAAAAACGCCCGGATTTTTTTAAATAAACCTACGAAGGAATTATAAAAGGAAACTATTAATTTTGCCATCCTTTACTTAAAAAGGCTGGTCCCGTAGTTCAATGGATAGAATAGAAGTTTCCTAAACTTTAGATGCAAGTTCGATTCTTGCCGGGACTACCCCACCGGAAAGGCGTTTTTTTGAAAGGTCTTCCTGGTTTTTGTTTCGCTGAAATTAGCGCCTATATTACATATCAGCCGAATAGCTTCATTTAGCTTTTTAATTCGATATTGCTCTTCGTCGAAAATTAACTTTTCAGGATAAATTGAACTAATAATCTGACGTTTGCCCTCCGTATCTGATTTCTCGTACAAGACGTCCAGGTAAGATAAATGCCGAACTGCTGAATCGAGCATAAAAAAGCTTTTCGGTAACAATAGGCTCATGTAGACCTTGCACAATAGTTTCTTCTTCATCTTTATACGAACAAATTTTAAGTTTACCGCAATACACAGGATCACGGAGTGCGCTCCAAAACGCCATTCGACCGCTGTTTATGTTTGTAATAAGCAATTGTATTGGAAGTTATACGGGGATATCTTTTATTGATTCTACTAAATTGCAGTATGTAAAAATCAACGCATCTGGCAGCATCGACAGTTTAATTTCTATGTTTGCAAAATAGCAAGTAGAAGACCCAAAAAATAATTTGTCTATTTTTAATTTTAAGAAGAATAATTTAAAATAAAAACTATTAATAGAATGAATAAATTATTTATCCGCAATCCTTTCGAAATCCTTACCGTTTTTTCTTTACTGTGTTTCGCCTCCTGCAAATCAACCCGTGTTTTTAAATCCTCGGTATCTACGGAAAACAGTTATCATATCAGCAGTTATGACGACACTACTTTAACGGTAGATAACAGTTCTATCCTGATGCCTTATAACCGTTTTATTGATCCGGCAGGAACTGTAATTCGTTTTGGAAGCTCAGCACTTGAAAACCATAGCCTCGATTGTGCTTTATTGCCCGACGGCAAAGTGCTGGCTGTTGAGGACCGGTATGGGCTTGCTTTAATTGATGTAAAAGAGAATAAGCTGATTTATCACGTGGATTATAATGAGTCTTACAGAGGAGTGGTAAGTACTTATTCAGGTGTAAAAGCATTTGAAGATAAGGATGGAACACACATTCTATGGGGAGCTGTCAATACCAGGCAGAAAACTTCACTTATTCTTGATGCCTTATGGGATGGAAAGAAAGCGACAATTAATAATTCATTTTCCTTTGAAGCGCTGGCTCCTGCACCGTTGGCTTTGCCAAACGATATTGCCATCAACCAGGAAAGTGGCGAAAATTATTTATATGTGGTTTTAAATGGAAATAGTCAGCTTGTAAAATTGAGGTTAAGTGATAAAAAAATTATCTGGACAACTGTTACCGGGATCGCTCCTTTTGGTATTGCATTAACTGCAGAAAAAGCGTATGCTACTAACTGGGCTGGTCCTGTTCCAACGGATTCAACAAAAGAAACTGCGGGGATTCCTTATGGCAACGTTTATATTGATCCAACAACCGGCGCCACATCTTCAGGAACAGTAAGTGTGATTGATTTAAAATCAGGAAAGGCAGAAAAAGAAATAGAAGTTGGCCTGCATCCAAATGCAATTATTGCGAGCAAAGACGAACAATTTGTTTATGTATCTAATGGAAATAGTGATTACGTTTCTGTTATCAATACTTCAAATGACCAGGTGGTTGATTCTATTTCTGTAAAGCTGAATGAAGAACAAAACCACCTTATTGGAGATTCTCCAAATGGACTGGCAATAGATAACATGGGTAAAATGTTGTATGTATCAAACGGCATGGACAATGCAGTTGCTGTAATAAATCTCGGAGAAAAATCTTCCAAAACAGGGAATGGAAATTCAACAGTTCAAGGATTCATTCCAACCGAAGCTTATCCTGCGGGTTTGGTGTTGAATGAAAATAAACTGTATGTTGCCAACCTCGAAGGCGAAGGAGCGAGAACCCCCATAGCAAATAATTTTAGCAGCCATCGCCAGGAAGCTACCATTTCAATTATTTCATTGCCGGATGCTTCTCTTTTAAATTCTTATACCAAAAGAGTAGAATCTGCAAACTTAATTTTTCGCTCAAAAGTTACTAAACTGTTGCCAAGAAAAGGAATTGCTGCAAAGCCGGTTCCTCAAAGGATTGGCGAGCCTTCCGTTTTTAAACACGTTATTTACATCATTAAAGAAAACAAAACTTATGACCAGGTTTTGGGTGATATGAAAGAGGGCAATGGAATGGATTCATTATGTATTTATGGAAAAGAGATAACGCCAAATCTGCATAAGCTGGCAAAAGAATTTTTATTGCTTGATAATTATTATGCCTCAGGAAAATCTTCTGCCGAAGGCCATTCATGGACAGATGCAGCGATTGTTACAGACTACATTGAAAAAAATGTACGCGCATGGTTTCGCAGTTATCCTCATGTTTTAGAGGATGCCCTTGTTTACAACAAAAAAGGGTTTATCTGGAACAATGCTTTAGATCATGGAAAGACGGTAAAAATTTATGGCGAAGCATGTACTCCTCAGTTTGATCATAGTTTAGATTGGACAAAAATATACCAATCTTATCTCGATGGAAAAAAAGTAGAATTTACCAATACTTCTACTATATCAAGAGTTCGTCCTATTATGTCGCCGGATTATCCATGTTATGACAGCCATAAATTTACAGATCAGATACGAGCCGATGTATTTATAAATGATTTACATGAAGCTGAAAAAAAGCCGGGCGATCAATTGCCAAATTTGATGATCCTGGCGCTTCCCGATGATCATACTTCCGGTATGTCCGAAGGTTTTCCAACACCTCGGGCAATGATTGCAGACAACGACCTGGCACTTGGAAGAATCATTGAAGCGCTTACCAAAAGCCGGTTTTGGGATTCAACCGTTGTATTTGTTACTGAAGATGATTCTCAGAGTGGATGGGATCATGTTTCTGCATACCGCACTATTGGTTATGTAATAAGCCCTTATTCATATTTACAAAAAACAGTACATACCAATTACAACCAGACCTGCATCGTTCGCACGATTGAACAGATTTTAGGATTGCCTCCAATGAATGTAATTGATGCTACCGCGTTACCCATGTTTGATTGCTTTACTGAAACGCCGGTTAAGAAAATGTATTCTTTTGAAAAAAATAATATTCCATTAAATGAAATGAATAAAACTGCTGCTTCTTTATCGGGTAAAGCAAAAAAGTTTGCTTTGCAATCATCGCTGCCTGAGTTTGATCACATTGACGGCGGTAATGATAATCTTCTCAACCGCATACTTTGGTTTGCAGCAAAAGGAAATACACCCTATCCGAAACAAATGACTTTATCAAAAAAAGATCAAAAGGATGATGATGATTAAGAAAAATAGAGCTTTAGAAGTGAAATCCTGTAGGGGCCTGCCCTTGCCGGTAGCGGGTTGGTTTGCTACCCGCATTTAAAAATAGTTGCACAGCGATAGTAAACTGAGAAATATTGCTAATTCTTATTTTTTCTAACTCTAATTCTTTTGAACACTTTTTTAAAAAATTAAATCTTTTCTTTTTTTACCTGGTCTGTTTTTGTGTAAGTCATATTGCGTAAAAGATTAAAAATCCCGTTTCTTTATTTTGAATAACTAATTGATCTATTACACAAATTCGAAGCGTTTTTTCATGGTCCGCCATGCCACGACGATTTCTCCGAAAAAAAGAAAAAGTAGTTTCTTTATATTTGTGAATAATTTTTGTAATAATTTTCTATGGCTAGAGTTTCAAATATAACTGCCCTTTCAATAGCTTGATAAATGGTGTAAAATCTTTCAGTGAACATTATGACATGACCAAAAATTTATCTACGAAATTACTTCTCCATTTGCCGGTCATAGAAATAAAAGATAATAAGAATCTGATCCAAAATCCGGGTTATGGATAAAATGAATTTAGAATTGAGTGAAAGATTAAATACGTTTTAAAATTAAATTTTACGAGTGAATGAGACTTACAACCAGATATTTTATTATTATTTTTATTTCCTGTTGCTCATTGGTTTCTATTGCCCAGCAAAAAACGATTCTTGGCACCAGAACAGTTGGCATACAACCAAAAGGAAGTATCCTTGTTCCATCAAACCAGCTTTTGCAACCTGCCGGATTCCAGGTATATCTTCCGGGCAGGCCGGTTGACCTGGCACTTTCTCATGATCGGAAATTGCTTTTTGTCAAAAATATGAACTCATTGGATCTTATTAACATAACTGACAGAACCATTTTGCAATCGCTGCCTTACCCACACAGCGGATCGTCTCCGACCGGGATTTGTCTTACTGCTGATGGGCACAGCGTATTTGTAACAGATGCCTCTAACCATATTAATATTGCAACGATAGATAAAACGAATATTATGCGTTGGGAAAAGCCAATAACATTACCTGCGCCTGCCATTGGAGACGCTCCATTACCCGGTGGGCTTGCCTTTGGTGATTCAGAGGATAAATTATATGTAACATTAAGCAGGAGCAATTCATTGGCTGTTGTTAATTTAAAAGACACGAATGATATTGTTCAGATTCCGGTAGGAATTGCACCCTTTGATATAGTTCTTGCTTCCCCTCATAAAGCTTATGTAACCAACCTGGGAGGCAGAAGGCCAAACAAGGGAGAAACAACTTACAATACTTCCGGCTCACAGGTGTTAGTTGATTCAGTGACGGGTATTGCCAATCATGGTTCGGTATCCGTAATAGATCTTGACCGGAATGTACAGGAAAAATCAATCGCTGTTGGTTTGCTTCCTACCGGTATGGTGTTGAGTCCTGATCATGACAAATTATATGTTGCCTGCGCTAACAGTGATATTGTTGCAGTGATTGATACCAAAACTGACGAGGTAATAGATACCATTTCGGTGCATGCACAAAAAGATATTCCGTTTGGCAGCGCTCCCAATGATCTCACTATTTCGCCTGACGGCCGGTATCTGTATGTGGCCAATGGAACTGAAAATGCAATATGCGTTATCCAAACCGATGCACCCCATCAGGTACCCGGTTATATTCCTACAGGATGGTATCCCGGTTCAGTAATAACCGACAGAAGCGGGACTTTTATGTATGTTGCCAATGTAAAAGGAGTTGGCTCTCTTAACCAAAGAACTGACAGGCAGGGCCATAATAGTCATGACGTCCTGGGTACTATTTCCATTATTCGTGTACCCGGCAAACAAGAATTAGAAAAGATGACGGGTGCAGTACATGAAAATAATTCCTTTGTACAAATGCTGGCACAGATGCATCCCACGGAAAAGAGCCGAAAAAAGGTACCTGTTCCATGGTTACCCAGCCAAACATCTTTTTTCAAACATGTGGTTTATATCATAAAGGAGAACCGCACTTACGACCAGGTATTGGGCGATATGCCGCAGGGAAATGGAGATACCAGTTTGGTGGAATTTGGCCGCGAAGTTACTCCTAACCATCACCGGCTGGCTGAAGATTTTGTGTTGATGGACAATTTTAATTGTAGCGGCATCTTAAGCGCTACCGGGCATCAATGGACTGATGAAGCTTACGTTACTGATTATCTTGAAAAATCGTTTGGTGGGTTTACCCGGAGTTATCCTTATGATGGTGATGATGCATTAGCCTATGCAAGCTCGGGATTCATCTGGGATAATGTTTTAAGGCATGGATTAACTTTCCGCGATTATGGCGAATTTGTGAAAACCACTGTAACGCCAAAAGGTTCGAAATGGACAGATATATATAATGACTTACAAAATGGTACTCAGAACGTAAACATCAGTGCAATAGGTTCCATAGATCAACTTACTCCTTACGTATGTCCTTCTTACCCTGCTTTTACACTCAGGATACCCGACCAGTACCGTGCTGCGGAATTCATTAAAGAGTTAAAGGGATATGAACAAAATAATAATTTCCCCAATTTCATAATTATGGAGCTGCCAAACGATCATACATCAGGCACAAGGCCGGGTATGCCGGCTCCCAAGTCTGCAGTAGCTGATAATGACCTTGCGCTTGGCCGGATTATAGAGGCAATTACTCATAGTAACTTCTGGAAAGAAACCTGCATTTTTGTAACAGAGGATGATCCGCAAGCCGGACTTGATCATGTAGATGGGCACCGGACAGTTGGATTCGTTATAAGCCCTTATACGAAGAGAGGAAAGGTGACTTCCACTTATTATTCACAGATAAATATGGTTCGTACCATGGAAAACATTCTTGGTATTCCTCCCATGAATCAATTAGATCTTACTGCCGACCCAATGCTTAATTGCTTTACAAACAAGCCTGATTTTACTCCTTACAAAGCGGTTAAAAATAATATTTCTCTCGATAATTTAAACCTCGCTCTCGATAAGCTGAATGGGCAAGAGCTGTACTGGGCTAAAAAATCTCTTGAGCAGGATCTTGATGAGGAAGATCTTATTGATGACAATGTTTTTAACCGGATTATCTGGCATGCTGTAAAGGGATATGACAGGCCTTATCCGGACATAACAAACAGATAATTTTTGCAGTTAGCAGTTAAGCGAACACAAGTATTTCAGTATGGTGCGGATTATAAGGCCATTAAAAATTCTAAACAAAAAACATTTCCTTGCTTTATTTAATTCTTTTGCAATAAAAAAACAATATGATGTTTGTGCGTTTAGTTAATGCTGTGAGTTTAATATTTCTCTCTTTTTTTATTAGTAATGTTGCAAACGCGGGAACGGTTAAAGGTTTTGTATATAATATTATAACCGGAGTTCCTCTTACAGAAGCTAAAATACATTTAGAGCCTACTGCACAGAATTTCTTTAAATCCGGTCTTTCCCTGCTCGATACTTTTTCGATGCCCAACCCATAAGTCAGTTCTTTCTGTGCCGCTTTTGTCTTTCAGATCGATAGATAAGATATCTATTTATTAATGCGGGATCAGTTCAACTACGGGTATCTCGTATGGCGGTTTGTTTTTCGGCAAAATGATCTCCAGACCATTGCCATTTTCTGAATATTCCTGGCCCAGATTAAACGATGTGTAACTGATTAGGTGCTGAACGTAAGCGGTTGAAAATATCTTACAACGAAAAATAAGCGGGATCAATTTCCTGATTAGGCGCAAATTTGTTTAATTCTCCTTAATCATTTTTAATATTTTTTGATGCACAAAACGGATGACCAGATTGCATATTAGTTTAGGTTTCGGTTTCATTATTTTGCGGCAACATCAATATCTGACTGTACATCTTTGCTGGTCATTTCACTATATACAATTTAGGTGTTTCACCTTCAAAATATGTTCTATAATAGTAGAAATCATTTGATGCCTTTGCAGTCAGTTTAATAGAGTTTTCATTACAGTGAACTATTTTAAGTAAGAATTAAAATCACTTAAAATAATTAAACCCCTATTAAATTCAATACGGATGCGGGTTTATTGTGTACTATCTACTTCTCCGCCACGCTCAGATCTTTTTTAAGCACCCAACCTTTCGTTGTTTTGCCTTCTATGTCAATAAATGATACAAAAACGAATCCGTCTTTTTCATTAAGCGCCGTAACAGGTTCTTCGCCGGGGATGATGTAAACATTGCGGCGTGTATGCACATCTGGCTCCCTGTAAAAATAGGCGTGGTTTATAACCAGGTATTGCTGCAGGGCGGGCTGATCTTGATTAGTATTTGCTCCGGTATCCAAATCCTCCGGCTGCCGGTCGCTTGTACTTTTAACAGGTAAGGGAATGTTTTTTTTGAACCTTGCCCTTGCCTTTTTTAACGGTCGTTTGTTAGCTGTAGCGGAAGAATCTATGGGGTTCGGTGGGCGCTGGTTCATTGTTGAAGCAGTGTCGGGGAGATTACGTTTTGCTGGCAGGAGAAATGAATGGTAGGTGGTAAATCCACCGAGACCTAGGGCAATGAGCAATACCATAATAAATAAACCTTTTGAAATGCCTGTTTTTTTAGTTTGTAACGAATAATAGCTTTCTGAATTTTGGTATTGTTCTAGTGCTTTATCTTTTGATTCCAACTGCATTTGGAGCGCTTGTATCAGGCTGTCCTTTTCTTCGGCCACTAACTCCAGTTTCTGAACGTATTTCTTTAACTGCAGCTCTTGCGTGCGCACAATAGTTAACTGCTCTGTTGAGTTATTCGCAGCTTTTGTTTCCTCTGCTATAAGCGCCGAATGAATAAACTCCTGCAGTTCTGTTCCATTCACGAAACGTTTTCCTGGTTCCTTTTCAAGGCACCGGTATACCAGTTTAATAAGCCAGGAAGGTACCTGCATTTCCCTTTCCTTTTTATCATGGCTCCAGTGTGAGGGCATTGCCTGCCGGCGAAGCGACAACAGGTCAGGCGGGGATGATTCCAAATGTGCCACCATCACTGCATTGCGTCCCATCTCTCCTTTGTTATGTAATGGAAAGGGCACCACACCTGCTAACAATTCAAAGAGTATTACGCCAAGACTGTAGATATCGGTTTGAAAATACATGACACCCATGTTTTGTTCAGGTGCCATAAATTCTATGGCACCGGCATGACGTATGCTGGTGCGGCGCTGCTCATCGGACATTATGGATAAGCCAAAGTCCAACAAGATGTAATTGCCAGTACGCTGATTGAATTTTACATTGTTACTTTTTATATCCCCATGTTTTATGTTTGCCCGGTGACAATGGGCCAATGCATTAGATAAATGATCGGCTACTTTAATAGTTTCCTTAACGGTAAAAACAGGATCGTAAGGTGGATTCAGCAATTCACCGAGATCAGGACCTTCAATATATTCCATTTCAATATAAGGCAGGTTACCCGAGGTAGTGATGCCGGAGGCAATAATGCTGACAACATTCGGGTTCGGCGTCTCGTTTACTTTTTTCAATTTCTGCACTTCACTTTGAAAAGAAGTAAAATTTTTATCATCGTCCGTTTCGCTGCAAATAGGTGTGGGCAGTATTTTGATAGCAGTAATAATTTCACCTGTTCTTCTTGCCTTATATACCGATCCCTGGCCGCCTGATTTTAAGGCGCCAAGGTTTTCCAATCCTTCTGTTATCGTAAATACTTTAGCCATATTAATTATCCAATCCGGAATAAGTAAATTCAAGCACCGCCTTGTCGCCGAGGATCACCTGGTCGCCTTCCTGCAAGCGGTGGCCTACTTCAATTGCCTGCATTTTCAAAGAAGTACCTTCA
>Ga0068852_100004314_pt1 | contig 10037 bp, 6 predicted proteins | sample KBSCornC22_FD_66594 | JGI IMG/M metagenome (GOLD analysis project Ga0068852, IMG submission 66594) | Corn rhizosphere microbial communities from Kellogg Biological Station, Michigan, USA - KBS Corn C2-2 | ecosystem: Host-associated > Plants > Roots > Rhizosphere > Soil ... | reverse complement strand
ATTCAAAGTGATCACCGGCGGCGGTCACGCGCTGGACCAGGTGATGCTTTATTGCGCGGCCGACAAACTGTTTTTGTCTGCCGATCAGGTGCTCAGCAAGATCTCGCCGAATGTCAGCGTCTGGGCGGTAGAACCCGATCAGAACTCGCTCGGCGAATATCTGGCCTCACTGGCGAGCCTGACCACCACGCTCCCGTATGACGTCATCGTGCTGCCCGGCCACGGCGTACCCTTCTACGGCCTGAAGACGCGGATCAAGCAATTGGCCGATCACCACGAGGATCGCTGCCGGCTCATCGCCGAGGCGTGCCGGGAAGCAGCAAAAACCTCCAAGGAGCTGGTGCCTGTCGTATTCCACAAGCACGTTCTCGACGTTCATCAGATGGGCTTCGCCGCTGGCGAACTCATCGCACACGTCAATTACATGCTCGTCGAGGGACGCCTGACGGCTGAGGAGACGGATGGGGTGCTGCGCTTCACGACGACTTGATCCTTCAGGTACAAACGCAATCCCGGATCGCGCTGAGAACAAACGCTTTACGACGGGCCGGTTTCGCCCGGAAAGGCCCTTTCCGGCTCGACATCAATCCTGGAAACGCTCTAAAAAGGAATTGTTAGCCAAACTCTTACGCTTCGTTCCAGGTCTTGCGATGGATTACAGCCAATTCTTCAGTTCCGCCCTTAACCGCCTGCACAACGAGCGGCGCTACCGCGTATTCGCCGATCTGGAGCGCATCGCCGGCCGTTTCCCGCACGCGGTTTGGCATTCTCCGAACGGCGCCCGCAATGTCGTGATCTGGTGTTCGAACGACTACCTCGGCATGGGACAACATCCGAAAGTCATCGGCGCCATGGTCGAGACCGCTACGAGAGTAGGCACCGGCGCGGGCGGCACCCGCAATATCGCCGGGACACATCATCCCCTGGTGCAGCTCGAACAGGAATTGGCTGATCTGCATCGCAAGGAAGCCGCGCTGCTTTTCACTTCCGGCTACGTCTCGAACCAGACCGGCATCGCCACCATAGCCAAACTGATCCCGGATTGCCTGATCCTCTCGGACGCGCTCAACCATAATTCGATGATCGAAGGCATCCGTCAGTCCGGCTGCGAGCGACAGGTGTTCCGGCACAGCGACATGGCGCATCTGGAGCAATTGCTGTGCGCGGCAGGACCCAAGCGGCCAAAGCTGATCGCGTGCGAGAGCCTCTATTCGATGGACGGAGACATCGCTCCGTTGGCCAAAATCTGCGATCTCGCCGAACAGTATGGCGCGATGACTTACCTGGACGAGGTTCATGCAGTGGGCATGTACGGCCCGCGCGGCGGCGGCATCGCGGAGCGGGACGGCGTGATGCACCGCGTCGACATCGTGGAAGGCACGCTGGCCAAAGCATTCGGTTGCCTTGGGGGCTATATCGCCGCAAGTTCGGAAATCGTCGACGCCGTCCGCTCCTATGCGCCTGGCTTTATCTTCACCACCGCGCTGCCGCCCGCGATTTGTTCAGCGGCAACGGCCGCCATCCGGCATCTCAAGACATCGAATTGGGAACGCGAACGCCATCAGGAACGCGCCGCCCGCGTCAAGGCGATCCTGACCGCCGCGGGCTTGCCGGTCATGTCGAGCCAGACGCATATCGTGCCCGTGTTCGTCGGCGACCCCGAACAGTGCAAGCGCGCCTGCGACATGCTGCTTCAGGAGCACAGCATCTATATTCAGCCGATCAACTTTCCAACCGTCGCCAAGGGCACCGAGCGGCTGCGTATAACGCCGTCCCCCTACCATGACGACGCGGTGATCGATCAGCTCGCCGAGGCGCTGCTCCAGGTGTGGGAGCGGCTCGGGTTGCCGGTTCGGAAAAAGGCGCTGGCCGCGGAGTAAGGTTACTCCCTGACACGGTCGAATCCCGAGAGCTGGCAGTTGCGCCCGGTGCTTTGCCGGCCCAATCCGGCTATACTTCCCGCGGATCGCCGGAGCATTAGCGGCGAGCCAGCCCAATCTAGGAGTAAGCAGCGATGCTGCACGACTGGGGCGTGATCGCAGCCGCCTTCGGCTACATCGGGTTCCTGTTTCTGGTGGCGAGTTACGGCGATCGCCTCTCGCCGACCCAGCGTGGCCGCGCCAGTGGCCTGATCTATCCGCTGTCGCTTGCGATTTATTGCACCTCCTGGACATTCTTCGGCTCGGTCGGATTTGCCACCCGCACCAGCGTTGATTTTCTCGCCATCTATATCGGCCCGATCCTGATGATCGGGTTTTGCACGCCGCTGCTGCGTCGCGTCATCCAGCTCGCAAAATCCCAGAACATCACTTCGATCGCCGACTTCATCGCGGCGCGGTACGGCAAGAGCCAAGCCATTGCGGTGACGGTGGTCCTGATTGTCATCGTCGGCTCGGTTCCGTACATCGCCTTGCAGCTCAAGGCGATGTCCTCATCACTTGAAACGATCCTGAGCGAAGATCAGGCGTTTTCCAGCATTCCCATCATTGGCGATATCGCGCTGGTTGTGACACTCGCCATGGCGACATTTGCGGTGCTGTTCGGAACCCGGCAAACCGATGCAACGGAACACCAGCATGGCCTGATGCTGGCGGTCGCGACGGAGTCCATTATCAAGCTGGTGGCCTTTACCGCAGCCGGCGCATTCGTCACGTTCTGGATGTTCAGCCCGGTCGAACTGGTCGAACGAGCGATGAAAACCCCGGAAGCGGTGCGCGCGATCAACTACACTCCGTCGATCGGCAACTTCCTGACCATGGTGCTGCTGTCCTTCTGCGCCATCATGCTGCTGCCCCGCCAATTCCACGTCAGCGTGGTCGAGAATTCCAGCAATGCCGAGGTAAGCCGCGTGCGTTGGCTGTTTCCGCTCTATCTCGTCGCCATCAATCTATTCGTGATTCCGATCGCGCTCGCGGGACTGATCACATTTCCATTTGGCGCAATCGATAGCGACATGTACGTGCTTGCATTGCCGATACAAGGCAATGCTCCCCTGCTCAGTGTCGGCGTCTTCATTGGAGGCCTGTCGGCGGCAACCGCCATGGTGATCGTCGAGTGCGTCGCGCTTTCGATCATGGTGTCCAATGACATCGTGGTGCCACTAGTACTCCAGCGCAATCCGCGATCACCTATGCGCCAAAAGGACTTTGGTCACTTCCTGTTGCGTGTCAGGCGCTTTGCGATCTTCGGCATCATGGCCATGGCGTATCTTTACTATCGCGCACTGGGCAATACACAACTGGCGGCGATCGGGCTGTTGTCTTTCGCTGCCATCGCCCAACTGGCACCGGCGTTTTTTGGCGGGCTGTTCTGGCGCCGGGCCACGGCGCGGGGCGCGATCGGCGGAATGTTGATCGGCATCGCCGTGTGGACCTATACGCTATTCCTTCCAAGTTTCCTGGAGGGCAATACCGCCGGGCTGCTGATGCTGCAGCATGGCCCGTTCGGGATCGAGGTATTGCGCCCTCAAGCCCTGTTCGGAGCTGACATAGCGCCGCTGTTGCATGGCGTGCTCTGGTCGCTTTCACTCAACATCCTGGCTTATGTGGTGCTATCGCTGACGCGCCAGCCATCCTCGATCGAACGATTGCAGGCGGACCACTTCGTTCCCAATCAGCTGGCACCCATGGCGCCGACGTTTCGACGCTGGCGCACCACGGTCACAGTGCAAGACATTCAAAGCACGGTCGCCCAGTATCTCGGGCCCGAACGCGCCCGGCATTCGTTTGAAGCGTTCGCGCTTATCCACAATGCCAATCTCGATCCGGCGGCCCCGGCTGATTTCGAGTTGCTGCAGCACGCCGAGCATCTGATCGCCTCCTCGATTGGAGCGGCGTCGTCCCGACTGGTGATGTCATTGCTGTTGCGCAAGCGCACCGTCTCGGCGAAAGCTGCGCTGAAGCTGCTCGACGACTCCCACGCAGCACTTCATTTCAATCGCGAGCTATTGCAGACGGCATTGAACCACGTGCGGCAGGGCATCGCAGTGTTTGATACCGATTTGCAACTGATCTGCTCGAACCGGCAGTTCGCCGAGATCCTGGGGCTGCCTCTGCACCTCATTCAGATTGGAATTCCGCTCCGGGAAATCCTCGAATTCATGGGCGCAAACGGACCGCCCGGCGTCGACGAAAGCGATAGCGAGTCGATGCTGGAGATGCGGCTGGCCGCCTACACTACCGAAGGCGAGCCATACCTCGAACGTCTTCCCGATCGTCACACCGTCATCGAGGTACGATCGAACCAAATGCCGGGAGGCGGACTGGTCATCACCTTCTCGGACGTGACCCCCTCGTTCGAGGCCGCTGAAGCGTTGGAGCGCGCCAACGCGACCCTGGAGAAGCGCGTGCGCGACCGCACCGAGGAGCTGACGCGACTGAACTCGGAATTGGCGCGCGCCAAGAGCGCCGCCGAAGACGCAAACATCTCCAAGACGCGTTTCCTGGCCGCGGCGAGCCATGACATCCTGCAACCGCTGAACGCGGCGCGGCTTTACGTCACCAGTCTCGTCGAGCGCCAGAACGGCGGTGAGGATTCGCGGCTGGTTGAAAACATCGATGAGTCGCTGGAAGCGATCGAGGAAATCCTGGGCGCTCTCCTGGATATTTCGCGGCTGGACGCCGGAGCTATGACCACGGCGATCACGAGCTTCAAGATGAGCGACCTGATGCGCTCGCTCGAAATTGAATTTGCGCCGATCGCCCGCGCGAAGGGGCTGAAACTTCGTTTCGTGCCGTGCTCGTTGCCGGTCGAATCCGATCGATTGCTGCTGCGGCGGCTGTTGCAGAACCTGATCTCGAATGCGATCAAATATACTCCGCGCGGTCGCGTGCTGGTGGGTTGTCGCCGTCACGGCCAATCGCTGCAGATCCGGGTGTATGACACCGGCGTCGGCATTCCCGTCCTAAAACGCGGCGAGATCTTCAAGGAATTCCACCGGCTTGAGCAGGGCGCACGAATTGCGCGCGGCCTAGGACTTGGGCTGTCAATCGTCGAGCGCCTGGCGCGCGTCCTCAATCATGGCATCGCGCTGGACTCCCACCGCCTTGGCGGCTCGGTTTTTTCGGTGACGGTGCCGACGGCAAAGGCGATCAACTATACCGCTGCCGTCACCACCGCTACTCCGCTTTCGAAAACGCCGATGAGCGGCTCATTAATCGTTTGCATCGAAAACGATCCGGCCATTCTGGATGGCATGAAGACGCTGCTGACGGCGTGGGACGCGGAAGTCATCGCGGTGGCCGATCCCGATGCCGCCATCGAGGCGATCGCCGCTAGTGGCCTGGTGGTTACCGGTCTGCTGGTCGACTACCATCTTGATCGCGGCAACGGCGTCGCCGCGATCAGGGAAATCCGCCGCCGCTTCGGTGAGAGTATTCCGGCGATCCTGATCACGGCGGATCGCAGCCCCCACGTCCGGGCAACGGCGCGAGAAGAGAACATCGCCGTGCTCAACAAACCGGTAAAGCCGGCATCGCTGAGAGCATTGCTGGGTCAATGGCGCGCGCAGCAGATGGTGGCGGCGGAATAGGGGCAGGGCTTCTGCCGTCACATTTGTCGCAGTTATTGGCGGGAATTCAATTCGTGTTTACGCGACGATCATGATGCGGAAGGCGTACCCTGCCGGAACTGACCGCCAGCAATCTTCGCCGCGGCGATAACGGCTTGAGTGCGACTCTCGACACCAAGCTTTTGCAGGATCGCCGATACGTGCGCCTTGATCGTCGCTTCAGAGACGCCAAGCTCATAGGCGATCTGCTTGTTGAGCAAACCTTCTGACAGCATCATCAGCACCCGCACCTGCTGCGGGGTTAGTGTGACCAGGCGGTCGCGCAGCCGCGCCATGTCCGGATCGGCGGCGGCGGTCAGGTCGGTGTCAGGAGGTATCCAAACGTCGCCTTCCATCACTTTGACGATCGCGTCCCGCAGGGTCTCCACTCCGAAGCGCTTGGGGATGAACCCGGAGGCACCGAAGTCGAGCGAGCGGCGTATAGTGCCGACATCATCGCTGGCTGAGACGACCACCACCGGGACGGCCGGATATTGCGCGCGGAGATAAATCAGACCGGAGAAGCCGGAAATCCCGGGCATGGTCAGATCGAGCAGGATCAGGTCGACATCCGAATCCTGCTCAAGGAGCGCAGCGAGCTGGTCGAACGATCCCGCTTCATCGATCTTCGCCGAAGTCAGGACGCTGGCCACGGCTTGGCGCAAAGCATCGCGAAACAACGGATGATCATCGGCAATAACGAGATGAGTGCTGGCCGGCGCGGTCATTTATCTCTTGCAGGGAACTTGGGGCGAACCCGCCAACATCTGTTCGGGCTCTTTAAATTGATTGTCCTCTCATGGGCGATTGCATGCAAGCGCGCAATGCCGACACAGCACAGAGGTTAAATCTGTCGCGGATTGTGCGGCGCAACAGATGCGAACATTCGCAAGTGCACTATCCCCCAACAAAGTTGCAGAGAGCCAAAAGTCTTATTTGGGTGGGCTTCACGGCGATGTTACCGTGATCTCAGCCCCATGAACCGATTTGGTCGGTTCGGTGCATGGGAACGCTCAGCATCAGACATTTCTGGGAGTGAACAATGGCAATGGCAGTGACAGCGGGCGATGTCCGCACCGGGGGGATGACCGCGGAAGAACGAAAAGTCATTTTCGCTTCCTCGCTCGGCACCGTTTTCGAGTGGTACGACTTCTACATTTACGGAACGCTTGGAGCATTCCTCGCGAAATACTTTTTCTCCAACGTCCCGCCGAATGTTGGCTTCATTTTCGCCCTTCTCGCTTTTGCCGCTGGCTTTGCGGTTCGGCCGTTCGGCGCATTGATTTTCGGCCGTCTCGGCGATCTCGTCGGGCGCAAATATACCTTCCTGATCACGATGACCCTGATGGGCATCGGTACCTTCTTCATTGGCCTGTTGCCGGGCTATGCGAGCTGGGGGATCGCCGCGCCGGTTGTGCTGATCGCACTCAGGCTGGTCCAGGGGCTTGCACTCGGCGGCGAATACGGCGGAGCCGCGATTTACGTTGCCGAGCATGCGCCGGCTAACAAGCGCGGCTATTACACTTCGTGGATTCAGACCACGGCTACGTTGGGCCTGTTCATGGCGCTGCTCCTCATCCTGGGCATACGCAACTGGATGGGCGAAGAGGCGTTCGGCGATTGGGGCTGGCGTATTCCGTTCCTGCTCTCAGGCATCCTGCTCGCCGTCTCGATCTGGATTCGGCTGAGCCTCAACGAGTCGCCCATTTTCGCCAAGATGAAGGAAGAGGGCACAACTTCGAAGCGGCCGCTCAGCGAGGCATTCGGGCAATGGTCCAACGCCAGGATCGCGATCCTTGCGTTGCTCGGCGCGACTGCCGGCGAAGCCGTGGTGTGGTACGGCGGACAGTTCTACGCGCTGTTCTTCCTTACGCAGACCATCAAGGTGCCGGCGGTGACGGCGCAGATCATGATCGTGGTGGCGCTCGCGCTTGGCACACCGGGCTTCATCTTGTTTGGTTGGCTCTCGGATAAGATCGGCCGCAAACCGATCATCCTTGCTGGTTTCCTGCTCGCGGCGGTGACGTATTTCCCGATTTTCCAGGGAATCACCCACTTCGCGAATCCGAAGCTTGAAGCCGCGTTGGCAAAGTCGCCAGTCACGGTGATCGCAGACCCGAGCGAATGCTCGTTCCAGTTCAAGGCAACTGGAACCGAGAAATACACCACGGGTTGCGACGTGGCCAAATCGGCGCTCGTCAACCTTTCGGTGAATTACACCAACCAGGAGGCGCCAAAGGGAACGCCGGCGCAGGTGAAAATTGGTGAGCAGACGCTGACCTCGACTTCACCGGATTTCGCCAAGGCGTTGCCGGCGGCGATCAAGTCTCATGGATACCCGGCTTCGGCCGATCCTGCAGAGATCAATACCGTGATGACCACCTTGTTGCTCTGGGTGCTCGTCATCTACGTGACGCTCGTATATGCGCCCATCGCGGCGTGGCTGGTCGAATTGTTCCCGAGCCGGATCCGTTACAGCGGATTGTCATTGCCCTACCATATCGGCAACGGCTGGTTCGGCGGCTTCTTGCCCGCAACGGTGTTTGCGATCGTTGCCGCTACCGGAAACATCTACTCCGGCCTGTGGTATCCGATCGGCGTCGCCCTTATGAGCCTGATCATCGGCTTCCTGTTCTTGCCCGAAACCAAGGACGTGGACATCCGACGATCCTGAGGCGCAGTGGCGACCCGTCGCTGGTCGCGTAACCATCGTCAAAACCGGCCGCGGACGTCCGCGGCCGGTTTTGCATTTCAGGTTACCCCGATGAACTGCAGCACGATTTCCCGGCGATGCGGCCGACGCCGATGCTCGATCAGATAGATCGCCTGCCAGGTTCCCAACGCGAGTTCCCCTTTCACCACGGGAATTTGCAGTGAGGTTTCGGTCAACATGGTTTTGACATGCGCTGGCATGTCGTCCGGACCCTCGGTGTCATGTCGCCATCCGGCATTTTCGGGCGCCAACCGATCGAGCGCCGTCGTGAGATCGTCGAGCACGGTGGGATCGGCATTCTCCTGGATCGTGAGCGACGCCGAGGTATGGCGAATGAAGAGCGTCACCATGCCCTCGCGGGCCCCTGCCTCGTTCACAAATTTCGCGACTTCGTCAGTGAGATTCGTGAAGCCTGCGCCGGAGGTCTGAACGGTCATCACCGACGTCGCGAAGCTTTCGGCGCGGACGTTCGACGCCGCGGTACGGGAGATCGAACTGGGTGAGGTCATCCTGTATTCTCGATATGCCCCCGCTCGACCGCATCAAATTGAGATACCGCCGAACCATGAAGTCAAATCTTTCCGGCGATGTCCTTTTGCATTCGGTTGGCCACGTCGACCAGCCGTCGCCACGCCTGCTCAAGAAATGACATCACCCGATCCATATCGCGATCGCTAGGCAGCGGAATTTCGATTTTGCGTTCGCTCTCGGCTTTATGCTCCGGCTTCAGCGAGTCGGTTTTCGGTAGCGGCTCGTCGATCTTGCCCGTGACGGTCGGCTCGCGCGCCGTCAGCAGTTCGGTCTTCAGCTTCTCGTTCTCCGCCTGCAAGCGGCCGATCTCCGCGTCCAATGCAGCGCGTTCATCGGGCACGGCATAGCAAGCCCAACCGATGCCGCTGTTGCTGCAGGTCGATACGTCCCCGGTTCTGGTATCGAGCCTTATGACACCGTCGGGAATCGGCGACAGCGCGAAGCGGCCGTTCTCGCGTTCCGGTTTTGCCTCTGCATTCGCGACGACGATCCCGCAAACACACACCATCATCACCGCGGCAATCGCAGTAAAGAGTAGGCTGAAGCGCAATCTCGCTGCTGTCATTCGGGTACTCCGCACATCAAGCCGTGGACTTCAGTCCATCCTACACCCGCGAACGGTATGCCGCGCGCCCCGACTTCAATGTGTCCGCCAGCAATTCGATTCGATCCTGTCCCCAGAATACCTCGCCATCGAGCACAAAAGCAGGCGAACCAAATACATCGGCCGCAAGCGCGTCCTGGCGGTTTTGCTCGTAAGCCGCGCTGATCTCATCGGAACCCGAGCGCTCGAGCAATTGCTTGCCGGGAAGTCCGGATTGGTCGGCCAGTTTGATCAATGTCGCGGGATCGGCGAGATTGACCTGATCTTCCCACACTCCGGCAAATCCGCGCCGCATGAATGGCTCGGGATCGAGACCGGCTTCGATGGCCGCGATCACGATGCCGTCGGCCAGCCGCGCGTTCAACGGCCAGTTCGCCGGCTGAAGATGGAATTTCAGGCCGCGCTTGTCGCGCCAGCGCTGCAGTTCGACCATCCGATATCGCTGGCGCACCGGATGACGCTTCGGCAGCGGCAGTCCGCCTGTTTCCGAAAACAACTCCACCAGCACCACCGGCTTGTAGTTTACTTTCAGATCGTACGTTTTTGCGACTTCCCGGAATACATTGTGGCCGATGTAGGCCCAGGGCGATTGAAACGAAAAATAGTAATCGACGTGACGCGACATGCGGATTCCCCCTGTC
>Ga0068852_100004312_pt1 | contig 10039 bp, 8 predicted proteins | sample KBSCornC22_FD_66594 | JGI IMG/M metagenome (GOLD analysis project Ga0068852, IMG submission 66594) | Corn rhizosphere microbial communities from Kellogg Biological Station, Michigan, USA - KBS Corn C2-2 | ecosystem: Host-associated > Plants > Roots > Rhizosphere > Soil ... | reverse complement strand
CAGATGGGCAACAACCAAAATTGGGAGGGTGAGCTCCACTTCTCCGCCATGCTTCCCACCGGGCTGCCTCCCACAGCCGCTCGAAGGCTGGCTACAGTTCGCAAGGCCTTCGATTGCCTGGAGAGGGTTCAATGGCTTGCGGCAGCAAGGCCGGGGATGTCTGAATCATTGCGGCCGACTCGTTGCTGCCGGCCGGACGGTGCGGATTTGCCGAACATCCTGCTGGATCGAAAAGACATCGTGGAGCTTGCGTCGGCTTGGCTTTCTGGTCCGAGCTCGTTGGGGGAATCAGTTTCCGTTGGCAAAGACGCCGCAGGGGCGCCTCGCCTCGAATTTCGTCGCACAGGCAATGAATCCTTGCCTATTCATCTTTCGGGGGAGGGTGCGCACTGGCTATTGCCAATATTGTTCTGTGCCTGTTGGGCTGAGCTAGGAGAAGTGGACGGCCCAACGATGCTGGCCATCGAGGAGTTAGAAGCCAGGCTTCACCCGAACCTCCAAATTGCGTTGCTCGAACGGCTCTTGAAAACGGTCTCGGTCGGAGTCCCATGCGTTCTGGAAACCCACTCTATATACCTGCTGCGTAGGGCTCAGCTTGCCGTCGTAAAGGGAGAGCTTGCGCCTGAGGACTTGGCGATTTATTGGGTCGAACGGGAGGGCCACGCGGCCGCTGTACGGCAAATTAGCGTGGAAGCCGATGGAACGTTGCTAGGTTGGAATCCAGAAACTTTTGAGGAAGAGCAGCAGCTTTCACGAGAGATCTTTGAAAACCGGTGGAAGGCCCAGGCGTCACGATGATCTTCCGCCTTGCCGAGGGCTTGTTCACTTCTGATCTAGCTAGGAACGTTGACCTCATCACTCTGCTTCGAAGTGCTGCGCTACGCGGCCATACCTTGCTTGTGGTCGCAGATCCTTACGGATCTTCTTACGCTCCTTCAAAGGTGTTTGAGCAATGGGCTGCTTCTTTAAGTTCGCCGCTTCAGCGAGAGATGACATGGCTCTTTGAACGCTTTTGCCGTATCCCCTCAACGGCAGTAACACGGGGAGCGACAACTATTGCTGTCAAAGAGCCGCAGGCCTCAGCTGAGTCCACCAAGCATATAGTGCTTGATGTGCCCGAAGCCGTCAGGCTCGCGGCATTGCCGCTATTTGTGCTAGTGGAAAATGCCCTGTCGGATGCTGCATTTATCCGTCGTACGATGCCCTTGGCTTGGCAACGAAAGATTCGCGAATGGGAGCGAGCCGGCGCCATCCGATTCGAACACGCTGGTGGCATTGGAGAGATGAAGAGAATCGTAGAGCACTGCTCAGTCAACGGGAGCGCCGATCCTTTAGGACTTGGCCCCGAGGCGTGGTGCTGTTCTCACGTCTTGCTTAGTGACCGTGACTCTCAGGACCATAGCGGTAAACCGTCGAGAGAGGCTGCAGATCTTCAGCGAACGTGCGCCCGCGCAGGCATGGCAAACCAACTTCATATGCTTCGTCGCCGCGATCAGGAGTCTTATCTTCCGTCAGAAGCGCTCAATGCTGTCGTGGCGACAAAGACTGACAAGAAGGACCGCACCGATATGCTCAACATGTTGGCCGCTCACAGTGCCATCGGGCCTGGAAGGCATCACATGCCGTTGCCAAAGATTGGAGATGCATCTTGGTTCAAGAATGCGTTTCTACTTCACGAGTCGAGTTTCATTTGGGAAGGCGCGTGGTTTAGCCAAGATGGCAGTGGCGGAGAGATGGTAGATCTGGCTGAGATGCTTGCCGCCTTCATCTAGTTTTTTGAGGCCCATATGCCCTTTTACGAGAACCAACCAACCATCTATCCCCTATATCGACTCTTAGAGGAGTTGTTGAGCGGGGAGGTGCAAGTACCTCGATTTCAACGGCCGGGGACGGAGTCGACGTGGAAGCCTCAACAGCGCGGGGACTTGCTAGACAGCATTTATCGAGGCTTCCCAATTGGTACGATCCTCTTGTGGTCGACGAGTGAAAACGTACATACGTTGCCAGTCGTTGGCGGGGCCGCAATAAAAAAGACCTCTAGGTTTGGCTCGAAGCTCCGTCTGGTGCTTGATGGTCATCAGCGTTTGTCGACGCTCGTTGCAATACTTGGACCCGCGTTGGAGGATTATGTAAAAACCAAGGCTTCGGAGCTGGTCCCGCGCGAGGTTTGGGTTTTCGACGTTGCTGATGATGAACCGGATGGGGACAAAGGAACGCGATTCAAGCTCCTCCGAACTGGAGAACAGCCAGAAGCAAAGCAGGTCCCGCTCGCCATAGCTTTGGATCGTGTAGGTCTAAACGACTGGGTGCGGCGCCAGAACAAGCTGACGCGCGAAGAAGTCAGAAGAGTGGACAGCCTACGCGACCGGCTTCGCGAGTTCAGTATTCCGGTAGCTACGCTGGCAGCGGAATCGCTTGACGAAGCAACCGAGACCTTCAAACGGGTCAATTCGAGTGGAACCCCGATGAGCGACTTCCATATGGTGGCGGCGCTCGCCTTTACGGATAAGTTCGATCCTCAAGAACAATTTGAGAAGGTGCGCTCGGCACTCCTTGAACCGGAAGGATGGGGAGACTTCGACGACGCAGACATCTTGCGTGTGTGTGCCGGACTTGTGCGCATGGACGGCGACACGTCACAACACCCTGCGAAGCTAGACATTGCTCGTCTTAGCAAATCGCTTCGGAGCGACCCGGAGCTGATTGAAAGAGCAGGACGAAGCATCGCTACGGCTGTGTCCGTGCTGAGGACTGCTGTGGGAGTTCATGGCGCGGAGGCGTTGCCATATTCATGGCAGCTAATCGTCTTGGCCATGGAACTCGGTTCTCGCGATAAACCCCTCAGACCGAGAGAAATCTCCCATTGCGCACGTTGGTTCTGGCTCACCACCTACGGCGGTGTATTTGCCGGGGTCAATTCAGCAATTGTTGACCGCGCTGGTCGCGCACTTTCCGAGATGCTGGCTGGTAAAGATGAAACCGCCATGCAACTGGACATCGGTAGGCGGGTCGAAGAACCCGGCCGCTTCGACTTCCGAGCTGCACGAGCACGTGCCTGTCTTCTCGCCATGGCGCGAGATCAAGATGATGGCGACTTAAATGGGAGCACGCATCGCAGCTTGGCTGAGGGAGTAAAAGCTGTGCAAACTCTACATCCCAAGACCGGCCGCTCAGCTTGGTACAACCTGGTCGTTGAACCAGATCACGAGGTTCTTCGCACTCTGCGCGATGCACTGCGGCACCGGTCGACCAGGGAGGATAGTGAGGACGAGGTTGCTCTTCTAGCCACGGTGTCGATAGCGCGATCCGATTCGCGGAACGTAGAAGAGCTGCTGCAATCGCGCCGATTGCGTCTCTTGGCCAAGGAACGGCGCTTTGTAGAGAAGCTCGGATTTGATTGGCGAGAGTCTTCGCACCGCTGATTGCGCCGGCGCGGGGAGGTCTGTCGCGTCCAGCTTGTTCCAGCTTTCACGGCTTCCTCAGATCGGCGTGCGCAAAGGCTTGCCCGCGAAGTGCAGCGTCGCGTTGTCGATGAAGCACTGCAGCGACGCCTCGGTCGATTCAGGGGACCAGCCGGCGACGTGCGGCGTGAGCACGACGTTCGGGAAGTCCATCAAGGCCGAAGGCGGCTGCGGCTCGCTCTCGTACACATCGAGGCCTGCGCCGCCCAGCTCGCCGGCCCGCAGCGCATCGGCCAGCGCCGCGGTGTCGACCACGCTGCCGCGCGCGATGTTGACGAGGTGACCTGTCGGGCCCAAGGCCTTCAGCACGGCCGCATCCACCAGGTGCTTCGTCGAGCCGCCGCCCGGCGTGGCCACGACGAGGAAGTCGCACCATCGCGCGAGCGCTTGCAGGTCGTCGAAGTACCGGTGCGCAACGTCGGCCCGCGGCGCACGGTTGTGGTAGCCGATCTCCATGTCGAAGGCCGCGCCGCGCTGTGCGATCTTGCGGCCGATGGCGCCCAGCCCGAGGATGCCCAGCCGCTTGCCGGCCAGCTGCGGTTGCATCGGCAGCGCATCGCGCCACACACCGCGCCGGCAGGCGTCGTCGAGCGCGCGGATGGCGCGCACGCTGGCCAGCAGCAAGGCCAGCGCGTGGTCGGCCACGCAGGCGTCGTTGGTGCCTGCGCCGTTGGCCAGCGCCACGCCGCGGGCGCGCGCATGGTCGAGCGCGAGGTTCTCGTAGCCCGCGCCCCAGGCGCAAGCCAGTGCGAGCCGCGGCATGGCATCGATCTCGTCGGCCCGCAGGCCGGTGGTGCCGTTGGTGAGCACGACCTCGATGCGCGCGCCTTGCGCTGCGATCGTGCTGGCCCGCAAGGCATCGGTCGGCGCGTGGTGCAGCTCGAAGCGTTCGCGCAGCAGCGCGAGGCGCTCTTCGGCCATGGCGATGAGGACGAGCAGGACGTGTTTCATGTCGGCAGCGTGAAGAGGTGATGGCGAGCGTCGATTTTGCAGGCCAGGGCCCGAAACCCCGTTCGCACCGGGCCTGTCGAAGTGCGCGCGCCAACCGCCCATTGATCGCCGCGACAATCCGCCGATGCATCTGCCGTCACCCGCTCCCAGCCCCTGCATCAGCATCTGCCGCATGAGCGCCGCCACCGGCTTGTGCGAAGGCTGCCAGCGCACCATCGACGAGATCGCCGCCTGGTCGCGCATGGACGACGACGAGAAGCGCGCCGTGTGGTTGCTGATCGAGCAGCGCCGCGTGCAGTTGGGCGGCGTGACGCAGCCATCGCGCAGCACCACGGAGCCTTCCTGATGAAGCACCTGCGTTTCTACTTCGACCCGATCTCGCCCTTCGCCTACCTCGCCTTCGCCAGGCTGGCGAAGACGCTGGAAGGCGTGTCGTGCACCGTCGACTACCAGCCGGTGCTCTTCGCCGGCCTGCTCGCGCACTGGGGGCAGAAGGGCCCGGCGGAAATCGAACCCAAGCGGGCCTGGACCTTTCGGCACATCCACTGGCAGGCGCATCGGGATGGCGTGACTCTGGACTCGCCCGCGCAGCATCCTTTCAACCCGCTCGCGCTGCTGCGCCTGGCGCTCGCCTGCGCGCCCGAGGGCATGACGCCGGGCCGCCATGTGTGCGAGCAGATCTTTCGCCATGTGTGGGAAGGCGGCGGCGACGCGAACGACCCGGCGCGCTTGCAGGCGCTCGCCGAACGCCTCTCGCCGCGGCTCGATCCCAACGGGGCCGAGGTGAAGCAGTCGCTGAAGGACGCCACCGCGCGCGCCATCGAACGTGGTGTCTTCGGCGTACCGACCATCGAACTCGATGGCCGCTTGTTCTGGGGCGTGGACTCGCTCGAGATGGTGAGCGCGAGCCTGCGCGGCGACCCGTGGTTCGAAGGCCCGCAATGGGATACCGCAGCGGCCGCGAGGCCTGGCATCACGCGAAAAACCCAGGGCAATCCCTGACGAGGACTTTCCCTCGAATCCCACATCGAGAAACGAAGTGTTCGGGTTGTCACCAAGTTTGTCAGCGAGCTTTAAGCGTCGCGTCAGGACAAGGTCAGAGCCTCCCGTAAGATGCCCACCATGCACCACCGGGGCGTGGTGTTCCTTTCAAGGAGACATGTGTATGGCAACGACAGTTGGGGGCGGAGCGAAGCCGCTCGCCAAATCCACCGCGCCGATGACGGCCGAGGAGAAGAAGGTCATCTTCGCCTCCAGCCTCGGCACGGTGTTCGAGTGGTATGACTTCTACTTGTACGGCACGCTGGCTGCCATCATCGGCAAGCAGTTCTTCTCGAACCTCGACCCGACCTCGCAGGTCATCTTCTCGCTGCTGGCGTTCGCGGCCGGCTTCATCGTGCGTCCGTTCGGCGCGCTGGTCTTCGGCCGGCTCGGCGACATGATCGGCCGCAAGTACACCTTCCTGGTCACCATCCTGATCATGGGCCTGTCGACCTTCATCGTCGGCGTGCTGCCCGGCTACAGCTCCATCGGGGTCGCCGCGCCGGTCATCCTGATCGGCCTGCGCCTGCTGCAGGGCCTGGCGCTCGGCGGCGAGTACGGCGGTGCCGCCACCTACGTGGCCGAGCATTCGCCGCACGGCAAGCGCGGCGCCTACACGTCCTGGATCCAGACCACGGCGACCATGGGCCTGTTCCTGTCGCTGCTCGTCATCCTGGGCACGCAGACCTACCTTGGCCCCGAGGACTTCGCCGCCTGGGGCTGGCGCGTTCCGTTCCTGGTCTCGATCTTCCTGCTGGCCGTCAGCGTGTGGATCCGCCTGTCCATGAACGAATCGCCCGCCTTCAAGAAGATGAAGGAAGAGGGCAAGACCTCCAAGGCGCCGCTGTCCGAATCCTTCGGCCAGTGGAAGAACCTGAAGATCGTGATCCTCGCGCTGGTCGGCCTCACCATGGGCCAGGCCGTCGTCTGGTACACGGGCCAGTTCTACGCGCTGTTCTTCCTGACGGGCGCGCTCAAGGTCGATCCGCCGACGGCCAACATCCTGATCGCCTTCGCACTCCTGATCGGCACGCCGTTCTTCATCGTGTTCGGCTCGCTGTCCGACAAGATCGGCCGCAAGCCGATCATCATGGCCGGCTGCCTCTTGGCTGCGCTGACCTACTTCCCGCTGTTCAAGGCGCTGACCGAGTCGGCCAACCCTGAGCTCGCCAAGGCCCAGGCCGCCAACAAGGTCGTCGTCGTGGCCGACCCCGAGCGCTGCTCGTTCCAGTTCAACCCGACCGGCGTCGCGAAGTTCACGAGCTCGTGCGACATCGCCAAGCAGCAGCTGGCCGGCCGTTCGGTGAGCTACGACAACGAAGCCGCGCCCACGGGCTCCGTCGCGCAGATCAAGATCGGCGAGAAGGTCATCCCGGGCTTCGAATCCAAGGGCCTGCCGCCCGATGAGTTCAAGAAGAAGGATGCCGAGTTCAAGGCCGCCATCGCTGCAGCCCTGAAGGAAGCCGGCTACCCGGCCAAGGCCAAGCCGATCGAGTTCATGAGCGGCAACTGGTGGACCATCGTGGCCATCCTCACGATCATGGTGATCTACGTGACCATGGTCTACGGCCCGATCGCGGCGATGCTGGTGGAGCTCTTCCCGACGCGCATCCGCTACACCTCGATGAGCTTGCCGTACCACATCGGCAACGGCTGGTTCGGCGGCCTGCTGCCGGCGACGGGCCTGGCCATCGTGGCGCAGACGGGCAACATGTACAACGGCCTGTGGTACCCCATCATCTTCGCGAGCATCACCTTCGTGGTCGGCATGCTCTTCGTGAAGGAGACCAAGGACGTGAACATCTACGCCAACGACTGATCGTCGTCGAGCGTCAACCAAGTGAAACGGGCCGGTCGAGAGACCGGCCCGTTTTTCGCTTTCCGGCATCCCTGTCAGCGCTTACAGCTGACATCGAAGGGCTATCGAGCTAAGGTGCCGGTCACAACAAGAGATCAGGGAGCAGTCATGAAACGATCGATCGTCATTGCGGCGATGCTCGGCGCATGGGCGTTGGGCACACTCGCGGTGAATGCAGCAGCGGCGGAAGCACCGACCAAGGGCGCGCGGCGAATCTACCGCGATGCCGGCGGGGTCGAGTGGTGTGTCACGGTGATCGCCCTGGACACCGGCGTGGATGGCAGGCCCTGGGTGTGGTTCGGCTTCGAACACGACCTGCGCCGTGTTGAACACGTGCCTGCGGACGTGGTGGGCGGCGCGTGCCCGGCGAACACGTCGTCGGGGCCGGTGCCTCTCAAGTCGTTGCCGGCACCTCTTCCGCCAGCGCTCTGAGGCAGCCGGGGCACAAGCAGCTGCTGTATTGCCCGCGCAGCTCGGCCAACAGCCGGGGGGTGAGCGTGAGGCTGGCGCACCAGCAGGGCGCCTCGTCCTGCACGCTGCAATGGAAGGCGCCGCCGCAGCGCGGGCAGCGGGATTCGTCAGCGCATCCGCCGTCGCCGCCTGCCGTGTCGACTGCGCTCACGCAAACAGCCCCTTGTGCTGCTCGCGCAAGACGTTCTTCTGCACCTTGCCCATCGCGTTGCGCGGCAGTTCGTCGACCACGAAGACCTGCTTGGGCACCTTGAAGTTGGCGATCTTGGTCTTGAGCTGTGCGATGAGCGGCGGCGCATCCAGCGAGCCGCCCGGCTTGCGCACCACAACCGCCACCACCGCCTCGCCGAAGTCGGCATGCGGCACGCCGATCACCGCGCTCTCGGCCACGCCTGGCATCTCGTTGATGACGCCCTCGATCTCCGCCGGATAGACGTTGTAGCCGCCGGTGATGATGAGGTCCTTGCTGCGGCCGACGATGACGACGTAGCCCTCTTCATCGATGCGGCCCACGTCGCCGGTCTTGAACCAGCCGTCGTCGGTGAACTCCTCGCGCGTCTTCTCGGGCATGCGCCAGTAGCCCGAGAACACGTTGGGGCCCTTCACCTCGATGCCGCCGATCTCGCCTTGCGGTACCACCTGGCCCTTGTCGTCGCGCACCCGCAAGCCAACGCCCGGCAGCGGGAAGCCCACCGTGCCGCCCTTGCGTTCGCCATCCTTCGGGTCGCAGGGGTTGGAGGTGAGCATCACCGTCTCGCTCATGCCGTAGCGCTCGAGGATGGTGTGGCCGGTGCGCGCCTTGAAATCGTTGAAGGTCTCGATGAGCAGCGGCGCCGATCCGCTGATGAAGAGCCGCATGTTGCGGCTGGCCTCGCGCGTGAACGACGCCTCGCCCAAGAGCCGCACGTACAGCGTCGGGACGCCCATGAACACCGTGGCCTCGGGCAGGCGCGCGGCGACGGCGCGCGGCGCGAACTTCGAGAACCAGATCATCTTGCTGCCGTTGAGCAGCGCGCCGTGTGATGCGACGAAGAGCCCGTGCACGTGGAAGATGGGCAGTGCGTGCACCACCACGTCCCCCGCCTGCCAGCGCCAGTAGGCCTTCAGTGTCAGCGCATTCGACAGCAGGTTGCCGTGCGACAGCATCGCGCCCTTGCTGCGCCCGGTGGTGCCGCTGGTGTAGAGGATGGCGGCGAGGTCGCCGGCAGCGCGCACCGCCGGCTCGTGCGCGTCGGCATGGTGGGCCGCGCGTTCGAGCAGGCTGCCGCTGCGGTCCTCGTTGAGCGTGAACACATGCGTGCAGCCGGCCTTGAAGGCGATCTTGCTCACCCAGCCGAAGTTCTTGCCCGAGCACACCACCACGCTCGGCTCGGCATTGCCGATGAAGTATTCGATCTCGCTGCTCTGGTAGGCGGTGTTCAGCGGCAGGTACACATAGCCCGCGCGCAGCACCGCGAGGTACAGCAGCAGGGCTTCCACCGACTTTTCCGTCTGCACCGCCACGCGGGCGCCCTCGGGCAGGTCCAGCCATTGCAGCAGGTTCGCGATGCGCGCGGTGGCGCGGTCGATGTCGGCCCAGGTGTAGAAAAGCCGTTCGCCGTCGGCGGTCTCGATGGCCGTCGTGTCGAGGTCTGCAGGAAAGGCGCCGCGCAGGGCGACGAACAGGTTCTGGTTCTCGGTCATGGTCGATGAGTGCAAGGGCAATGCAAGCAGGCGCGGCTCGCGCTCAGCCGCGCTGGAACCGTGGCGGCCGCTTCTCGATGAAGGCGGTCACGCCTTCGCGGTGCTGGGCGCTGTCGGCATAGTCGAAGAGGGCATGGCGTTCGGCGTCGCTGATCGGGCTGCCGGTGCGGCTGCGCTCGACGAGCCGCAGCGTGCGCTTGTTCAGCCGCGCGGCCTGCGGCGACAACGCGGCCAGCCGATCGGCACGCCGCTGCACCTGCGCGGCCACGTCGCCATCGGCCACCGCCTCGTGCACCAGCCCCGCGGCCAGTGCCTGGCGAGCATCAAAAAGCCGCGCCTCCAGCAGCATCTCGCGCAGTACCGGTGCGCTGACCACTCGGCTCACGACCGCCAGTTCGCCGGGCGCCATCGGAAAGCCCAGCTTGGCGATCGGCGCGCCGAAGCGGCTCGATTCGCCGCACACGCGAATGTCGCAGCACGCCGCGATCTCCAGCCCGCCGCCGATGCAGGCTCCTTCGATCTGCGCGTAGAGCGGGATGTCGCAATCGAGCATCGCATGCAGCGCCGTCGCGAC
>Ga0068852_100004311_pt1 | contig 10039 bp, 15 predicted proteins | sample KBSCornC22_FD_66594 | JGI IMG/M metagenome (GOLD analysis project Ga0068852, IMG submission 66594) | Corn rhizosphere microbial communities from Kellogg Biological Station, Michigan, USA - KBS Corn C2-2 | ecosystem: Host-associated > Plants > Roots > Rhizosphere > Soil ... | reverse complement strand
TGCTCGATGGGTACGGCCATCAGTTCGAAGGGTCGCTGGCCTTCCTCGCTGACGCCATCCACGGAGCACGCACATGACCGCCGCCTCAGATGCCATGGGCGACCGCCTGCGCCCGCTGGTGCCCAAGGGTCTCGCCGAAAAAAAGATGTTCGGCGGGCTCGGCTTCATGCTCAACGGCAACATGCTCATCGGGACGACGGCCAAAGGCGCGTTGCTGGTCCGCGTCGATCCCGAGAAAATGGACGAGGCGCTGCAACGGCCGGGCGCCTACGCCATGCACATGGGACCGAGGGTCATGAGCGGCTTCATCGCCGTTGACCCGGAGGCCCTGCCGAACGCGGCGGCGATCAAGGACTGGATCGCCTATGCGAGCAAATACGTGAAGACCCTGCCCGCCAAGTAGGAGCATCCCGATGCCGATGAAATCCACCGAGACCATGGACTATCTCGCCGAGCGCATCCGCAGCCTCATCGGCGACGATCCTCGGGTCACCGAGAAGAGCATGTTCGGCGGCCTGACCTTCCTGCTCAATGGCCACATCCTGGTCGGCACCAAGAAAGACGGCCGCATCCTGCTGAGCGTCGGCAAGGAACACAACGATGCCGCCCTCTCCCGTCCGGGCGCGACGCAGATGGTGCACAATAACCGCAACATGACGGGGTTCGTCTGGGTCGAGCCCGACGCCATCGAAGACGACGACAGTCTCGCCGACTGGGTCAGGACGGCCTATGGCTGGGTGAGCCTGATGCCAAGCGACAAGCCTGCGCGCAAGGCGGCTGCAAAGAAGGGATCGGCGAGAAAGCCGGCGGTCAAAAGTGCCGCAAAGAAGGCGCCCGCAAGGAAAGCTCCGGCTAAGCGGACCGCGAAATCTCCCGCTCGATCCCGTCGAGCAAAAGCCTGAGGCCAACTTCGAATGTCTTCTGCCGCTCCGGCTCGGCGAACCACCGGCCGGCGGCGACAACCTCGGGGAAATCGCGCTGCATCACCTCGTCCGGCACAGGCTCGACCGTCGAGGGACCACGGGAATAGCCGGCCGTTTCGTCCGTCATCGCGCCGTTGAGGAAATAGCCGACGTCGCGGAACAGCCGAACTGCAAGCTCATGATCGAGCCCGGTATGGGTCAGCACGCCGATGACCCCGTTGAGGAATCGCAACGCCGTCGGCGTATTGAACCGGTGATTGGCGAGATAAGGGAACAACGCCGGGTGCCTGAGCGCCATCGCCCGCCACTCCCAGGCGGTCGTCTCGAGCTGCGCGCGCCAGTTGCCCGCGCCGGGCGCCACGACCGTCAGTTCGCTGGCGACGACGCGGTTCACCAGGGCGTCCATGAGGTGACCCTTGCTGGGGAAGTAGTGGTAGATGCTCATCGCCTCACAGCCGAGGCGTGCCGCCAACTTGCGGGTCGAGAAGGCCGCCATCCCCTCTTGCTCGATCAGCTCCAGCGCCGCCAGCTCGATGCGTTCGCTCGAGAGCGGCTCCTTCTCGGTTTGGGTTGCAGCCTTGGCCATGTTCACCACACCATCACGATTTTCTTACACTGTAAGTCTTGACGCCTTACACCGTAAGAGGTAGCTCTTTCGTCATACCTTACGCCGTAAGGTTTAGCAAAAACCAGGAGATATGTCCATGATTCGGCTGAACAATTCTCCGCGGCACGTCGCTGCCGCGATCGTCACCGCTTTGTCCATGGCAACCGCAATTCCTGCCCTCGCTGTCGACGCGGCGCCGGTCATTCCGACCCCGAGCGAGGCCGACGTGATGAAGGACATCACCCAGACCTTCGGCGGCGTGCCCAGCTTCGTCAAACAGTTCCCGAAGTCGGCGCTCGCCTCATTGTGGCTGTCCGAGCGCGACCTCGAGCTCAACCCCAACACCGCCCTCGATGCCAAGACCAAGGCCCTGATCAGCCTCGCGGTCGCCTCGCAGATTCCGTGCCAATACTGCATCTGGTCGGACACCATGGGCGCCAGGCAGGCCGGCGCCACCGATCAGGAGATCGCGGAAGCCGTGGCGATGGCGGGCCTGACCCGGAACTATTCGACCCTCTTCAACGGTCTGCAGGTGGATTTCGAGCAGTTCAAAAAGGAACTGGGCGGCCAGTAGCCGACGCATTCACGGCCGGTTCACTTAGGGTGAACGAAGTATTAACATCTGCGGTTGGGGCCATTGACGCGGTCGATGATCGACCAGCGCCGACACGTAGGGAGTACGGTCGTGAAGAAGCTTCTCGCCCTTGTATTCGCTGTGCCATTTCTCGTCGGCCCGGCTCTGGCCGACGAGAAGACGGTCCGGGCAAACTGCTCGACGGAAATCCTGAAGTCGACCGCCGCGACCCGCGGCGACCTGAAGTCGTTCCGCGTCGCCAAGTCCGGGGGCGGCTATCAGATGTCGGGTCAGACCCAGGAGAACCGCACGGTGGTCTGCTCCGCCGACGAAGATGGACACGTCACCTTCGTCAGCGAGCGCTAGACTGCCGAGAACACCAGCGAGGCGTTGACGCCGCCGAACCCGAACGAGTTCGACAGCGCGTGCTTGAGCGCCTTGGCCTTGGCCTTGAGCGGCACGAGGTCGAACTGCTTGGCGACGTCCTCCGGATCGTGAAGGTTGAGCGTGGGCGGCAGCATCTGGTGCCGCAACGCCAGGATCGAGATCACTGCCTCGATGGCGCCCGCCGCACCCAGCATGTGGCCGGTCGCCGACTTGGTCGAACTTACCGCCAGCGATTGCCCGCGATCGCCGAAGACCGCACGTATACCGTTGATCTCGGCATTGTCGCCGACCTCGGTCGAGGTCGCATGCGCGTTCACATAGCCGATGTCGTCCGGTTTCAGCCCCGCGGTGCGGATTGCCTGGTTCATCGCAACCTGCGCGCCGGCGCCGTCGGGCGACCCCGACGTCAGGTGATAGGCGTCGGCCGAGGTGCCGTATCCCGCCACGATTGCCAGCGGTTTGGCGCCGCGGTTGAGCGCATGGCTGAGCTTCTCGATGACGATCACCGCTGCGCCCTCCGCCAGCACGAAGCCCGAATGGCCCTTGTCGAATGGCCGCGAGGCTTCGGTCGGGGTGTCGTTGTGCGAGGTGTCGAGCGCCCGGCTCGCGGCGAAACCGCCGATCGAGATCGGATCGACGGAACCTTCAGCGCCGCCGCATACCATCACCTCGGCTTCCCCGGTGCGGATCAGCCGCATCGCATCGCCGATGGCCTGGGCGGAGGCGGCGCAGGCCGTCACCGGCGCGCCGATCGGCCCCTTGAAGCCGTATTTGATGGAAATCCACCCGGCCGCGAGATTGGCAAGAAAGCTCGGTACGGTGAACGGCGAGAGCCGCCGCGGCCCCTTCGTCATGATCGTCTGCACAGCTTCGGCCATCACCGGCGAGCCGCCGACGCCCGAGCCGATGATGGTGCCCGTCACGGCCTGCTTTTCGGGCGAGTCCGCGACCCAGCCCGACTGCGCCAGAGCCTCCGCCGCCGCCCCCAGTCCGTACTGGATGAACAGGTCCATCTTCTTGATGTCCTTGGGGTCGATGAACCTGGTCGGATCGAAGCCGTTGGGCTGGTCCTTGTCGGGCACCTGTCCGGCGATCTTGCAGGCGAAGTCCGTGGTATCGAACCGCGTGTTGAGGCCGATACCACTCCGCCCCGCCATCAGCGCGTCCCAGGTGGCGCCGACGCCTACGCCCAGTGGCGAGACGGCCCCCATCCCGGTGACGACGATCGGATCGGTATCGGTCATGTCGTAGTTCCTTTCAGACTTTGGCGAGTCGCTTCAGCATCTTGATGCTGTCGTCGAATGTTCTGGATGAAAGCTCGGCCTTCATGTCGGCCTGCGCCTGCCGCCACAGCGGCAGCACTTCGGTGATGAGGGCGGCTCCCTTAGGCGTCACCTCCGAGATCCGGCCATTGCCGTGCTCGGGGTGGCGCGCGGCGACCAGGCCCATCTCCTCCAGCCGGTCGAGATTGCGGGTCAGCGTGGTCCGGTCGAACCCGCGTTCGTCAGCGATCTCGCTGACCGTCGCGCCGGGCATCTGGCTCAGTCCGCCCAGCAGCGAAAACTGCGTCGCCGTCACGCCGAACGGCCTGAGATAGGCATCATAGCGCCTTGTCATCGCGCGCGCCGCCATGCGGGTGTTCGACACCATGCACTGGCTGAAGTCGTCCATCATCCGGCGACAGATAGTGTGTATCTACACGGTGTCAAGCGCCGCCTTCTCGCGCAAAAGTTTCGTGCTATAGGGCCGCCAGCCTATTTCCGAGGAGAATTCAATGGCCAAGATCAAAGTCGCCAACCCCGTCGTCGATCTCGACGGCGACGAGATGACCCGCATCATCTGGCAGGCGATCAAGGACAAGCTGATCCTCCCCTATCTCGATCTGCCGATCGAATACTATGACCTCTCGGTCCAGAACCGCGACGCCACCAACGACCAGGTCACGGTCGACGCAGCCAACGCCATCAAGAAGCACGGCGTCGGGATCAAATGCGCGACCATCACGCCGGACGAGGCGCGCGTCGAAGAATTCAAGCTCAAGAAGATGTGGAAGTCGCCCAACGGCACCATCCGCAACATCCTGGGCGGCGTGATCTTCCGCGAGCCGATCATCTGCAAGAACGTGCCGCGGCTGGTCCCCGGCTGGACGCAGCCGATCATCGTCGGCCGTCATGCCTTCGGCGACCAGTACAAGGCCACCGACTTCACCTTCCCCGGCAAGGGCAAGCTCACCATCAAATTCACTGGCGAGGACGGCAAAGTCATCGAGCACGAGGTGTTCGACGCACCGGGCCCGGGCATCGCGATGGGCATGTACAACCTCGACGCCTCGATCGAGGACTTCGCGCATGCCTCGTTCAACTATGCGATCAACCGCAAGATGCCGTGTTACCTCAGCACCAAGAACACTATTCTAAAAGCCTATGACGGTCGCTTCAAGGACATCTTCCAGCAAGTGTTCGATCGCGACTACAAGGCGAAGTTCGATGCCCTCGGCATCACCTACGAGCACCGTCTCATCGACGACATGGTGGCCTCGGCGCTCAAGTGGCCCGGCGGCTATGTCTGGGCCTGCAAGAACTACGATGGCGACGTGCAGTCCGACACCGTGGCGCAGGGCTTCGGCTCGCTCGGCCTGATGACCTCGGTGCTGATGACCCCCGACGGCAAGGTCGTCGAAGCGGAAGCGGCGCACGGCACGGTGACGCGCCATTACCGCCAGCATCAGCAGGGCAAGGAGACCTCGACCAACGCCACCGCCTCCATCTTCGCCTGGACACGCGGCCTCAGCCATCGCGCCAAGCTCGACAACAATCTCGACCTCGCCAAGTTTGCCGACACGCTCGAAAAGGTCACCGTCGCCACCATCGAGGAAGGCAAGATGACCAAGGACCTGTCGCTGCTGGTCGGTCCCGACCAGCCGTGGCTTTCGACCATCGGCTTCCTCGACGCCATCGATCAGAACCTCAAGACAGCGATGGCCTGACATGCAGGTGCTCGTCGCCACCGCCAAGCCGCGCCTTCTCGCAGCGGTGCGGCGGCAGGCGACACCCCGGACGATCGCCGGGCTCATTCGTGGGTCCGGCGTCTGGGACCTGATGAAGGCCCGCAACATCCAGAGCACGGGCCACAACGTCGTGGTCTATCACGACGAACCGGGGCGTGACCTCATGCACTCGCCCGCTGGCATCCCCGTCGACATCGGCGCCGAAATCCTCGAGCGCTTCGGCTCCGACGATCAGCTCATCTGTACGGAAACACCAGGCGGCCGCTTCATTTCAGCGGTGCATGTCGGCCCTCTCGAGCGGCTGCACGAAGCCTACGATGCGATCCTTGCCGCGGTCCGCAGTGAGGGCCTCAAGCTTGCCGGGCCTTACTGGGAGTTCTACGGCCACTGGAGCGACGATCCAGCGGCATTTGAAACAACAGTGTCCTATTCTCTTCGCGACTGACGGGGGCGAACGTCACTCGCCTGCGCCGGCGTCGCTGCCCATGCTTTGGGGGGCGCTGGTCTTGGCATCGGTGCCAGCAAGGCGATCCTTGCCGAGGCTTCAAGTGGCACCGTCGCCCCTTGACGCCTCAGATTGCCCTCCCCACCTCCTCGGCACAACGGGAGGATGCCATGGCCGAGACGCGTACCTATGACCTCGCTGGGTTTGACAGCGTCAACATAACGACCGGCGTGCGCGCCATCGTCACGACCGGCGGCGCGCATTCGGTGCGGGTCGAAGCGCGCGACCAGACCACGCTCGACCGGCTCGACGTCAGTACTGTCGGCGGGCGTCTTCACATCGGCTTCGCCCGCAACTTCCTCGACCTGGTGCTGTCCGGTGCCCTCATCGATCTCATCCGCTTCGGCGCCGATTTCAATGTCACGGCATACATTACGCTGCCCGCGCTCAACGGCGCGGAGGCGAGTTCGGGTGGGCGCGTCGAGGCCACCAACGTCAAGTCGGAGCGTTTCCGCGCCGACGCGTCCTCGGGCGGACAAGTCACCTTGCTCGCCGTCTCGGGTGGCGTCTTCCGGGCGGAGGTGAGCTCCGGCGGACGCATCGAGATCGAGGGCAGCGCGACGGAGCTCGACGCCTCCGCTTCGAGCGGCGCCTCCTTGCGCGCGGATCGGCTGACCGCCCAGCAGGGCCGGCTCGAAGCCAGTTCGGGCGGCAAGCTCGAAGCGACAATCACCACGCGCGTTCGCGCCAATGCCTCGAGCGGCGGTTTGGTCGAGATCTCCGGAAATCCGCAAGAACGGGATATCAATTCGTCGAGCGGTGGGCAGGTCTCCATCCGCTGACTTGATCCCGGTCAAACTGTCCGCCCGTCAGGGGAGCGATCCTGCGCCATGCGATAGGAGGATCACATGACGCTGCGGACACTCTCGGTCTTGATAACGAGCGGGCTGGTTGCACTCGCTACTCCCGCCCCTGCCGCCAGCCGGACCTATGAAGTCCCGAGCTTCGACGCCGTGGACATCAGCGCCGGGATCAGCGCCGTTGTCGACGTCGGCTCGCCTCAGTCGGTCAGCGCCGAAACGGCCACGGACGCGCAGCTGCAAAAGCTCGACGTCCGCGTCGACGGCGGGACCCTCCGGATCACCATCAAGCAGAACGCGCTCGACTGGCTGTTCAACTTCGGGGCCAGTCGTTCGGTTACTGTCCATGTGGCTGCGCCAGCCCTCAAGTCTGCCAGTTCGAGCGCGGGATCCAACGTCGATGTGCATCACCTGGCCGGACAAACCCTTAGCCTCGTCGCCTCGAGCGGTGCCTCATTGTCCGCTGACGCAGTCACTGGCGATTTCCTGACCCTCGATTCCTCGAGCGGCGCTTCCCTTACGGCCAGCGGTACCTGTGGCAACCTCATTGCCAACGTCTCGAGCGGCGGCAACTTGGAGGCGCGAGCCCTGGCTTGCGTCACCGCCAACGCCAACGCTTCGAGCGGAGGGCACGCCACAGTCCGCGCCTCCACCACGATCAACGCCGATGCCTCGAGCGGTGGCGGAATCGCGATTTACGGAAGACCGGCGACCAGCAAGGTCACCTCCAGCATCGGCGGATCGGTCGAATACGCCGACTGACGGCGGTTGACATTCCGTAACATGCACGTTACGTAACGTTCATGTTACGAAATGCCTCGGTTCTACCAGAAGACGCCCTCGAAGCCCTCGGCAATGCCGAGCGCCGGCGGATCGTGCAGATTTTGTCAGAGGGACCGGCCAGCGTGGGTGAGCTTGCCACGGCGTTCGACATCAGCCGCCCAGCAATCTCCCGTCACCTGGCGCAACTCGAGCGCGCCGGCCTTATTGCGCACCGCTCCGAGGGGACGCGGAATGTCTACTTCCTCGATAGGGCCGGACTGGAGGCGACCAGCGCCTGGCTGAACCGCTTTTGGGACGAGGCCGAGGCGCGGCTCAAGCTGGTCGCAGAGAACACGCTGCCTCGGAAGACGCGCGCCGATGGATGAAATTCTCACGCGCAACATCACCCTCAAATGCGATGTCGCGCATGCGTTCGACGTGTTCACCAGCAAAGTCGACCTGTGGTGGCCGCGCGGGCACCGCAGGACCAGCAACGGCTCGCTTCGCCTGCAGCCGGTGACCGGCGGCGCGCTGATCGATCGTGCGCCCGATGGCGGTGAGTGGCGGATGGCCGAGATTGCCGAGATCGATCCGCCGAACCTGCTGCGGCTCGACTGGTATCCCGGCTCGCCGGCCGCGCCGACCGCGGTCGAGATCCGCTTCGCGCCCATTGCCGAGGGCACGCGCGTTACCGTCACCCACCGTCCGCTGCTCGAGAGCAAATCGATCTGGCAGCAGCGTGTCGCGGTCTTCGCCAAGGGCTGGGAAGCTGTGCTTCCTGCGCTCAAACGCTTCATCGAGGAGGATTGAATGGCCAAGGGCACCAAGGACGATCCGTGGCATCTGAAGACCCCGCCGGGAACCTCGGACATCACCCTGTGGCGCGATCCCGAATCTGCCCCGCCGGCCCTGGTCTGCGTCGCCGGGGGCACCGAGCTGCGCTACCACATCAGCGCGCCGGAAGATCTCGCCGCGATGCTCAAGAAGCACGGCGACTGGATGGAGCTTGGCAATGCCGACGAGCAGAAGGAGGCCAAGGCCGGTACCATCGAAGCGTGGGCTCGCTCGCCCGGTAATCCGAAGAAGGGCTGGTATGGCCTCAAGAAAGGGCTGCGCGGCCGCTTCGCCAACTACGTCACGCCCGTGGCTGAGGCGCTCGGCCTCGTCGAGCTCGAGCACAACCCCAAGAACAATCGCGCCCGCGCCAAGCAATAGCCACAGAGCGTTGTCCTGCTGCCCCGAGGCAACATGTTCAAACGGATTCTCATTGGGCTCGGTGCGGCCCTCGGCGCGCTCTATCTCTGGAACGCGTCGTGGCTGGCGCCCGATCCGGGCGACGACGTGCGCATCATCGCGCATCGCGGCCTGCATCAGAATTTCGACCTCAGCGGCGTCAAAAACGACACCTGCACCGCGACGCGCATCCGCGAACCGATCGTTCCTGAGATCGAGAACACGATACCTGCCATGCAGGCGGCGTTCGCGGCCAAGGCCGACGTCGTCGAACTCGACGTACACCCGACCACCGATGGCCGCTTCGCGGTGTTCCACGACTGGACGCTCGACTGTCGCACCAACGGCACCGGCGAGACGCGCAGCCACGACCTCGCTTATCTGAAGGGGCTCGATGTCGGCTATGGCTACACCGCGGACGGGGGCAGGACTTTCCCGCTACGCGGAACCGGCGTCGCCATGATGCCCTCGCTTGAAGACGTGCTGGCGGCGATGCCGAGCAAGCAGTTCATCATCAACTTCAAATCGAACGATCCCAAGGAAGGCGCGATGCTCGCCGATTTCGTCCGGGCTCATCCGCAATGGGAGTCCGCGGTCTGGGGCGTCTATGGAGGCGACAAGCCGGTCTTCACGGCGAAGGCCAGCCTGCCGGACATCAAGGCGTGGGGCGGCAAGCAGATGACCAGCTGCCTGCTGCAATATATCGGCTACGGCTGGACCGGGTACATGCCGCCACCCTGTCACGACACCATGATTATGGTGCCCGTCAACTTCACCTGGCTGCTCTGGGGCTGGCCGAACCGCTTCCTCGACCGCATGCGTTCGGTCGGCTCGGAGGTGATCCTGATCGGCCCCTACGCACCGGGGGATGCCGGTACCTCCGGCATCGACACCGCCGATCAGGCGGCGGCCATCCCCAGCCGGTTTCCGGGCTACGTCTGGACGAATGAAATTGCGTCAATTGCCCCGCTTCTTCGCCCATGAAACTGACATGTTAGCCATCGACGCGTCACAATCACCGGCGTATACCTAACAAAACTCCCACCCGAGTCCTCGAGTAACTCGATGCCGCCCGGCGTCCTTTTCGCCTTAAGCGCTTACGCGCTCTATTCGTGCTGTGACGCCATCATCAAGGGCTTGGGCAGCGGCCTCAGCGTCTACGAGCTGGCCTTCTTCACGACGCTGTTTTCGCTGATCCCGGTGATCTTCACGACACCCAAGGGCGAGAGCTGGGCCAACCT
>Ga0068852_100004310_pt1 | contig 10040 bp, 6 predicted proteins | sample KBSCornC22_FD_66594 | JGI IMG/M metagenome (GOLD analysis project Ga0068852, IMG submission 66594) | Corn rhizosphere microbial communities from Kellogg Biological Station, Michigan, USA - KBS Corn C2-2 | ecosystem: Host-associated > Plants > Roots > Rhizosphere > Soil ... | reverse complement strand
CTCATCCCGCCCACGCCGGTGAAGGAGCGGCCCGACGCGGCGGTTGCGCTGCCGGCCAATGTCTGGACCAATGGCGAATTCCGCGATCAGCTCGATCTCGCCAGCTATCGTTTCCCGACCTTGGCCGAGATGTTCAAGCGCGACATGGGAAGCCTGAAGGCCGAGGAATATGTCTCGCCCGATGGCAGCCTGGTGCTGCCCGCCTTCCGCGTGATCCAGCAGGGGCCCGCCAATGTCCAGGGGTGGCGCTTCTCCGACGCGCTCGACGCGCATGGCTTCGTCAGGGGCAAGCCGGGCGAACGCGTGTTCCTGATCAATGGCTGGGAGGGCAAGACCTATAGCGGCATGGTCGGCCAGGGGGGCAGCGTCACCGGGCTCAAGGTCTTCGCCGATCGCGGCGGCGAGAGCGTCGCGGTGGGTCCGGACGGGCGCGTCTATGTCGCGAACGGGCAGGTCTTCGTCTATTCGCCCGACGGCCGGGAAGTCGGCCGGATCGACGTGCCCGAACGGCCGCTTCAGCTGATCTTCGGTGGCCCCGATGGGCGCACGCTCTTCATCCTCGCGCACCACGCCTTGTTTGCACTGACGGTCTGAGCGGACCATCAGCGCTGACGCGCACGGTCAGGCGGCGAATGCCTTCGCCGGGCCGCCCTGCAGCGCCAGAAAGGCGTTCTGCGCGATGATCGCGACCTGCGTGCGGTTGCGCACGTTGAGCTTGCGCATCAGCGCGGTCATGTGCGCCTTCACCGTCGCCTCGGCGATACCGAGATCGAACGCGATCTGCTTGTTGAGCAGTCCGTTATGGACGCCTTCCAGCACCTTGAGCTGGGTGGGCGTGAGTGCCGCCAATGCCGCCGGCACTTGCTCCGCCGGTCGGAAGGCTGCGGCTTCGATCCTCGAAACGATACCCATCACATCCCCTTCCTCGATTCCGGGCACCGGAACCTTCTTGTCGGACGGGGCAGGCTTTCGCCGACGCCCCTCCAGCCGGCACCCAGTCCAACCGTTCCCGCTGTGTGCCGCTTGAATCGGTTGGACAGGTTTCAGGCTAATAATTACGCGACATGCCGTCAACGGGGCGCTTGGGCTGCATGTAACCGGTTTTTTAGACAAGTGTTGCGCAATCTACACAAATCTGTTGGACAGCATTTTTAGAAGCTGTTGGACAGCGTTGTCGGAACGCGGCGCGTGCCGATGCGATCCGTCCATGATCGGAAATTGGTCTTGCCCGGACTCGCAGCGGCCTTGGGCTTGGGTTATGTCGGACAAGGGAGGACGCCGTCACTTGGCCACCAATGGAGCGACGAGCGAAGGCCGGCTGGCGGATCGAGCCTATGCCGGAATCGTAGAAATCATCGATCGCGACAAGCTTCAGGTGGGCGATCGCCTGCCGTCGGAATCGCGTTTGGCGGAACTGTTCGGCATGTCACGCACGATCGTGCGCGAGGCGCTGGTCCGGCTGGCGTCGGACGGCATCACCGAGGCGCGGCGCGGCGCCGGCTCCTATGTGAAGAGTCGCCCGTCCGAGCGCTGGCATGCGCATATGAGCATGGAGGAGCTGTCCGCCACGCTCGGCACCTATGAAGTGCGCTTCGTGCTCGAATCCGAAGCTGCGCGGCTCGCGGCGATCCGCCGTTCGGCCGAGCAGATGGCGGAGATCAACCATGCACTCGCCAATCTGCGCGCGGCCCTCTTGTCATCGGAGCCGGCGCATGATGAAGACTGGCTCCTGCACCGCTCGATCTGCAAGGCGACTGCCAATCCCGCCTTCCTTGCCTCGTTCGACCATCTCCATGGCGAGATCGATCGCGTACTTCGCGCCGGCGTCGATATTTCGCGTTCGCGTCCGCCCGAGGTGATCCACGCCATGATGCGCGAGCATGAGATGGTGGTCGAGGCGATCCGTGCTCAGGACGCGGATGGCGCCGCGCTCGCGATGCGCTGGCACCTGACGCAGGGCCGTAAGCGCCTGATGCCCTGAGCGATCTGTAGCCAGATGGACTCATCTGGCGACTCGAAAATCGCGGTAAAACAATATTCTAGAGCGCCCATTCCGATGCAATCGGAGTGCATCGGGCTCTAAGCGCGCTTCCCGCGCCAACGAGCCTGATCGTGCCGCGGTAGGGGCGTCAGCCCTGCGCGGCTGGTCGATCGGCGGGCTGCCGGTCGGCAAGGCGGTGCAGGACCTGCTCGGCCAGCAGCACCGGCGCGCGGTCGGTGCGAAGGTCGAGCGCGTCCTCATCGGCTTGCGGCCGTTCGAGCGTCGCCAACTGACTGCCGAGCAGGCTCGCCGGCATGTAATGGCCCGGCCGCTGATTGAGCCGACGCGTGAGTTCGGCGGCATCGGCCTCGAGCAGCACGAACAGCACGCCCGGCCCGATCGCCGCGCGGAGCCGATCGCGATAGATCCGACGCAGCGCTGAACAGGACGCGACCGCAAATCCGTTGGTCGCGATCGCCTCGCCGATCGCGGCTCCGAGTGCGTCGAGCCATGGCCAGCGGTCCTCGTCGGTCAAAGGCTGGCCACCGCGCATCTTGGCGACGTTCGCCGCGGAATGAAAATCGTCGCCTTCCAGGAAGGGGCAATCCAGCTTCTCGGCAAGCAGGGATGCCAGCGTCGACTTGCCGCTGCCGGCCACACCCATGACGATGATCGCCCGGATCGGCCCGCGCGCGTCCCGTCGCTCCATCACATCCCCTCTTAGCTGGCCTTCTTGGCTGGCGCATTCCGCAGAAGGCTCGGGCGCGCCTTGCATGTCGGGTCCATATCCCCGGCAATGGAAGGGCTGGCCATTACGACCATGGTCGTGGTCGTTCCCCCTCTTTGCAGAGCCTAATCTTCCAGCATGGCGGGGAACGCTTCCGGCGCGTCACGCGCGCGCCCGGCGCCGTCCGAACGATAACCAACCGAGGATCAACGATCATGTCTGGCGTGGAAAAGGATTATGCGGCGCGAGGACGACGCGCTCTTTTGTCGGTAAGCCTCTTCACTCTGACGGCCGTGCTGGCCAGTGCCCCCGCCGCGGCGCAGACGGCCGCACCGACCGCGCCCGCGGCCGACAATGGCGAGGTCGTGATCACCGGATCGCGCATCAAGTCGAGCGGGTTCACCGCCCCGACCCCGACCCAGGTCTTCGGTTCGGCCGACATTGCCCGCAATGCCGAGCCCAACGTCTTCACCACCATCACCCAATTGCCCTCGCTGCAGGGCTCGACCGGCGCGACCACCAACACGTTCAGCACGTCGAGCGGCCAGCAGGGCCTGAGTTCCTTTTCGCTGCGCGGTCTCGGCACGATCCGCACGCTGACCCTGCTCGACGGGCAGCGGGTGGTGCCCGCCAACGTCACCGGCGTGCCCGATATCAGCTTGTTCCCGCAATTGCTGCTCGAGCGCGTCGACGTGGTGACGGGCGGCGCCTCGGCCTCCTACGGCTCCGACGCCGTGGGCGGCGTGGTCAACTTCATCACCAACAAGAAATTCGAAGGCTTCAAGGCCAACGTCTCGGGCGGCATCACCACTTATGGCGATGACAAGCAATATCTGCTGCAGGCGGCGGCGGGCGGCGCGTTCCTCGACGATCGCCTGCATGTCCAGATCAGCGGCGAATATGACCATGAGCAGGGCGTGCCCGCCGGCGGCTTCGGCGAGGATGCGCCGGGCAGCCGCGATTGGTACCGCACCTCGACCTTCGTCAATCGAAACATCAAGAATGATGGCTCACCGCAATTCCTGCGGGTCGATCACGCGCAGGCCTATCAATATACCAAATATGGTCTGATCAATAATGGTCCGTTGCAGGGCATTGCGTTCGACAAGAATGGCAATCCCTTCCAGTTCCAATATGGCGGCAGCGCGTTCGGGGGGCAGGGCGTGCCGACGAAGGATGGCAAGGTAACCGGTTGCTATAGCCAGGGTGCCTTCTGCGTCGGCGGTGATCTTTCAGGCGGGGTCGGCATCGGCACCTCGCTCCAGTCGCGGCTGGAGCGTATCGACGGCTATTCGCGCATCGGCTTTGATCTGGATCCGAACAACGAGATCTACGCAACGGTCAACGTCGCGCGCGTGAAGACAATGAACCAGCCCAACCCCGGCGCTCAGAATCCGGGTATTACGATCCAGTGCTCCAATCCTTACGTGCCGGCCTCGGTTGCGGCACAATGCACCACCGCGGGCATCACCTCGTTCAGCTTCGGCACCAGCAACGCGCTGCTGCCGCGCAACATCACCGTCCACCCGATCCGCACCCAATATCGCGGCGTGATCGGCGCTGACGGGCGGATCGCGGTCGGCGGGACCAACTGGCGCTACGACGCTTATTACGAGCATGGCGAGAATATCACCAACCTCCACGTCCGCGACATCATCCTGAATCCGCGCTACACGCAGGCGGTCAATGCGATCATGCTCAACGGGCAGATCGTCTGTGGCGATCCGATTGCACGTGCGAACGGTTGCGTGCCGTTCAACGTGATGGGAGGTCAGACGCCAAGCGACGCCGCGCTCGCCTACATCACGCCCAAGAACGGGCCGTTCCAGCATAGCCGCCAGAAGCAGGATGCGGCGAGCTTGAGCTTCAGCGGGGAGCCCTTCTCCTTGTGGGCGGGTCCGGTCTCGGTCGCGTTCGGCGGCGAATATCGGCGTGAATGGTATCACGTCGTGTCCGATCCTTATGGCAACGGGGTGACCGCCGAGACGCCGAACAGCGCGGCCTATCCGTCGGATCCGGTGCTCAACAGCACGCTCGGCAACAATTGGTATGCGGGCAATTACCACGCCGGCCGCGGCCAATATCATGTGACCGAAGCATTCCTCGAGGTGAACCTGCCCTTCCTGAACTCCGACCAGATGGGCAAGGCCAACCTCAATGCCGCCGGACGCTGGACCAAGTACAGCACGTCGGGCACTGTCTACACGTGGAAGGTGGGCGGCACTTGGGATACGCCGATCGATGGCGTCCGCTTCCGTGCGGTGACGTCGCGCGACGTGCGTGCACCCAATCTGTCGGAGCTGTTCGCCGCGCCGACCACGACGACCCAGCCCAATTTCAGCAATCCGTTCGCGCCGGGGACGACTCAGCCGGCTAGCCTTACGGTCAATCAGATCCAGGTGGGCAACCCCAATCTGAAGCCGGAAATCGCACGCAATACAGAAGTCGGCATCGTCTATTCGCGGCCGCGCTGGGCGCCAGGACTGAGCCTGTCCGTCGATTATTACAACATCAAGGTGAAAGGCGTGATCTCGGCCCTGTCAGCGCAGCAGCAGGTCCAGTTCTGTCACGATATCAATCAATTCTGTAACACGTTCGTCCTGTTCCCTGCCGACGGCAGCCGTGGCTTCGTGAACGTCCAGTCGTTCAACCTGGCGTCGATCAAGACGAGCGGTTTCGATATTGAAGCGAGCTATCGCACGTCCTTGTCGGGCATGGCGCTGCCGGGCAATCTCACCCTGCGTGGGCTCGCGACCAATGTCCGCCATTTCATCACCGATCCGGGCCTGCCCAACACCATCCCGATCGACTCTGCGGGTCAGAACAGCGGTGCCACGCCCAAGTGGAAGTTACTCGCGATCCAGGCGTGGGACAGCGACAAGATCAGCGTCAATCTGCAGGAACGCTGGTTCAGCAACGGTCGCTACGGCGGCACCACGACGGACTATGTGCAATGCAGCCCCGGCACCTGCCCGGTGTCGACGTCACAGAACCCGACCATCGACTATAATTTCATGCAGGGCGCGCTCTATTTCGACGTGGGCGGCTCGTACAAGCTGACCAGCAAGCTGACCGCTTATTTCAAGATCGACAATCTGTTCAATCGCGACCCAACCCCGTCGCCGCAGACCAACACCGGCCTCGATGCCAATCCGGTGCTCTACGACCTGCTCGGCCGCTTCTATCGCGCGGGCATCCGCTATAATTTCTGACGGATCAGATTCCCCATCCGTTCGGGGATGATCCTACGCCTCCCGGCTCCGGCCGGGGGGCGTTTTTTTGGAGCTCAAGTGATTGCGAGCCCGGCGAAGGGCGGGTGGCCAGCAGGCGGCCGGAGGCCAACCAATCCAGTCCCGCGCTTGCCACCCGGGAGGGCCTGGATTGCCACGTCGCCCGGCTTTCGCCGGCCTCCTCGCAATGACAGCTTTCGGGAGGAGAGGGCTCTATTTGCCCAGCAGCTTCGCGATATGCCGCACGGCCAGCACATAGCCGTGCGGCCCCAGCCCGGTGATCATGCCGGTCGCCGCCGCCGTCATCAGCGAATTGGCGCGCCAGGCCTCGTCGCGGCGGTGAATGTTGGAGATATGCACCTCGACGATCGGGCAATCGCACATCTTGAGCGCGTCAAGGATCGGGTAGCCGGCATAAGAGAAAGCCGCGGGATTGATCACGATGCCCGCCGCCTGGGTGCGCGCCTCGTGCAGCCAGCCGATCATCTCATGTTCGGCGTTGGTCTGGTGGAAGCGCAGCTCGAAATCTGCAGCCTCCGCCTCCGCGCGGCACATGGCTTCGATGTCGGCAAGCGTGGTGGTGCCGTAAATCTCCGGCTCGCGCTCGCCGAGCAGCTCCAGATTGGGCCCGTTCAGCACGAACAGGACGGATTTGGCGGCCATTTCTGCTCCCCTTTGTTCCAGACTTGCTGACTTTACGCCGTCCACGCAAGGAGTATGCGCTTACACGAATGTTGACGGGTTCTTCGTTGCAGTGCAGCAGAGACTCGATGAACGCCATACCGCCTGTCGCCCAGAATCCCGACGTCCGCTTCCTCGGCCGGCTGCTCGGCGACGTGATCCGGGCCTATGGCGGCGAAGCCTTGTTCCGACGGATCGAATATATCCGCTCGGCCTCGGTCGACCGCGCTCGCGGGCTTGGCGGCGAGGTGGATCCCGGCCTGGACGCGCTCAGCCTGGACGAGATGCTGGCCTTCACGCGCGGCTTCATGCTCTTTTCGATGCTCGCCAATCTGGCCGAGGACCGGCAGGGCGTCGCCGCCGAGCCGGGTGCCGATCTGGCCGCTGCGATTGCCAAGCTGCGCGGCCAGAGCGTGGACGAGGAGATGATCGCGTCCGTGCTCGACCACGGGCTGATCGTGCCGGTGCTGACCGCGCATCCGACCGAGGTGCGGCGCAAGTCGATGATCGACCATCGCAACCGCATCGCCGACCTGATGCAGTTGCGCGACCTGGGGCAGGAGGAGACGCCTGAGGGCGACCTCGTCGAACAGGCGATCTATCGCCAGATCGCTTTGCTCTGGCAGACGCGCCCGCTGCGCCGTGAACGGCTTTATGTTGCCGACGAGGTCGAGACCGCGCTTTCTTACCTGCGCGACATCTTCCTGCCGGTCATGCCCGCCCTCTATGCGCGTTGGGAACGCGTGCTCGGCCGTCGCCCGAAGAGTTTCCTGCGCGCCGGATCGTGGATCGGCGGCGATCGCGACGGCAATCCCAACGTCACCGCCGACTCGCTCGCGCTCGCCACGCGCCGCAATGCCGAGACGGTGCTCGCGCATTATCTGGGCCTGCTTCACAATATCGGCGCCGAACTCTCCATCTCGACCGAGCTCATGCCGACCTCGCCCGACGTGGAGGCGCTCGCGGCGGCCGCGCATGACGATTCCCCCGCGCGCGCGGACGAGCCCTATCGGCGCGCGATCACCGGCATCTACGCGCGCGTCGCCGCCAATTACGAGGCGATTGCCGGCCGTCCGCCGGCGCGGCCGGCCTCGGTCAAGGCGGAGCCCTATCCCGACGCTCTCGCGCTGAAGGCGGACCTGCGCACGCTCGCCAAGGCGCTGGCCAAGGAAGGGAGCGGCGCGCTCTCGTCCGGCGGCGCGCTCGGACGGCTGATCCGCGCGGTCGAGACGTTCGGCTTCCATCTCGCGACGCTCGACCTGCGCCAGAATGCCGACGTGCATGAGCGTGTCGTCGCCGAGTTGCTGCGGGTCGCGGGGGCCGAGGCGGATTATCTCGCGCTCGACGAGGCGGCGCGGGTCGTGCTGCTGCGTGGCGAACTTGCGACACAACGCCCGCTTGCCAGCCCCTATGCCGATTATGGCCCGGAAACCGTGTCGGAGCTCGCGATCGTGCGTGCGGCGGCCGAGGCGCATCGCCGCTACGGTTGCCAGGCAATCACGACCTACATCATTTCCAAGGCGGCGACCGTTTCCGACCTGCTGGAAGTGATGGTCCTGCTCAAGGAAGCGGGCATCTACCGGCCGGGGGCGGCACCCGAATGCGACATCATGGTCGTGCCCCTGTTCGAGACGATCGAGGATCTGGAGCGCGGACCCGACGTGATGCGCGATTATTTCGCGCTGCCGGAGATTGCGTGTCTCACCACGTCGCGCGGCTATCAGGAAGTGATGGTCGGCTATTCGGATTCGAACAAGGACGGTGGCTATCTCACCTCGGTCTGGTCGCTCCACCAGGCGAGCCGCGCGCTGAAGCCGGTCTTCGATCAGGCGGGCGCCGCGATGCAGCTGTTCCACGGCCGCGGCGGCGCGGTCGGACGCGGTGGCGGATCGGCTTTCGCCGCGATCCGCGCGCAGCCGACCGGCACCGTCAGCGGCCGCATCCGCATCACCGAACAGGGCGAGGTGATCGCCGCCAAATATGGCACGCCCGACGCAGCCCAGATCAATCTGGAGGCGATGACCGCAGCCACGTTGCTTGCCAGTCTGGAGCAGAGCGAGATCGCCGAAGCCGATCGCGCACGCTTCAGCGACGCCATGTCGGCTTTGTCGGCAACGGCGTTCCAGAACTATCGCGAGCTGGTCTACGGCACTGAGGGCTTCCGCAGCTTCTTCCGCCAGTTCACGCCGATCGCGGAGATCGCGACGCTCAAGATCGGCTCGCGCCCGGCAAGCCGCACCAAGAGCGACAAGATCGAGGATCTGCGCGCCATCCCCTGGGTCTTCTCCTGGGCGCAGGCGCGCGTGATGCTGCCCGGCTGGTATGGCGTCGGCCAGGCGCTCGACGCTTTCGCCGACAAGGCTTTGCTCAGCGACATGGCGCAGGGCTGGCCCTTCTTCCAGGCGACGCTCGCCAATCTGGAAATGGTGCTCGCCAAGTCGGACATGGATCTGGCCGAGCGCTATCTCGCCTTGGTCGAGGATCGGGAACAGGGCGCGGCAATCTTCGCGCGGATCCGTTCGGGCTGGCAGCAAACCTGCGACGGATTGCTGAGCGTGACCGGCCAGTCGCGCCTTCTCGAGAAGACGCCACAGCTCGATGCGTCGGTGCGGCTGCGCCTGCCCTATATCGAGCCGCTCAACCTGCTGCAGATCGAACTGATCAAAAGGTGGCGCGGAGGCGAACAGGACGACCGCGTTCGCGAGGGCATCCAATTGTCGATCAACGCCATTGCCACGGCACTCCGCAACAGCGGCTGAGAGTCTGTTTGGAAATACGCTGGAAGCGCATGTGCCGCTCCAAGACGCGCCCTTTCGCGCGTTTTCAAATAGACCCTAAGGACATCCGCATCTTTGTCGCGGCGCAAATTTTAAGCCTTCCTTAACCAGTTTCGGCGCACAGCAGGGGATCGAGCGAAAGGCTATCTCTGGGTGGAGAAAGTGGCGTCGCCGGTTCGCCGCCCGCTGTTGGGGGTGGCGACGGCCATCCTGTTTCTGACGTCGGCTGTCGCAAGCCACTTCGTCGCGCTGCAGGCCAGCGGGCTCGAGGCGCTGTGGCCGAGCAATGCGATCGTGCTCGCCATCCTGCTTCTGTACGGCCGCGGGCGCGGCGATATCGCGGCGATCATCGCCGGTGCAGTCGGGGGCAGCCTGCTCTTGCACCTGATCCGCGCCGATCCCCCCTCAATCACTTTCTTCCTGACCGCGGCCAACATGGCGGAAAGCGGCGTCGCTTTCGTCCTGCTGCGACTGACGAGGATCAAGGGCGGTCCGGTGGACCGCGTCGGCAACTTCCTTGCCCTCGCCTGCGCTTGCGCCGGGGCGGGGCTTGTTTCGTCGACCATTGGCGCGCTCGGCCTGCACGTCGGACGAGGCGTGCCTTATTGGGAAGGCTGGCGAGGCTGGTACCTTTCGGGCCTGTT
>Ga0068852_100004308_pt1 | contig 10043 bp, 11 predicted proteins | sample KBSCornC22_FD_66594 | JGI IMG/M metagenome (GOLD analysis project Ga0068852, IMG submission 66594) | Corn rhizosphere microbial communities from Kellogg Biological Station, Michigan, USA - KBS Corn C2-2 | ecosystem: Host-associated > Plants > Roots > Rhizosphere > Soil ... | reverse complement strand
AAACTCCAACGTGAAAGGGTCGAAAGGCGGCGATTTAGGTGGCCCGACCGCCTTGCGCCAGACTCTTGGCCCCAATAGGAGGGCGGCTCGGGACGGCCAGTTACTTCAAAGGGGTAGGAATGAGCGAGCGCGAGAACATCGCCACCGCCGCCCCTGAACAAGAGGCGCAAGGGTCAGCAATCGACGAGGAAGACCGGCTCCGTCCGGAATTCGTCGACCGCGTTCTCGACGCCGTCGAAGCCGGCGAAGACGAAACCGCGCGCAAGCTCGTCCAGCCGCTTCACCCCGCCGACGTCGCCGACCTCATCGAGCTTGCCCGCCGCGACGAGCGCGAAGGGCTGGTCAAGGCGCTCGCCGGAATCATCAGCCCCGACGTGCTCGCCGAGCTCAACGATTATGTTCGCGAAGACCTGCTCGACGAAATGGAGCCGCAGCAGGTCGCGGACATCGCAGGCCAGCTCGACACCGACGACGCCGTTGCACTCATCGAGGACCTCGACCGAGACGAGCAGCAGGCGGTGCTCGAGCGGATGGAGCCCGACGACCGCGCCGCGGTCGAAGAGGCGCTCAGCTTTCCGGAGGAATCCGCCGGGCGCCTCATGCAGCGCGACTTGTGCGCGGTGCCGGAGCATTGGGATGTCGGCCAGGTCATCGATTACCTTCGCTCGACCAAGGACCTCCCCGACGACTTCTGGGAAGTGTTCGTGGTCAGCCCCGACCATCACCCCGTCGGCACCTGCAAGCTGTCGCTGATCCTGCGGATGCCGCGCAAGACATTGGTCAGCGAGATCATGCAGCGCGAGCAGACGCTGATTCCAGTCGACATGGACCAGGAAGACGTCGCGCTGCGCTTCCAGAAATACGCGCTCGTGTCCGCCGCGGTGACCGACGATTCGGGCCGGCTGGTCGGCATGATCACCGTCGACGACGTCGTCCACATCATCAGCCAGGAAGCCGGCGAGGACATCACCTTGCTGTCCGGAGCGGGCGAGGGCGACATCAACGAGCCCATCCGGATGACGGTCAGGACACGCGTCGTCTGGCTCATCATCAATCTCGGCGCCACAATTTGCTCCGCCTCCGTCGTTGGCCTGTTCCAGGGCGAGATTCGCAAATACGCGCTGCTCGCCGCGCTGATGCCGATGGTTTCCGCGCTCGGCGGCAATGCCGGAACGCAGACGCTGGCCGTTGTCGTCCGTGCTCTCGCCACCAACCAGCTCACTAGTTCGAACACCGCCTGGATGCTGTTCCGCGAATTCCGCATAGCAATTGCCAATGGCATCGCGCTGGGCGTGGTCGGCGGAATCGGCACCTACGCCGCGCTTCGCGACCCGATGCTCTCGGCCGTCTTCGCCGTCGCGCTCGTCATCAACAGTCTGGTGGCGGGCCTGGTCGGGGTCCTTGTGCCGCTGACTCTCGATAAGGCGCGGATCGACCCCGCCGTTTCGTCGGCAGTGTTCGTCACGACGATCACGGACGTGATGGGCTTCTTTAGCTTCCTCGGGCTCGCGGCGATTTTCCTGACCCGCTAAGCGCTTGAATAACGGCGGCTTCGCGGCCAGATCGACCGCGTGCCGCAACTCCATCTGACAAAGGTCGCGTTCGGTTGCCGAACGATCGACTCGCTTCAGAAGCGGGTCGCTGCGCGCACGCACGATGGGGAGATGCGGGTTGCGACAAGGATGAGGCCGAAGCGCGCCGAGGAGTTGGTCGGGGGCTCGATCCACTGGATCGTCAAGCACCGGCTGATCGGCCGTCAGCAAATTCTACGCTTCGAAGACCGCAAGGACGGCCGAATCGACATCGTCCTGTCCGGGACGCTCGAGCTGATTCCACCCAGCCCCAAGCGGGCGCACCAAGGTTGGCGCTATCTCGAAGCTACGAATGTCCCAGCGGAAGACGGCGAAGCCAGCGGCCTCGCTGAGCTTCCGCCGCTACTCTACAGTCGCCTGGCGCAACTGGCTCTGGTTTAGTCGCGAAGCCGACGCTATCGGCGTTCATGAACTCGTTCATGGAGGCCTAGAATGACCAGCACGTCGACGCTCATCGATTCCAAAGTCGAAGCCCAAGCGATGCTGAAGCATCCCTTCTACCAGGCGTGGACCGAAGGCCGCCTCCCGCTCGACACGCTGCGCGATTACGCCCGCCAGTATTTTCACCACGTCGAGGCCTTCCCGCGCGCGGTCAGCGCCGTTCACAGCGCCTGCCCGGACCGTGACGGCCGCCGCATGCTCGCCGAGAACCTCGTCGAAGAAGAGGGCATCGAAGCGGGCAAGCAGGACCACGCGACATTGTGGATGATGTTCGCCTGCGGTCTCGGCGAAGAGGAAACCGCCGTCCGCGCGCAGCAGCTCAACCCCGAGACTCAGGGCCTGATCGACACGTTCCGCAAGCTGTCGCGCCAGTCCTACGCCGCCGGCCTCGGCGCGCTCTACGCCTACGAAAGCCAGTTCCCGGGCGTCGCCAGCGCCAAGATCGATGGCCTGATCGAGCGCTACGGGATCAGCGACGAGGCGACCCTGCGCTTTTTCCGCGTCCACGAGAGCGCCGATGTCGAGCACAGCTCGGTCTGCCGCGAACTTCTCGACCGCTTGCCGGACGCAGAGAAGGCTGAGGCCGTGGCTGCCGGCGAAGAACTTGCCGGCGCGCTGTGGAACTTCCTGTCGGGCGTGGAGGCTCGCGCCCCCGAATCAGCGACCTGTCACTGAGTTGACTTGCACCCGCTGACGCTGGCGGACCCGCTCGTCTGAAGGGTGCAGCCAGGGTTGCCGCCGATGCGGATGGTGGCCGGTCCAAACGCGGACACCTTCACCGAGTTGGTGATGGTTGCGTCGACCGTGCCCGGCCCGTCGGCCGTTATGACCGCATCCTTCACCTTAAGCTTCGCGGCATCGAGCGTCGAGTTGCCGCGCAGAGTCGAGGTGACCTTCCCCGCGTCGCCCGCCAGCCGCAAGCTGCCGGAGCCGGAAACGCTAATGGTTAGCTGATCGACGGCGACACTGCCCACCTCGCCCAGCGCGGAACCTTGAATCGAAAGGTCGAAGCGCAACCCCTTGACCTTATTGATCGCCAGCGATCCCGATCCGTTCAGCCACGCGGACGACAGATCGTGCGTGCCCACCTGAATCTCGACCGGCCCGGAATTGGCGCCGGAGTCGGCGCCCCACGACGACACATTGTTGTGCACGACCAGCGTGCTGCCCTGCACGTCCACGGCGACCTTATCGATCGCCTGCGCCGATCCGATGGCCTTGGCGTAGGGCGCCACGCCCGTCGTCAGCGTCACCCTGAATGGGCCGTCGACCCGGATCTTCTCGAAGCTGTTGATTCCGAAGTTTCGGGTCTCGGCCGCTGCCGGCGCTGCGATGGCCAACATCGCGAGGAAAATGGGAAGGTGCAAGCGCATGGCCGCACCTTCCCCGATCATGGTTAAGACGATCTTAAAGAGCGGCGCGCGTCACGAACAGCGGACGTCGCCGGCGCCCATCTTGTGAACGCTGCATTTGCCGCCACCGCCGATGTCGACATTGCCCGCACCCATGATGCTGACATCCGCAGCGCCAGTCGCATTGGCGGAGACGCTGCCCGAACCCGCGATCGATACCTTGGTCGTCGTGGTCGCAATGCCCTTGGCGTCCATGTCTCCGGCACCGGCAATCGAATAGTCGGCTGACTGCGCGGACCCCTGGCCAAGCTTGGCGTCACCGGCCCCGGCGATGGTGAATTCGAGCGACTGCACCTGGATGCTGTCGACATGGAAGCCGCCGGCGCCTGCCAGCGTACCCTTGAATGAGTTGCCCTGAACCTTGTCGATGCGGATATCGCCAGCGCCGGCGAGGGTTGCAGCGGTTAGCGAGGGAACGGTCACCACCAGTTCGACCTTGCCGCGATAGTTGGTGCCGTGATGGAACCAGCCATTCTGTTTTTCCGGATGGATAGACAGTTTCCCGCCATCGACCTCGACCACCATATGCTCGAGCACCTTCTGCGGGCCTTTGGCCGATACGCTGGGGGCCGATCCGGTTCGCACGGTGACGTCGTAGGGGCCTGCCGCTTCGATCTCGGTGAAGACGCCGACCGGGAAGTTCCGGGCGCTCATGGCGCCGCCGTCTTCTTCGCGCGAATGACCGCATGCCGACGTGCTGGCAGAGGCGGCGATCACCGCCGCGACAATGGACTTACGCATGCTTCCTCCATCGGTGTGTATTAGCACTGCAATACACTGGCGAGAAAACGGCCGCAAGCTCAAAATCCCGGTCAGGCCGCCGCGAAGGTCTCGGCGAGATCATCCTTCCCGAACGGCCCGATATGCTCCTGCCAGTAGCGCTCCGACAGTCCGTAGGAACCCTCGCACATCCGCCACAAGCCGGCGCGAGACAAGATTTGAACCCGCCCGCGGCTGGCATCGATCAGGCCGTCCTCGCGCATCGCGATCAGGGCATTGGTGATGGTCGGACGGTGGGAAAAGGTCATATGTGCAAGCATGTCGTGAGTGACGGGAATCTCGTCACCGATGACGCGGTCGTGAAACATCAGGAGCCAGCGAGCGAGGCGGGAGGTGACCTGGTTCTGTTCGGATGAGAGGATGTTCGACGATATCTGCGTAATGAAGGCGTAGATGTATTTCTGCACGAGGAGGACGGCGGCGGCCGAGTCCGCGACGATTCGGTGGAAGTCCTTGGTCCGGATGCGGCGCCCGATCAGGTCGCCCGTCAGCGACATCACGATGTGCGGCGCCGCGGGAACCTGCAACAGCGCGCAGCCCGGGAACAGGCCTTCGTTTCCAACGATGCCAACCTCGGACAAGCGCCCGTTTTCGGCGCGTTGGAATTTGGCTGCGATGCCGTCGGTGACGATGAAGACGTAGGAGCCGCCGAGGAGCTCCGGCGTAACACCCTGGCCGGCGGGGAGGCACAGGTCCGCGCCTGAGTCGAGGAGCTCATCCCGAATATGACCTGGCATCAGATCGAGCAGTATGTTCGATGCCATTACGTTCTCCATGACCGGGCGACGAACCCAGCCACCAGAAACTCGGCACATGTAATTTGTACTTTAAGAAGCCTGCGTCAGCAACAGTCTAACGTATTCCAGAATACTGATACCGGCCATGGAAGTGTCTAGACCAAGACAGAACTAAGTATTTGCCACGTAATCCGACGGACCAACTTTCGAGTTACCGATAATCTTTAATCTCCATGTTGAACAAATCGGCATGGAGGCGATGATGGCTAATACTTCTATTTGTCGGCGAACGAACAAACTCGATCGAAGCACGCGAGTCTTTTCGAAGCGGCTGATCGGGGGAACTGCCTTGGTCTCCCTGGTCAGCGCCTTCAACGTTGCGCCAGCACAGGCGGCGGCGCTTCCTACCCCGTCGAGCCTGGTCAGCGTCTGTTCGGGCGTGAGCCTGCCGCCTTCAGTAGTCACCGGCATCATGGATCCGGTGGTGACCGGGATCTACAATCCGATCGAGACCAACACCAACCAGACCCTTGGCGTCCTGTCAGGCCTGCTGGGGCTTCCCGCGCCGCTTAACGTCGATGTGAACGGGCTGCTGACGACGGCGGCTTCGGGCAGCAACATCGGGCTGAAGGTCGTCGCGTCGGACGGAACCTTGGTCGGTCCGGCCAGCCAGTGCGATGCCACTGCGGACAGCTTCACGCTCGACAATCCCGCTGGCGTCTCGATCGGCGGCAACCAGATCACCGGCCTTGGCGATCCGAACCAGCAGGCAGTCGCCGGCGAGATTGATTCCATCGCCATCGGCAACCGCGCCACCACCGACGCAACGGCCACCCAGTCCATCGCCATCGGCACGGACTCGAGCGTCGGCTCCAGCGCCGTCGGCTCGATCGCGTTCGGCAACAATGCCAGCGCCACCGCGGCCAATAGCATTGCGTTGGGAGCCGGCTCGCTCGCCGACCGGATCAATTCGGTATCCGTTGGCGCCGTCGGCGCGGAACGCCAGATCACGAACGTCGCAGCGGGCACGCAGGCGACCGACGCGGTGAACCTCGGCCAGCTCAACGCCGTCCAGGCGCTGATCCCGACGAACCCCGTCCAGTATGACGATGCCACGCATTCAACGGTGACGCTCGATGGCGCCGGCGGGACGCTGGTCACCAACGTCCAGGCCGGCGCAGTAACCGCTTCCTCGACGGACGCCGTCAACGGTTCGCAATTGTTCGGCCTCCAGACGCAGGTCAACGGCATCGCGGGGCAGGTTACGACCAACACCACGGACATTGCCAACCTGCAGACTCAGGTCGGCACGAACACGACCGATATCTCGAACCTGCAAACGCAGGTCGGCAACAACACCACGGCGATCACGAACCTGCAAACGGACGTCAGTGGCCTTCAGACTCAGGTGACCACGAACACCACTGACATCGCCAACCTGCAGACGAACGTGAGCGGCCTCCAGACCCAGGTAACCACCAACACGACGGACATCGCCAACCTTCAGACGTCGGTCGGCGGCAACACGACGGCCATTACCAACCTGCAGACGGACGTCGCGAACAACACCACCGACATCACGAATCTCCAGACCAACGTCGCTGGAAACACGACCGCCATCACGAACCTGCAGACCAATGTCGCGGGTAACACGACGGCGATCACCAACCTGACCATGGCCGTGCAGAACGGAGCCGTCGGCCCCGTCCAGTATAGCGACGCCGCTACGCCCACGACCCCCAACGGGGGCACGCCCAGCAACGACGTGACTCTCGTCGGCGGGGCGCCGGGCCCGGTCGGGGTTCACAACGTCGCCGACGGAGTCGTCGCTGCGGGCTCGACAGACGCGATCAACGGCGGGCAGCTGTTCGACGCGCTCGATGACCTGCCGGGCTTCATCGATGCGGTCACTTACGACGACTCCACGCATACCGCGATCACGCTGAACAGTGGCGGCCCGTCGACGGTCATTCACAATGTCGCAGCGGGTGTCGCACCGACGGACGCGGTCAATGTGTCGCAGCTCAACAGCCAGATGACCAACGCGATCTCAATCGCCAATGCCTACACGGATGCGCGGCTCGATGCCCTGAACTTCGACCTTCGCAAGGCTCGCCATGAAGCGCGGTCCGGCACTGCGGCCGCCCTCGCCGCCGCAGGAATGCCGCAAGCGATGGAGGCCGGACGGACGATGATCGCCGGCGGCATGGGCACCTATCGCGGCAAGGTCGCATTCGCGGCCGGCGCTTCGTACCGGGCGTCCAACGGCAAGTCGATCTACCGGCTCGGCGTCAGCTACGACAGCAGCGAGCATCTGGGCGCTAACATCGGCGCCGGAGTCGAATTCTAGGAGCCCTTAGACGGCCAAACGGTTCAGGGCGGCCGCCAACCACGCCCCGCCCCCCAGTGGCCCGCCATGCCGAGTATGCATGGCGGGCCAATCATAATTTGCATCTGTTGCGCTGACGCAAGGGAGACGGACCAGCCGAATGCATGTTTCGGTGCCTGAGCCGCCGCACGACTGGCGCGAGTTTGGCGTGCCGCTAGCGCTCGTCGGGCAGCAGCTTGTCCCGGATTAGTGGCGCGATGACGTCTGCAATGCAGGCAGTTCGCTTCGTTACTTGAACGCAGGGAAGTTACCGACGCGCCGGTAAAGGAAGTCGAACGACGGTTTCCACGTCTTGCCGCCATCGGTGGAAGAGTCGGCCCATTGGCGCACCTGGCCGTCCGCTTGCTTTTGATACATCATCCGGACGAGCGCATCCTGACCTGGACCGGCGAAATCGGCCCAAGCTCCGGTTATGGTCATGACGCTTCCAGCGAGGCTGCCATCGAGCTGCACCCTCGCTCCGCTCGAATCCATCCAGGTCTGACGCCACTGCTTGAGGCGCACGTCGTAGATGCTGAGGCTGCCTCCACCGCCGGTCAGCTCCTTGCCGACGGGCATCCAATTTTCACGAATCGCGCAGCCCGAATATTTCTTCTCAATCAATGAGTGCGCAATGATCTGGCTCGCGCCGTTTGGATGAACTTCCCATTTGCCTACCCAGAAATCCCATTGATGAGATTCAGGGGTGTCACAGCCCGACGGCCCGGGGACGGCGCTTTGGGCAGTCGCCGTTGAGGATGAGCTGGCGATCAACAAAGCGATCATCAACGCTTGGTGCATGGCGCAATCCCCTTCTTGGCGGAGCAGCCTGCGGCGCTGATGATGGCGATGCAAGAGGCTGTGTGCGCGCGGGCTAGGCATCATCCCGAAGCGCGACCCCCGCGATCCGTCGCTCGACCTCGGCGTGTGCTCGACCTTCCTGCCGGCGCATTGAGCGCGCGAGCATCCAGGCGCATAATGGCAGCGGGAACACCAGGGGAAGGGTGCACCATGCGAACAGCTCACATCGTTGCAGTGCTAGCGTGCGTCAGCTCGGCGGCCGCGGCGGCCAGTGCGGACTATTATCTTCAAATCAAAGGCGTCGCGATGCAGGACGGCCATTTATTCCTGGATGCGAGTGGCGGCGACCTCGACGGGGACGGGCTGCCGGATGATGCGATCGTTCGGCTGCAATGCGCCGGAGGCAAGCTGCAGGCCGCCGATTTAGCCCTGAAGCCGCGCGAGGCTGCGTCAGGTCAGGCCAGCGGCAAGCGGATGCACAAGCCGATTATGGTCATCAAGGAATGGGGCGCGGCCACGCCGGCCTTGGCGAAGCTTCGTCCGACCTACGACGTCAAGTCGATCAAGGGCGGCAGGATGATGGAGGACGATTGGACCGCTATCAGCCTGTCAGGTGCAGCCAATCTCTGCGGTGATGCAGCAGCGGCGGTACAAAAAGCGCACAAGACGCGGTCGAATATCCAAAACAATTAGGCCGCTTCAATTCGCAAAGAGAAAGGGCGCCCGGTGAGGGGCGCCCTTGTCTCTTTTCGTCATCCCCGCGGAAGCGGGGATCCAGCTAGATTCCCGCTTTCGCCGGAATGACGAAATTACGCGTCTTCTTTGGTCTTGTGATGGATGACCGCGGCCTTGTTGAGGATCTCGAGGATCTTCACCAAAGCCTGCTTCTCGTCGGTCTGTTCCATCGCGCCAAGCTCGCGCGCCAGGCGCGACGAGGCGGCTTCGAAGATCTGCCGCTCCGAATAGCTCTGCTCCGGCGCATCGTCCGGGCGGAACAGGTCGCGGGTCACTTCGGCGATCGAGGTCAGGTCGCCCGAATTGATCTTCGCTTCATATTCCTGGGCGCGGCGCGACCACATGGTGCGCTTGACCTTGGGCTTGCCCTTCAGCGTCTCGAGCGCGTCCTTCATGGTCTTGTCGCTCGACAGCTTGCGCATGCCGACGCTGTCCGCCTTGTTGACCGGAACGCGAAGGGTCATCTTCTCCTTCTCGAAGCGCAGGACGTACAGTTCGAGACGGGTTCCGGCGATTTCGGTGCTTTGCAGCTCGACGACGCGGCCAACGCCATGCTTGGGGTAAACAACATAATCGCCGACGTCGAAGCTAAGCGCCTTTGTAGCCATTACAGACCTTTCCAATATGCGGCAGACGAGCCAGCACCGAAGCGGTGCCATCCCCCAAAGCGACCAATGGTCGTGGCTCCCCAGCCAGTTCTAAGGCTTCCCTTATGAATTAAGGCCGCTGCTGAATCGCCCGCGGCCCCGTGTGACAATTTTATATCACAACTGACCTCAGATTGCGAGTCCGAGTTGGGCCGGTCCGGAGGACGGCTCTTCACTTAGGTTATGGAGGCCCAGTCCCAGCAGTCGAATGCCCTTCGGAAGCGGGTGCAGGGCAGTTAGAAGCGCTTGCCCCGTGGCCGCGAAAGTCTCCTGGTCGGGCACATTCGACGTGAAGCTCTTCGACCGGGTGATGATCGTGAAGTCGGCGAACTTGACCTTCAGGGTCACGGTCCGGCCAGCGACCTCAGCGCGCTTGACCCGAGCCCAGGCATAGCCGGAGATCCGGTCAAGCTCCTCAGCCAGCCGGTCGGGGTCGCGCTGATCCTCGTCGAAGGTCCGCTCGGCGCTGACCGACTTGTACGGCCGGTCTGGCTTCACCTCGCGCTCGTCGATCCCGCGGCAGATGCGCC
>Ga0068852_100004304_pt1 | contig 10050 bp, 8 predicted proteins | sample KBSCornC22_FD_66594 | JGI IMG/M metagenome (GOLD analysis project Ga0068852, IMG submission 66594) | Corn rhizosphere microbial communities from Kellogg Biological Station, Michigan, USA - KBS Corn C2-2 | ecosystem: Host-associated > Plants > Roots > Rhizosphere > Soil ... | reverse complement strand
CAGATGCTCGGCTACATGGAGTAGGCATGCCGGTCGCGGTCGTCGACGAGGTCCGCCTCAACTACCTGCAGCTCTCGCCCGAGCCGGGTGCGGGCGAGGACCTGGTGATGGTGCACGGGCTCGCGACGAACCTCGCGTTCTGGTACGCGCCGTACGCGACCGAGCTCTCGAAGCGCTACCGCGTCACGCTCTACGACCTGCGTGGCCACGGTCGTTCGTCGGCGCCGGCTGCGGGCTATCGACCAGAAGACCAGCGGCGCGACCTGCTGGGCCTGCTCGATCATCTGCAGATTCGCAGAGCGCACTTCCTCGCGCACAGCTACGGCGGCGTCGTCGCGCTGAAGCTGGCGTGCGTCGATCCCGATCGCGTCGCGAGCCTCGTGATCGCCGACACCCACATCGCGGCGGCACGCGGCCAGGGGTCGGCGCGCGCGTGGCGCGACAGCGACCGCATCCAGGAGACGCTCGACCGCGCCGGCATCGCGCTCGACGCGCGCGACGCCTACTTCGGCTACAAGCTGCTGACCGAGGTTGCGAGGTTGCAGCAGGCGAACGCCGTCGTGCCCGCGGAGCTGACCAAGCTGGTGGCGCCCTGGCTCGGCGCGCGCAGCCATCGGACGGCAGCGCAGTGGCTCGACCTGATGGAGCGCACGTCGGCAGAGCGTGAGCTCACCTCCGACGACGGCCTCGACGCGGCGAGCCTGCGCCGTCTTCGCTTCCCGATCCTGGCGCTGTACGGCGACCGTTCGCAGGCGCGCTTCACCGGCGACGAGCTGCTGAAGATCTGGCCGCACGCGACCTTCAGGCGGGTGCGCGACGCTGGGCACTTCTTCCCGACGACGCGTGCCGCCGAGGTGCTCGGCCTGTGCCGCCGCTTCTGGGACGGCGAGTTTGCGCACGGCTCGCCGCATCGCGCCGGCGAGGCGGACGACCGCCACTTCCGCTCCGATCGCATCTACCAATCCGACGGCCACTGGTACTGCCGCACCCGCGAGGGCGCGCCGCTTGGTCCGTTTGCCGCGATCGAGACCGCGCGCGGCGAGCTCGCCGTCCACATCTCTCCCCGCAAGCCGTCGTGCGCCGACGCGTAGCCCCCGTGTTCGCGGGACTGGCTTCAGCGGCTGCGAGCTGGCAAAGTTTTCGACGGAGAGGCCGTCGTTCAGCGAGCCCAGGGAGGTGGTCGTGAAAATCAAGTTCGCCGTGTTCGCCTGCCTGCTCGCCGCGGGTGTCGCTCGCGCCGGCGACCCGGTGGCCAGCGGCCTGCCTGCCGGCTACTCGTTCAGCGAGTACAGCGGCCCGGCGGCCGTCGGCGAGGGCCTCGTCGACACGTCGAACGTTGCGTTCTTCATCGACGAGCGGAGCGTCGCCGGCATCAAGAGCTGGTACGTCTTCTTCGACCCCGAGCGAACGCAGTCGCTGACGGCGACCTTCACGTTCGACACCGCGATCGTCGACGTCCTCGACACCAAGGCGTCGCTCGACGCGTCGAACGCGACGTACGGCATCGACGTCGATGGCGACGGCGTCTTCGACGACTACGGCACCAGCCTGCTGATCGCGCCCGAGCGCGGCGATGCGACGACGTGGTCGGTCGGCGGCAACACGGTGAGCGTCGACTGGCTGACCGCCGATCCGGGCGACCACATCCGCGTGCTGACGCTGGCGAGCGCCGTTCCCGAGCCGGAAACGTGGGCGCTTCTCGTCGCCGGCGTCGCTGCGCTCGCCTGGCGCGCCCGGCGCACGACGGTGCCGCGCGCTTCGCGCCGCTGAGCGCGCCGAAGGGCGCACAAGCGCCGCGCCGAGCGCATCGACGGCGCCCAGCAGCGAGCCGCCAGGCCGGGCGCGGCTATCCTCGCGAACCATGTACCTGTCGTTCTTCGGACTGCAGCAGGAACCGTTCTCGATCGCGCCCGACCCGCGCTTCCTCTACCTGAGCGACAAGCACCGCGAAGCGCTCGCGCTGCTGAACTACGGCCTCAACCGCGGCGCCAGCTTCGTGCTCCTGACCGGCGAGATCGGCGCAGGCAAGACGACCGTGTGGCGGCGCTTCCTCGAGGAGCTGCCGTCCAACTTCGACGTCGCCAGCGTCGTCAATCCGAAGCTCGACGCGCAAGCGCTGATCGCGCGCATCTGCGAAGACCTCCACCTCGAGACGTCGAGCGAGCAGGCGCCGATCGACATGATCGACGCGCTGCACGGCCACCTGCTGCTCGCGCACGCGATGGGCCGGCGCACGCTGATCGTGATCGACGAGGCCCAGGCGCTGTCGGGCGAGGTGCTCGAGCAGCTGCGCCTGTTGACCAACCTCGACTCGAGCGGCCGCAAGCTCCAGGTGATGCTGATCGGCCAGCCGGAGCTGCGCCAGACGCTGCAGGAACCGCGGCTCGAGCCGCTCGCGCAGCGCGTCGTCGCGCGCTACCACCTGTCGGCGTTGTCGGAGAGCGAGACCGCCGGCTACATCGCGCATCGCCTCGCGGTGGCCGGGCTGCGCGGCCCGGCGCCGTTCGACGGCGAATCGATCGGTCTCATCCACCGCCTTTGCGCGGGCGTGCCGCGTCGCATCAACGTCGTCTGCGATCGCGCGCTGGCGAACGCGCAGGCTGCGGGCCAGCAACGTGTCGACCGCCACGCCGTCGAGCGCGCCGTCGCTGCGGTGTATGGCGGTAATCCTGCGACTGCGATGCAGCCGGCTGCCGAGCGCTCGTCGGTCAACGTCTGGGCCGCGGCGGGAGTCGCGGCGGCCGCGCTCGTTGCCGGCGTGTTGCTGGCGCCGCACGTGCTGTCGACGCGCAATCCCGAGGAACTTGCGCGCACAGCGGTCGCGCCGACCGCGCCCGCAGCGCCCGGCGGGCGGAGCGATCCCGGTGCCGCCGCTGCCGCCGACGCGGTCGCCGCACGCTCGCAGGCCGCCGTGCCGGCGCTTGCGCTCGCTGACGTCACGGCGACGAAGGCAACGCCGGCGTCGGATCCGCCGCTGCCGCCAAAGGCGCCAGCCCAGGCCAGCTTCACCGGGCCGGCGAAGGACGCGCTCTTCACTGTCGCCGCGGCCGACGAGTCGGCGGCCTGGCGCACGCTCGCGGCGCTGTGGGGCGCGAAGCTGGGGCCCGGCGATGCGTGCGCGGCCGCGCTCGCGCAGTCGCTGCGCTGCCTGCGCGTGCGCGGCGGCATCGCAACGATCCGCCAGCTAGACCGGCCGGGCCTGCTGCGCCTCGTCGATGAGCGCGGCCGGGTCGCGCACGCACTTCTGACGGGCACCGGCAACGAGCTCGCGACGCTCAACGTCGCCGGCACCGAAGTGACCGTTCCGTGGACCGAGCTCGCCCGCGTCTGGCGCGGCGACTTCGCGACGCTCTGGCGCGCGCCGGCCGGCTACGGCGAGGGCGACGTCGCCGGCAACACCGCCTGGGTGGCGGAGCGACTCGCCGCCGTCGACGGCCAGGGTCCACCGACTGCAGGAAGGGAAGCGCTGCGCACTCGCATCGCCGCGTTCCAGCTCGCGCACGGGCTCACTCCCGACGGCGTGGCAGGACCGCTCACGGTGATGCAGCTCGCGCGTGCGAGCGGAGACGCCGAGCCGCGCGTCACCCGCTGAGCACACGCTTCGATGGAGATCGATCCGCCCGCAGCGACGGCGCGCCGGACCCGCGACCGCGAGTCCGAACGCATCCTCGCCGGCATCGGCATCGTCGTCGTCGCGGTCGCGTGCTTCGCGACGCTCGACACGGCGACGAAGGTGTCAACGCTCGGCGTGCCGATCCTGATGGGGGTCTGGGTGCGGTACGCGTTCCAGGCGGTCGCGACGACGGTGGTCTTCCTGCCGCGGCACGGCCGCGCGCTGCTGCGGACCGCGCATCCGCGCTTCCAGATGCTGCGCGGCGCGCTCCTGCTGGCGACGACGACGCTCGCGTTCTTCAGCCTGCGCTACATGCCGCTTCCCGAGTTCACGTCGATCGTGCTGACCTCGCCGCTCGTCGTCACGCTGCTCGCTGCGACAACGCTGAAGGAGGAAGTCTCGCCGCTGCGCTGGGCGCTCGTCGCCGGCGGCTTCGCCGGCACGCTCGTCATCCTGCGCCCGGGCTCGGCGGTGTTCAGCTGGGCGATCGTGCTGCCGATCGCGCTCGTCGTCACCAACGCCTGGTTCCAGCTGCTGACGAGCCGCCTCGCGCGCACCGAGAACCCGCTGACGATGCACTTCTACACCGGCTGGGTGGGCACGCTGCTCGCGACGCTGCCGCTGCCGTTCGTCTGGGCGTCGCTGCCGGGCTGGAGCTGGTGGGCGCTGCTGGCGCTGATGGGCCTGATGGGAACGATCGGTCATTTCTTCCTGATCCTCGCCTACCAGCGCGCGCCGGCATCGACGCTGACGCCGTACCTGTACGTGCAGATCGCGTTCGCGATGCTCGGCGGCTGGCTCGTCTTCGGGCGCGTTCCCGACGAGACGTCGCTCCTCGGCATGGCGCTGATCGCGGTCTGCGGCGCGGCCGGCGCGTGGCTCACGGTGCGCGAGCGACACGAGGCGATCGAGCCGGCGGAGTCGTGATGCGCGTTCTCCCGGATGCGTGCAGGCCGGCAAATTGCTCGGGCTTCGACACCGCGTTCAGGGGGTGCCGGGCCGTCGCGGCCTTTGGCTCAATCGGGGGCTTCGAGCTGCAGTGACGTCGCGCGTGCGGAACATCCGGGTCCTGATTGCCGACGGCCGCGTGCCGTCGATCTTTCTCGCGAGCGCACTGCTCGCGGCGTGCGCGACGAGCAGCGAGCCGGCGGCGCCGACGGTCGTTCGCACGCCCGCGCCGGTCGCCTACGAGAAGACGATCGACAACTACCTCGCATTCAGGCTGCGCCCGCAGAAGAACACGCGGGTCAGGGTCGCTTCGCCGGAGCCCGGCGACTGCCCGCTCGACGGCACGCCGTCGTCGATCCGCGGCTGGGTCGTGCCGGTGACGCAAGAGACGTACAGCGGCGAGCCGACCGGCAAAGACACGATCCGGATCACCGCGAAGCCGTACTGGTTCTGGTTCAACGGCGAGACGATCGCCGGCATCACGCCGCGCGCCGACCTCTGCCCGGGGATCGTCAGCGCCTTCGACGAGCCGAAGCCGCGCGCGACGACGACCCCGGTCGAAGCCGTGGTGGCGCCGGTTGCGGCGCGCGAATCGGCAACAGCGGCGCACCCGCCCCCACCGATCGCCAAGAGCACGAAGGGCAAGAAGAAGAAGGCTACGTCTTCGCCGGCCAAGCAGCCGAGCACGCCCGCCAAGGCGAAGGAGCCCGCGGCGCCGAAGCCGCCCGAGTGAAGCGCTGCTGGGCGATCAGCGTCGTCGCCGCGGCGGCGAATGCGATCGCCCACGCCGACGCGCCGGCGCCGACCGCCCACGCTGCGCCGAGCGTGGCGAGGAACGCCGCCTTCGCTGCCATGCCGTCGAGGTAGCCACCGAGCACGCGCAGCATGCGCGACGCGCCGCCCTGGCGATAGCCGGCGCACGTCGCGAACATGCCGATCACGGGGATCGCGGCGACGAGCCCGCAGAAGTGCGGGGCGCTGCGCCGCGACAGCTCGGTCACGACGAGCGACATCGCCCCCGCGGTCGCCATCGCGACGAGCGTCGCGTCGCGCGAGTTGCCGCGGCGCTCGCTGTCGTGCACCGGAACGCGCGGTGTCGCGACGCGGCCGACGACGACGGCGACGATGGCGAGGAACGCGGCCGCGACAGGCAGCATCGCGAGCTGCCACGTCGCGACCGCGAGCGCCGCAGTCGCGAGCCACGCCAAGGTCGCCGCCCAGCCGGCGTGGACGACGAGCGCGGCGCGCGCGAAGCCGGCGCCGAGCAGGACGGTGAGGCCGGTGCCCCACAGGGTGCCGAGCACGGCGTGCGTTGCGTAGCCGCCGCCGCGCTCGAGCGACAGCCAGAAGAGGGCAGGCAGCGAGTTGATCGGCACCGCCGCGGCGAGGCCGGCGGCGCGCGGGCCGGCGCGGCGCAGCATGGCGAGCAGAACGCCGACGGCGGCGGCGGACAATGCGGCATGGGCGAGGCTCGTGGTCGGCATGGTGGTCGTCATTGCGCAAGTCGGGTCGGGGTCTGGTCGACGTGGCCGTCGCAGGCTCGCCGTCGCAGGGACCGCACTGTCGGCGCGCGCCCGTCCGGCGTCCTGAAAGCGCTCTGAAACGTTCTTCAATCGCGTGATGCGACTTCCGCTGCGATGACGCCGCCGCTGACGTCCCCCGTTCCCGCACGGCTCTGCTTCGGCCGCTTCGAGCTGCAGCCCGACGAGCGCCGGCTGCTCGCCGACGGCACTCCGGTCGCGATCGGCGGCCGCGCCTTCGACCTCCTGCACGCGCTCGCCGAGCGGCCGGGCCAGCTGGTCGGCAAGCACACGCTGATGGACCTCGTCTGGCCGGGGCTCGTCGTCGAGGAGAACAACCTCGCGGCGCAGGTCAGCGCGCTGCGCAAGGTGCTCGGCGGCGAGGTGATCGCGACGATCCCGGGCCGCGGCTACCGTTTCATCGCGTCGCTCGCAACGCCGGGGGCAGCCAGCGATGCCGAGGCGGTCGAGCCGCCGGCAGCGCACGACGACGCGACCTTGTCGGCGCTGCGAACGAACCTGCCGGCCGAGCTGCCGGCGCTGCTCGGGCGCGCCTCCGACCGCGAAGCGCTCGCCGCGCTCGTCGACGGCCACCGCCTCGTCAGCGTGGTCGGCGCCGGCGGCATCGGCAAGTCGCTTCTCGTGCAGCACCTGCTGGCGTCGCGCCGCGACGCGTATCCGCAGGGCGTGTGCTGGGTCGAGCTGACCAACGTGGTCGACGCCGCCGCGCTTCCGGGAGCGATCGCCGCCGCGCTCGGCGTCGACGTCGGCCAGGGCGAGCCGCTCGCTGCGCTCGCCGGCGCGCTCGCGCCGCTGGCGATGCTGATCGCGCTCGACAACGCCGAGCATCTGCTCGACGGCGTCGCGCACGTCTGCCGGGTGCTGCACGAGGCGGCGCCGACGCTGCGGCTCGTGGTGACGACGCAGGCGCCGCTCAAGCTCGCCGCCGAGCGCGTCTTGCGCATCGGGCCGCTCGCGGCTCCGGACGACGCAGTGCCGGCGACGCAGGCGCTCCGCTTCGGCGCCATCGCGCTCTTCGTCGAGCGTGCGCAAGCGCTCGACCAGCGCTTCGCGCTCAGCGACGCGAACGCCGGCGCGGTGATCGCGACCTGCCGCGCGCTCGACGGCGTGCCGCTCGCGATCGAGCTCGCCGCGGCGCGCGCGCCGACGCTCGGCGTCGATCGGCTGTTGGCGTCGATGCAGGAGCGCTTTCGCTGGCTGACCGGCGGCCGCAACCGCGCCGCTCCGGCGCGCCAGCGGGCGCTTCGCTCGGCGCTCGAATGGAGCGAGGCGCTGCTCGACGAACGCGAGCGCAAGGTGTTCCGCCGCTTCGGCGTCTTCGCCGGCAGCGCGTCGCTCGAGTGCGTCGAGAAGGTGGTCGTCGACGCCGACGCCGGGCTCGACCGCTGGGACGTCATCGATGCGCTCGACGTCCTCGTCGACCGCTCGCTCGTCGCCGTCGTGATGACGGCCGACGCGAGCAGCGTTCGCTACCGCCTGCTCGAGACGCCGCGCGCCTACGCGCTCGAGCGGCTCGACGCCGCCGGCGAGCGCGCCGCGCTGCGCCGTCGCCACGCGCTCGCCATCGCCGCGCTGTTCGACGCCGCGTACCGCGAGTACTTCGCGGGCGAGGTCGGCGTCGACGAGTGGCTGCGTCGCGTCGAGCTCGACTTCGACAACGCGCGCGACGCGCTGCGCTGGGCGCGTGCCGCCGCCGCCGCCGATGTCGAGCTGCGCATCGGCGCGACGCTGCTGCGCGCGCTGCCGCCTACGCTGCACGCCGAGCGGCTCGCGCTCGCCGACGCGTGCGAGGCGCGCATCGGCGCGGAAATCGCCGAGCCGCTCAGGCTGCAGGCGTGGATCGAGCTCAGCTGCGTCCTCGCCGACACGCAAAAGCCGCGTGCACGCGCTGCTGCGAATCACGCGCTCGCGGTCGCGCGCCGCCTCGATGACGAGCAAGGCGATCGTTTCAACCTCTATCACGCGCTCTGCCGTGCGGCGTCGGCGGCGGCGCAATGCGATGACCTGCCCGCTGCGCGCGTGCTGCTCGACGAAGCCGAGCGTCTCGAGCAGCCGTCATGGCCGGCGCAACGCCTGCTCTGGCGCGCCGAGGCGGCGCAGTGGATCGCGCGCATGAGCGGCGACGCCGCAGAGGCGCTGCGGCGCGGGCGACGTCTGCTCGCGCTCGACCGCGAACGCGGCAGCCATCCGGTGGTCGCGACCGGCAACCTGATCGATGCCGAGCTCGCCGCCGGCGATCCGCGTGCGGCGGCATCGCTCGGGCGCGAGCTGATCGCGTCGCTCACGGGAACGCGACACGAACACGGCCTCGCCTTCGCGCGCATCAACCTGCTCGCGGCGCTGCTCGCGCAGGGAGACGCTGGGGCCGCGCACGGCCTCGCGGAGGCGGCATGGGCGAATGCCCCGGTGTTCGACGTGCAGCACGCGACCGCCGCCTACCTGGCACTTTTCTGCGCGCTCGAGGGGCGATGCGATGCGGCGGTCAAGCTCGCCGCGTACTCGGAAGCGATCTACGCCGCGCGCGGCGAAGCGCGCGAGCGCAACGAAGCCGAGGCGACTGCGCGCGCGTGGTCGCTTGCGCGCGGCGCGCTCGACGCCGGGACGATCGAGCGGTTGCGCGCGGAAGGCGCGACGTTGCGCGACGCCGAGATCGCCGCCGTCGCGTTCGCAGGCGATCGTCGCGGCGAAGGGGCCCCGTGACGTCGAAGGCACTCGTCCTCGCCGCGTCGGTGTGGGTGGTTTCCGCAGCGGCATCGGCGCAGGAGCCGTCTGCCGCGGCTCCGGCCGCGCAGGCCTCCGCGCCGGCGGCCGTGAGCGGGGCGGAGCCTGCAGCATCGGCGAGCGCACCTGCGAATGCCGCCTCCGCGCCGGCGTCCGCGGCGAGCGCTGCGTCGCCCGAGCCGCTGCCGTTCAAGGACTGGAAGTGGGAAGGCGCGATCGGGCCGGTCGTCAACCTCGCTCCCGACTACTCGGGCGCGAACACGCGCAAGGTCGGCGTGACGCCGGGCTTTTACATCCGCTACGGCCGGCTCACCGCGAGCAACGTCGGCGGCTTCGTCACCCGCCGCAACACCGACGACATCTTCCAGGGCCTCGGCCTCGACCTCAAGCGCAGCGACACCGTCCGCTACAACGCGACGCTGCGGATCGACAACGGCCGCAAGTCCTCGGACACGCGCGGGCTCGAAGGCATCGACGACGTCAGGCGAACGCTGCGCGCGCGCTTCTCGGCGACGTGGCAGGTCGAGCCGGCCTGGAAGGTCGCGAGCGGCCTCAACGTCGACCTGCTCGGCCACGGCGGCGGCAACGTGCTCGACCTCGGCGCGACGCACGACCGCCGCTGGAGCGAGGCGACGACCTGGAGTCTCGGTGCGGTCGTCACCGCCGGCGACGCCCGCTACATGCGCAGCTGGTTCGGCGTCAGCGAAAACAGCTCGGCCGCGACCGGCAAGCCGGTCTACCAGCCTGGCGCGGGGCTGCGCGACGTCAGCTTCTCGAGCGGTTGGCGAACCGAGATCGGCCAGGACTGGATCGTGCTCTGGGGCGGGTCGATCGGGCGCTTGCTCGGCCCGGCGGCGGCGAGCCCATTGACGGCGTCGGCGAGCGAGTGGCGTGTCTACGCGGCAGTGGCGTGGCGCTTCTGAAGCGCCGCATCGCCGCCGCCGCCGAACGTCACGACCAGCGTCTGCCGCTCGACGCCTCGCTCCAGCGCTCGCGCTGTTCCGGCGAGGTGACGAACGAACGGCCGAACAGGCGCGGGCCGCGCACCGCCATCAAGAGCGCGATCCGTGCCGCCTCGCGGTCGCCGGCGTCGGCGAGCGGAACGAGCTCGGCGAACGCGCGCGACCATTCGCCGTGCTCGAAGCGATCCATCGCGCGGTCGAACGCGGCGGCGGTCGGATGGTCGTGGGCGCGCAGCGCCAGCGATCGCCGGCTGAAGAGCTCGTG
>Ga0068852_100004298_pt1 | contig 10052 bp, 5 predicted proteins | sample KBSCornC22_FD_66594 | JGI IMG/M metagenome (GOLD analysis project Ga0068852, IMG submission 66594) | Corn rhizosphere microbial communities from Kellogg Biological Station, Michigan, USA - KBS Corn C2-2 | ecosystem: Host-associated > Plants > Roots > Rhizosphere > Soil ... | reverse complement strand
TCGGTGCCAGTGCCGTCGCCATGCGCAGCAGTTGCGCGCCGCGCTTCGGGTCGCCCGTGCGCGCGGCCGTCCAGCCCAGCGTGTCGAGCACGTTGGGGTTGTACGGCGCGAGGCGGTGCGCACGCTCCGCATATTCGAGCGCCTGCGGATTACCCTGCTCGGTGAGGATCCACGCGAGGTTGTTGAGCGCGGCGATGTTCTCCGGATCGATTTCCAGCACGCGCTTGTAGCCCGCCACGGCCGCGCCATACTCCTTGCGCCCCTGATCCTCCTCGGCGAGGATCTGCACGAGCGTGGGATCCTTCGGGTGCTCCTTGATCCACTGCGCCGCCATCGCGCTCGCTTCCTGCTTGTTGCCCGCGTTGCCGAGCGCCATGTGCAGCCGCGCAGCCAGCAACGGTGAGGCCTGTTTCTTCAGCGCGGCACGATATGCGACGACCGCGTCGGGCCACTTCTTCTCCGCCACCAGGATCTCGGCTTCCAGCGTGAAGCCGATCGCCTTGTCAGGTTGTTCCTTCTGCAGCTTCCTCGCCTCGGCGATCGCCGCTTCGGGCCGGCCGGTGCTGAGGTATATCTTCACGATCAGTCCGATGGCGGGGGCCAGGTCGGGCTTCAACGCCAGCGCCTTGCGCCCGGACTGTATGGCGTCCTGGTAATCTTTCATCGCCGCCTGCAACTGGCCGAGGCGCAGCAGCGGCAACGGGTTCTGCGGCTGCTTCGCGACGAGCTGCTTCATCGTCTCGGCGGCCTGGTTCGCGTCGCCGTTCATGAACTGCGCGGTTGCCAGCACGTCGCTGATCTGCGGATCGGCGGGAATCGCAACCAGCGCCGCCTGTGCCGCGGCGACGGCCGCCTTGGCGTCCCCGCGGCGTATGTCGAAGTTGATTCGCGCAAGCCGGATCGGCACCGACGACGGATTGGCCGCCACCGCCTTGTCGAGCGCGCTTCGCACCTGGTCGTCGGGCGCCCCCGACAGCATCAGCAGCTGCGACGACGCGAGCAGCAATTGCTCGTTTTTCGGGTTCTTCTCGAGCAGCCGGTCGTAGCGATCGCGCGCCGCCTGCAGCTTGCCTTCCTGGATGTCGATCGTCGACAGGCTGGCCGCGGCGGAGATGTAATCGGGCTGGATCTCGAGCGCCTTCTCGAAATTCTGGCGCGCCTTCGCGAGGTCGCGCTTGGCGAAATAGACGACACCGCGAAGGTTGAACGGCACCGCGCTTTTCGGCTGCTTCTTCTCGATCGTGTCGACCACGGCCAGCGCCTTGTCGTATTCGTGGCGCTTGAGATGCGCGGCGAACAGCGCGAAGTCGGCCTGCCCGGCGGAAGGTTCGCTCGCCGAAAGCGATTCGAGCTCGTCGAATCCGCGCGTCGCGTCGCCGGTGGCGAAGCGCACCTGCGCGAGGCGCACCTGGCTTGCGAGGTTCCCCTTGTCGACCGCATTGGCGCGCTCGTAAACCGCCGCGGCTTCCGCCGGCTTGCCGGCCGCCAGATAGGCCTCGCCCGCGATGCGCAGCAACGTCGGATCGTCGGGTGCTTTCTGCAGCGCGGGCTCGATCATGCCGAGCGCCTCCTGCGCACGGCCGCTGCGCAGCTCGATGAACGCGAGCGCGCGACGCGTCGCGAGATCGGACGGCACGCGTTGCAGCACCCGCCGCAGCTTTTCCTCGGCCGATGCATACGAGCCGAGTTGCAGGTCGACGAGGCCCGACAGCATCACGTTCGGCAGATACTCGGGCTGTGCCGCGAGCAGGCGCTCGGTCGCGTCCCGCGCACGCTTGTTTTCGCCCTCGGCGTACGCGACGAACGCGTCGGAATACACGGTGCGCAGGTCGCCCGGCGCGAGCTCCTTCATCTTCGCGACCTGCGCTTTCGCGACGTCGCGCTTGCCCGTCGTGACGGCGAGCGACACGAGTGCGGCACGTACGCCGAGGGCATCGGGATGCGCCTCGATCGCCTGTTCCATCAGCTTCTGGGCGTTGTCGGGCCGATGCTCGGCTACCTCGAGCTTGGCCTTCGTCAGCAACGCGTCGGCGTTTTTCGGTGCTTCCTTGAGCGCCAGGTCCACGTATTTGCGGGCACCCGCGAGATCCCCGGCGACCCCAGCGAGCTGCGCCTGCAGCAGCAACGCGTCGACGTTCCCCGGCTGCTCGGCGAGCACTGCATCCACCGCGTTGCGCGCTTCCTTGACGTTGCCCTGCGCGGCATACGCGCTGGCGAGCGCGATCGCGAGCTCGCTGCGCGCTTCCGGTGTTTCCAGGCGCCTGGACGCGAGCTCCTTCGTGGCCTTCGCGAACTCTCCCTGGCCGATCATTGCGCGCGCCAGCAGCGGGTAGGCGCGATCGGCGGCGCTGCCGGCATCGATCGCCTTGCGCACCTCGGTTTCGGCGCCGGCGACATCGCCCATGTTGAAAAGTGCCTGCGCCAGCAGCAGCCGGGCTTCGCCGTTCGCGGGCTCCTTCTGCAGCGCGTTCTTCGCCTCGATGATCGCCGCCTTGTAATCGGCCTTTGCCATGTACGCCTTGGCGGATGCGACGTACGAAGCCGCATGCTGGCCTTCGCATCCATACAGGCCCACGGCGGCGACCAGCGCGGCGGCGCGCGCAAGCTTGCGAATCTGACGGGTGTTCATCGGCTTCCCTGAAATTTGAGCACGGCTACTTGAGACCGAAGCGGTACATGAGATCGTACAGCGTGGGGCGGCTGACCCCGAGCAGTTCCGCGGCGCGGCTGAGATTGCCGTTCACGCGCCCGAGCACGCGCAGCACCGCCTGCTTTTCCGCCTGTTCGCGCACCTGCCGCAAGTTGAGTGCCGAAGCGTCGGGCTCGGACTCCGCCAGGCCGATGTCCACCGCGGTGATCTCCGGGCCGTCGGCCATGATGACCGCCCGCTTGATGACGTTTTCGAGCTCGCGCACGTTGCCCGGCCACGAATGCGCGTCGATCGCCTCGACCGCGTCGGGCTGGAGCACCATCGTGCCACGCCGCTGCTCGTCGGCGAAGCGCCGGGCGAAGCCATGCGCGAGCAGCGTCGCGTCGCCCTGGCGCTCGCGCAGCGGGGGAATCTCGACGACGATCTCCGCGAGACGGTAGTAGAGGTCCTCGCGGAACCGGCCGTCGGCGATCTGCGTCTTGAGGCTCTGATGCGTCGCGCAGACGATGCGCACGTCGATCGGAATCTCCTGCCGGCCGCCGATGCGCTCGATCACGCGATCCTGCAGGAAGCGCAGCAGCTTGGCCTGCAGCGGCGTGGGAAGGTCGCCGATCTCGTCGAGGAACAGCGTGCCGCCGCCGGCGATTTCGATCTTGCCGAGCGTCTGCTTGATCGCACCGGTGAAGGCACCCTTCTCGTATCCGAAGAGCTCGCTCTCGAGCAGGGTTTCGGGGATCGCCGCGCAGTTGATCGCGACGAAGCGTTCCTTGCGTCGCGGCGAAAGATCGTGCAGCGCGCGCGCCAGCAGCTCCTTCCCGGTCCCCGATTCGCCGAGGATCAGCACGGTGGCCGACGCAGGCGCCACCTTTTCGATCGTGCGGCAGACCCGCAGCATCGCCGGGTCGCGCGTCACCAGGCCGCTCATCGCCGGGCTGGCGCATGCCGCCTGCAGGCGCAGGTTTTCCTCCTGCAGCTCGTGCACGCGGAACGCGCGGTCGATCGTCCACGTGAGAAGCTCGGGCTCGAACGGTTTCGTGCAGAAATCGTGCGCGCCGAGACCGATGGCCTTGAGGGCGTTCGCGCGATCGTTCTGGCCGGTGAGCACGATCACCTTCGTGTTCGGGACCAGCGCGTGCATCTCCTCGAGAAGCAGGAATCCTTCCGCGGGATCGTCGGGGGCCGGCGGCAATCCGAGGTCCATCGTCACCACGGCCGGCTCGTGTCGGCGCACCTGTGCGATCGCGCTCTCGCGATCGCTCGCGACGACGGTCTCGTACTGGTCGAACGCCCATACCATCTGCTTCTGCAGCGCGGCATCGTCCTCGACGATCAGCAATGGCCTGCGTGTCTCGGTCATGCCGTTTCTTCCTTCATGATGCGCGGTTCGGTTTCGATGGTCGTGGCGAGGGGCAGGCGGACGCGGACGGTCGTGCCCGCGCCCGGCTCGCTTTTCACGAGGATATCGCCACCGAGGCTCGCGATGTATTGCGAGCTTTCGTACACGCCGATCCCCATGCCGGAAGACTTCGTCGTCTGGAACGGCTTGAACAGGCGTTCGCGGACGAACGTGTCGGTCATGCCGATGCCGCTGTCCGTCACGACGATGCTGGCGAACCGATCCTCGCTTTCGAGGCGCACGCTCACGCGCCCCGGGCCCTCGGTGGCGTCGATCGCATTCTGCAGAAGATGACCGATCACGTGCTCGAGGCGATCCTCGTGGCCCATGCTCATCACGGACCCGGCCGACTCGAAATCGATCTGCACGCGCGGTCCGGCCTTGCCGGCGCAAACGCGCCTCACGACGGCGGTGAGGTCGAGCGGATGCGCGTTCTCGACGGGGCTCGCGCCGGCACGAAGCTGCAGCATCAGCGCATTCATCCGCGTGACGACGTGCTCGACGGTCGCCAGCATGTCGGCCTGGAATGCCGGGTTGTCGCGATGCCGTTGCGCGTTTTTCAGCATCAGCGAAAGCTGCGCGACGAGATTCTTGAGATCGTGCACGACGAACGCCGACATTCGATTGAACGCCTCGAACTTGCGGCCCTCGAGCAACGCTTCGGTCGCCCGGATTTCGCCGAGGAAGCTCGCCGCCTGGCGGCTTGCCGTCTTCAACAGGTCGCGCACCTCCCAGTCGACCTGCACCGGCGCGCGCGGCGAAGCGAGAACGACGAAGCCGAGCAGGCCGCCGCCGGAATGCAGCGGAACGACCAGCCACGAGTCGGGAAACGCGTCGAACCATTGCGGCAACACGAGGCCGTTGTACCGCCCGGGGTGCGTACGCAACTCGTGAACGTCGACGATCCAGCCGCTTCGCGCGAGAAACGCGGCGATCGGCCCATCGACCGGCTCGACGGCGTCGATGATCGGCACCTTCCAGCGCGCCGTTGGAACGTAGCCGCGCGATTCGTCGCGAAGCCACAGCGCCCCGGCCGGGCTTTCGACGAGCTGCGCAAGCGCGACGATCGTGTTCTGCTGCACGCCGTGCAGCGGACTTTCGGTGGCAAGCGTACGCGTGAAGCGCAGCCATTCCTCGCGGTAATCGTAGCGATAGGAGAAGAAATGCTTGCTGACGAATACCTTGAGCCACGCGCGGAAACTGCCCGACGTCGCGACGAGCACGGCAACGAGTGCCGCGGCAAACAGCAGCTCGATCTCCACCGCGCGCGCCCAGTCGCCGCCGAAATAGCGCACGACGTAACCGGCACCCGCGACGGCGAGCAGGAACGCACCGGAGATGAGCAGCGCCGACGAGTGATACACGGCCTTGCGCGACAGGTGCAGGTCGATGCTCCACCCCGAATTGCGCGCCGTGGCGATCGCAATGAACGGAATCACGATGACGTTGGCGAATCCGCGCGCGACCCAGATGTCGGCGTCGAGGTGCCCGTACAGCATCGCGTCCGCGTAGAGGAACAGCTCGAATCCGAACACGCCGGCGAGCGCGACGACGAGCGGCTTGATGCCCCAGCGCTGCTGCGGCTGCACGCGTCGCACCAGTTGCTCGACGAGGATCAGCCCGAACACGACGAGGCCGAGCCGGATCGCATAGCCGCTGCGCGCACCGAGCCCGAGCCAGTCGCGGATGGGCAGGCCGTTGCCGAGCGCCACGCTCGCCACGAGCCCCGCGCCGACGACGAAAAGCACGCGCGGCGAGATCGGCGTGCCGTGCGTCGATTCGCCGGGACGCGACAGGAGATGCGTGACGAATGCGAACCAGAACGCGTACCTGGCCGCACTCGCGACGTCCTCGCCAAGCACGGTGATACGCCGTCCGTCGAAAGCGAGCGCGAGCGAGAGCCCCGCCCACGCGGCCGTCGCGACCAGCGCTCCAAGCAGCAAGCGCCCGCGCACGCTCTTGCGCGCGCCGAATGCCGCGCGCGCCGCGAACAGCGCGTAGGCGCCAACGGCGAACCCGTAACTCCAGCCGACGGCGGTGACGAATGTGTCCTCGGTCACGGCGTTGCCGGCGCTGGCGGAACCAGGCCGCTCATGGATGCGCCAGTCAGCGTGCGCCCTCTCCGAGCAGCACGACGCGCACGGTTTCCAGCAGGATGACGAGGTCGAGAAGAAGCGTGTGGTTCTTCACGTAGTAGAGGTCGTACTCGAGTTTGCGCACGGACTGCTCGACCGTCGCGCCGTAAGAGTAGCGCACCTGCGCCCAGCCGGTCAGGCCCGGCTTGACGCTGTGCCGCACGGCATAGTACGGGATCTGGTCGGTGAGCATCGCCACGAACTCGGGACGTTCCGGGCGCGGGCCCACGAAGCTCATCTCGCCCTTCAGCACGTTCAGGAGCTGCGGCAGTTCGTCGATGCGCGTGCGCCGGATCCAGCGGCCGACACGCGTGACGCGGGCGTCGTTCGGCGTCGCCCACGTCGCCTTGCCGTCCTTCTCCGCGTCGCGCGCCATGCTGCGCAGTTTGAGCACGGTAAAGTTGCGGCCGCGGAAACCGACACGGTCCTGACGGTAGATCACCGCGCCGCCGCCCTCGAGCGCGATCAGCAGCGACGCGAGCGCGATCAGCGGAACCGCGAGCAGCAGCAGGATCGCCGACACGACGAGATCGAACGTGCGCTTGACGAGCGCGCGCCACCGGTTCTGCCGGAATCCTTCGCCGTAGATCAGCCAGCTGACCTTCAGCGATTCGATCGGAACCTGTCCATGCACGCGTTCGAAGTAACCGGCGAGATCGGTGATCGTGACGCCCGCCAGGCGGCAATCGAGCAACTCGCGCAGCGGCAGCACACCCCCGCGCTGCTGGCGCACGGCGACGATGACTTCGTCGATGCGCAACTGGCGCACCGTCTCGTCGAGCGCACCGCCGCGCGCGATGACGTGCGCGGGCGCAATGACGTTGTCAGGCGTCTTGTCGAGGCCGTAGAAACCGACCAGGCGCACGCCGAGCGGATTGGCCCACGCGAGCGAGGCCTCGACGAGCCGCGCTTCCGGACCGGTGCCCAGCACGAGCACCCGGTGCGGCAACAGCGCGCCGACGAGCGGTAACACGATCATGTGCCGGACGAGCAGCAGGCCGATGAGCGCGAGCAGGATCGCGACCGGCCAGTTCTCGTGGAGGGACACGCCCAGCGGAAGGAGTTGCGCTGCCAGGTAAGCCAGAGGAATGCCGACCGCCGGTGCCAGGATCACGCGCAGGAAATAACCACTCTTCGACAGCTCCTGCGTGCGCCGGTAGAGGCCGAACGCGCCGTTGAGGCACGTGATCGAAATCGCGAAGATCAGCGCGAGCAGGACGACATCGGGCTGCGACGCCGGTTCCCCGTGGAGGCGCAGCGCCAGCAATACCGCCGCGAAAAGCCAGCAGACCTCCGCGACCAGCTGAAACAGCATCGCGGCGGATACGCCTTGGCGAAGCAGGCTGAACAATATCGCTCCGTGGTTGCTTTAAATGGAACCGGGGAATGGATCGCGAGACGGCATTTCAGTTCTCGCTTTCGCGTCCGGTGCGTGTGGTGAACATGAACGAACCCTCTGTCAGCAATTGGCGTGCCATTCGCACCCTCGGACATTCGCATCCCGGCGGGCCTCGTCGCCTTGCGAACACCTTCGCGCGCGAATCCGGTGCATCGCCAAAGAACGCCGTTGCGCCGGCCATCTTCGACAATCGAGTATTGCGGAAAACTTCCGCGCGATAAACGGCGATCCGCCGACCGGCGAAAAGCTGCGCAACTGTGCGATACAACACGTTACGGCGCGTACGACGCCTCATTACGATGGACCTGCACCGGCATCCGGTGCGGGCGCCGCGCGAACCAGACTATCGAATCAGGCGACGAGCGGTGATGCGCGACGCCAGGCGGCGCGCGAGAACTGACGAACGATGGTAACAGCGTCGCTCCGTGCCGCGCTCAGGATTGCGTCAATGGCGCGATGGCGCGCGACTCGGCGGGCGCAAACGTCCCGGTGATCCAATCGACGCATGCACGCTCGACGCGCACGCGATCGCTCGCCCGTGAGAAGGTATGATCGGCATCGTCGATGTGCAAAACTTGCACGCCTGGCCTGCGCATCGCGTTGCTCCGCGCGCGATCGGCATCGACCCACTGCTCGAATTCCCGTGCCGTGAGATCGTTCGCGCTGAGAATCACGAGCAGCGGCCGCTCGAAGCGGCATAGGCCCGCATGCATTCGCGCCAGAAACGACGTGCCGAGCGCCGCCGTAGACGGTGCGCTCACCGCATCTTTCACCGTCGTCGTGATTTCGCGCGCTGCACCGCCGATGTCGAGCGATCGCGTCATGAGCTTGCGCCAGAACGCACCGGAGAGCAGGCGCCGGGCATAGTAATGCTTGAGGCGGACCGTGGCGTGCCCGCCGCTCGACCTGGCCCACGGGTTGACCGCAACCACGCCGGCGATACGCGGATCGGCGATGCAATAGCGCAGCGCCGCCGACGCTCCGTCGCAAAGCGCCCACAGCACCACGTGCGTGACACGCGTTTGCCGCTGCAACTCGGCCACTGCCGCGGCGATGTCGTCGTCGACCGACTCGAACGTCGTTGCGTCGCCTTCCGCATCACCCATGCCGCGATAGTCGAAGCGCATGCAGGCGATGCCGGCTTCGGCAAGCGCGCGCGCCAGGAGCACGAACTGGCGATGACTTCCGACGCGATACTGCGGTCCACCGACGACGATGACGACGCCCGCGCCACTCGGCGTCGCGGGGCGCGTCACGATGCCCGCCAGCCGCGCGCCGTGGCACTCAAAGAACAGCGGGATCTCGTCGTATCGCATCGACTGGATGTGCGGCGAGCACCGCCGCCGATGCAGCGATCAGCGGTTCGCAGTGCTCGATTTCGACCGATTGCCAGAATCCGGGCCCTTTCACCACACTCGCGGTAATTTCGGTGTCCGCGGTACGCGCCGCGTCGACGCTCGTGCGCGCCGCGGGCGACAGCAGCGCCGCCGAGGCGCTGATCTCGAACCACGCGACGCGCCCGCGATGGCCGCGCGGGATGTCGAACGTCGCCGCTTCGATTTCCGCGGCCAATCGCGGCGACACCGCGTAACCGCCGATGTCGAGCGTTTCGCCGGCACGCAACGTCTCGCGCAACGACTGCGCCGATAACGCGGCTTTCCCAGATTGCATGATGCTGCCCGCAAGCTTCAGCCGCAGCAGCTGATTCAGATACTGCTTCCCGCTGGACAGCGGCTGCCACAGCAACAGCGATGCATCGCGCGCCGCCTGCTGCAGCAACGCGGGCACGAGCAGTGCGCCGGCGCGCAGGCACCAAAGCCAGGTCGTTGCACGATCGCCATGCTGCGATCGAAGCCAGGCGAGGGCGTGCTGCGCGTTGTCGGTCCACCGGGCGAGTGTCGCGTCGGCATGGTCGCCGGCGCTGTCGCCGCAACCGAACCAGTCCATCTGCAGCACGGCACACCCGCTCGCGGCGAATGCACGTGCGCCGCGCGCGGTCATCGCGCGCGCCTTGTTCATCTCGTCGCCGAATGCAGGCAGGTGCAGCACCGTCGCGTGCACGTTGCCGTGGGCGGGCGCGCGGTATATCGCGAAGCAGTCGCCGCCTTCGACCGGAAGGTGGAACGCCTGCTGCAACACGGTCGTTTCACTCGCCCACGCTTGCGTCGCGGCGCCGCCCGGCGAGGGGGCGCAGTTCGCGCCTTGGGCCGACGCGGCGACGCTCACTCGGCCTTCAGCTTGCCGCGGACGAACGCGACGAGGGTGCCCACCGTTTCGAACGTGGCGCCCTCGATCTCGTCGTCGTCGATGGTGAATCCGAAGCGCTCCTCGAGCGCGGTCAAGACGTTCGCCACCGCCATCGAATCGAGCTCGGGCAGCGCGCCCATCAACGGCATGTCGTCGCGAAATGCGGCGGCCCGTCCCTTGAGGCTCAGCACGTCGTCGAGTACCGCCAGAACGTCGTCGCGCGTA
>Ga0068852_100004297_pt1 | contig 10055 bp, 12 predicted proteins | sample KBSCornC22_FD_66594 | JGI IMG/M metagenome (GOLD analysis project Ga0068852, IMG submission 66594) | Corn rhizosphere microbial communities from Kellogg Biological Station, Michigan, USA - KBS Corn C2-2 | ecosystem: Host-associated > Plants > Roots > Rhizosphere > Soil ... | reverse complement strand
GCGCCCGCGCCGAGCGCCTGCGCCGCCCGATGATTGCGGTCCCCTTTGGGCTTCCACGCTCGCTGAAGAAGCCAGCCGACGCCTGCGGCTGCAGCGATCGTCGCCAGGGCGACCGGGACCAGCGGCCGGTGTGAAGGTTCAGGCTGACGCGATTGCAACAAGGCTCAGCTCCGCGCCTGCGCCTTGCTCCGCCTTTTCTGAGCGTTCTTTGCGCTGCCGAGCCCGGCGAGCATGAACCCTGCGCCGGCAACCGCGGCGGCGCCCAGGGCTGCGAGTCCGAGCTCCTTCTTGTGCTCGCTGATCCACAGTTCGGCGCTTGTGTCGACTGCTTCGTCGTCGAAGCTTCCGTGCGCCCCGTGGTCGCCGGCCACCGGCTCGAAGAGGTTGTCGTTGCGCTCGGGGCTGACTCGCTCCGGCCGCTGCTGGGCCTTGATTCCGGTCGCGGCGAGATAATCGTCGAGGAGGCTCGATGCGACCTTGTTCCCCCACACGGCCTCCACCGTCGGAAGCCCGACGAGCATTTCCTTGCGGGTGTCGTGCGCCGCGGCATAGATAGCGCGGCCGGCGACCTCGGGCTGATAGACCTTGCCGACCGGCCGCGGCTGGCCCGGCAGCTTGGCGCGGATCCAGTCGAACTGCGGCGTGTTCACCCCCGGCATCTGCACCATGGTGATGGTGACGTTGGTCTTCTTGGCGAGAAGCTCGCAGCGCACGGAATCGATGAAACCCTGGATCGCATGCTTCGAGCCACAATAAGCGGACTGGAGCGGGATGCCGCGATACGCCAGCGCGGAGCCGACCAGCACGACCTTCCCGTGGTCGCGCGGGAGCATGCGCTTCAAGGCTGCGCGGGTGCCGTTGACCTGCCCTAAGTAGGTGACCTGCGTCACCCGCTCATATTCTTCAGGGGTCACGTCCATGAACCACGAGAAAATGCCGGCGAACGCGTTGTTGACCCACACATCGATCGGCCCGAGCTCGCTTTCGATCCGGTCGGCGGCGGCTTCGACAGCTTTCCAGTCGGCGACGTCGGTTGGGATCGCGAGGGCCTTTCCCCCCAGATCCTCAACCTCGCGACGGGTTGCATCCAGTCCATCCTGGCCGCGAGCCAGGATCGCGACATTGGCGCCGTGGCGGGCGAACTCGCGGACGGTCGCTCGCCCAATTCCAGCAGTGCCTCCGGTGACAACCACGGTCTCCGTCTTGCCGCTCTCCATCACGCGCTCCTTATTTTTCGGTCATCTCCCTCCACCACTGTTTGAACGCGTCTGTTCGCCGATGTCTCCGCGCATTTGTCTTACGGCAGTTTTCGAGCCGGCTAATCGCCCAACCTGCAATCTGTTTAACTAGGGTTACGAGTGCTTCATCAACTCTGGAACTTCTGCACGCTCGGAAAATTATTACGCTGCTGAACCGCTGGTGAATCCAGCGGCACTGGGGAGTGTGGATGCGACGCGTTATTGGCGCAGTGATCGCCGTGGGGGTGGTCCTAATCATTGCAGGACTGTTCTGGCTGAACCACCCGCGTTCTCACAACTCTGTTGCTGCGGTTCCAACTTCACCTAACGCCGCCAAAATCGTCCCCGCAGCAGGTGCCTCGCCGCCGGACGACGGCAACTGGACGATGCCGGGCAAGGATTACGCGTCCACCCGGTTTAGCGCTCTCAATCAGATCACGCCCGCCAACGTCGGCAAGCTGCAGGTCGCGCTGACTTTCTCGACTGGAACGACCGAAGGATTCGAAGCGCCGCCGCTGGTGGTCAACAATACGATGTACGTCGTCACTCCATGGCCGAACTACGTTTATGCGCTCGATCTCACCAAGCCCGGCGCGGCGGCGAAATGGGTCTACAAGCCCAATCCCGCGGCCGCGGCCAAGGGTGAGGCTTGCTGCGGTCCCGTTAATCGCGGTGCTTTCTACGATAACGGCCGGCTGTTCGTGAACCTGCTCGACGGCAACACCGTCGCGGTAGACGCCAATAGCGGGAAGGAAATCTGGCGGACCCAAGTCGCCGATATCCAGAAGGGCGAGACCATCACCATGGCGCCGCTTGTCGCCGCCGGCAAAGTGCTGGTTGGCAATTCCGGGGGCGAGATGGGCGTTCGCGGTCGGCTAACGGCGCTTGACGAGGGAAGCGGCAAGATCGCCTGGATTGCCTACACCAACGGTCCAGACAAGGACGTCCTGATCGGCCAAAACTTCCACGCTTTCTACCCGAAGGATCAGGGGCACGATCTCGGAGTAAGCAGTTGGCCTCCTGACTACTGGAAGATCGGGGGCGGCTCGGTCTGGGGCTGGATCAGTTACGACCCGCAGACGAAGACGATTTATTATGGCACGTCGAACCCGGGGCCGTGGAATGCTCCGCAGCGTCCCGGCGATAATAAATGGACCGCCTCGGTCTTCGCCCGCGACATCGATACCGGTCAGGCGAAATGGGCGTACCAGACGACGCCGCACGACCTGTTCGACCACGACGATATCAACGAGATCATTCTCGCCGATCTGCCGTACCACGGGGGGCGGGTACCGGTGATGCTGCGGCCGGACCGCAATGGCTTCTTCTACGTCCAGGATCGCCGAACGGGACAGGTCTTGTCCGCAAATCCCTATGGGTACGTGAACGCGTACAAGGGCGTGGACCTGAAGTCCGGACAGATCATCCCGAACCACGCGCTCGATCCAAAAGAGAACAGGGTAACGCGCGGTATTTGCCCGGCGTCACCCGGCGCCAAGGACTGGAATCCGTCCGCGTTCAGCCCCGTCACCGGGCTGGTCTACATCCCGCACATCAACCTGTGCATGGATATGGCGGTGCAAAACGCGAATTATGTTGCGGGCACGCCCTTCGTCGGCGCCGACGTGAAGATGTATGCTGGGCCGGGCGGGAATCGCGGCGTGCTGACGGCCTGGGATCCGATAAACGGCCGCAAGGCGTGGGAGATCAAGGAAGATCTGCCGCTCTGGAGCCCGGCGCTGGCCACAGCCGGCGGGCTGGTTTTCTACGGCACGATGGACGGCTGGTTCAAAGCGGTCGACGCCAAAACCGGCAAGCTTCTGTGGCAATTCAAGACCGGAAGCGGAATCATCGGCCAGCCGATCAGCTACCGTGGTCCCGACGGACGCCAATATATCGCCGTGCCATCCGGGGTTGGCGGTTGGGCCGGCGCTGTGGTGGCGGCGCAGCTGGATCCCAAGGACCCGACTGCAGCGCTCGGCTTCGCCAATGCGGTCAAGGACCTGCCCACCAAGACGTCGCCGGGAGGAATGGTCTATGTCTTTGCCCTTCCGCAATAGCGGCTCCGCCGCCGCCGCCGTCGCGCTTCTCGCGCTGCTTGGCGCATGCGATCGGGAAAGCCGCAACACCCGCGGGCAGCCGCTTGGCGAAACCGTTCCAACTGGCGCGAGCCCGGATACCATTTACCCCGGCAATTCACAGCCGCCGCCGCTCACCGCGCAGGCTGCAGCGTACGAGAACAACGCCTACGCGATTTCCCAAGGACAGCAGCTGTTCACGCAAATGAATTGCGTCGGCTGCCACTCGCACGGTGGAGGCGGGATGGGGCCGCCGCTGATGGACGCCAAATGGCGCTACGGCGGGCGTATCGATCAGATCGCGGCCAGTATTGCCGAGGGCCGTCCGAACGGGATGCCGGCGTGGCGAAGCAAGCTGACCAGCGAGCAGATTTGGCAGCTTGCGGCCTATGTGAGGTCACTTTCGGGCCAAGTACCGAAAGACGCAGTCAGCGCTCGCGCCGACACGCTCAGCAATACGCCCCCGCAGACGCAGCAAACCCCTGAGCCGGTCCTGCCGGCAGGCTCGGCCCAGCAGTGAAGCCGGGCCGGTTCACGGCGCTCGTCGTGGCTGGAATGGCGGTTTCCGGCTGCGGCGGCATCCAGAATGCGCTTGGCGGCCAAGCCGTGCAGAGCCGGGATTTCGTGAGCCTGTTTGCCGTTTTCATGGTCGTCTGCACGGTCATGTATTTTGTCACCGTTGGGACGCTTATGTGGGCGGTGTTTCGCCGTCGCCGCGCTACTGAGGCGTGCACGGTCGAGACGGGAAGGCACGAGGTCAGCGCTCCAGGGAGCCGAACGGCCCTGGTCGTTTGGACCACTTTGATCGCCGTTGGCCTGAGCGCGCTTGCAGTGGCGAGCTTCTTTACCGACCGCTCGCTGGCTGCGGCGGCGCGAAGCCCGAAACTGGCGATTACCGTCACCGCCAATCAATGGTGGTGGGATGTCCAGTACACGCCTGACAATCCGTCGCACATCATCCGCACCGCAAACGAGCTGCACTTGCCGGTCGGAGTGCCCGCAGAGATCACGCTGAAGTCCAACGACGTGATCCACAGCTTCTGGATTCCCAATCTCGCCGGAAAACAGGATGTCATCCCGGGGAGGGTAACCGACGCCCAGATCCTGCCGCGCCAGATCGGCCAATATCGCGGGCAGTGTGCCGAATTCTGTGGGACCGAGCACGCCAACATGGCGCTGGATGTGACAGTCGAGAGCATGGCCGATTTCAAGAAGTGGGCTGCCGCCCAGCTCCAGCCGGCGATCGCGCCGACGACGCCGTTGGCAGCTGCCGGTTTTAACTACGTTACGACGCGCCAGTGCAGTGTCTGCCACAACATCACGGGAACCCCCGCCAACGGCCAACTGGGCCCCGATTTGACTCACCTCGCGAGCCGAAAGACGATCGCGGCCGGAACGCTGCCGCTGACGAGGGGCAATCTTTACGGCTGGGTTGCCGATCCGCAATCCCAGAAACCGGGCAGCCAGATGCCGACCATGCAGATCGCACCGCAAGACCTGCACGCGATCGTCGCCTATCTGGAGACGTTGAAGTGACTCCCGCGGAAAAGGCGAAAGCGCCGCCCACGACAGTGCCGCGGGATGGGCCGGATCTCACCGGACCCGAGCTGGAAGCCCGGCTGCACCGGACATGGGCGCGGCCGCGTGGACTCATCGGCTGGCTGTCCTCGGTCGATCACAAGGAGATCGGAGTCCGCTATGTCGTGACCGCCCTCATCTTTTTCGCGATGGCTGGATTATTGGCGCTGCACATGCGGCTGCAGCTGGCGCGGCCCGAGAGCAACCTCATGACCCCGGAGCTCTACAACGAGACGTTCACCATGCACGGCTCGACGATGATGTTCCTGTTCGCGGTGCCGGTGATGCAGGGCATGCAAATCTACCTGACGCCGCTGATGGCCGGGACGCGCAACATGGCGTTCCCGCGGCTAACCGCCTTCTCGTACTGGATGTATCTTTCCGGCGGCCTGATGCTGTGGATCAGCCACGTAATGAACATCAGCCCGGACAACGGCTGGTTCTCCTATGTGCCGCTTGCGGGTCCGCAATTCTCTCCCGGGAAACGGGCGGACGTGTGGGCGCAGATGATCACGTTCACCGAGGTTGCCGCGCTAGCCGTCGCGGTGACTCTCACGACAACAATACTGAAGCAGCGCGCACCTGGAATGACGCTCGCGAGGATGCCGATTTTCCTGTGGTCGACTCTCGTCACATCAGTGATGGTTATCTTCTCGATGCCCTCGGTCGCGCTCGCGTCCTCGATGCTGATCTCGGACCGCTCCGTCGGAACGCAGTTCTTCAATCCGGCGGAAAACGGCGACGCGCTGCTGTGGCAGCACCTGTTCTGGTTCTTCGGACACCCTGAGGTTTACATCATCTTTCTTCCGGGCACCGCGTTCGTCAGCGAGATCGTGGTCACATTCTGCCGGCGCTCGATCCACGGATATTCGGTCGTCGCGCTGTCGCTGGTCGCCACCGGAATTCTCGCATTCGGCCTGTGGGTCCACCACATGTTCGCGACCGGCCTGCCGCGCGTAGGGTACAGCTTCTTCACCGCAGCGAGCATGTCCGTGGCGATCCCGACCGGACTTCAGATCTTCTGCTGGATCGCGACGATGTGGGAGGGGCGGCCGCGGCTGACAGTCCCAATGCTCTACGTCATCGGATTCATCTTCACATTCGTGATCGGCGGCTTGTCCGGAGTGATCATCGCATCGGTGCCGCTCGATCTCCAGCTGACCGACACATACTTCATCGTCGCTCACCTTCACTACGTGCTGATCGGCGGCGGCGTTTTCCCGCTGATCGGAGCCATCACCTACTGGTTCCCGAAGGTCACCGGGCGGATGATGTCCGAACGCATGGGCAAGATCGCGTTCTGGGCGCTGTTCCTCGGCTTCCAGCTGGCCTTCTTCCCGATGCACATCAGCGGGTTGATGGGCATGCCTCGCCGCGTCTTCACATATCCGGCCGGAATGGGACTGGAACTTCCGAACATGCTTTCGACGATCGGCGCGTTCGTCGTCGCCGCTGCGGTGCTGCTGTTTGTCGTCAACCTGGTAAACTCTCTATTCCGGGGCGTTCCGGCCGGGCCGAATCCATGGGACGCGCCGAGCCTCGAGTGGGCCGCATCGTCTCCACCGGCGCCCTACAACTTTCCCCACATTCCGGTCGTGGAAAGTCGCACGCCATTGTGGGACGCCGACGGCTCTCTCCGGGTGGTTCACGGGCTGCGCGTCGAGGAGCCTGAGCTTCTCCTCACCACCGTAGTTTCCGCAACCCCGGATATCCGAGAGCCGGGCGTTGCGCCAAGTCCATGGCCGTTCCTGAGCACGATCGCGACCGCGGTGGTTTTCGTGTGCTCCATCTTCTCCCCGTGGGCGCTGGTCTTCGGGATCGTTCCGGCCGGAATCGCACTCACGGCCTGGTTCTGGCCGAAGAAGCCGCCTCCTGAAGGAGAGCCGGTGATCGTATGACGTTGCGCCACGTCTTCGCCGACGATGTGTCGGAGCTTCCGACCAACGCGTTCAGCCATCGCAGCCTCACCTGGTGGGGAGTGATCGGGTTCATGGTTATCGAAGGCACAGCCTTCGGGCTGGTCTTCGCAACATATTTTTTCCTGATGAGCCATGAGCAGCATTGGGCGCCTCAGCCGCTCCTGCCGCCCAATCCGCTCGCCGGCACCCTCTTCACGATCATTATACTCGCAACCGAGATCCCGAACACGATGATCAAGAAGGCAGCAGAGAAATATGATCTCGCGACTGTCCGCAGGCTGCTTCCGTGGATGGTCGGGGTCCCGCTGCTGCTATTCGTTCTGCGCGGATTCGAATTCAATTCGCTGAACGTCAACTGGTACGACAATGCTTATGGGTCGGTGCTGTGGGCACTGCTCGTTTTGCATACGACCCACATCGGCACGGATTGGGTGGATACGGTCGTGCTCTGGCGGCTGATGATGACGCCGCACGGCGAGGAGCCGCGGCGCTTTTCCGATATCGACGAGAATTCGCTCTACTGGCGTTTCGTCTGGCTGGCGTGGCTACCGATCTACCTTCTCATCTATCTGGTGCCGAGGCTGTTCCGATGAAGGAGCGGAGCGAGTTCGCGGACCTCTTCATGCCCTGGGCGGGGCTGACCGCCGGTGTGATCGCGGCGGGGGTCAGCCACCAGTTCGGTGCGGAAGGCACGTTCGACAATTGCGCGGTGATCAGCCCGATCCCGCTTCTGCTGGTAAACCTGCTTGCCATTGCGGTCGTCGCGGCCGGGGCGCTCGCGTCCTGGCGTATCCTCCGCCAGGATGCCGAGACTCACGCGCGGAAGGTCATCGCCTTCATCTCTGTCGGCGCCTCCGGACTGTTCCTGCTCGCTATCGTGCTGCCGATGATCGCTTCGCTGGTGATCCCGCGGTGCTTCGAGTGAACTGGAGCTTCGAACCGCTGGTCGTGATTCCCCTCGCGCTGGCGCTGCTGGTGTTCACGATCGGCCTCATCCGCCTCCAGCGCCGCTCAAATCAGAAACGTCCGCGGGTTTGGCTGTTCGTTGGGGGCTGGATAGCGCTGGCTGTTGCGCTCGTTTCGCCTCTCCACCAGGCGGGTGAGCGCAGCTTTACGATGCACATGATCGAGCATGAGTTGATCATGCTCATCGCAACGCTTCTTTTCGCGGAATCGGCGGCGGGTGGAATTCTTGCGTGGGGTCTGCCGCGACCGCTGCGCCTGGGGCTCAGAGGCAGCTGGAAAGGACCCCTGCAGCGCTTGTGGCGGCGCCTGACTGATCCGCTCACGGCAACGGCTTTGCAGGGCGTGGTGCTCTGGGTGTGGCACGCACCGGCGCTGTTCGACCGGGCCTTGGAGAGCGATGCCTGGCACGCGGCGCAGCATCTGTGCTTCGTCGCGGCCTCGTTGCTCTTCTGGTCGGCAATGCTCGACCGCAGGCGTGGCGGCTATCTGCTGTCGGCCGCATGCCTGTTCCTGACGACGATGATCGAGGGAGCGCTCGGGGCACTGATGGCGCTGTCCCAGAGCCCCTGGTATGCCGACTATGCGTCCATGGGGGTGACGGGGGTCGGGCTTGATCCGACCACCGACCAGCAGCTGGCAGGCCTAATCATGTGGATCCCCGGCGGGGTGCTGCACGGTGGCGTGGCCCTGCTGCTTTTGTATCGGTGGCTGACAAGCGCGGAGATGGCCCATGCCCTTCGTGCCAATTAAAAGGGCGGCGGTCATTTTCGTCGCGCTGCTTGTGATCGTGGTCGCAATTGCGCTCGTCTATGAGGAATATGACGCGCAAACGCGCCTCTGGACCCACGCCGCCGCTACGACCGGTGGTGATCCGCACCGGGGCGAAGCGATGTTCATCCAATATGGCTGCGGCAGCTGCCATCACATCGGCTATGTTCGAAAGGCGACGGGACTGGTCGGACCGCCGCTCGACAACATCGCGCTGCGCTCAATGATAGCGGGCAAGCTCAGCAATACGCCGGACAATGTGGAGCAGTGGATCCGCAATCCGCAATCGGTGACGCCCGGTACCGACATGCCCGACCTCAACGTCGGCGAACGCGATGCACGCGACATCACCGCATTCCTCTACACCCGAACCAGCGTGAAGTGATCAGAAGAGCGTGATGTAGTTGATGTCGTTGAGCGTCGCGACGATCGTGATGATCGCGGTGAGGACCATCGCGAGGAGCGCCCAGGTCGCCCACTTCGGCCAAACGATGTTGTCCTCAGTCCTCATGCCTGGGAAACGCAGCAAGGGGACACCGGTTCAGCCTCGGGCCTGACGATTCTTGCGGTAAATGGCGGCGAGGATGAGCAGGAACGCCAGCAGCCGCAACAGGTAAAGCGAACCGCGCTCCTCCGTCGGGATGTTGGCAAGGTCCAGGACCGTCTGGCCTACGCCAAGAAGCAGGAAGGCGAGGGCGAAGGCGAGGAAGAGCTCTTCGCGTGTGCGCCTCCAGAAACGCAGGAAGAAGAGCGCACAAACGCCGAAACCGAAAGCGAGCGCGCCGGAGAGGAAATCGTAGAGAGTCATCTCATCAATCCTTCTCCATTTCCCATACGAAGCCCCAGATCAGGGAGATTACCGCTGCGAGTGCGAGAAGCAGCCGGATTGTCCTGAGGTCGAGGCTCGGAAAAACGACAAGGTCCAGAATAAGCGCGAGGTTGTTCGCGGCCAGGAAGACAAAGCAGATGCTGCTCCACAACAGCAGCTTGGTGCCGCTGCTTGAGTAACTCCGTCCGAGCAGCCACGCACAAGCAGCGCTGGTGAGGAAACAGAGGATGTACACAATGGCAGGAAACAAGGCGGCCATGGTCAATCCTTCCTCAACCTGAAGGCATCGGCAAAGGCCGTCGCTCCGCTCGCGGTGCTTGAGACAATTGCCCTGCGCACCGCATCCGGTCGCGCACCATAGAGCTTTTCTACCGCCTCGACATGGCGCGCAATGCCGTCGCTCGCCGGCAGGTACCGGACCCCATCGCCTTCGATCGAGAGTAAGCCGGCGGCCAGCAGCTCATCGACCGCCTTGTTCACGACCAGTTCGCTCGCTCGAAGCGTCGAGATCAACTCCGACCGGGACCAGCTTCGGGGCTCGCTCCTGATGAGCAAGAGTAGTTCCAGCGACCACACCGACCGAAAGCTCGACCCGATGAACCGCAGAAGATCGTCGTCGGGGCTCGTCACGAGCCCGGAGCCGTCCGTGCTGCAAGCATGATCGTCCCCTAGCGAGACG
>Ga0068852_100004295_pt1 | contig 10057 bp, 8 predicted proteins | sample KBSCornC22_FD_66594 | JGI IMG/M metagenome (GOLD analysis project Ga0068852, IMG submission 66594) | Corn rhizosphere microbial communities from Kellogg Biological Station, Michigan, USA - KBS Corn C2-2 | ecosystem: Host-associated > Plants > Roots > Rhizosphere > Soil ... | reverse complement strand
CCACCACCGCACGGGCCCAGGGCTTCATGTCCGACGCCTTCATCCCGCAGGACCAGGCGACGTTCATCCTCGACCTGGGCGGCATCGCCAACCGCTTCGACTCGCACGTGCGCCTGAACGGCCAGACCACGCAGGGCAGCGACATCAACCTCGAGAACAACGACCTCGACCGCAACCTGTCGTCCTTCATCGCCGCCGGCACCTGGCGCTTCCTGCCGAACCACCGCATCGACGCGCTCTACTACGGCGGCAAGCGCTCGGGCAGCCGCACCTACCAGGGCAACATCGACATCGGCGACCAGGACTTCCCGGTCGGCGCCACCGTGGGCCTGCAGACGAAGACCGAGATCTTCGACCTCAACTACCGCTGGAGCTTCATGCACACGCCCGACGTGGAGGTGGCCGCGGTCTTCGGCCTCTACGGCGGCACGTTCAAGTACGACTTCAACGCCGTGGGGACCGTGAACGGCAACCAGCGCACGTACAACAAGTCGGTTTCGACCACGGTGCCCGTGCCGGTGATCGGCCTGTCCGTCGACTGGTACCTCGACAAGCGCTGGACCGTGAGCGCCGAGGCGGCCGGCATGAAAGCCAAGATCGGCGACATCGACGGCCACGCATACGTGCTCTCGCTCGCCACCGACTACATGATCTGGCGCAACTTCGGGGTGGGGGCGCGCTACGGCTACACCGACATCAGCGCCGACGTGACCAAGAGCGACTTCAACGGCAACCTCGGCGTGAAGCTGAACGGCGTGAGCATCTACGGCAAGTTCGTGTTCTGAGCCGGTAGAACCCGCATGCCAGCGTGCCGCCGCTGCCATGCCACGTAGGGCGTGAGCACGAGGGCCGCCACCACCAGGTAGGCGACGATCGCCGCCTGGATCTCCTCGCTCGCGCCGTTCACGCCCGCCACCGCCATCGCGAGACCCACGTTGCGCGCACCGCACGCCACGGCGAGCGCGCGCCGCGTTCCCTGGCGCGGGCCGCCGAGCGCGTGACCCAGCGCCGCCGCGCACGCTGCGATCACGGCGATGGCCGCCGCCACGCGCGGACCCGCCTGCCACACGGGGCGCCACACGTCCACGAGGGCCAGCCCGAGCAACGCCGCCAGGAGGATGCCGGCGAGCGAGTTGAGCACGGGCTCGGCGCGCGCGAGCGCCCGCGGCGCGGCACGCCTCGCGAGAAGGCCCAGCAGCAGCGGCATGCCCTGCCCCACGAAGACCTGCATCGAGAGCTCGCGCGGATCCACGCGCGCCTCGCCCGCGAAGACCTCGTCGAAGGCCGCGACACTTGCGGGCAACGAGACGATGCTCGCCGCCGCGAGCGTGACCTGCAGGGCGACCGCGAATCCCGTGTCCCCGCCCGCGCGCAGCGCCCGGCGCAGCGCGATCGGCGCGCCCGGCGAGATCGCCATCAGCACGAGCCCGACCTGCGCCGCGCGCGGGAGGTCGAGTGCGCGCGCGACGATGACTGCGACGAGCGGCACCGCGACCAGCGCGCAGAGGAGCGCCTTCGCCATGAGTGACGGCTCGCGCCACGCCGCGCGGTATTCGCGCGCATCGACCGTGGCGCCGAGGTGGAACATGAAGGCGAAGATGGCCGCCATCGCGACCCCCGAGAGGAGCGGGGCGGGGACGAGGCCGCCGGCTACCATGGCGCGCGTTTCAGCCGGAGGGGGCGGACCGCGAGGCGCCGCCCAGCCCCTGCACATCGGGGATGCGCGCGAGTGCCGCGTCCTCCTCGAACGGAAATGCCGCGGTCACGGCGCGCTCGAGGAGCTCCCGCTCGACCTCGAGCGCAGGACGGCGCATGGCGGGCAGCAGCCGCAGCAGGTCGTCCAGCATCGCCGCCATGCGGCGCGCGACCTGCACGTTGTCGGCACCGCACGCGCGCATCTCGCGGCATGAGATGTGCACGAAGTCCTCCCAGCCGGGCGTGCGCACGATGAGCCGCACGGTGCCGCCGGCATCGCGCACGGCCTCGCTGCGCAGGCGCCGCTGTCCCACGATGCGCAGCAGCCGGTGCACCTGGTCGATGGCGAGCACGGCGGTCGTGGGATCGTTGATCGCCGGCGACAACGCCTTCAACCCGATGTCGACCAGGATGCGGAACGCGAACATCGGGTCCTGCTCGAGCGTGCGCTCGGGGCCGAAGGCGACCGCCGCCTCGAGCTTCGCGTCGGGCACGTACCTGGCACCCCCGTAGAGACGGAAGAGCACCTCGCCGAACGCGAAGAAATCGCCCACCTGCGGCACCAGCTCGATCACGCCGCTGCGCCGCCGCGCCTCGGCGACGAGGGTCGCCGTATCGAGCGCAAGGATGACCTCCGAGAGCCCGTCGTGGATCAGCTCGCGCTCCGGAACCCCGAGCGGGGGATGCGCGGGCGATTCGTCCTCGCCATCGACGAGCGCGTCCGGGTATACGGCGTCGATCACCGCGAGCCCGTTCTCGCCCACGCGCGTGAGCACGCTCACCGGGCGCAGCAGCCGCGCGGCATAGTCGATGAAGAAGAGGAAGTCCATGATGCACGCGATGCCGAGGACCGCCGTCATGAACACCATGAGCTGGTAGACGTGACCCTGCAGGCGGTTGAGCGACATCACCGCGAGCACGAGCGTGAAGACGAAGAGCCCCACGCTGTAGCGCACGACGTTGTCGCGCAGGAGGGTCGTCGCGATGATGCGCGGCGTGAGCTGGCCGCCGGCGACCTGGATCGCCACCAGCAGCGAGCCGAAGATGAAGACCAGGAACGAGAGCGTCAGCGTGATGACGGTCTGGAAGAGCGCCTGCGCGCCCTCGACGTCCAGGCCCGTGACGCGCCAGTCGAGCCATGCGTCGAGCGCGCGCAGGAGCGGCGCCAGCATGAGCACCAGCGCGATCGCCACGAGCGGCACGATCCAGAGCGCCGAGCGCGTGTAGCTCGCCACGCGATAGATCCGGTTCCAGGAGAGGTGGGCGCGAACGCGCTGCACCAGCGCGCGGCGGCGCACGCCGAGGCGCTGCGCGAGGCGAGCGGCGGGGGGCAGGCCGGCATTCATGGGCCCACCCTGAGCTTGCGCGGCAGGCCCGGCAATGGCACCTTGGGCCCTTCGCCCCGCCAGGCCGGCCCATGGAAACGGTCTACATCGTCGACGACGACGCGAACTTCGCAAGGAGCATCGCGCGCCTCGTGCAGGTGTCGGGCTGGAGCGTGCAGGTGTTCGGCTCGGCCGCGGACTTCCTCGCCCGCCACCAGGCCGCCGACGGCGACGGCTGCATGCTGCTCGACGTGCGCATGCCGGGCATGCGCGGCCCCGAGCTGCAGCGCGCGATGGCGGCGGCGGGCATCGAGATGCCGGTGATCTTCCTCACGGGTCACGGCGACATCCCGACGAGCGTGGATGCGATGAAGCAGGGCGCGGTGGACTTCCTCGAGAAGCCGGTGCGCGCCGAGGTGCTCGTGGCGGCGATCCGCCAGGCGCTGGCGCGGCATGCCGAGGCGCGGGCTCGCGCAGCCGAGCGCGAGGCCCTGAAGCAACGCGTGGCACGCCTCTCGCCACGCGAGTACGAGGTCATGGCCCACGTCGTGGCCGGGCGCCTCAACAAGCAGATCGCGGCCGAGCTCGGCATCTCCGAGAAGACCGTGAAGGTGCATCGCGGCAAGGTGATGGAGAAGATGGAAGCGAGCTCGCTCGCGGCGCTGGTGGACCTCTGCCGCGCCGCCGGCATCGCCGATCACGGCCGGCCGAGGTAGAAGTACGCGGCGCTGCGGCCGCCCGCGGCCTTGCCGTATCCGATGTAGACCGGGCCCACGGGCGTATCGATCGCGAAGAAGACCGCGGCCGACTTGAGGAAACCGGATGCACCCCCCGGCACGAGCGGGCCGCCGAGATGCCCGGCCTCGAGCGAGACGCCGAGGTACGTGCCCTCGAAGAAGCGCTGGCGCAGCGCGCGATAGGTGTACACCGCGCGCCCGAAGGCGAGGCGCTGTCCGGTGAGCTCGCCGCGCGCGTAGCCCGATTGCTGCAGGAAGCCGCCCCACACCATGTTGTCGTAAGCCGGAAGCCTGTCCGAGCCCGCCGGCATGCCGCCCTTCGCCGCGAGCTGGATCGTGTGGCGGCCCCACGAATACGCGCCGACCGCGTCGGCCACGAGGCGCGTGTAGCGCTGGTCAGCTCCGAGGTCGGGCGTGGACGCGAAGACCTCCGCGTGGCCCGCGTAGCCGAAGCGCGGGAAGTTCGCGCTGTCGAGCTGGTCTATGTCCAGGCGCGCGGTGACGGCCCCGATGGAGCTGCGGCCGGTCTCGGAATCGAGCGACGCGGGACCGATGCGCCGGGCCGTGTTGGTCGATCCCGCGGCGAGACCGAGCCTGAGCTCCCCGAAGCGGCCGAACTCGCTCCCCAGCTCGAGTGCCGCGAGGCTCGAGCGCACGTCGAAGCGCGCGATGTTCTCGCCGTTGCTGTAGAGGTCCTGCGTGCGGCGCTGCGCCTCGAGCCGCGGCGCGAGGAAGAGCGCGCGGTTCACGAAGAGCGGCTGGTAGAACTCGGTCGCCGCGAAGCTGGTATTGCCGGCCTGCACGTCGGCGCGCCATTCGGCGCCGAGGCTGTTGATCCACGTGCGGCGATAGGAGGCGCGCGCGTTGTAGAAGTTGTCGCCGTGGAAATCGCTGCCGAGCCCCAGCCCCAGGCGCAGGTAGTCTGGGCCCCACGACTTCTCGATCGCGTCCACTGCCAGCACGCGGCGCCCGCGCTCCTCGAGGAGGGTATAGCCCACGCGCTCGTAGTCGCCGGTGCCGTAGAGCCGGCGCAGGTCGAGGTCCAGCTCCTCCTGGCTCAAGGGCTCCCCGGCCTTCGTCTCCATCCACGCCTTCGGCACTTCGGCGTTCACCCGCTTCATCGCGTTGAAGCGAACCTCGTCGATCACGACGGTGCCCGCCGCCGGGGGCGTCGTGCGCGCCACCTGCAGGCGCGCATACTCGCCGGCCGGAACGGCAAGGGCCCCGAGGCGCGCGGCCACCTTGCGCGCCGCCGCCTCGCCGATGGGCACGGTCTTCGAGAGCTCGTCGAAGTCGCTCGCGGAGAAGTCCCCGAGCTCCGGTTCGATCAGGATGTCCTGCGGCTTGAGCGACGCGAGCGAGGTGCGCACGTTCTGCTCGGTGAGGATGTTGATCATCTGGCTCGTGACGCCGAGCACGGAGCCCAGGCCCTCGCGCTTGAGGAGCGGCGTCCCGAGGTTCACCGCGATCACGATGTCCGCCCCCATGGCGCGCGCGACGTCCACCGGCAGGTTGTCGGTGAGGCCGCCGTCCACCAGCAGGCGATCGCCGCGCTCGACGGGCGCCACCGCGCCGGGCACGGACATGCTCGCGCGCATCGCGTGCGCCACCTCGCCCTCGGCGATGACCACGGCCGTGCCGCTCTCGAGATCGGTCGCGACGGCGCGATAGGGAATGGGCAGCGCATCGAACGCCCTCCACCCGGGCGTGCGCACGAGCCGGCGCAGCACGGCCTCGAGCTGGATGCCGGACACGAGCCCCTTGGGAAGCTCGAGTCCCTCCTTGTCGACGCCGAACTCCACCCCCATGAGGATGCTGCGGTCGTCGCGCTTGCGGCGCAGCGGCAGGTCCTCGCGCGGCGGCCGCTCGACGAAGAGCGCGCTCGTGGTGATGGCGGCGAGCTCGCGCTCCATGTCCGCGACCGGCATGCCGCTCGCGTACGCGCCGCCCACGATGGAGCCCATGCTCGTGCCGGCGATGCAATCGACCGGCACGCGCAGCTCCTCGAGCACCTTCAGCACGCCGACGTGCGCGGCCCCGCGTGCACCGCCGCCCGAAAGGACGAGGCAGACGCGCGGGCGCGCCTGGGCGGCGAGGGGCGCGCACAGCGCGAGCGCGATGGCGAGCACCGCGCCGCGCCGCGCCACGGTCACTTCACCGTGTAGCCACGACCCTCGAGGCATGCGCCACGCGCCTTCTGGAACGACGCCTGGCCCGCCTGCTGTTGCTGGCCTGCGGCCTGGTCCTTCTGGGCCGCCGCCTGGCGGTTGCGGTTGCGCTGGGCGACGCCGCCCACGACCGCTCCGGCGGCGGCGCCGCCTCCGGCGTCACCACCCGTGGCGCCGGCGATGACGGCGCCCGCGGCGGCGCCCTTGAGGCGCGTCCCGCTACCGGTCACCGGCGCTGGTTGCGTGGGCGCTGCGGGAGCGGACGCCTTCGCCGGATCGACGCCGCTCTGCTGCACCGCCCACGTGTAGCACTCGGACTCGTCCTTCTTCTGCTGCGACGGCGACTGGCCCTTCGCGGGATAGACGTACTGCGCCGTGGCGGGAAGAGCGAGTGCCGCGGCCACGAGTGCGGCGAGCCAGGTGCGTGACATGTGCGCCCCTTTCTTCTAGAAGCGGTAGTCGATTCCGATCAGGTAGCTGTCGACCTTCACGTTGTCGTTCTTCATCCACTCGGCGAAGAGGCCCCATTGCGGCAGGAAATTCCAGCGGCCGCCGACGCCGTAGCTCGCCTCGCTGCGCGTGTCGGAGCGATTCACCGGCGAGGAGGAGTTGTTGCTCGCGTTGACCTCGGTCTTGGTGCTCATCCAGCCGATGCGCCCGTAGAGGTCGAATTGCTGGATCGGCAGGATGCCCACGAGGGACGCGCCATACGACCTCGCCTTGGCGCTGCCGTCGATGTCGGCGGTCGTGCCCACGGGTCTCGCATGGAAGTCGTATTTGCCCAGGTCGTAGTATTCAAGCTCCAGCGCCAGGTAGGGCATGAAGCGCCAGCCGCCGCGCACGGTATACGTGGTCTCGCGTGAGCCCACGGAAATGTTGTTCAGGTTGTTGAACGCGTTGCTGTCGGTATTGAGCTGCCCCTGGCCCACGCCCACGCCGATGTACCACGGGGACATGTAGGCGGGCTGCTGCGCGAGCGCGGGGAAGGCCACGGCCACTGCGGCCGCCGCGATCGCGATGCGAATCTTGTTCATGAAGCTCTCCTTGGTCGATGAAAACAGGCTGCTCTCGTCCAAGGATGCCCCGATTGCGCAGCGACTCCTATGGCACCAAGGTGCCGCGGATTCCCCTCAGTAGCCCACGGGCTCGAGCATGACGCCGGCCTTCACCAGCTGCTCGGCGAGGCGCACGAGCTCGGCCACCGACCTCACGCGCATCTTTTCCATCACGCGCGCGCGGTGCGTCTTCACGGTGCGCTCGGCGGCGTGCAGCGCATAGCAGATCTGCTTGTTGAGTCGCCCGGCGACGACACCGGCCATCACCTGGCGCTCGCGCGGCGTGAGGCTCGCGTAGCGGCTTCGCACGTCGGCGATCTCGGCGTGCCGGCGCGTGCGCTCGAGGTCGCTCTCGAGCGCGCGGTGGATCACCTCGAGCAGGGTCGTGGTGGGGACGGGCTTGGTGAGGAAGTCGACCGCGCCCTCGCGCATCGCGCGCACGGTGCTCGGGATGTCGCCGTGGCCGCTCAGGAAGATCACGGGGTGCGCGTCGTCGCGCTGCGACAGCGCCGCCTGCAGGTCCAGGCCCGTGAGGCCCGGCATGCGCAGGTCGAGCACCAGGCACGCCGGGCCGTCCGCGTCGTTCGAAGCGAGGTACTCGGGCGCCGATGCGTAGAGCCTGGGCCGGTGCCCGGCGGCGGTGAGCACGCGCGAGATCGCGGTGCGGAAGGCGGCGTCGTCGTCCACGACGTGGACGATGCCGGGCAGGATGGGAGGCACGGACTTGGAGCTCATGTTCCGATCGAGGGAAGCCAGACACGGAAGACCGCCCCGCGCGGCACGTTGTGCTCGTGCTCGACGCGGCCGCGGTGCATCTCGACGATGCTCTTGATGATCGAGAGGCCGAAGCCCATGCCGTCCTTCTTGGTGGTGAACGTCGACTGGAAGAGCTTGGGCTTGTCCTCGGGCCCCACGCCCGGGCCGCGGTCGGAGACCGTGATCTCCACGCCGGCTTCGAGCGCGCGCGTCTCGATGCGCACCTCGCGCGTGGCGAGCGGCTCCGCGGCCACCGCGTCCATCGCGTTGATCACGAGGTTGATCACGACCTGCTGCAGCTGCACCGAGTCGGCGAGGATCGTGGGCACGTCCGGCCCGAACATGGGCGAGAGCCGCACGCCGCGCCGCGCGGCGTCGAAGGCGACGTGGCGCAGGGCATCGGCGACCTCGGCATTGGGCTCGAGCGCCATGAGGTTCCAGTCTCCGCGCGAGAGGAGCTTGCGCAGCCGCTTGATCACCTCGCTCGCGCGCAGGTCCTCGTTGCGGATGTCCTCCAGGATCTCGCGCAGGTTCTCCCGGGTGGACGTGCCCTGGTCGAGCATCATGAGCGCGGCCTCGGCGTTGGAGAGGATGGCGCCCATGGGCTGGTTGATCTCGTGCGCGATGCTCGCGGTGAGCTCGCCCATGGTGGAAAGGCGCGTGACCTGCGCCATCTCGGCGCTGCGCACGCGCAGCTGCGCCTCCGCGCGCCGCCGCCGCAGGCTCTGCATCGCGAGCGACCACAGGAGCGCGCCCTGCACGAGCACCACGATGCCGAGCGCCGCGATCCAGCCGATGTATTTCGCGATCAGGTCCGGCGGCTTGTTGGTGAGCCTGCAGCGCATGGGGACGTTCGCCTCGGGAATCCCCCAGCGCCTGAGCGCCGGCCAGTCCACCTCGCACGCCGGGGCCGGGGCCGCGATGAGCGGGATCGCATCCGCGCTCGCGCCCTCGAGCACCTTGCGCGCAACCTCGCCGGCGATCCGGCCGTGCTCCGCCACCGCGGATGAGGAGCCGCCCACGGGGCCGCGGCCGAACTGGGAGTAGATGGGCGAGAGCACGGGCACCCTCGAGTGCTGCGCCACATCCTGCACGCCCGAGGCCCCGGGACCGGTGAGCCGCCCCGCGCCGTCACGCAGCTGGGTGAGGTAGAGCACCAGCGCGCCCTGCGGAAGCTGCGCCACGTGCTCGTCGACCTCGGCGCGCGAAAGTCCCACGAGCGACCTTTGCTGCAGCTGCAGGCCCGCGCGGTCGATCTGCCGGTTCACGATGTCGAGCAGGAGGCGGTCGAAGTACGACGCGCCCGAGACCACGTAGAACTCGCGCGCGTCGGGAACGAGCGCGCGGCCGAGGGCGAGCGTGCCGGCGACGTCGAAGACCATGCTCACGCCGGTGGTGCGCGGCGGCCGCTTCCATCCGTCGAGCGAGCCTTCGATCACGCCGTTGTAGACGATCGGCACGCCGGGCCAGAGCTCGTCGCGATGGCGTGCCGCGAATTCGAGCGGCTCGAGCCCCGAGGCGACGATGAGGTCGACGTGCATGTCGCCGTACTTTTCCTTGAGCAGCGCCACGTACAGCGGCTCGTATTCGGTGCCGAAGCGCAACGGGTCGATCTGCTCGGGGTACCACTCCACGCGCCGGTCGGACCCCTTCTCGACCGCCTGGCGCATCGCCGTCTCGCGCACCGTGTTGATCACGTAGAGCGCATCCCAGTTGCGCAGCAGGACGATGTTCCACGCATCGCCCCTGGGCGGCGCATCCACGGGCTCGCCCAGCTGGGCGTGCGCGGCTCCCGCGAAGAGGGCGATGCACGCGGCGAGCGTCGCGATCCACGACGGGGCGGCACGGCCGGGCCCGCGCCTGCGCTGGGGTTCGGGCAATTGCTCACCTTCCTTCCGCGACCTTCCAGCCTTGGGGGGTGCGGCAGAGATTCCACTCGCTCCGGGAGGTCTCACCGCGCGTGGTGATGCTGAACGCCGCGCCGCGGCAGCGCATGCCCTCGCGCGTGAAGGAGGCGAGCGGCGTCACGGTGCCGGACGCCGAGGTGGCCGGATTGCTCCATGGATACGCGTGGCCCTGCTCGCCCTCGTCGAGCGCCTTGCGCATGACCGCGCCGGCGATGTCGAAGTCCTCCTGCGTCATGCGCGTGATGGGCGCGTCGCGCGCGAACATCTCGTTGATGGCGAAGGCCGCCGGCGCGGCGAGAAGGGAAAGGGCGGCTGCGGCAACGATTCGGCGTGGCGTCATGGAGTGGCTCTCCCGGAACGAGCCGATGTTGCACGCCCGTGCGCCGGCGTGCGATGGGACCTTGGTCCCATGTG
>Ga0068852_100004292_pt1 | contig 10058 bp, 7 predicted proteins | sample KBSCornC22_FD_66594 | JGI IMG/M metagenome (GOLD analysis project Ga0068852, IMG submission 66594) | Corn rhizosphere microbial communities from Kellogg Biological Station, Michigan, USA - KBS Corn C2-2 | ecosystem: Host-associated > Plants > Roots > Rhizosphere > Soil ... | reverse complement strand
TGTCGGCACGAGCCAATCGCGTAAGGCTGTGGTTGGTCGATTTTGCAAGTCTCCTTTTCTGCGCATTCTTCACCTGGAAATCCTGGACGCTCGCACATGAAGCCTGGGTCGACGGCCAGGTTTCAAACTCGATGTGGTCGCCGCCATTGGCCATCCCGTATTGCCTGATGGCGGCGGGCATGACGTTGCTTTGCATCCAAATACTCCTGCAGATCGCAGCTCCGCTGAGCCGTACGGCGCGTCCATGACTGTGCTTGGAATTGGTATCAGTTACGGCCTTGCAACCTTGGTCGCGATGTTCTCGGGCATGCCGATCGCGTTTGCGCTTGGCGCGGTCGCAGTGGTGTTCATGGGCATCTACATGCCGACGGCTTCGCTCGATACCGTCACCCAGAATGTCTATGAGGAGATGGCTTCGATAACGCTGCTATCGATCCCGCTTTTCATTCTCAAAGGTGCGGCGATCGGCAAGTCCCGCGCCGGCCAGGATTTATATTCCGCGCTGCACGCCTGGCTACATCGCGTCCCGGGTGGTCTTGGCGTCGCCAATGTGTTTGCCTGCGCGTTGTTCGCTGCGATGGCAGGCTCGTCGCCGGCCACCTGCTCTGCCATCGGCTCTGCGGGAATTCCGGAAATGCGCAAGCGCGGTTATTCCGGCGGATTTGCGGCCGGGATCATCGCAGCCGGCGGAACGCTCGGCATCCTGCTGCCGCCCTCGATCACCATGATCCTGTTTGCCGTCGCCGCGGAAAAATCGCTCGGCAGGCTATTCCTGGCTGGCATCGGACCCGGCCTCCTGCTGGTTACGCTATTCGGCGTATATGCGGTCATGCGCTTCCGTAAGGAGTATGCGGCAGCCAGCGCGCTCTACAAGGAGACCGGCGCCGCTTCCGCCATCCTGCATCGGGACGAGTTCACGATGGCGGATCGCTTCAGCGTCCTGCCGCGGGTGCTGCCGTTCGTGCTGCTGCTAACCGGCGTCATGATCGCGCTGTACGGCGGCTACGCAACGCCTTCCGAGACCGCGGGCCTCGGCGGACTTCTGGCGCTGGTGCTGATCGCGCTGATCTATACCGTGTGGCGGCCGCACGATCTGGCCCCGATACTGAAATCGACTATCCGCGAATCCACCATGCTGATGATGATCATCGGCATGTCGCTGTTGTATTCCTACGTCATGAGCTACCTGCACATCTCGCAATCGGTTGCCGAGTCGATCGTCGCGATGCAGCTGCCAAGATGGGAACTGCTGACGGCCATCCTCGTCATGGTCGTCGTGCTCGGTTTCTTCCTGCCGCCGGTTTCAATCATCCTGATGACCGCGCCGATCATCCTGCCACCGCTGCGCGCGGCACATTTCGATATCATCTGGTTCGGCGTCGTGATGACGATCGTGATGGAGATGGGCCTTATTCATCCACCCGTTGGCCTGAACATTTTTGTCATTCGCAACGTCGCGCCGGATATCCCGCTGAGCGAGATCATCTGGGGCACCCTGCCCTTCGTGCTGTTGATGATGGCGGCGGTTGTCGTGCTGTGCTTTGTGCCGGAGATTTCGACCACGCTGCCCGACATGATCATGGGTCCGGACGGCGGTCGTTAGCTACAGGGCACCCTGAGGGGGACCTACTTTGCCAACCGCTGCTTCGCGTTCAAGGCTCCGGCGACGCGGCTGACGGGCGGGCGACCAATCAGGCGGCTGATGGCGTTGGTCGCAGCCACCAATTTTTGCATGTCAACACCCGTCGGGATGCCCATTCCCTCCAGCATGTAAACGACGTCTTCGGTCGCGACATTGCCGGTCGCACCGGGTGCAAAGGGGCAGCCACCGAGACCGCCAGCGGCTGAATCGATCACGCGCGCGCCCTCCTCCATTCCCGCATACAGATTGGCGAGCGCCTGGCCGTACGTGTCGTGGAAATGCATGGCCAAATGGGGCATCGGCACCACCCCGGAAACCGCGCGCAGCAAATGCCTGGCCTTGAGCGGAGTGCCGACACCAATCGTGTCCCCAAGCGATATTTCGTAGCAACCGAGATCCCAGAGCGACTTTGCGACAGCCGCGACCGCTTGCGGCTTCACCTCACCGTCAAACGGGCATCCCAGTACGCAGGAGATATAGCCGCGCACCCTGATGCCGTCAGTCCTGGCTCTGTCGACTACAGGTTTAAAGCGCTCGATCGATTCCGCGACCGAGCAGTTAATATTGGCTCGTGAGAAGCCCTCCGAAGCCGACGCAAACACGGCTATTACTTTCGCACCGGCTACCCGTGCCGCGTCGTAGCCCTTCTCGTTCGGCACCAAAACGTGGAACTCGCTCGACGGGTGATGGCCAATACCGCGCAGCACCTGATCCGAATTGACCATCTGCGGGATCGCCTTGGGCGATACAAACGCTCCGACTTCAACGGTGTGCAGACCGGCGTCGACCAGCGCCTCGATGAAGGAAATGCGGTCCGCGACGCTGACGGGTGTCTTTTCGTTTTGTAGTCCGTCCCGCGGTCCGACGTCGACGATGCGCACGGAATCCGTCATGCTGATCTCACGAGGCTGCCGGCTCGACCTCAGCGAGCTCGAGCCCTTCGCTTACAATATCACCAACCTTGCATTTGATTGCTTTCAACACTCCCGCGAATGGCGCGCGCAGTGTCTGCTCCATTTTCATCACTTCAAGGGTCAGTATTGGTGCGCCCTTCTCCAGGGTCGCTCCGACTTCAGCAAGCAGCGCTACCACCGTCCCCGGCAGCGGCGCGACGATCTTGTCCTCACCAACCTGCTCTTCATCGTCGCCGCCGAACGGATCAATCCAATGCAGGTCGAAGCGGCCGTTGCGCGTCCGAAGATAAAGCTCATGCCCTTCTATGACCGAAACGACATGGTATTTCATCCCGTCCAGCGTCACATCAAGCCCGCCGTCCTCCGCATGGGAATAGGCGAAAGCTATTTCCTTCCCGCCGATGGTGAGTGTCTGCGGTCCTCTGCCATAGTGGAGTTTCACGTCTTGCTCGGGGCCGTACGCCTGACGGAACCTGAAAAGCCGCTGCCGCCTTCCCACCGGCATCCAACCCGATTGCAGCCAAGGCGAGCGTGCGTCGGAACGCGCGGCTTTCTCTTCTTGGGAGATAATCGCGCCGACGGCCGCGCCCAGCTCGAGCTTGCCTGGGACAATTGGCGCCGGCGTCAAGTTCTTCAGTTCGCGTTCGATAAAACCGGTATCGATGGCATTGGCACGTACTTCCGGGCGCGTTATCAACGCCGACAGAAACGGAATGTTAGTAATGACGCCGCGAACGTCCGATTCCTCCAGGCCGCGATTGAGCCGCTCAATCGCCATCTCACGGCTTGGCGCCCAAGCGATTACCTTGGCCAGCATGGCGTCGTAGTGCGGCGAAACCGCATCGCCGGACCGATAACCGGCATCAATGCGCAGGCCATCCACCGCGTCCGGCATGTGCCAGGTCCGTATTGTGCCGACGGATGGCATGAAATTCTTGTCCGGATTTTCGGCGTAGACCCGCGCCTCAATTGCGTGACCGTTGAGCTTCACCTCATTTTGCCCCAAGGGCAGCTTTTCGCCGAACGCCACCCGAAACTGCCATTCCACCAGGTCGATGCCGGTGATTAATTCGGTCACGGGATGCTCGACCTGCAGTCTTGTGTTCATCTCGATGAAAAAAACGTCTTTGCCATCCGAAACAAATTCGATGGTGCCGGCACCGACATAGCCGACCGCCCCCGCGGCCTTGCGGGCGGCGGCGCAAACGCTCTCGCGCTGGCTGGCGTTAAGGGTCGGGGACGGGGCTTCCTCGATCACCTTCTGATGACGGCGCTGCAATGTACATTCACGCTCAAACAATGACAGCAGATTGCCGTGACTGTCGCCAATCACCTGCACTTCGATATGACGCGGATTGGTGACGAATTTCTCGATCAGCATACGATCATCGCCAAACGCGGCTTTTGCCTCGCGCTTGGCGCTGACGATCGCGGCAGCAAGCTCACCTGCCGAATGTACGATCCGCATGCCGCGTCCGCCGCCGCCGGCCGATGCCTTGACCAGAACGGGGAAACCGATCTTGTCGGCCGCCTTCATCAGCGTCGTTTCGTCCTGGGCCTCACTGTGATATCCGGGCACCAGCGGCACGCCCGCTTTTTCCATCAGCAGCTTCGAGCCAGATTTCGAACCCATCGCGCTGATCATGCTGGCGGTCGGACCAACGAAAACCAATCCGGCATCAACGCAGGATTGCGAGAATTCGGCGCTTTCGGACAGAAAGCCGTAGCCGGGATGAATGGCTTCAGCGCCACTCTGGCGCGCCGCTTCGAGTATGCGGGGAATGCTGAGATAACTGTCGCGCGCGCGCGCCGGGCCGAGCAGCACAGCCTCGTCCGCCATGTCGACGTGCATGGCATCACGGTCGGCTTCGGAATAGACGGCAACAGTACGCAGCCCCATCGCCCTTGCGGTACGGATCAAGCGACAGGCGATCTCGCCCCGATTAGCGATCAGCAGGGTCCGAAACCGCCGGTACAGTCGGGAGCGATCCATCATCACATCCTGAACAGCCCGAAGCGGGTCTGCTCGATCGGGGCATTTGCTGCGGCCGCAAGCCCAAGGCCCAGTACTAGCCTGGTGTCGGCGGGATCGATCACGCCGTCATCCCACAATCGGGCGGTGGCGTAATATGGGTTGCCCTGCTTTTCGTACTGAGCGCGTATAGGGCTCCGAAACTTGTCTTCCTCCTCGGAGGACCATGTATCGCCCTTGGCTTCGATGTTATCGCGCCGGACCTGGCTGAGTACCATTGCCGCCTGTTCACCGCCCATGACCGAAATACGGGCGTTCGGCCACATCCAGAGGAAGCGCGGGCCATACGCGCGGCCGCACATCCCATAATTGCCCGCGCCATAGGAGCCACCGATCACAACCGTGAATTTCGGCACGCCGGCGGTAGCAACCGCCGTCACCAGCTTGGCGCCATCGCGTGCGATACCGCCGGCTTCGTATTTCTTACCAACCATGAAGCCCGTGATGTTCTGCAGGAACACGAGCGGAATATTGCGCTGACAGCATAACTCGATGAAATGCGCACCCTTCAGCGAACTCTCGCTAAAGAGAATTCCGTTATTGGCAATGATGCCGACTGGATAGCCCCAGATGTGGGCGAAGCCGCAAATCAGAGTCTGACCGTACAACTTCTTGAATTCGTCAAACTCTGAACCGTCGACCAGGCGTGCGATGACATCGTGGACGTCGAACGGCTTGCGCCCATCCGCGGAGACCACGCCATAAATGTCTTCGGGTGCAAACAGCGGATCGCGCGGCTGACGCATGTTCAAAGGCGCGCGATCGGGTTGCTTCAATGTCCCGACGATGCGCCGCGCGATCCCGATCGCATGACTGTCATTCTGCGCATAGTGATCCGTTACGCCGGACTGCCGCGAATGCACGTCCGCTCCGCCGAGCTCTTCAGCGGAAACCACCTCTCCGGTTGCTGCCTTCACCAGCGGCGGACCGCCCAGAAAAATTGTGCCCTGATTGCGGACGATGATGCTCTCGTCAGACATGGCCGGCACGTAGGCGCCGCCGGCGGTGCAGGAGCCCATCACAATGGCGATCTGCGGAATGCCGAGCGCCGACATCTGCGCTTGATTGTAAAAGATGCGGCCGAAATGCCGTTCGTCGGGGAAAATCTCGTCTTGCATCGGCAGGAATGCACCACCAGAATCCACCATATAGACGCACGGCAGCTTATTTTGACGCGCGACATCCTGGGCCCGAAGGTGCTTTTTCACTGTAAGCGGGTAATAAGTCCCGCCCTTGATGGTCGCGTCGTTCGCAACGATGACGCATTCCCGACCCGAGATGCGCCCCACTCCCGTGATGATACTGGCGGAATGCACGTCCCCGCCATAAAGGCCGTAAGCGGCGAGCGGAGACAGCTCAAGAAATGCCGTGCCCGGATCGATCAGCAGGTCGACCCGTTCTCGCGCCAGCATCTTGCCGCGCGAGATGTGCCGCGTCCGCGACACCTCGCCACCGCCGCCCGCGACCTCATCCAGCCGTTCGCGCAGTTGCGCGACCAGCGCGCGCATGGCTTCCGCGTTGGTGGCAAAATCGGGCGAGGCAGGATCAATAGTAGAGCGAAGCGGCATCTCTTCAGCAGTTAATGTTGCGCCGCAATTCCGGCGTTGGAGCTCGGATCATGGTGTCATCGGGGAGCCGCCTCGCGCAACCGATAACTTCCGGTCGCAGCGTAAGTCATTGGTTAATAGCAGTTCGCCCTGCTAGTGGGTCCAGGGTTCGCCGCGTCGGAACGCGAAATTATCAGCATAGGCAGCTTGCCGGCGTGCTGGCTCCTTGGGCTCGATCACCTGGTAGGGAATGCCCTTGCTCTCACAATAGGCGATCGCTTCTTCTTTGGTCTGGAAGCCGATCGTGAGCTGCTGCTTCATGTCGCCGGAACTGGTCCATCCCATCAAAGGCTCGATTGCCCGGGGCTGCTCCGGCTCATAATCGAGCTGCCACTCCTTGGTCTGGGCCATGCCCGACTGCATTGCGTTTTTGGCCGGCTTAAAGATGCGTGCGGTCATTGAACCGATCTTGGGAAAGCGAAATGTGGGCGCATGGTGGAAACTGCCGGGATGGTATAAATGGCAAGTCAGAAGTTCACTGATTCTTGGCCAGATGTTACATTTTCCTGACCCGTATAGTCATTATACTGGCGACTGACAACGGTCGCCGGGGGCAAGTAAGAGGCCGTTGTTCTGCTGCTTGATCCGCTCGAAAGTTTATTCGAAACGACGCCATGAAAATCAACGCAACACTCCCGGAAAAAGGCCGCGATCTCAGACTGGACCTGTTTCGCGGTGTCGCGAACTGGGCGATTTTTCTGGACCACATACCGGACAACGTCGTCAACTGGATCACCACGCGAAATTACGGCTTCAGCGACGCCGCCGACCTGTTCGTTTTCATCTCCGGTTACACCGCCTCGTTCGTATATGCGCGGATGATGCTGGAACGCGGCTTTATCGTCGGCGCGACGCGTCTGACGAAGCGCGTATGGCAGCTCTACGTCGCGCACATCATCCTGTTTGTGATCTATATCGTTTCGATTGGGTATGTCGCACAGCGTTATAGCGATCCGGAGATCATCAACGAGTTCAACGTCGCAGGACTGGTCGACAGCGCGGTTGAAACGCTGCGCCAAGGATTGCTGCTGAAGTTCAAACCGGTCAATCTCGACGTGCTGCCGCTTTACATTGTGCTGATGGGGCTGTTCCCGCCGGTATTGTGGATGATGCTGCGCCGGCCCGGTCTCACCATGCTGGCATCGATCGCGCTGTGGCTCGCGGCCCGGCATTTCGGTTGGAATTTCAGGGCCTATCCGGCCGGAACCTGGTACTTCAACCCCTACTGCTGGCAGGTGCTGTTCGTGTTCGGCTCATGGTGCGCGCTAGGGGGCGCCAGAAAGTCCATGGCGATTATCAACGCGCCATTCACCCTTTACTTCTGCATCGCCTATCTCCTTCTTGCCCTGGTAATGACGATGGCGGGCAAGTTTCCGGATTTCGGGAATATGTTCCCGCATTGGCTTTATTCAACGTTCAACCCGAACGACAAGACCAATCTGGCCCCGTACCGTTTTGTACACTTCGTCGTAATCGTGATCCTGGTGATACGTTTCGTGCCAAAGGAATGGGAAGGCCTGCAATGGCGGATGTTTGACCCCCTCATTGTTTGCGGTCAGCAATCGCTCGCAGTGTTTTGCGTCGGCGTCTTCCTCTCGTTCGTCGGTCATTTCGAACTGATGATGAGCTCTGGGTCGCTGTTTGCGCAGATTTTTGTGAGCGTGACCGGCATCGCGATCATGACCATCGTCGCCTACTACATTTCCTGGTCGAAGCGACAGGATAAGCCGGTCGCCAAACCAGTCCCCAAGCCGGCGGCCGCGTCCAACGCTGGCTGATCTGGCACGAGTTGGGCTCGTCGTTCGGTAGTTAGCGGCGAGGCTTATTCACCAACCTGCCTCTGGATGAAATCCCGCTCCATGAGGTGGACCAGCTCACTTCTGCATCGGAGTCGGTTGCACTGGTATCCTGCACCCGCTTTCCCTCCAGCGCGAAAATCGCGCCTTGCGGATCTATGCACCGGACGATCCATTCCCCTCCGGGCACTTCAATCGGGCCTTCAAAAATCTTGCCGCCAGCGCCTGTCACGCGCTCCAGCGCGGCATCGAGATCACCAACGTTAAAGTAGTAAAGCCAATATGGAACACGCTCGGCGGGACGTTTGGTGAATATGCCCCCAATCGTCTGGCCGGCAGTCGAAAACAATTGGTAGGTATCCGTTGGACCAAGTTCAGTGTCCGCATTCTGCCAACCGAACAGCTCGCGATAAAACGCAAAGGCCTTGGCCCAATCGCCGGCAAGCAATTCGTGCCAGCCCACCTGTCCAGCTCCGTCCAATTCGGCGGGCTGCTGGCCAGGCTGTAGCCGATCGATCAATCCAAACATTGCACCCTGCGGGTCAGCTACGACTGCAATGCGGCCGATGTTGCTATTCGTTGGCCCGACGTAGATGGCCCCACCCAGACGTTTGATAAGGTCTGCGGTGGCATCCACATCGGTGACGATGTAGCCCATCCACCTTGGCGTCGCGCCCATTCTCCGGGCTTCCTCCGGCAGCTCCATCAGTCCGCCTAATGGCGTCCGCTCGGCTCTCAAGAACGTGTAGGTCAGATCTGCGATCGAGGCGTCCTCGGCCTGCCAGCCCACGACTTGAGCATAGAAAGTTCGCGCGGCCGCCACATCTGTGGTCATCAGCTCGTACCAAGCGAAACGTCCGTGGTCAGCGACCATTCTGGTTTGTCCGCCTGAACCAGATGTCGATCCGGGAGCAACAGCCGAAACTTTCAAATCAGCCCTCTCATTCATCAACATGAACTTAAGCGGTGCGATCACGTCCAGTTAGCAACCAGCCTTGCAGGGTGCCGGACTGGAGCGTAGGATTGAGGTGCTGAACTCTACACGAAATTGCAAAGTATGGAGGAAGCGACCATGGCACGAGTGAAGCAAGCGTCGAAGCGCGTTACCAAAGCCGCACCGGTTTTGGGCGCCGCGGGATTAACTTTCTCCTTGGCGGGCGGCGCGTCGGCTGCGGTTGCGCCGGCTCAAGATCAGCCAACAGCGCCAAATCTCGCGCCGGGTCACCAGATCACCCTCGGTGAAGAGGAAATCTCCGACGTCAGTCTGGCCACGTTTTACGTCTTCGACAAGGAGGACAGCGGAGCCGCGCGGAACGGCGTCCAGGTAGCGCGCGCCTGCGGTGGCTGCCGGGGATGCAGAGGTTGCCGTGGCTGCAGAGGTTGCAGGGGCTGCGGGTGCGGAGGTGGCTGCGGAGGCTGCTGCCTCTCGTGGGGAGCTTGCCGCTGGTGCTAGAGCGGACCGATTTCTCAATACACTGATGACAAACTCATTCTGGCCGGGTCCGATGAAATCGACCCGGCCGATGCATGTCCTGTTTGGCCACCAAGCGCCTGCCATGGTCTCATCGGTGATCGTGGAGCGATCGATGTGCAGCGTTGAAGCGTCCCCGAACTGGAGATTCCACTCCTTCGCGGATGCGCGACGCCGAGCGCTGCGTCAGCTGCACGCGCTAACACCATGAAGCGCAGGACCAACACCTCAAGGCGCAAGGCGGGCAATGACGTTCCGCGGTTTGCGCCGAATTTCACAGTGTATGCACTCCCACCCGACGTGGTGTGTCTCTACTCCGAAGACCGGAAGTTCTTTCTTCACGGCGAGCTTTATTGCGCGCTCGCCTCTGCCATAGCCGAGGGCGGACGAAGTTTTCGACAACTTGTTGGCGACCTCCAATCGCGGTTTCCGTCGGACAAGATCGAGGAAGCCTTCAATCGGCTGCTTGAGCGCCGCTACATAGTTCCAGCTTCACCCTCCTCGGCTAACGCCGTTGCAGGATATTGGGCGAGTCTCGGGATGCCGCCCGAGATGGCGCAGCAAAACTTGCGGAATTGCCGGGTTCGCATCCAGTC
>Ga0068852_100004281_pt1 | contig 10070 bp, 9 predicted proteins | sample KBSCornC22_FD_66594 | JGI IMG/M metagenome (GOLD analysis project Ga0068852, IMG submission 66594) | Corn rhizosphere microbial communities from Kellogg Biological Station, Michigan, USA - KBS Corn C2-2 | ecosystem: Host-associated > Plants > Roots > Rhizosphere > Soil ... | reverse complement strand
CCTGCCCGCATGCCGACAGACGCGTGAAGTGTTTCGGACGCAGCTACCCGGAGATCCGGGGCGGTCGGAACACCTCGGCCGTGGTCAGGCGCGAGGGAAGCGGTCGGTGCTCGATGTGCACCGGCCCGTTGTCGTTGGGGGGCAGAAGCGGCGATTCGTACGGAACCGCCGGCAAACTGTCGGAGAAATCGACGCACACGGACGCGTCGTCGTCCTCCCCGAAGGTGCGAGCACCTTGTGGATCTCCGACGAAGCAGGCCGCGGCGATCGCCATGACGGCGCAGATCGCAACGAGCGTCCGGAGGATCCTCACGTCGGGAACCTTAGCACACGCGATCGCGGTCACGTCACACGCGCAGCACGCCGCCGACTGAAATCGATGGCCTCGACGTCGGGCAAGCCACTGCCCGCCCGGCGTCGGTCGGCGGTCAGACGCTGGGGGACGATTCGGAAAGGTCGACGGGCACCAGCACCGGATCCGTGGGTGCCGCGGCGGGCGGACGGTCCGGAAGGGACGCCGAGTCGCCGGCCAGCGTTCGTGGCGCCACGGTGATGCCGTGGGCCACCGCGAATCGAACCAGATCGGCAGTGGTCCGTACGGCCAGCTTGCGATTCATGTTCGTTCGGTGGGTCTCCACCGTCTTCACGCTGATGCACAGTCGCCGCGCCACTTCCTTGCTGGAGCAACCGGACACCACGAGACGGAAGATTTCCTCCTCGCGCCGCGATAGACGATCGATGCCCTGGCTCGGTGAAGCCGTCCCACTGTCGGACTCGGGACGGCCGAGCCGCTGGTCGTCTCCCCAGACCAGTCGGCCGGTGAGCCGCGCCTCGACGAGCGGCGACAGATATTGTCGCCCCAGCGCCACGGCTCGGATCGCTTCCAGCATCTCCTCCGCCGACTGCGACTTCAGCACGTAGCCCGACACGCCCGCAGCGAGCGCCTCCGCGGCCGCGAACTGGTCGGAAAAGCCGGTGATGATGACGACCCTGGCCTTGAGCCGGGCGCGTCTCAACGCCCGGACCAACTCGGTGGCGCTGCCGTCGCCGAGCGACAGGTCCGCCAACAAGATGTCCGGCGCCGTTTTCGCCAGGAGGGGCAGGGTTTCTCGTATGCTCGAAGCTACGCCCACCACCTCCATGTCGGGCGTGTCTCGCAACAAGCCCGCAAGCGCGTCCCGCACCACCTCGTGGTCTTCCACAACTAGAACCCGGGTCATAACCGTCCCCGCATGAAGCCCCAATGTCAGTCCGCGCGGACGGAAGAGAAGGGGGCTCCCAACAAATTTGGTAACTCTCACGGGCGATCCGGCCTCACGACGAAAACCGGCCCGTAAATGTTCCTAGAACCCCTACGTTTTCACGCCCTTGCCTCAGAATCGCCGCGTGGCTATCGGCGGTCCCCAGCTCGGGTTCCCGGCGAGCCGTCGTATGCTCGCCGCCATGGTCTTGAAAATCGTGCAGGCCGGCGAGCCGGTGCTGCGAGCCACGGCCCGCGATCTGACACCGACCGAGATCCGAAGCGCTGAAATCCAGCAGCTCATCGCGCTCATGCGCGACACCATGCACGACGCCCCGGGCGTGGGCCTGGCCGCCCCGCAGATCGGCGTGCCCCTCGCGCTCGCCGTCATCGAGGACAGCGCCGAATCCCCGGAGATGGAACGCAAGCCAGTCCCCTTCCACGTGATCGTGAACCCGCGGCTCACGCTGGGGGAGGAGAAGGTCGACTTCTTCGAGGGGTGCCTCAGCGTGGACGGCTTCCAGGCGATGGTGGCGCGCGCCCGCACGGTGCACGTCGAGGCCCTCGATCATCGCGGCGAGCCCGTCTCCATCGACGCGAGCGGCTGGTACGCGCGCATCTTGCAGCACGAGATCGATCATCTGAAGGGCACGCTTTACATCGACCGCATGCGCTCGCGGACGCTCAGCACGAACCGGAACATGGCCCGCCACTGGGCCGGCGTGCCGATCGAGGAAGTGCTCGAGCTTCTGGCCCTCGGCCCGGCCGCTAACGGCTGACCTTCACACCCGCCCCTGGTGCCAGCGCCTTCACCTGCGTCCGGCGAAAGCAGCCGATGGTGTGGTCGTTCACCAGGCCGGCGGCCTGCATGAACGCGTAGACGATCGTCGAGCCGACGAAGGAGAAGCCTCGCGCTCGCAGCTCCCGCGAGAGCGCGTCCGACAGCGGCGTGCGCGCGGGGATGTCCCCCCTCCCCCGGCTCTTGCCGAGCACCGGCGCTCCGCCCACGAACTGCCAGATCCAAGCGTCGAACGAGCCCTCCTGGGCCTGCAGGGCCAGGAACGCGCGGGCATTGCTGATGGCGGACTGAATCTTGAGGCGGTTGCGGACGATCCCCGGATCGTTCATCAAACGTTCGACGTCGCGGGCCGTGAACCGGGCCACGCGCGCAGGGTCGAAGTCGCAGAACGCCCGCCGATAGCCTTCGCGCTTGCGCAAGATGGTGAGCCAGGAGAGGCCCGCCTGCGCCCCGTCCAGGAGCAGCTTTTCGTACCACCGCCGATCTTCCCGAAACGGCACGCCCCACTCGGTGTCGTGGTAGGCGGTGAGCAGCGGATCCCCATCGGCCCAGAAGCAGCGCCGGACGGCGGCCGCGGTATTTCTCGGCTTCCCGTCCTTCATGGCAACCGGTGGGCGAGCGGCGAGAACGCTGGCGCCGGGTAGAGGGCGATCCAGTCGGCGTAACCGAGATCGGGACTGGTGAGGACGGTGGGCATCGCGGCGCCAGACGTTCGGAGCTGGACGGGATCGAGCCGCGCCAGCGCACCCGGTCCGGAAGCGAACCAGAGCCCGCCGGCCTCGTCGAAGGCCAAACCGACGGGTCGGGCCACCACGTCGAGGGCGATCTGCACGGCGGGCGTGACCGTCACTGTCCCCTGCCCCGCCAGCTCCGCCACGCTCAGCTTCGCCAACGTCCCGTCGTAGTTGACCCACAGCGCGCCGGTGCCGTCGAACGCCAACCCGGAGGGGGATGGCAGGGTGGTCATCGTCGGCGCGGGCGAGCGGGCGGTGATCGAAAGGTCACCCGCGGAACCGCTGGCGGCGAGGTGGCTGGCGTCGACCCGGATGATCTGCGCCGGACCGCTCGATGCCACCCAAAGGTTGCCGGCGGCATCGAAGGCCAGCCCAGAGGCACCTTCGATGTCTGTCCGTTCGGCGACCGCGGCCAGCTCCGCCGAAACGCCCAGGGCCGCGGCGGCGAGCTTCACCACCTTGCCTGGCTCCCGCACGGCGACCCACAGGTTCCCCTCTCGGTCGAAGGCGAGCGCCGACAGGTTGCCCCGGGCGGGCGCGAACGCGGTGGGGTCGATGATCACGTCCGGGGCCTTGTCGCCCGATCGGCCGAGCGCCGCCACCGGATAGCGGGCGAGCGGCGGATCGTCCATCGTCGCGCCGATGACCCACAGGTTGCCGGCGGCGTCGAAGGTGAGGCCGCCTGAGCCCCCCGTGCTCGCGGCGATGTCGGCGTTCACGCTGTCGGTAGAGGAGAGGTGCTCAGCCGCAAACCCCAACGCCGTGGCGCTCGCGGGGGGGAGCGCATCTCCGACCCAAAGGTGCCCGCTGGTGGCGATGGGCGCGTAGCGCACCTCCACCGTCGCCGATTCACCGGGGCGGACGCAGGGGGCCGGATCGTCGACGGTGGGCTCGTAGGCGGTGCGCACCAGCGTCCCCCCCGAATCGGCCACCCGCGCCGCCACCAGCGACACGGGCCCCGCGGGCAAAGAGAGCACGGCGTCCGCCGTCAACCTCATCCCCGCGACGGTCACGGCCCCGCCGCCGGCCGGCGCCCCACGCACGTGGACCGAGAGCGTGCCGGTGCCTGGGTCGGCGGGGCACGCGTCCGCACCGCCGGCCCCGCAGCCCGCGGCGCCGCCGGCCAAAGAGCCAGCGATCCCGAGCTTCCAGAGGGCGCGACGAATGCGCTGCCTTCTCGGCCGTCGCAATGTCATCATGGCCGCGTATCTTGGAGCGCCGGCGCGCGGCCAGCAACCGCGCGAGAAGCGCGCCAGTCGGCCTCGCCTCTTCATAGGAGACATCCATGCACCATCCCCTCAGGCTCCTCTCTCTCCGAATCGCCCTGGGCCTGGTGATGGCCGCTGGCTGCTCCTCGAGCGACGACGCCAACCCGACGGGCGCGGGGGGCAAGGGCGGCACCACGGGCGCCGCCGGTACCCAGGGGACGGCCGGCACCACGGGCGGCGCCGGGACAACCGGCACCGCCGGCACCAGCGGCACCGCCGGCACCAGCGGTAGCGCGGGCGCCAGCGGTAGCGCGGGCACCAGCGGCACCGCGGGGACCAGCGGTAGCGCGGGCACCAGCGGTAGCGCGGGGATCACCGGAACGGCCGGAACAGGTGCGGTCGGCGGCAAGGGCGCCGCGGCCGGCGGCGGCGCGGGCGGCGCGCGGGCGACCGCCGGGCAAGGAGGCAGCGCGGGCGTGGGTGGCGTCGGTGGCGGAACCGGTGGCGCCGCCGCGCTCCGACTCACCAGCCCCGCTTTCAGCGAAGGGATGTCGTTTCCCTCCCAGAATACCTGCGCCGGTGCGAACACCTCGCCGGAGCTCGATTGGACGCCGGGCCCCGCCGGCACCCTCAGCTATGCCGTCGTGCTCACCGACCTCACCAACGACTTCGTCCACTGGGCGATCTGGAACATCCCGCCCGACGTGCACGCGTTGCCCGCGATGCTCGCGTCCGACGCCAGCTTGTCGAGCCCGGCAGGCGCCATGCAAGTGAGCCTGAACGGCGCCACCAGCCATGGTTACACGGGGCCATGCCCGAGCGGATCGCTCCACATGTACCAGTTCCAGGTGCACGCGCTGAGCGTCGCCAGCGTCGCAGGGATCTCGACCTCCACGGCATCGAAGGACGCGAAGACCGCCATCGTCGCCAAGGCGATCGCCTCGGCGAGCCTCACCGGCACATCGAACGCCAAGCGCCCCTGAGGCGCGTTTAGCCGCGCGCATCGGCATCCGCGCGAGCAGACGGCGCAGCGACACCTTCGTTCCCGGCGCGGTGGCCGTCGAGGAGCCCACCACGGCATCGCCCCGCCCGGGGTGATGGCGGCGCACGTCTGCAGTACGCCGCGCTAATCATCGCGCCGGCGGCAACCAGCCATGGCGGCCGAATTAACCAAAGTCCTTTGCCTGAGAAACATGCCGTTTACGAGCGTTCGATATGGTCTGTCCCACATAGCAGTCGATGTCGGCAGGCGAAATCGTGATTGTCCGCGCCGACATCGGATCGGGCCGGGCTTCGCCCGACCCCGGTTCAAACCGTAAATCCGAACATCACGAGGATGGGACACACAAAGAATGAAGAGCACGAAGCGTTGGGGGAGCTTTGTACTGACTGGGTTCATGACCGCTGCTTTCGCGCCGCAGGTTTGGGCCCAGGCGGAGGCGGCGCCGCCGCCCGCCGCGCCGCCCATGGTGGCCGCGCCGCCGGCCACTCCCTCGACGGGCGTGAGCAATCCACCTCCGCCCTCTGAGATCCCGCCCGCAGCGCCCGCCACGCCGTCCGCCGTCGAGGCTTCTCCGAAGCCGCCCACCGCAGCCGAGGCCATGCCGGCGACCCGTCCCGATGCGCTTCCGCCCATCGACGTGGGCGCGTGGATCCGCGCCAGCGGGATCTTTCAGGGGCAGAACACCAGCAAGATCAACGACTGGCACATGGACAGCGCCTACGTCGAGCTCCACGCGGGCGGGAAGATCCACAAGAACGTCAGCCTCACGCTCAACCTGAACGCCAACATGCTGGCCTGGAACGCGGCTGGCGTCCCCTCTCAAGGATCGCTGGTCGCCCTAGAAGACGCCATCATCGCCTTCGATTTCATCGACGAATTCCATCTGTGGGCCGGCCGCTTGTTGGTTCCGGTCGACCGTGCGAACGCGTCCGGTCCGTTCTTCATGATTCCTTGGAACTACCCGGGCTTTTTCAGCGCGCAAGGATCGCTCGTCGTCAGCGCACCGGTGGAAGGTCCCTCGGGCCGCAACAACGGCGCCGTCCTCTGGGGAGACATCGCGGGCGGCAAGTTCTCCTACTTCGCGGGCGTCTTCGACAACGGCAACATTGCCACGAGCCCGCTGTTCTCCGGAAAGCTCCGACTGGCGCTGCTCGATCCCGAGCCAGGCTTCTGGGGTAACGGCAGCTACTTCGGCGACAAGGACATCCTCTCAATCGACGTCGGCGGACAGTTCCTCAAGCACGGCAGCACCACGATGGCCGGCGGCGACAAGGACTATTCCGAGTTCAACGTAGACGCCCTCCTCGAGAAGAAGTTGGGAGGCGGGAGCTTCGTGACCGGCGAGGCCGCGTACTACCTGGATGGCGTCAACGACGGCGGGGTCAGCCAATCGCTGTACGTCCTGGCGGCGTACGCCACCCCGACGGTCGGCGTGGGGAACATCCAGCCGATGGTTCGCTATCAGTGGGCGAAGATCAAAGGGAACACCGACACGAACCCCTGGAACCTCGATGCGGCCCTCTCCTACCTGATCAAGGGTCCCGCCCTTCGCGTGGTCGCCACCTACAGCTACACGAAGCTGCCGGGCGACTTGACCGCCAACGGCATCCAGCTCAGCGCCCAGGGAATCTTCTTCTAGCCCTCACGGGAACTGATTGCGTTCCTTCCAAACACAACCCGTCAACGGAGACATGAACCCATGCAAAAGCTATTGAGTCGATCGTTGCTGCTCGTCGGCGCGCTCGCCGGGATGTCGGCTTGCCAGAAACCGGAGGAGGCGAAGCCGGCCGCCGGTCCTGCGGCGCCGGCAGCCGCCCCTGCGGCACCGGCCGACGACAAGGGTCCCATCAAGGTCGGAATCCTCCACTCCCTGTCGGGGACGATGGCCATCAGCGAAACGTCGCTCAAGGACGTGGCGCTCATGACGATCGAGGAGATCAACGAAAAGGGCGGCGTGCTCGGACGCAAGCTCGAGCCGGTGGTGGTCGATCCGGCTTCGAACTGGCCGCTGTTCGCCGAGAAGGCCCGCGACCTGATCCAAAACCAGAAGGTGGCCGTCACCTTCGGCTGCTGGACGTCGGTCTCGCGCAAGTCGGTGTTGCCGGTCTACGAGGAGCTCAACGGTCTGCTCTTCTACCCGGTGCAGTACGAGGGTGAAGAGTCGTCCTGGAACGTCTTCTACACGGGCGCCGCGCCGAATCAGCAGGCCATCCCGGCGGTCGAGTACCTGATGAGCAAGAAGGGGGGCAACGCCAAGCGCTGGGTTCTCCTGGGGACCGACTACGTCTACCCGCGCACGACGAACAAGATCCTTCGCTACTTCCTGCACTCGAAGGGCGTGGCGGACGACGACATCATGGAGAAGTACACGCCGTTCGGTCACAGCGACTACCAGACCATCGTGGCCGACGTGAAGAAGTTCGCCACTGGCAAGCGGACGGCGGTCGTCTCCACCATCAACGGCGACTCGAACGTTCCCTTCTACAAAGAGCTCGGCAACCAGGGGATCAAGGCCACCGACATCCCGGTGGTGGCGTTCTCCGTCGGTGAAGAAGAGCTCCGCGGCGTCGACACCAAGCCCCTGGTCGGGCAGCTGGCGGCCTGGAACTACTTCATGTCGATCGATAACCCGGAAAACAAGGCCTTCATCGACAAGTGGATGGCCTACGTGAAGAAGAACAACCTCCCCGGCGGCGACAAGCGCGTCACCAACGACCCGATGGAGGCCACGTACATCGGCATCCACATGTGGGCGCAGGCCGTCGAGCAGGCGCACAGCACCAACGTGGACGCGGTTCGCCAGGCGGTCGGGTACCAGCACTTCAAGGCGCCGTCGGGCTTCGACATCACCATGGATGCCGAGAACCACCACCTGCACAAGCCGGTCTTCATCGGCGAGGTGAAGGCGGACGGTCAGTTCCACGTCGTGTGGAAGACCGAAGGGCCAATCAAGGCGCAGGCCTGGAGCCCGTACATCCCCGACAGCGCCAAGAAGAAGGCCGACTGGCTCTTCCCCTGGGCCTGCGGAAACTGCACGGCGCCGAAGTTTGGTCCGGCGGGAGTGGTCGCGGCGGCTCAGTGAGCAAGGACGTGCGGGTGGGCACGAAGATGATGTCGGTCGGTTCCAGGGTTGCGGGTACACAGTGGTCGGTCTTGGCGCTGGGCGTCCTGGCCGTCACCGCTCTGCCTCGGGCGGCCCTCGCGGGCCCGCTCGAGGATGCCGTGGAGGGGCTGGCCGGTCCCTCTGACGACAAGATTGAGGATAGCGTGCGGGCGCTGGCCACCCTCGGCGACCCGCGCGCCCTCCCCGCTCTCGACGCGCTCTGCGATGATCGCTTGCGCGTCGGGGCGGACGGCCACACGTATGTTTGGAATTCGAAGGGCCGCCAACTGCTGCGCCCCATCGACGGCACGGTGGTGACGCCAGAACCCCGGCCCCTCAAAGAGGTCGAGGTCACCAACGACATTCGCCGCGCCGCGATGCCCGTGCTCGCGCAGCTTCAGTTGGCCTCTCCCGTCGCATCGGTCCGCCTCGGCGCCGCCGAGGAGCTTTCAAAGAGTGGCTCCGGCGAGGCCTCGACCCTGCTTCACCACGCGCTGGATCGCGAGCACGACAGCTCGGTACGCGACGCCCTCGGCCTGGCCGTGGCGCGCGTCGATCTCGCCGGCTCCAATTCTGCCGCCCGCGTGGCGGCTCTCGAGCTCATCGGCAAAAGCGGCAACGACGGCTTTCTCTCCGAGATCACGCGGCTTGCCTCTCGCAATGCCGACGGCAGCTTCGTCGAGCCCGATGCCGCCGTCCGCGGCGCCGCCGAGCGGGCCCGCAACGCCGTAGTCAGCCACCAGCGGCTGGTGAGCTTCGTCGGCAACCTGCTTCACGGCTTGTCTTTGGCGAGCGTTCTCCTCTTCGTCGCCCTCGGCCTGGCCGTCACCTTCGGCTTGCTGGGGGTCATCAACATGGCCCACGGCGAGATGCTGATGTTGGGCGCGTACGCGACCTACACCGTTCAGACGATGATGCACGGCGGACGCCTCTACTTGATCGTCGCCATTCCGGTGGCCTTCTTGGCGACGGCGCTGGTGGGCATCGTCCTCGAGCGCGGCGTCATCCGTCACCTCTACGGCCGCCCGCTGGAAACCTTGCTGGCGACCTGGGGCATCAGCCTGGGGATCATCCAGACCGTCCGCCTCGTCTTCGGCGCGCAAAACGTCTCCGTGGCCAATCCGGATTGGTTGGCGGGCGGGCTCGAGGTGACGCAGGGACTGGTGCTCCCCTGGACGCGCATCGGCGTGGTCGGCTTCGTGATCGTGGTGGCGGCCGGTGTCTGGGCGATCTTGCAGCGCAGCCGGTTCGGGCTGCAGGTCCGCGCGGTGACCCAGAACCGGGCCATGGCGGCGGCCATCGGCATTCCCACCCGGCGCGTCGACGCCTGGGTGTTCGGCCTCGGCTCGGGCATCGCCGGGCTCGGCGGGGTGGCCCTCTCCCAGCTCGGCAACGTCGGGCCGGAGCTCGGTCAAAGCTACATCATCGATTCGTTCATGGTGGTCGTCCTGGGCGGGGTCGGCCGACTGGCCGGTGCGGTGGCCGCGGCCCTCGGTCTCGGCGTCGTCAACAAGCTCATTGAGCCGGCGACCGGCGCGGTGCTCGGCAAGATCGCCGTGCTCGGCTTCATCATTCTGTTCATCCAACGGCGGCCGCAGGGACTGTTCGCCCTCAAGGGACGGGTGGAGGCCTAACCCATGGAAACGACCACGACCCGAAGGCCGGCGGTCATCGAACGTCTGTTGGAGATGCACCCGGCCAGAACCTGGGCGCTGGTGGCCGGGGCCGCCCTGGTCATTTTCCTGCTGCCCATCGGGCTGCCGGATCATCTGGTTCCTCTGCTCGGCAAGTTCCTCTGCTTCGGAATCGCGGCGCTGGCGATGGACATGGTCTGGGGCTACGCCGGGATCCTCAGCCTGGGCCACGGGCTCTTCTTCGCGCTGGGCGGGTACGGGATGGGGATGTACCTCATGCGCGTCATCGCCGGCGAGGGCGTCTACCGCAGCAACCTCCCCGACTTCATGGTGTTCCTCGATTGGAAAG
>Ga0068852_100004279_pt1 | contig 10072 bp, 4 predicted proteins | sample KBSCornC22_FD_66594 | JGI IMG/M metagenome (GOLD analysis project Ga0068852, IMG submission 66594) | Corn rhizosphere microbial communities from Kellogg Biological Station, Michigan, USA - KBS Corn C2-2 | ecosystem: Host-associated > Plants > Roots > Rhizosphere > Soil ... | reverse complement strand
ATTCAGATTGGACCGTCCCCTGAATTTCAGGATTTTCCTTTTTCAAAGCGAACAGTCTCGTGGTTGCGGATCACCGACGTAGTGCCCGAGGATCCCTCTAAATGGTGCAGTCTTATCGAGGTGGAGGCTTGGGGGCGCGACCTGCCATAGTCGATCGAAACTTCATTCCTGTCGCCTCCTCGGGCAAGGACCGCCCTAGAGGTGAAGTGGGAACGGCGCAGTCAAAGGAAAAATGCATGAGAAACATCCTGGTTACCGGCGCCACGGGGAAAGTAGGGACTCATTTCATCCGCCGTGTCCTCGATGCAAGCGACGGTGAGGATGTGAGAATTCGCGCACTCTGCCACAACCGAAGTCTGGAACCCCATAAGCAACTGGATGTCGTGTATGGGAGCATTGCGGACCGCGATGTTGTGTGTGGCGCGATGGCCGGAATCACTCATGTCATTCACTGCGCAACCTGCAAGGAAACAGAAGAGAGCGTCATCGACGTTACCGTGAAAGGGCTGTTTTGGCTGTTGGAAGAATGTCGGCTGAGCCCGACTTTTCGGCAGATTATCCTGATCGGCGGCGATGCCGCGCTGGGCCATTTCTTTTATCCCCATCCGGTCCCGATAACGGAGAAACAGAAGCATGGTGCTTACCCCGGCTGCTATGCGCTTTCGAAGGTTCTCGAAGAGACAATGCTGGAGCAGTACTTCGTTCAATACGATCTTTCGGGATGTTGCCTGCGGGCGCCCTGGATTATGGAGAAGGATGATTTCAAGTATTCGCTGAGTTTTGGCGAAGACGTCTTCGGAGGTCCGCGATGGCGCGAATTGGTTGGTCGCGAGGTGGCGGACGAATACGTCAGGTCGAATACAGTGCCGGTCATGCTTGATCCAAAAGGAATTCCCGTAAAGCGGAATTTCGTTCACGTAAGCGACCTGGTCGACAGCATGATTCTCGCCCTGGATCATCCTGCCGCCAGACAGCAGACATTCAACATCTGCATGGATGAGCCGGTTGACTACGCCGCAGTCGCCGATTATTTGAACAAGACTCGGGGATTCCCTTCCGTTGAAATCAAAACTCCTTACTGGTCGACATGGCTTGATAACACAAAGGCGAAATTCATCCTCGGCTGGAGACCACGATATGACCTGGCACGTCTTATTGATGGGGCCTGGTCATACGAGAGAAGCGATTCAGACCCGCGGAAAGTCTGGTATCCGGGTTGATGGGTAGCTCAGTCAAGGTGAATCGAAAGAGGGCTCCTTTCCGGAGTGGCGTACGCGTGCTGAGTTGTGTCTCGGGACTTGCCAGTCTATTTGCCCTGGTTCTCTCGGCGACAAATCCCTTGGGATTGGCCCAGATGCCACCCTCCACGACCGCCGCGTCGCCCCCGCAGCAAAGCGGTGCCAAGGCCCAACCTGACAAATCGACGGGCCCGACTCAAAATTATCCGGAACTGGTGGATATTACGGCTTCCACCGGAATTCACTTTGAACACCTGTCGAGTCCAGAGCAAAAGTTCATCGTCGAGTCGATGAGCGCGGGCGTTGCTCTCATCGACTACGACCGTGACGGCTGGCCCGATATTTATTTCACCAACGCACAAACAGTCGAAACGGCGCTTAAGGGCAAGAAATCGCGAAGTGCCCTGTTTCATAACAACCATGACGGCACCTTTACTGACGTTACCGACAAGGCCGGCGTCGGATATCCATGCTGGGGGATGGGCGCGTCTGTCGGCGACTACAACAACGACGGATGGCCCGACCTCCTTGTCACGTGTCTCAAGGGAGTAGTGCTCTATCGCAATAACGGGGACGGCACATTCACCGATACAACCAAGGAAGCGGGATTGGCCGGAGATCCGCTCTGGGCCATGGGAGCAGCTTTTGGTGACTATGATGGCGACGGATGGGCCGATCTCTTCATCTCTCACTACGTAGAGTTTGACCTCGAGCACATGGCGGCATTCGGATCGAGCGACATGTGCAAATACATGGGAATCGATGTGCAATGCGGCCCGATCGGGCTGAAGGGTTCCCCTGACAATCTGTTTCACAACAACCGCAATGGGACTTTTACTGATGTTTCAAAAAAGGCCGGAGTGGCCGACGAGGAACACCGCTACGGCCTGACTGCGATCTGGTCTGATTTCGACAACGACGGCAAACTCGATCTGTTCGTGACGAACGATGGGCAGCCAAACTACCTTTATCAGAACAAAGGGGCCGGCGAGTTTGAAGAGGTCGGCTTTACCTCCGGGGTAGGACTTAGCGAAAGCGGCGCCCGGCAGGCCAACATGGGCCTTGCCACGGGCGATTACGTGCACACAGGCCGGATGTCGGTGCTCATCTCACATTTCGACAACGAATATGCCGCGTTTTATCGCAATGATGGCGGAATGAGCTTCACCGATGTATCCGTGCCTACGGGAATTGGCCGGGGCACGAAGGGTTATGTGGGATGGGGCGACGCGTTTGTCGATTTCGACAACGACGGCTGGCAAGACATTTTTGTTGTCAACGGGCATGTGTATCCGCAGGTCGATGAGATTCATTCGAGTCTCAAATATCTTGAGCCGAAGTTGCTTTTCCTTAACATGCGCAATGGCTCATTCAAAGACATCAGCAAACTGGCCGGGGCCGCGATCCAGATTCCGCAAGTGAGCCGTGGAGTAGCCATTGGTGATCTTTTCAACGATGGAACGCTCGAAGCGGTTATCGAAAACCTCAAGGGGGAGCCAACAATCCTACGCCCGCAGTCGAGGCCAGAGAACCACTGGATCAGCTTCCAGTTGGAGGGTGTCAAGAGCAATCGCCTTGCGTTGAATGCCCGTGTACGCGCCACTGCCGGTAGCCTGGTGCAACTGGGAGAAGTGCTGAGCGGTGGCAGTTACATTTCGCAGAGCGACCTGCGCATTCACTTTGGACTCGGCGAGCATGAGCGCGTGGAGAAAGTCGAGGTTCTGTGGCCAGACGGCAAGGTGGAAACGCTGACTAATCTGCCCGCCAATCGGTTCTATTCTGTTCGTGAGGGCGCTGGTGTCGTATCGACGATGGAACCCTCGACATCCAAACTGAAGCAACAGTAAGGCGCAGAAGAGAGAGCGCGATGCTGAAATTCATACTCCTGTTCGTGCTCGCCACGGCCGCTTTGCCGGCATGCGCTGCCAAACGCGTGAGCGTCGAACAACTCGAACGGATCCTGTCAGCAAATCGCGGCAAGCCAGATGAAAAGATTGCTCAGCAGCTCTCGGGCCTCGAAATCACCGAGCGGCTCAACACTGCTAAATTCACGCGCTGGCAGTCAATTCTTCCTGGTCCTGAATCACGAAGAGCGCTTCTGATCCTGGCGGATATGTCGGCGTTTCTGGAACCACCTGCTTCTGAAATCCCCGCAACCGCCACTCCAGATCTCGCATCGCAGCAAAACATCATGGCCATGGCGGTCACTTATACCGTGAAGACGATCTCGAAGCTTCCCGATTTTTTTGCAACCCGCGACACAATCTTTTTTGAAGACACCCCGCAGACTTCGAAAGCGGACACTTCGGTGATTCCCTACCAGCCGCTACATCCCGTGAGCAGGTCGAGCGAAACGGTGCTCTACCGTAACGCGCGAGAGGTGGTAGACACCAAGGCATCGAAAAGTAAGAAGAACGATGCAAGTCACGGATTAACGACACGTGGAGTCTTCGGGCCGATCCTCGGCACCGTTCTGGTAGATGTGGGCGAAGGCAAACTTGTGTGGAGTCATTGGGAGCAAGGCGCAAGCGGTCCATTGGCTGTCTTTCATTTCGTGGTCGCGAGGGAAAAGTCGCACTACGAAGTGTCGTTTTGCTGTGTCCCCGGCGATAGCGGGAATGGTGTGTTTCAGCAATATACCGGCTACAACGGAGACATTGCCGTCGATCCTGTGAATGGAACGATCCTGCGCCTGACGCTCAAGGCGGACTTGAAGGCTCCCGACCCCCTCCTCAGGTCAGACATCATGGTCGAATATGGTCCGGTCGAGATTGGCGGCCAGACTTACATCTGCCCCACAAAGAGCGTCTCTGTCACGCTCGCGCCAACGCTGCCTGCCAATACATTCGAGATGACACGCTATCGAGGACTACTGCTCGATCAAGACAAGTTCGCTGCGATGGAGCATCTGCAAACCTTGTTAAACGATGCGGCCTTCGTGCAATACCATCTGTTCCGAGCAGAGTCTCGTATCTTGACTGGTGACAACGCCACACCAGATCAGAAACCACCACCCGCTCCGGTTGTCGGTGCTTCAACCGAACCTGAGACGCCGGCATCGGCCACAAACCCTACGCCGGAAGCTGCTCCCGCGCAGACTGTGGCTCCCTCCGCACCGTCGGCAGATGTGATTGCGTCCACGTCGATGGCGACTTCAACTTCCGAGACCTCGGCGCCGCCCAAGCCCCCCGGTCCTGAGCCAACGTCGGAAATCGCAGTGTCAAAATCTGCCGACTTGCCTGAACCTCCGACAACAACAGCTCGAACATCAGCGACCGGTTTCACTCTGCGCGTGACCAGCCGACTGGTCGACGTTGGCGTTGTGGCTCTCGACAAGAAGGGTCATCCGGTAACGAACCTGAACGCAGATAACTTCGAAGTCTACGACAACGGCCGCAAACAGACCGTGCGACTCTTCCAGCGCGGAGGCGAGGAACCCTCGGGACCGCTTGAGTCGGGCGCGTCTGGCGCGACAACCGGTGAACTCATCTTTTCAAACCGCCGTGCAAATTCCGTCGAGACGAATTCTCAAGGGGAACAGACGGAAGGCGGCACCACGATTCTCCTGGTCGATGCAAGCTCTCTCGCATGGGCTGATTTGACCTATGCCCGCGAGGAGATGCTGAAGTTTCTGCTAAAGCTTCCATCTACTGAGCGCGTTGGGTTCTATGCGCAGAGTACACACGGCTTTCAGGTTCTGGTGGAAGCGACGGAAGATCACGCTTTGCTTGCTTCCAAGCTGCGCGCATGGATGCCCAGCGCGCAGGAATTGGCTCGGGCGCGAGAGTCGGAAACGCGCAATCGGCAGCAGATTGACACCGTGGTTCACGAGGAGGATCTGCAGGACGTAAATGGAACAGATACTCCATGGCAAACGAGAACGATGGTCGATCCTCAGCTCAGGGACTATGGCAGCAACCCTGGGCGAGCGGCGTTGGCGATTCTTGTTGGCGCGGCGCGGCATCTCGCTGCAATCCCCGGACATAAGAACCTTGTTTGGGTAGCAAGCGATAACGTACTGGCAGATTGGCAGGATAAGGCGGTAGGAACAGACAAAGGAAGCAAGCATATTGAGGGCTTCGTACTTCGTGCTCAGGAAGCTCTAAACGACGCACAGGTCAGCCTCTATCCGCTGGACGCATCGCAGTTGGAAACCATGGCCACTGATTCCAGCCTGAAGAACTCAAGCGTGGAGTTGGACCCAGCTTCTTCCAGTTCACAACCGACACAATCGCAACAAGGAGTGCCAGGCGGCCGTGCCTCTGCCGAGATGCAGCAGGATCTTCATCCCATTCAGGGCGCAATCCAACAACTCGCAGAATCTACCGGAGGCCGCGTCTTTCGTCGTTCCGGAAGCATCGCGACGAATCTGAATACAGTCGTAGACGATGGCCGTGCGGTGTATCTGCTCGGCTTTGCGCCAGACATGCCAGCGGACGACAAGTACCACCTGCTAACGGTAAAACTCACCGGGCGACGCGGCGTGAAGCTCCGCTACAGGACCGGCTACTTGTACACACGCGAACCTGCGACGATCAAGGATCGACTTCAGCAGGCAATCTGGCAGCCCGTTGATATGAGCGAAATTGCGATCAGTGCGCATTTCGTTCCCGCTTCAAAAGGAACAACCCTCAAACTCAACATCGCAACCAATGACCTCGCGCTCAGGCAACAGGGCGAACATTGGTTGGACAAGCTGGACATCTTCATGGTCCGCCGAGACGACGAGGGTCTTCATTCGCGCATTACCGAGCAGACCCTTCGCTTGACATTGAAGTCATCTACCTATGCCCGGCTGTTTCAGGAGGGAGTTCCCTTTGAGCAGTTCATCGAAGAACCAGAACAATTGGGATCTGTGCGGATCATCGTGATTGATGAGAACTCGGGAGCCATGGGGTCAATCACAATTCCCGCTTCGTCACTGAGAGCGCGCAACTGATCGAACACCAGACTTCGCCGCTACTGAGTAGGCGGCGTTTCGGGCTTCTCCTCCGCCGGCTTGCCCTTCTCCTGGGCATCATGGAGTTTTCTCATGATGGTCTGGTCCGAGGCTTTCTGCAGGCTCTTCGTCTTCTCGAACTCCGCCTTGGCCTCTTCTTTTCTTCCCGCTGCCTGGTAGAAGCGCGCGAGGCGCCAGTGCACATTCTGGTCGTCGGGGTTTAGTTTCTCTGCAATTTTGAGTTCCCGCAGAGCATCTTCGGGCCGGCCAGCGTCACCGTACAGAATGCCAAGATCGATGTGTGCCAATTGAATCCCAGGATCAATTTTGATCGCTTTCTCAAGCAGCGGAATCGCACCTTCAGGATGATTCAGCTTCATATTCGTGTCCGCGAGGTAGGTGAGAGCCTGTGCGTGTTCGGGATTGTTGGCAAGTTCTGCCTTGAACTCCTCAGCCGCTTCCTCGAGTTGCAGCAATCCCCATAAAAGATATCCGAGTCCGAAGTGCACATTCGGCTCTTTGGGATCAGCCTTGACCGCAGCGCGAAACTGCTCCGCTGCGCCGGTCTTGTCTTTCATTTCATCCAGCGCTTCGCCTGCCAGCATGTCTGCTTCTGCCGACTCAGCGTTCAATGTCAGAATCTCGTGATAAACGTCGAGAACGCATTGATACTGCTTCGACCACAAACAGGCGTGCGCGAGCGTCAGCCGAAAAGGCAGATTCTGTGGCTCCTGTGCCGTAGCCTTCTTCAGATAAGGGACGGCCACGGCATAGTCGCCGGAACCGTAGCGCGCCAATCCGATCAGCGTAGTCAAACGCATTGCTTCTGGCGACGAAGGGGGCTCAGTCTTAAGCAGAAGTGTGAATGTGTCTCCTGCGTCCTTGAGCGCGCCGGACTTGAACTGCGACAGCCCGAGGTTCATCCTCAAGCCGGGCATCGACGGATTCAGTTCCAGCGCCTTGCGATAGAGAGGCACGGCCTCCTTGTAGTGTTCCTGGCGAGCCTCAAGCAGGCCCAGATGCGCGTACGCCTCAGCGTCGGCGGGATGCGCCTTCAACACAGAGCGCCAGGCTGTCTCCGCCTCGGCAAGCTGCCCCTGTTGTTCATAGGCAATTGCCGTCTGTCGCTCGTGATCGGCAGTTGCTTTCAATTGAGCCGAAGCATTGCAGACAGCCATCATGAGTGCCAGCGCCCCGGCACCTGTTAGCTGCGCAATCCGTTTCGCGTAAATCACTATGTGCATTTTCGCTTGTAGCGCAGACATCACGCAATGACCCGAATCTCATGAGCGCAGGCAAAGAAAGAGCGCGGCAGAGCAAGCCCGCCGCGCTCAGATGTGAAGCAAGTTACAACTCAGAACACAAACTTGCCCCCGAGTTGCAAGGTACGTGGACCGTAATCACTGGTGACTTTTCCAAAGTTACCGTCATGATTGTTGACGTTAATGCCTTGCGGGTTAACGTGGTTGAATGTGTTGAAGGACTCAAAGCGAAGGTCGATGTGCGGACCCTCGGCTGTGATCGGAATGGACTTGAACAGCGAGATATTCCAGTTTTGGATTCCGGGACCCACGGCCGAATCTTTGCCCGCGTTGCCAAATCCCTGGTTCGGGCCGCCATCCCAAGGAGCAACTGGATCGGCATAAGATTCTGTGCTGAACCACTTCGCAAATGTCTTGGGATATTTGACCGGTGATACCAGGTTCGGACGGTTGGTACCGGCGGTCAAGCCAAGGACGTCCGATCCGGTGTAACGAACCAACAGCGGAACGCCTCTCTCGAACACCGTGATGCCGGAGATTGACCAGCCGCCCAGTACGGTTCGAGCCAGCACGTTGCTGCTCTTGTTAAACCACGGCAGGTTATAGATGTAACTCACGTTGAAGATGTGACGGCGATCGAACCCCGTGTCCGAACCGCGATCATACCTTGCGTCAAATGGATTGGAGAGCCCACCAAGATCGTTTTGTACGATGCTGATGTTATGGCCCCAGGTGTAGGCAAATTTCGTAGTGAGCCCGTGGCGATTCTCGATGCGCAGACCAGCCTGAAGCGAGTTGTAGCTGAAGTTCGTCTTCATCTGTTCTTCGTTGATCGAACCGAACCCCGGGTAGATACGATACGGGTTCGGGTTAAGTGGTGACAGTAACTTACCAGGATTCGCGGGGTCAGGTATGCGGCCCGCAACGCCCTGACGAGTTCTGTAAGTTCCGTTCACATCGGTCAAAGGCAAGGTATTGATCTGGCGGTCATTGTTCTGGTCGTAGCCTCTGGAACCAACGCCCTGCACCACAGCAACAATCGACGGAGCAATCTCCCGTTGAATACCAAGACTGAAGTTACCCGTTCCGGCATTCGGATAGTCGTACGCGAGAGAGGTGAGATTGGACGGGAAGCTGTTCAAAGTCGTTTGTCCGGTAATGGCGCTGGTATTTGGGTTAGAGAAGTAAACGCTGGTTGCTGATGGAATGTACGCAAAGGGCGGATTCAACGCAGCGTTATAGACATCGTTGCCCTGAACGCGCTCGAAGAAGAGTCCAAAGCCGCCACGCAGTACGGTCTTGCCATTTCCTGTCATGTCCCATGCGAAGCCGACTCTGGGTTGGAAGGTGTTGTAGTGGTCGATGACGTTTCCGCGTGGGAATCCGTTCACACCCGCTTCCCTGATGCCATTGAGGTAGAACGAACCGGTTGTGCCAGGGAATGTTCCCAGTGATGAGGGGATCAACGTGCCGTCTGCCTGAACTGGATTGCCCAGCGATCTGTCGTAGAACTGGGGAACAAAGTTCGAGAACTTGTCATAGCGCTCGAAGGCATGCGGCAATCCGTCATAGCGAACTCCGAGATTGAGAACCAATCTCGGTGAGATATGCCAGTTGTCGTTGGCATAGCCGCTGTAGTTGTTGTTGACCCAGTGTTTGCCCGCGAGATATTCAAGCTGACTGTAGGTCGAGGCAAATCCAAGAACGTAGTTGATGTACGAATCGCCGGAGAAGACGCTCGAGTTGAACGTCGTAACTCCATTGGTGTTGTACTGGAGCTCCTGGTTCTTGTAGGTGTGCAGCCAACCGCCACCAAACTTGAACTGATGGCGACCCTTTGTCCATGAAACGTCGTCACGATATTGGAAACCTTCGTACCCGTTCTTCCATGGATAGTAGCTTGGGCTCCATGTCACGTTGATAGGCGAGCCCTGGAGTTGGACTTCAGGCATCTTGCTCATCTTGTTGTTTTCCAGCGGGAAGAAGCTCGTTGCGTTCCATCCTGCAGGTTGAGCAAACGGCTCGCCTCCGACGCCGTCAATCGGAGTCAATTGGATCTTGTTGCCGCTGTAAAGGAAAGCGGTTTCGTTGAGCAGGTTGGGCGAATACGTCTGGGTCAGCTTGATGACCGCCGAGTAGGACGGGTTGTTCATCTCCGTGCCTACCGTCGGATAGGAGCTGTTGCCCCACAACGGCGGGAAGTAGTTTTGGGCCAGCGTGTCATGGAGATAGTGCCCCATGAGCTGATACTTGCTGGTTATCGAATGGTCGATGCGCACAATGTCTTCGCGAACATTGGTCGGCTGAGGAATGGACGCGATGTACTGCGTGCCATTGTTGAAGTTCGGTTTCGGGAACGCGCCCGTATTCAGTTGAAGAACCGCGTTCTGGTCCATCAGGTTGGCGGGGATAACGTTGCCCGGGAATGGCTGTCCTGGTGTCAGACCGTCAGCCGCATAGATGGCCAGTTTGGCGGGATCGGAAGTGATTGGAACGAGCGGGGCCTTCCCGCTCGGTGGCGTGTAGGCCAATGGTTGTCCTGCCGTTGGGAAGTTCGGTGCCAGGATGGCATTGATGGCCGAAGGCGCACTGCCTTGAATCAGTCTGCGCCACTCTTCATTCCAGAAGAAGAA
>Ga0068852_100004276_pt1 | contig 10078 bp, 3 predicted proteins | sample KBSCornC22_FD_66594 | JGI IMG/M metagenome (GOLD analysis project Ga0068852, IMG submission 66594) | Corn rhizosphere microbial communities from Kellogg Biological Station, Michigan, USA - KBS Corn C2-2 | ecosystem: Host-associated > Plants > Roots > Rhizosphere > Soil ... | reverse complement strand
TTCACTGAAAAGGAAAGGATTTCGAAATATTTATTTGCTGAAGAAAGAAGCGATCAATCAGGATATTGAAACGATGGTGGATGGAACACATCCAAATGATATAGGTATGATGCGCTATGCGGATGCCTATGAAAAAAAGTTAAAAGCGATTTTAAAGAATACACAAGATAGTCATGGGCAAGCGGCCTCGCTCATCCCGTTGCCCCAACAATTGAAATGGGATGAAGGATTTTTTGATCTGGCTTTAGGCAAAGCAATTGTTTTGAAAGGTCAGGCAGCACAAAAAGAAGCCGTTTTTTTTCAAAATGAATTGAAAAGAAACGGGGTTCTCCTTCCCGTTGTCCAAACATTCAGTTCTAATCAGCCCGTTATTGAAATCGACATTGACCACAATGATACGATTGCGTCTGAGGAAGGGTATCATCTGGTTGTCACAACAAAAAAAATTCTTCTTTCTGCAAAAACAGCTCAGGGAATTTTCCATGGCATTCAAACGCTATTGCAATTGATGCAAAATGGTAAAAAGATAAATGCGTGCGAAATCGCTGATTGGCCTGCATTTTCGTGGAGGGGGTATATGATCGATGTTGGAAGGAATTACATGTCTATGGATCTATTGAAGCAACAGATTGATGTGATGGCATTGTATAAATTCAATGTGTTTCATTTTCATTCAACGGAAGATATCGCGTGGAGATTTGCTATCAAGCAATATCCCCAACTTACTGCCGCTGAAAACATGACCCGCAACAAAGGGAAATTTTATTCAGCAGAACAAATCAAAGAACTTATTGCCTATTGTAAGGAGCGGCATATGATTTTTGTTCCTGAAATTGACATGCCGGGCCACAGTGCTGCCTTTCGCCGGGCAATGAAAACGGATATGCAAAGTGATAGCGGATTGCAGATCGTAAAAAATATTTTGAGAGAAATATGCACCACTTACGATGTGCCTTACATTCATATTGGTGCTGATGAAGTGAAGATCACCAATAAAAATTTTATCCCTGAAATCACGGCTTACATAGAAAGTTTTGGGAAAAAAGTGATTGGTTGGCAACCCGGAGGGAACTTCAATGACAATACGATTCGACAGTTATGGATGGATGATAGTGCGCATCGTTCTTCGCAAAACAATGTTCAGTTCATTGATTCAAGGCATCTTTATCTCAACCACATGGATCCTTTGGAAGCAGTAGTAACTATTTTTAATAGAAAGATTGGCGATAGAGAAAATGGTGATTCTTCCCTGCTCGGTGCAACCCTTTGCATGTGGAACGACAGAAGAGTAGAAGAAGGCTTTGATATTTTACGGATGAATCCTGTTTATTCCGGAATGCTTGCTTTTTCGGAAAGGACCTGGCGTGGTGGCGGGCAAAGTGGTTGGATTTCGAACATAAGTGATGGTGATGTAAACACATTTCCAGCGTTTGAGAACCGTTTGCTCGATCACAAAAGAATTTTCTTCAAAGACAAACCTTTTCCCTATGTGAAGCAAACACAAATGCGTTGGCGGTTATTTGGGCCTTACGATAATGAAGGTGATCTCTTAAAAAAGTTTTCTCCTGAAACTGTAACTGCCCAGACTGAGTGGAAGTTTTATAAAGAAGTTATTGGAGGAACTATCGTATTGCGTCATTGGTGGTTTCCACTAATTAAGGCTGCAGTAGACCAGCCAAAAGAAAATTCTACGCTCTATGCGTTTACAAAAGTCTGGAGCGATAAAGATGGCGAGCAAAATTTTTGGATCGGCTTCAATAATCTTTCCCGCTCACCTGCAACAGATTCTCCACCTGTCGGTGCCTGGGATAATAAAAGCAGCGGGGTGTGGGTGAATGGAAAAATCATTAAGCCGCCACATTGGCAACATGGAGGACAAAAAGGAAATCCAGAAACACCGCTTGTTGATGAAGATTATGAGTATCGTCAGCCAACAAAAATATTTTTGAACAAAGGGTGGAACACGGTTTTGTTGAAATGCCCGGTCGGCCGGTTCAAACCAAAAGACTGGCAAAACCCGGTAAAATGGATGTTCACATTTGTCCCATCGAATAATTAAGAACAAGCCAGTCTTCCCACATTTCTTATCCACAATTTACTTTTCACCCGCTTCTTAGTTTTTTAAAAACTTTTTTATTTTTTTGTAAAAGTTCTATAACTTTCAAAATTATTTTAGAAACTTCTGACAAAAACGACTGAATGCTCGACAAGCAAACTGCTTATAAAAGAAGAATTGAGAAAGCCCTTTATTTCGAAGGGAACCTTTCTTCGTCTGACCTTAGCTTACTAACCAAAAAAAGTCTTCCTCTTACCATTAAAATTCTGAATGAACTGCTTGAAGAAAAGAAAGTGGTTGAAACAGGTTATGCAATTTCAACCGGTGGAAGAAGACCGCAAACCTATGCTCTAAGGCCCGATCGTATGTATATCGTTACCGTGGCAATGGATCAGTTGATCACCCGCATTGCTATTGTGAATATGCACAATGAATTTGTTTGCGAAGTAGAAAAAATTGAATTGTCGTTAGCCAACAATACTAATGCACTTGATGAACTAACGCGGCACATCGATCAGTTCATAAAAAAAACGGGTATTCCAAAATCGAAAATTATCGGAATCGGCATTGGTATGCCTGGCTTTGTTGATGTCAACAAAGGAGTGAATCATTCTTTTTTAAAACCTAAAGCCGGTTATAGTGTTGTTAGCTACATCGAATCTGTTGTAAAGCTGCCTGTATTGATAGATAATGATTCGAGCCTTATTGCTCTTGCAGAATTTCGTTTGGGAGCAGCGAGACACAAAAAAAATGTAATGGTGATCAATATTGGTTGGGGAGTTGGTTTAGGAATGATCGTAAATGGGGAGCTGTTCCGTGGCGAAAATGGTTTTGCCGGTGAGTTCAGCCATATTCCTCTTTTTACCAACAACAAGATGTGTAGTTGCGGTAAAACCGGATGTCTTGAAACAGAAACCTCTCTTCTTGTTATTGTTGAAAAAGCCATACGTGGTTTAAAAGATGGAAGAGTTTCTTCTTTAAAAAACTTGTCTTCAAAAAATGTTGAAGAAGCTTTCAGAAATATCATTGGTGCAGCAATCAAAGGTGACAAGTTTGCCGTTGAATTATTGTCCGAAGCGGGTTACAACATTGGTAAAGGCGTAGCTATTTTAATACACTTGTTAAATCCTGAATTGATCATTTTAAGTGGCAGGGGTTCGGCTGCAGGAAAAATATGGATGGCGCCAATTCAGCAAGCCATCAATGAACATTGTATTCCTAAAATATCTGAAAGCACACATGTTCAAATTTCATCGCTGGGTTATGAGGCTGAATTGATTGGTGCGGCGGCCTTGATTATGGAACATTACGATTCAATTGATTTTGCTCAGAATAAAAACCATAAAACAACAAGACAACAACCTGCTTAGGCAGGATAACATTTTTAAATTTTAAAAATTGTAACTGCAATGAAAAAAATGACAACTCGCCTCTTGCTTTGCATGTTACTGAGTCTTTCAATGGTTGTGGCATTTGCCCAACAGAAAAGAATATCAGGAACAGTGAAGGACGAAAAAGGCAATCCGGTTGCCGGAGCTACTTATCACATTAAAGGAACCAACATTAGCGGAGCTACCGATGACAACGGAAACTTCAGTGTTAGTGTGCCAAATGCCGATGCGGTTCTGGAGTTTACTTCAGTAAATTTCAAAGCAAAAGAAATTACCATTGGCAACAGCACCATATTGAATGTTGTGTTGGAGCAAGGCAATTCAAATCTGAGCGAAGTCGTTGTAACAGCCTTAGGTATCCAAAAGCAAAAAAGATCTTTAGGATATTCTATCCAGGAAGTGAAAGGCTCCACTTTGGTAGAATCCAGAGAGACCAATTTAGTAAACGATCTTTCAGGAAAAGTTGCAGGTTTGCAGGTAGTGCGTTCAGGTAACGGCCCCGGAGGTTCGTCTCAAATTGTGTTGCGGGGAAACAACTCACTTACAGGACTTTCACAACCATTGATTGTTGTGGACGGAGTGCCGATGGATAATTCTACAGGTCGTGTAGGAATCGGTGCTTACGATGGTTTCTTTAATTCAACGCTTGACATGGGAAATGGCTTAAGTGACATTAACCCGGATGATATTGCATCGGTGAGTGTACTGAAAGGACCCGCTGCTGCAGCATTGTATGGCTCTCTGGGTGGTAACGGCGTAATTTTGATTACCACAAAAACAGGTAAAAAGCAGCCGGGTTTAGGAATTACCGTTTCATCATCTGTTGGTTTTGAAAGCGTTTTTACAAAGCCTGAGATGCAAAACCTTTATGCACAGGGAAGCAACGGGACTTATGATTCTGTTTCTACTGCAAGCTGGGGACCGAAAATAAATGGCCAGACAGTTACAGATTGGTCCGGCAAACAACTGGCTTTGCAGCCTTATGATAATGCTTCTAATTTTTTCAATAACGGAATTGTTTCAAACCAGAATATTTCCTTTCAACAGCTGGTAAATGCTACCTCTATTTATGCTTCTTACAACCGCTTTGACAACAAAAGCATGATACCAGGAGAAAAGCTTTCCCGCAACAACGTTACTGCAAGATCAGTGACGAAGTTCGGTAACAATCAAAACTGGACACTTGACACTAAGTTTCAGTTTATAAATGCTACTGCAAATAACAGGTCAATTGAGGGCCAGGATTATAGTCTTTTTAGCACGATTTATAATTTACCCCGAACCCTTGACATTCGGAATTTCAAAAATCCTTTGGACGCCAGCGGCAATATGTTCTGGTGGCAAAAAGGAAGTGGAATGAATCCTTATTGGGCGGCTAAATACAATTTGAACTCAGACACCCGTAACCGTTACATTATGTATGCTTCCATGAAACACAATTTTACCAATTGGCTGATGGGTGAAATCAATGGCGGCGCTGATATTTATACGACCAATACCGAGGCTAAACTTTATGCAGGAAGCCCGGGCAATCAAAGCGGGAACTATAGTCTTGGCAAACAATCGTATCAGCAGACCAATTACAGCGGAATGCTGACTGCCAAAAAAGATAATTTGGTTGGAAAGTTGGGAGGTTCAATAATGGTGGGTGGAAACTTAATGGCATGGCAAAGGTCTACACTTAATGGTAGTGCCGGTACATTAAGGGTTCCCAATTTATTTTCGGTAACCAATTCAGCAGGCTATCCTAGTGTTCAGCAGGATTTTGCACAAAAGAAAATCAACTCAGTTTACGGTTCCGTGGAATTGAATTATGATGGCTATCTTTTCCTTAGCAGCACGTTCCGTAATGACTGGACATCTGCGTTAAGCCCGAGAAACAATTCTTATTTCTATCCTTCTGTGAGCTTATCTTATGTGTTTACAGATATGATCAACAATAAAGGAGGAAGCCTTCCTTCCTGGTTGAGCTATGGCAAATTAAGAGCATCTTATGCCGCTGCTGGTAGTGATCTTGATCCTTATGAACTGTATAATACCTATTATATCGGTACAGACCCTAACGGAAATACCACTGCAGGAAGAAATAGAACTTTATATAATGACAGTGTAAAAAGCCAGTTGATTAAATCTTACGAAGCAGGTGCTGAGTTGCGTTTTCTTAAAAACAAAATTGGCATCGATGTTTCTATTTATAAATCAAATGCCACAAACCAATTAATCCATCTGCCGATGGACCCATTGAGTGGTTACAGCGACAGAATAATTAACGCTGCAAACGTTCAGAACAGAGGTATAGAAGTAACTGCGGACGCACGCATTTTACAAAATCCCAAGTCTTTGAACTGGACACTGGGAGCAAATTTTTCTCATAATAGAAATACAGTGCCATCGATATATCCGGGTGTAGATCAATACACTTTACCTGGAGGAAGTATTGATATCTTTAAGATTTTAGCTGTGGCAGGGCAACCTTACGGCGAAATCTATGGAACAAAGCTGTTGAGAGTTACAGATCCTAAAGATGCCAATTACGGACAGCTTATTCTTACCAATAACGGCCTGCCCCAGTCAACTACCGACATATCAAGGTTAGGTAACCAACAGGCAAATGCGTTATTAGGTCTTACCAATTCATTCGCTTATAAAGGCTTTGGACTTTCAGTGCAACTGGATGCAAGGTTTGGCGGCAAAATATTCTCGCAGACTTTGGATAATATGGAGCGAAATGGAACGGCCGCTATTACTGTAAATAATGGTTCAAGAGATTCATTGATCGTAAAAGGCGTCGTGCTTGATCCAAACACTAATCAGTATGTAACAAATACAACTAAAATTTCTTCACAGCAATACTGGTCAGCAACTGCAGGCGTAGGAAATTCAGGTATTACGGAAATCAATCTTTATGATGCGACAAATGTGCGGATCAGAAACATACAGCTTAGTTACAATTTCCCTAAGAAATTATTAGGTAACAGCTTTATTCAAAAAGCAATGGTGTCAGTGTCTTGCAATAATGTATGGTTAATCACCAGTCATATGCATGGCGTGGATCCTGAATCAGTGTATGCAACAGGAACTCCTGCTGTAGGATTTGAAAACGGAGGTGCACCTACTTCCCGTATTTACTACATCAATCTGTCATTAGGGTTCTAATCATTAACCAAATAATTTTAAAGCAATGAACCATATAATTAGAAAATCAGTTTTATTTATAACACCGGTTTTGATAATGTCTGGGTGTAAAAAAATAACGGACATTAATACCAACCCGGTAGCTGCCAGCGCCGAGCAAGTACAGGTAGAATATTTTATTGATAACTCTATTGTGCATGCGCAAATGAATCCCGGTGTTTCAGAAAGAGCTTTTATTTTATACTGGCAAGCGGCAGGTCACCAAATTGCTGATGCTGATGGTGCTACTTTTTCATGGGGCAATTACAACGACGAGTGGATCGGTGAGTATTATGATAATCAATCCGGAGCCCTAAATTTCATCAATAGCGCAATTGATGTGGCAAGTCAGCAGATAGCTGCCGGCGCCCAAAAAACATATACCAACAATCTTATGCAGATTGCAAGGATATGGAGAGCTTATCTGTTAAGTGAAATGGCTGATAATTTCGGTCCCATGCCTATCACCGCTTTCCAGGGAAAAAATCCTGATTTTTCAGATGTAAAATCGGTTTACTATTACATGCTCAGCGAATTGAAAGATGCTACTTCTAAACTGGATCTTTCTGTAGCAGCCGTTCCTTCACTTGTAGGTAAAGACGATCCTGCTTATGCTTTTAGTTTTGATAAGTGGCAGGCTTATGGAAATTCACTTCGTTTAAGATTGGCCATGCGTTTGTCAGAAGTTGATCCTTCCAAGGCGAAGACAGAATTTGAAGATGCAGCCAAAGGCAATTTGTTGACTAATAAATCACAAACCTTCCAGGTCCAGGAAAAACCAGGATGGGATGACCTATCGGGAATGTACACCCGCTGCTGGTACCAATTACCTGAAGCAGTTACTTTTAACAACCTGGTCGTAAATCTGGGAAGCGTTAAATCTCAAGATCAAATACCCACTGTTATTTCTGATCCTGCCGGGCAAGCTGCGGCAATTGCGAATATTAAACCTGCAAACTACGCAGGGCAATATTACCCGGTGCAGTTAACATCAAAAACAAACAACCCATTTTCTGCTTATTGGTTAGATGGATTGCCAAATTCAATCGATCCCCGTGCATACCAGATATTTTACATGCCGGGTAATAGCAGCGATCCTTCATTCCCAAGTGGAACTTGCGGAGCTGTAACTTCTAACACAACAGGGAAAGTAAAGGATATGAGTGGGTCTACGATTAAAACTATTGATGCTAAATACACCTGGAATCCAACACCTGATGGCAACTGGGGTGTGAAAGGTGATTGGCACAATACGCTTTTCCAGGGAGTAGACATCGGTGCTTCTACAGGAATGTCTCCAACACTTAAAAACCAATTCAGAACGCAAACTGCCAGTCGTGTGTTTTTTGGTCCCTGGGAAACCTACTTCCTTTTAGCAGAAGGTGCAGAGAGAGGATGGAACTCTCCGGTTGATGCGAAAACAGCTTATGAAACTGGTATTGCAAAAAGTTTTGAATATTGGGGCGTTTCCAGCTACCTCGGTGCTTATCTCGCTTCTACAGATTATAACAATGACGGTACTTCTGTAAACTGGGATAATACAACCGAGCCCGGAAGTACTCACACAATGAATTATGTAGATGGTTTAACCGGCACGCCAGGCACAACCAACATTAGTTATCCGGTAAACAATTTGTACAAGAACGGAACAGTAAGAAACGATCATCTTACAAAAATCATCACTCAAAAATTTATTGCTCAAACCCCTTGGTTGCCATTGGAAACCTGGAGCGATCACAGGAGGTTAGGATTGCCCTTCTTTGAAAACGTTGTACTTGAAGGTCCAATACAAACACTTCCTGCTCTTAACAACAGCAACTACATGACAAGCAGCCAGAAGTTTTTCCCTCAGAGAATGAAATATCCTTCCGGCTTGCAAAACAGTAACGTAAATGGTTACCAACAAGCCACAGGATTTTTAGGTGGACCGGACGAGGTGCTGACGCCATTGTGGTGGGCTCAAAAATAGGAGTTAGTTTTCTCACATACAGCAATCGTAATAGCCCCTAATCATAGGGGCTATTTTGTAAAGCAAAACCATTTGATTGAAAACTGCCTTGTAGATTTATCTTTTTAAACCTAGTTAATGAAAGTTTTTTCCTCCATTGTTTTTTGTTGGTGTTTGTTTTTAAATCCTTTCTGTGTCCAGGCGCAAATAACAACACTGCCTCTTGTGAAGGGATGGAAGTTTTCTCAACATGGGACCAATAATTGGCATGAAGCGAAAGTGCCCGGCACAATTCATACGGATTTGCTTTACAATAAACTCATTGCCGATCCTTACTATCGCGACAATGAAAAAAAACTGCAGTGGATTGATAAACAGAACTGGGATTACAAAACAAACTTCGCTGCGCCTGCTTCACTTCTCAAACAAAAAAATATTGAACTGGTATTTGATGGACTGGATACTTATGCCGATGTTTATTTGAATGGGGAACTGGTTCTTTGTTGTGATAACATGTTTAGGCAGTGGCGTGTTGATGTGAAGAACATCCTGCGAACAAACAATCAATTGCTCATCCGTTTTTTTTCTGCAAAAAATAAGGTTGATTCCATTGCACAATCGAAATTGCCTTCCGTGTTGCCCGATAATCCAAGAGTGTATGCCCGCAAGGCGCAATATCATTTTGGTTGGGATTGGGGACCGACTTTCATCACTTGCGGCATCTGGAAAAAAGTGTATCTCGAAGCCTGCGATAAAACGCCGGAAGAACAACCATTTTTCAATTCGCGCAAAGTTGAACTGGTGCAGGAGCATGACGAAATTGGCAAATCATTTTATTTTAAGATCGACGGCAAGCCGGTGTACATGAAAGGGGCCAATTATATTCCTTCCGACATGTTTTTGCCACGACTTACAAGGGAAGACTATCGTAAAATTTTGCTCTCTGCTAAAAATGCCAACATGAATATGCTTCGGGTTTGGGGTGGCGGCGTTTATGAAGATGATGCTTTTTATGATTTGTGTGATCAGTTGGGGATTTATGTATGGCAGGATTTTATGTTTGCCGGAGGTATGGTGCCGGGTGACAAACATTTTTTCGAAAATGTAAAAGAAGAAGTAAAATATCAGATTAAACGCTTGCGCCATCATCCGTGCATTGTTTTGTGGTGTGGCAATAATGAGGTTGATGAAGCCTGGAACAATTGGGGATGGCAAAATCAGTTCAATTTGCATGATGAAGATTCTGCAAAAATTTGGAAAGACTACAAACGTTTATTTATTGATAGCTTGCCCGTGTGGGTGAAACAATGGGATGGAACAAGACCTTATGTTAGCACTTCGCCACTGCATGGTTGGGGAAGAAAAGAAAGTTTCACAGAAGGAGATAGTCATTATTGGGGCGTTTGGTGGGGTTTGCAGGATATTGAAGTGTTTGAAAATAAAACCGGACGTTTTGTAAGTGAATATGGTATGCAAGCCATGCCGGACTATCCAACGGTGTTATCATTT
>Ga0068852_100004272_pt1 | contig 10080 bp, 9 predicted proteins | sample KBSCornC22_FD_66594 | JGI IMG/M metagenome (GOLD analysis project Ga0068852, IMG submission 66594) | Corn rhizosphere microbial communities from Kellogg Biological Station, Michigan, USA - KBS Corn C2-2 | ecosystem: Host-associated > Plants > Roots > Rhizosphere > Soil ... | reverse complement strand
GTAGCAATTCCACCGCTTTTGGTAATATCACCTTTCCAGCTTGCATAATACCAATGGCCCCGTGATGTTATATACTGCAAGTTCACTTCGTGTTTCGTACCTGCAGGCGCTGCATCAATCTTTTCTTTTAAAGCTATAATGGAAGGATGAAGCCTCAATTGTAAAATAGAAAATACACTTTTACCGGTTTCGGTTTCAATTTCTTCCAGTGCATCTATATTCCAGGGGTTCAGAACTACTGGTTTTTCGCATATAACATCAGCACCTATACGCAAACCAAAACGAATATGCGCATCGTGTAAATAATTCGGGCTGCATACAGAAACAAAATCAATCTTTGTACCCTGGCGTTTAAGTTTTTCCAAATGCCTGTCAAATCTTTCAAACTCGGTAAAAAAATCGGCATCCGGAAAATAACTGTCTAATATTCCCACAGAATCATTTCTATCTAACGCTGCAATTAAATTATTGCCGGTATCTTTTATCGCTTTCATGTGACGCGGCGCTATATAACCGCCTGCTCCTATTAATGCAAAATTTTTCATTTTTTACTTAATTCTTGTTACTTGATTATTTTTTAATTTATATTCCTGTTTACTTTCCGGGCAAATAGCTACGTTGTTTTTATCGAAATTTAATTTCATTCCAAATTCGCTCATCCACCCAACATGCCTTGCAGGATTTCCTACAACTAAAGAATACGGAGCTACTTCTTTAGTAACTACTGCGCCTGCGCCAATAAATGCATATTCACCAATGTTATGCCCGCAAATGATAGTCGCATTTGCGCCAATAGAGGCTCCCTTTTGTACGATTGTTTTTTTGAATTCTTCTTTGCGGCTGACGGCGCTTCTTGGATTAATTACATTGGTGAATACCATCGACGGGCCGAGAAAAACATCGTCCTCGCAAATAACGCCTTCATAAATAGAAACGTTATTTTGCACTCTTACATTTTTGCCAAGAACCACCTTTGGAGATACCACTACATTTTGCCCTATATTACAATTTTCCCCAATTACACAGCCTGGCATCACATGGCTGAAATGCCAGATTTTAGTTCCTTTTCCTATCTCGCATCCGTCATCCACAACGGCTGTCGGATGAATAAAATAATTTTTTTCCATTTTAAAGTGCCGCAAGTTACCAAAATAAATTTTTCTGGAATAAGCAGGCTGTCCTATGCTAAAAACGATAATATTTAATTTATATTTTATTTACTCTTCGGCTCAAGTAACTTTGCCGTCATGCACTATTCTTCAATTGAAAATTTATCTAAATCATTCGGAATAAGAAAACTTTTTTCCAACATTAGCTTTCATGTGGAAGAAGGAGATAAAATAGCTTTTGTGGCAAGAAATGGAAGCGGAAAATCAACACTATTAAAAATAATTGCCGGCCTCGACACAGCTGATGCCGGAACTATTTGGGTTCATAAAGATGTGAAAGTTATTATGCTGCAACAAGATACTTTCTTTGAAAATGAAAAGTCAATATGGGATAATATTTTAAATATTGATAATCCGGTTGTGAGGCTTGTAAAAGAATATGAAATGCTGCTGGAAGAAGATATTCATGATGAAAATCGTATAAGCGAGCTTGTTAGTATGCTTACTGAGGCCAATGCATGGAATTTTGAAAGCGATTTAAAACAAATACTGGGGAAATTAAACCTTCATCACCTTAAAGAACCTGTAAAAAATTTGAGTGGTGGTCAGCGGAAAAGAGTGGCCCTGGCGCAAGCCTTAATAGAAGCACAATTGCATGAAGGGAAATGTTTGTTAATTCTTGATGAGCCAACAAACCACCTGGACGTAGAAATGATAGAATGGCTTGAAAATTTTTTAGCTTCCAATAAAAGTACTTTATTATTAGTTACGCATGACCGCTATTTTTTAGATGCGGTGTGTAATGAAATTATTGAGCTTGACGATGAAAAATTGTATGTATATAAAGGAGATTACGATTATTTTTTAGAACAAAAAGCTTTAAGGCAAGAGGTTCAGCAGAGTGAATTATTAAAGGATAAAAATATATTCAGAAAAGAGTTGGAATGGATGCGAAAGCAGCCGAAAGCCAGAACAACCAAATCAAAAAGCAGACAGGACGCTTTTGTAGAGGTTGAAGAACGGGTGAGCCAGCGAAAAGAAGTGGCTGAAGTCTCGCTACAGGTAAAGATGACACGCCTCGGAGGTAAGGTTCTTGAAATGAAAAAAGTGTATAAATCCTATGGTGATAAAGTTATCATGAAAGGGTTTGATTATACATTTAAGAAAGGAGAGCGTATTGGCATTGTTGGTAAAAATGGAACAGGGAAATCTACATTTTTAAAAATAGCGCTTGATATTGTCCCGCCTGATAGCGGTAAAATAAACCACGGAGATACTGTTGTTTTCGGAAATTTTGCGCAGGAAGGCCTGCAATATAAAGAAGATAAAAGAGCTATTGAATATGTAAAAGATTTTGCAGAATTTTTTCCTCTGGCAGACGGAAGTAAAATCAGCGCAACACAATTCATGGAGAAGTTTGGATTTACTTCCCAGCAGCAATTTACTCCTTTAAGTAAATTAAGTGGTGGAGAAAAACGAAGATTACATTTATTAAGTATCCTGTTTCGTAATCCCAATTTTTTGGTGCTTGATGAACCAACTAACGATTTGGATTTACAAACATTACGAACACTGGAAGAATTTTTGCAGGATTTTCCGGGATGTATTTTAATAGTTAGCCATGACCGTTATTTTATGGACCGTTTAGTCGATCATCTTTTTGCATTTGAAGGAAAAGGTATTATTAAAGACTTTCCGGGAAATTATTCACAATACAGAACATGGAAGCAACTTGAAGAAAACAAACCTAAACCTGTAACCAATATTTCTTCTGCAGCAGATAAACACGAAGCAAAACCAAAATTTGAAACTGGCGTAAAGCCTAAAATTTCTTTCAAAGAGAAGCATGAATTTGAATTGCTTGAAAAAGAAATTCCTGCATTAGAAAAAGAAAAAAAATTGCTTGAGGTAAAATTAAATAACGGCTCACTGGATTTTGAAAAGCTACAATCAATATCAGAAAGAATTAGTGAGCTAATTATTCTTCTTGATAAAAAAGAAACAAGGTGGCTTGAATTAAGCGAGCGAGTTTAATAGAATTGATTTGCGAACGCAAAATAAGATTGAAATACTGTGAACAGCGGACAATACAATTTCAAAAATTGATTGCCTAAAGCGATGTCTATTTAATACTATCCTTAAAGTTGGAGTTCTTAAAAAAAACAAGATATAAACAATAGAAGTTAATACCTTTAAAACCGTTTACCTTTAGCAGAGAACAAGAGCAAAATAAATTCTTTTGAATACATATTCTCCCGAAGAAACATTCATCCTGAAAAAGCTGGAAAAGAATTTGCCGGCCAATCTTACGTATCATGGCTTACACCACACAATCGATGTATTTAATGCTGCTATGAAAATTGCAGAAGCGGAGAATCTATCGTCAAATGATATGCGTCTATTAAGAATTGCGATACTATACCATGATGCTGGGTTTACTTTAGCTTATAAAAATCATGAAGACGAAGGATGTAAAATGGCTAAAAAAGATTTGCCGGCTTATGGCTATTCTGCCAAAGAAATATCAATAATCTGCGGGATGATAATGGCCACCAAAATTCCACAAAACCCGCATACGATTTTAGAAAAAATTATCTGTGATGCAGACCTTGACTATCTTGGCCGCGATGATTTTGAGAAAATAAGCAACACTTTACATGAAGAAATGAAAATTTATACGCAGCTTCACGATAAGAATGAATGGTATAAAATTCAAAAGGATTTCCTCGAAAAGCATGAATACTACACAGACTTTAGCCGCAATAACAGGGAGCATAAAAAACAAAAATATTTAGCTGAAATTAATCGTATCATTTCCTCCTTCTCCTAAGTTCTACATCAAAATTTTCAATAGGTTTTGCGGATGTTGCATTATTATTTAGTAATTTATTAGTTTAGTTGCTCTTATTATTTACCAACTTTAAACTTATGATATGAAAAAAATTATTGCATTTTTTATCGCCATATCCGTTATTTCATTTTTGCATGCTCAAAGCTCTTTAGAAAACTATGATTCAGCATTAGCAAAGCGATTGGACGCTGATGATTACGGAATGAAAACTTATGTATTTGTTATTCTTAAAAGTGGCAGTAACACTTCTGAAAATAAAGAAGCCAGAGATTCGGCGTTTAATGGCCACATGAAAAATATACAACGGCTTGCGGAAAATAAAAAACTTGTGGTGGCCGGCCCGTTCGGAAAAAACGATAACGACTTTAGAGGGTTATTTATTTTAAATACTAATAGTATTAATGAGGCAAAAAAACTTTTAGAAACCGACCCTGCAATTAAAGCAAACTATCTTAAGCCGGAGTTATACCTGTGGTATGGTTCTGCAGCGCTACAGGAGACTTTAAAGATTCATGCAACAATTCAAAAATCAAGTTTCTGATTGAATTTTAAGGTAAACTGAAGTATAAAGATTGACATATTATTTGTAAATAACATGGGTTACTTAATTAAACTATCGTTAAATAAAACTCTGTGATACCCGGCAAACATTTATACATTCGTTATCTGAATCATTTCACTTAAATGAAAGAAAGATTTTATTCGCTTGATGTTTTTCGCGGAGCCACCGTTTGCCTGATGATTATGGTAAATAACCCGGGAAGCTGGGAACATATTTATGCGCCGTTAGATCATTCGCCCTGGCATGGCGTTACGCCAACAGATTTGGTTTTTCCATTCTTTCTCTTTGCAGTTGGCAATGCATTGGCTTTTGTAATGCCCCGACTGCAAATTGCAGGGCCTTCTGTTTTCTGGAAAAAAATTATAAAAAGAACTCTCATTATTTTTTTAATCGGGCTATTTCTTAACTGGATGCCTTTTGTAAAATGGGATGATGGCCATATAGTATTTAAGCCGTGGCGTTACATTGATGCCAATGGCAGCGAGGTAGGAATAAGAATTTTGGGCGTATTACAACGTATTGCTTTAGCTTATTTTTTTGCTTCTGTAATTATTTATTTTTTCAAAATACGTGGGGCGTTTTTTATTGCCTGTATTATTCTTTTAGGTTACTGGTTTTTATGTGTTGCGGGAAACCCTGCGGATCCTTTTAGCTTAACAGGGTGGTTTGGCACTAACATCGACAAAGCGATTCTGGGCGAAGGGCATATGTATCACGGTGAATCCTTGAATGGCCATCCTGTTGCATTTGATCCTGAAGGATTCATGAGTTTATTTGGCGCCATTGTGCAGGTGATATTCGGATATCTTATTGGCGATTACATTATTAAAAAAGGTAAAACAGCTGAAATGATTAATGGATTGTTTGTTGCCGGTGCAGTATTTCTTTTTGCAGGTTATGCATGGAATATGGTTTTTCCAATCAATAAAAAAATATGGACTAGCTCTTACGTCGTTTATACGACAGGGTTAGCAATGGTTATTCTTGCTGTAATGATTTATTTAATTGAATTAAAAAATAAAAGAGGATGGCTTGCGAGATTCTTTGACGTTTTCGGTAAAAACCCTTTATTCATTTTTATATTAAGTGGCTTTTTGCCGCGTGCTTTAGGCCTTATAAGAATTTCTTCAGGTGAAACGGACGCTTCAGGAAAACCTGTTTATCTTTCTCCGTTTAGCTGGTTTTATGAACATGTTTGCAAGCCTATCTTTCCATCTAATTTAAATAACGGCTCACTGCTATATGCGCTTTGTATGATTACTTTTTTATGGTTAATCGTTTGGTGGATGGATAAAAAGAAAATTTATATCAAGGTATAATTGCAGGTTTCAGGCCACTCCGGTGGCCAAAGCTCATATCAAAGTATAAATGAAATGATGTTCAAAAAACAAAGGTTTGCAATATTTTGTCCAAAGCTTAATGAGTTTCAATCTAAAAACTTAATCTTATAAGCCGCTTTAAATAATGCTGATTCGCCTGGCTCCAACGTTGTTACACCCATTCCATTATTAAATGCGTCGGGCGCTCCGCTTAAATTTTCCAGCGCAATATTCTTGCGATGCGGCGGAATATATATCTGGAGATAAGGATATGACGCTTCCGGAAGAATTTCCAGTTCAATCTTTTTTAAATGATTTCTTAAAACACACATCGGTTGGCATGTTTCAAGGTTTAATGTAAAGCAATTATCAAAAAATCTATCCTCAATTTTTTTCAAAGAATTGAATTCTGTATAAGGAATAAGATTTTGAGTGGGAAGTAACTCGCTATTAAACTCTACTAATTCTTTTGATTGAAATTCTAACTGCAGTTCATCAACTGCATCGCCTAAGTTGAAATAAGGATGCCAGCCATCCTGTATAGGAATTAATCCTTCATCTTTATTAATGCATTCTGTAGTAAATGAAAGTTTGTTGTCTTTTTCCAGTTGCCATGTAACCAAACAGTCGTAATTAAACGGGTAGCCTTTATCCTCATTTCTATATTCACATTTTAGAGTTACAGAAGCATGTAATTCATTTGCTGTTTCGCTGATAATAGTATATACTTTATCATACAAAATGCCGTGTATGGCACTTTCCCCGAGATAATATTTTTCTACTGTATATTTCTTTTCTCCAAACTGATATGTTCCATGATTAAGTCTACACACGAAGGGAGATAATTTGGCTCCCCTAAAACCTTTACTTTCTACATTTTCTTTAAAATCAATAGCAGAACTATAACTATCAACGATATTGAATTTTTGCCCGTTTCTTTCTGCAACAAAAGATTGAAGAATTGCGCCGCAGTCAGGGATTATCGCAGCATAAGTATTTGTGTCGTTATCTTTTAAAATGATTTTTTCAAAACCATCTTCCTGTATTTTGCTAATTGAAAACATAGCCGCCAATTTACAGAACTTTATTTAGTTGGCTTCTAAAATTTTTAATACAATTTTTTCTTCTGGTGTCAGGTCGCTTTTACCATCATTTTTTTCAATGCTATCAAGTTCTGTAATATATTTTTCAAGCTTGTTACCTTCATATAAAGAAAGAATAAGCGGATGCACATAATATTTTTTACATACGGTTCGTGTATTGCCCAAATGCTCAGAAACTATATCTAAGGCTTCAACAATCCTTCTTTTGGTTTCGGTTTTTGTATCGCAACATCCTATTGATTTTAATGCAAGGAAGGCTTGTACTGTTCCCGCCCACGTTCTGAAATCTTTTGCAGTAAAATCTGCGTTGCTTATTTCTTTTATGTAATTATTTATAAGCCCTGAGTCAATTGAATGATGATTATCGTCCTCATCGTAAAACTGGAATAATTCCTTTCCGGGAACATCCCTGCATTTTTTTACTATAGATGCGAGCTTTTTATTTTTAAGCGTTACATGATGCGATATTCCTTTCTTTCCAATGAATTCAAAGCTTACGGAGGCACCATTGAATTTTACATGCTTATCTTTTAATGTCGTCAATCCAAACGAGCCATAAGTTTTTTCGTAAAAGCTATTGCCAACTCTTATGTTGGTTCGTTCTAACAAGCTGACAACGGCAGCTAAAACCTTTTTTAATGGCAAACCAGGCACACTTATATCTTTCTCAAGCTGCAGGCGCATACCGGGAAGCGCTTTACCGAAATCCAGCAGCCTATAAAATTTTGTATGGTTGCGCAGGTAATTCCAATGATGATGATATTTATATTGTTTCCTGTTTTTGGTGTCATAACCTGTTGCCTGCAGGTGGCCATTTTCTTTTTTACAAATCCATACTTTCGTCCAGGCCGGTGGAATAACCAAATGCTTTATTCTTAGCAATTCCTCATCATCTTTTATTTTTTCACCTTTATAATAATATTCAAATTTATCCCCGTTCTTTTTTCTTTCTATCCCGGTTTCTTTATCACTAACATATATAAGATTAGCTGCGAGTGCAGTTTTTTCCTCATCTTTCACTATACTCTTTAACTTTCTTTTAGAAACCTTTAGAAGTTCCTGCGGCTGTATTGCTTCGACCATTGGATATTTTTATACGAGGAAATTATTCTACAAAAAATTATTTAAAAAAGGCAGGACTTAATGCCTGCCTTTAAGTTAAGGATAACAAAAATTTATTCGTCTGTATCTTCTGCTTTCAAAAAGCTGTTTTCACCGTTCGGATTCTTTACAACTTTTTCATCATCATTAACGTTGTTATCTTTCTTATGCTTTTTACCACCTAAAGCAGTAAGATGAAGCTGGGTATCTGTTCCGGCGGAAATCCGGCCAGTAGAGGGTGAATCATTTGTTTCAGTTCCCAGTTCATTACTTCCTGATGATGGTTGTGTTATTCTATCTGTATCTGCCATAATAATTATTTTAAAGTGAATTATTAACTGGACTGAAAATTATATGCCAATATTTGTTATGGAATAATTTATTAAACCAATGTTCGCATTGAATGCTGTTATTTTGATTTATGAATTACCTGGCGCATGCATTTCTTTCCTTCAATAAAGAAGATATTCTTGTGGGAAATATGATAAGTGATTTTGTAAAAGGAAAATCGAAATATACTTATCCATTGGATATACAAAAGGGAATTCAGTTGCATCGCTGTATTGATGAATTTACTGATGCGCATCCTGTTACTACCACAGCAAAAAATTATTTCAGGCCACAATATCGGCTGTATTCAGGCGCTTTCATTGATGTTGTGTACGATCATTTCCTTGCGCTTGATGAAAAACGATTTGAAGAATATGGTGGGCTTATGAATTTTTCTCACACAGTATTTAATTTGCTCGATAACAACTTTCATTTATTCCCGGCAAGGTTTCAAAAAATGTTTCCATATATGAAATCACAAAACTGGTTATACAATTACCAGTTTAATGAGGGTATTCAAAAAAGTTTTAACGGTCTCGTATACAGAGCTGTATATTTAAATGAATCCGATATTGCTTACGAAATTTTCAATAAACATTACGTTGATCTTGAACATTGTTATAAAGAATTTTTTCCTAAGTTGTTACAATTCGCTTCTGAAAAGTTAAGCCTTTTATTGCCTGACTAATTTCATTCTATATTTGTATTTATAAAGTGGAACATAAGTTTACACCTAATTTTTTATAAATCATTTCCCGGTTATTCGAAATTAAAACACGAATCATTTTGAAACTTGCAACGAAATTAATACATGCGGGTGCTGAACCTGATCCATCTACTGGCGCCATTATGACTCCTATTTTCCAAACTTCAACTTTTGTGCAGGAGAGTCCCGGAGTTCATAAAGGATATGAATATGCACGCACGCAAAACCCGACAAGACATGCGTTGCAAAATGCATTAGCGGCAATTGAAAATGGAAAATACGGGCTTTGTTTTGCAAGTGGCTCGGCTGCAACAGACGCAGTAATAAAATTGTTAAACCCGGGCGATGAGGTAATTGCTGCTAATGATATGTATGGAGGAACATACCGGTTGTTTACAAAGATTTTTGAAAAATATGGATTGAAATTTCATTTTATAAACATGCAGGATGCTAATGAAATTACTAAATACATCAACCAGAATACAAAGCTTATATGGACGGAAACGCCAACTAATCCGATGATGAATATTACGGATATTGAAGCTGTGGCAAAGATTGCAAAACAACATAACGTCCTGCTTTGCGTGGACAATACTTTTGCTTCACCATATTTGCAAAATCCTTTAGATCTTGGCGCTGATATAGTTTTGCATTCTGCTACGAAGTATATCGGCGGCCACAGCGATTCAGTTCACGGGTGTTTAATTGTTAATAACGAAAAATTAAAAGACCAGTTAGCTTTCATTCAAAATAGTTGCGGCGCTGTGCCAGGGCCGCAGGATTGTTTTTTAATATTAAGAGGATTAAAAACATTGCACGTAAGAATGGAACGTCATTGTGCAAACGGTGAAAAAATTGCAAAATGGCTGCGGCAAAACACCAAAGTTGATAAAGTTTTTTGGTGTGGCTTTGAAGATCATCCCAATCATGATATTGCAAAAAAGCAAATGCGTGGATACGGTGGCATGATGAGTTTTACTTTGAAAGATGATAGTATTG
>Ga0068852_100004271_pt1 | contig 10084 bp, 10 predicted proteins | sample KBSCornC22_FD_66594 | JGI IMG/M metagenome (GOLD analysis project Ga0068852, IMG submission 66594) | Corn rhizosphere microbial communities from Kellogg Biological Station, Michigan, USA - KBS Corn C2-2 | ecosystem: Host-associated > Plants > Roots > Rhizosphere > Soil ... | reverse complement strand
CAGCGACAATGTCGCTTATCTCGGACTGGCGGTGCGCTTGTGAGCGGCTTGGCCGTTCCTGACCGCGAGGCGACCGCCGCAAGGCCTAAGCCGTTGCCGACCAACCCACGCTTAAGTAAGCGCGACGCACACACAGGGGAAGCTATGTTCAACTGGTTCCAGCGCATCCTGCCGCGCACCGGCGATTTCTTCGGGATGTTCGAAGCGCATGCGCGGACGCTGGTTGCGGCGGCGGACGCGCTGAGCCTGCTGGTCGACGGCGGCTCGTCGCCGCAGACCCATATCGCGGAGATCAACCGGCGGGAGCACGAGGCCGACGACATCATCCGCCAGGTCTTGCGGACTGTTCGCCAGACCTTCCTGACCCCGTTCGACCGCGGCGCGATCACCTCGCTGATCGGCAAGATGGACGATTCGATCGACGAGATGCAGGACACCGCGCGGGCGATCTCGCTCTACGAGCTGACCAAGTTCGAGCCCGAGATGAAGCGGATGGTGAAGATCATCGTGGAAGCGGCGGCGCTGACCGGGCAGGCGCTTCCGATGCTCCGCGACATCAGCCGCAACGGATCGAAAATCCACGACCTCACCGAGCAGATCGTGCACCTGGAAAGCGACGCCGACGTAGTCCACGCGGCCGGTCTCAAGAAGGCCTTCCAGCAACATTCGAAGGCCCCGATGCAGTTCATGGTCGCGCGCGAAATCTACAAGCATCTCGAGCGGATCACCGACGCGTTCGAGGATGTCGCGAACGAGATCGACGGCATCGTCATCGACCACGCCTGAGCGGAGGCCCGAGTGTACCATCTCGCCCTGCCCCTGCTCGTCGGCCTGATCATCGTCGCGCTCGGGTTCGATTTCCTCAACGGCCTGCACGATGCGGCCAACTCGATCGCCACCGTCGTTGGAACGCGGCTGATCAGCCCGGTCGGAGCGGTCGCCTTCGCCGCCTTCTTCAACTTCGCCGCTTACTTCCTCGCCCTCAAATGGCCGTCGCTGCACAATGTCGCGGAGACGATCGGCAAGGGCCTGGTCGACAAGGACCTGGTCACTCCCGCGGTGGTCTTCGGAGCGCTGATCGGCGCGATGGTGTGGAACGTGGTGACCTGGGTGAAGGGCATCCCCTCCTCGTCGAGCCACGCGCTGGTCGGCGGGATCGTCGGCGCGGGCGTCGCTCATGCCGGCTTCCCCAGCATCCAGTGGATCGGGCTCAACAAGACCCTGATCGCGATCGTTCTTTCGCCGCTGCTCGGCCTCATCCTGACGATGGGGATCATGCTCCTGACCAGCTGGCTCGGTCTCCGCGCGAGCGCACGGGGGGCGGAGCGGACGTTCCGCGGCCTTCACCTCGTCTCGTCGGGCACGCTGTCGCTCAGCCACGGTCTCAACGACGCGCAGAAGACGATGGGGCTGATCACCGTCCTCCTCTATTCGACGGGATATCTTCACGGTCATTTCGCCGTCCCCAACTGGGTCGCGCTGAGCTGCTATGTGGCGATGGGCATCGGCACGCTGACGGGCGGGTGGCGAGTGATCGAGACGATGGGCACGCGGATCACCAAGCTTTCGCAGCACCAGGGGTTCAGCGCATCGGCCGGTGCATCGGTGATGCTGTTCGCCGCCTCGTTCCTCGGCATCCCGGTGTCGACGACGCACACGGTGACCGGCTGCGTGATCGGCGCGGGCGCCGCGCGTCGGGCGTCCGCGGTCCGCTGGGGAATTGCCGGCGATGTCGCCATCGCCTGGGTGATCACGATCCCGGCGTCGGGCCTGGTCGCGGCGGTCTTCTATTGGCTGATCAGCGGCGAGTTCGTGCGGGTCGGCGTGGTCGTGGCGGCCATCGCAGCTCTTGCGCTCGCCGCGCGGGCGTGGCTGCCGCGCATCCTCGCGCAGCCAAAAGCGCCGACGTCTGTTTGATCGCGAGGTACAAGGGGAGAGGTCCGATGAGGGCACGGTTGCTGGCCGCTTTGATGTCGTTCCTGCTCGTCGGCGCCGCCCCGACGCCGCCGCAGGTCGACATGCAGCGAATGAGCGACGTCACGAAGGTCCTTGCGTCCGACGAATTCCAGGGCCGCGCGCCGGGCACGCCGGGCGAGGACAAGACGATCCCGTACCTGATCGAGCAGTTCAAGGCCGCGGGGCTCGAGCCGGCGGGCGAGAACGGCGGCTGGACCCAGACCGTGCCGATGATCCACACGCGGCTCCAGGCGCCGGTCAACCTGTCGGTGACGCAGGCCGGACAGACGCTGCCGCTGCGCGATCCGGACGATGTGTATCTGAACACCGTGCGTCCGGTCGATCGGGTGCGGATCGCCAACGCGCCGATGGTCTTCGTCGGCTACGGGGTCGACGCGCCGGAGCGCGGCTGGGACGATTTCAAGGGCGTCGACGTTCGCGGCAAGGTCATCCTGATGCTGGTCAACGACCCCGACTTCGAAGCCGCGCCGGGCGAGCCGGTCGCGGGCAAGTTCGGCGGCAAGACCATGACCTACTACGGCCGCTGGACCTACAAATATGAGGAAGCGGCGCGGCGCGGGGCGATCGGGGCGCTGGTCGTGCACGAGACCGACGCCGCGGGCTACCCGTGGACCGTGGTCAAGAGCCCGGCGGGGGAGAGCTACGCCATCCCGGCGTCGGCGGGACAGCCGCAGCCGGTGCTCCTCCAGGGCTGGATCCAGCGCGACGCGGCTGCGGCGCTGCTCAAGCGCGCCGGCTACGATTACGACACGGTGAAGCGGCAGGCGCGCACCGCCGCGTTCCGGCCGATCGACCTCAAGGCGCGTTTCTCGGCGGACATCCCGGTCAACGTCGCGCACATCACCAGCCACAATGTGCTCGGCAAGCTCACCGGCACGACCCACCCGGACGAGACGGTCAGCTACGGCGGGCACTGGGACGCCTACGGCATCGGCCCCGCCGACGCGCAGGGGCGGACGATCCGGCCGGGCGCGGCCGACGACGCGCTCGGGCTCGCGGCCATGCTCGAGGATGCGCGGCTGTTCGCGAAAGGCCCGCGGTCCCAGCGGACGCTTCTGTTCGCCGCGTGGACGGGCGAGGAGCGCGGGCTGCTCGGGTCGGAATATTATGCCGAGCATCCGTTGGTGCCGCTCGACAAGATGATCGCGAACCTGACCTTCGACACGCTGCAGTGGAACGGGCCGGTCAAGGACGCGGTGTTCGTCGGCCGCGGGCAGAGCAGCGACATGGAAAGCCTGTTCGCCGACGCCGCGAAGGAGCAGGGGCGCTACGTCACGCCGGAGAACCATCCCGAGCGCGGGCTGTTCTACCGCGCCGACCATTTCTCCTTCGCCAAGCGGGGTGTGCCGGTGCTTCTCGATATGGCGCTCGCGGGCGCGTACGACATGGTCGACGGCGGGCGGCCGGCGGGCGAGCGGTGGCTCGATGACTTCACCGCCCATTGCTACCACCAGACCTGCGACGCGTGGGCGCCGACCTGGAACCTGCGCGGGGCGGCGCAGGAGGCGGAGCTGTTCTACGCGATCGGCGCCCGGCTCGCGAACAGCCGCCAATGGCCGCAATGGAACGCAAGCTCCGAGTTCGCGAAGGTGCGTGCCAAGTCGGCCGCGGCGCGCAGCGAGAGCGCGCGCAAGGGCGAACGCGGGCGCTAGCCGTCACGGCTAGCGGGTGACAGGGAAACCCGGCGCTCCTAACCCGCGTCCAATGCTTCGAATGAGGGCAGCTTCGACATGGATCAGGGCCGGGTGCGCGGCGCTGCTGGCGCTGCTGCTCGGCCTCCGGCTGATCGGCGCGACGGGATACATGCCGGCTGTCGAGCAGGGCAGGCTGACGATCATCGTCTGCCCCGGCGCGGACGCGAATGCGCCGCTCGCACTCGGGATGGCGCATCATCATCATGGCCATGCGGGGCACGAGCACAATCCTTGCCCTTACGCGGCGGCCGGCGCGCTCGGCGCGATCGGTCCGGACTGGGCGCCGCTGCTCGGCGCGACCGTCTTCGCCGTCCTACTTCTCCTCGGTCGCACGTTCGTTCCCATCGAGCGCCAGTCCACTCGAGACCGGCCGCCCGCGATAGGCCCTCCGATCGGCGCCTGAACTCTTTTCGCCAGTTCAGCTGAAGCTCCGCGCATGCGGACGATCGGGATTTGTCACATCATGAATCGATTCAAAAAAGCGGCGCTGCTCGCTGTTTCCGCGCCAGCGCTCTTCGGGTTTTCGACCGCTGCGGAGGCGTGCGCGAGTTGCGGCTGCACGCTGACCGCGGACTGGCTCAGCCAGGGCCTTGCCGCGCAGCCGGGCACGACCTTCAGCCTGCGGTACGATTATGTGCCGCAGACGGTGCTGAGGACTGGGACGCACAAGGTCGACCGCGGCGCGATCGCCTTCCCGACCGATCGCGAGATCGAGATCCACACCTACAACCACAGCCTCACCGCGGCGCTCGACCATCAGTTCGCCAACGACTGGGGGATCGACGTCCAGCTTCCGATCCTCACCCGCCCGCACGAGACGATCGGCGAGGACACGACCGAGCCGAGCCATTCGGACACGAGCGGCATCGGCGACCTGCGCGTCGTCGGGCGCTGGCAGGGGCTGTCGACGCCGGGCAGCGTCACGGGGCTCGAAGGCGGGCTGGTGCTCCCGACCGGACGCTTCCGCGAGACGTTCGACGCGGGCCCGGAGAAAGGCGAGGAGGTCGACCGCGGCCTCCAGCCCGGGACCGGCACGGTGCAGGCGGTGCTCGGCGCCTACCATCTCGGCGCGATCTCGCCCGAGCTCGGCTATTTCCTGCAGGGGGCGAGCCAGCTGCCGCTGACCAGCCGCGACGGATACAGGCCGGGGGCCTTTGCGCAGGCCAGTGTGGCGCTCAACTACACGCACTGGCGCAACGTCACCCCGCAGCTCCAGCTGAGCGTGCGCAAGACGTGGCGCGACAGCGGCTCCAATTCGGACCGGCCGAACAGCGGCGGCGAGCAGGTCAACCTGGCGCCCGGCCTGTCGGCGAAGCTGAGCAGCATGGCGGTCGGCTTCGCCTTCGTCGAGGTGCCGCTCTACACGCGGGTCAACGGCTACCAGCTGGTGCCGAAGGCGAAATTTTCAGTGGGAGTGCTGTTCCACCTCTAGTGGCGGAGCAGGGGCGTGACGACTCGCTCGAGCGTCGCCAAATCGATCGTCGACCGGCCGTCGCCCTTCGTGGCGAAGACGAGGCGGCCCGAGCGGTCGTAGACCCGGGTGACCGGAATTGCGGCGGGAATGTCGCGGCGCGGCATCTTCACGTCGTCGACCCGCGCGACCGGTAAAGCGAACTTGCCCGTGACCTGGGCGAGCTTGGCGGTGGAGGCCCCCTGGTCGATCGAAATTGCGAGCATCGCGAGTCCCTGTGCGTGGTGCTTGCGGTAATAAGAGTCGAGCACCGGCATCTCGATCCGGCACGGGGCGCACCAGGTCGCCCAGAAGTTGACGATGGTCACCTCGCCGTTGCTGCTGAACGGCGCTCTGGCGATCGTCTTCGCGGACTCGAACGGCGCTGCCGCGGCGGGCAGCGAACACACGAGGGCGGCGGCGCAAAGGCAGCGGAACAGGCGCAACGGCTTCATCCTGGTCGGTTGGGAGTCCGCGTTCCCGTACGGAAACGCCGCTCGGTGATCCACCTGGAGTAGATGGCCCGCGAGTGCCTGCGGTTCCCCGAAACCTTACGCGCTTCTCACTCGACGCGGGCGTTGCGCGAGCGCAATAAAGCCCGCGTGCGGGGGCACCTTGTCATCGTGAGCGCTCTGGCGCTGTCGGCGGCGACCGCTGCAACGGCGGACGAGCAGCCGATCTGCGCCGACCGGCCGGGCAAGTCGACGCCCGCGTGCACGGTGCCCGCCGGGGATTGGCAGGTCGAGACCGGTTTCGCCGACTGGTCGCTGCAGAAGGACCGCGGCGAGCGTGACACGTCGCTGGTGCTCGGCGAGACGACGATCAAATACGGGATGACCGGCTCTTCCGATCTCGAGATCGATCTGACCCCGTGGCAGCGGGCGACGAGCAGCGGGCGCGGCTTCCGCGAGATCGCCAGCGGCATCGGCGACGTGAAGCTCCTCTACAAGCAGCAGCTGACGCCAGGAGACGCGCCGTTGCAGGTGACGCTCATGCCCTTCGTGAAAGCGCCGACGGCCAAGCATTGGCTCGGCAACGGCAAGTGGGAAGGCGGGCTCCTGCTCCCGATCGATTATGCCATCGGCAAGTCCGCCTTCAGCATCGAGCTGACGCCGGAGCTCGACTGGGCGGCGGATGGCGACGGGCGCGGCCATCACGTGGCTATGGAGCAGGTCGTGAGCCTCGGCTGGCAGGCGACCGACAAGCTCAACCTGTCGGCCGAGCTGTGGAGCGGCTGGGACTGGAACCCGAGCGGGACGACGCGTCAGGCGAGCGCGGACGGCTCGGCGGCCTATCTGCTGAGCAACGACGTCCAGCTCGACGCGGGCGCCAATTTCGGTCTCAACCGGGCGACTCCGGACGTGGAGCTCTATGGGGGCGTGTCGGTCCGATTCTAGCGCGGCAGGAGCGCGTAGGTGCGGCGGAAGGCGTGGGTCTCGGCGGCGGTGAAGGCTGTGCCGGGGCCATGGGGCGCGACAGCGGGAACGCCGGTCACGAAATAGGCGATTCCGACGCCGCGTGCGCGGTCGATCCAGATGCCGCTCTTCACTCCATAAGCGTCGCCGGCATGACCGACGAGCGTTCGGCCGCGCGTTTCCATGTCGTCGGCGCAGCCGGGCACTGGGGTCGGGATCTGCTGGGTCGCGTGGCCGTAGCTGCAGTAGAAGCCGCCGTCGGTCACGCCGTTGCTTCCGTCGAAACGCCACACCTGGGTGAGCAAAGTGTCCACCGATTGCGGCGAGAGGATGCGCATGCCGTCGAGCGTGCCTCCGTTGAGGAGCATGCGTCCGATCCGCGCCAGGCCGCGCGCCGAGATTCGCAAGCCGCCCTGCGGCGCGAACAAGGCGCCGTTCTCGCCGAGCCGCCAGCGCGAAAGGTCGCACGGCTCGCCCGCGTTCACCTGCACCGGACAGGCGGGCCGCGCGCCGTGGAGGTCGTCCTTCTCGGGCTTGCCGCTCGGATCATCGAGCTCGACCGCGCGCGCGACCGCGGCGTCGCTGCAGGTCGGCCAATTGTAGCATGCGTCGAGCTTCATCGGCTCGAGCACATTGCGGCGCATCCAGATATCGAAGCGCTCGTCCGTGACCTTCTCGACGATCGACGCGATGATCGGGAAGTTGAGATTGGTGTAGCGGAAGTAGTTATCCCCGGGCCTGTGCTTCGGGTCCCAGTTCGCGGGATCGGCCATCACCGCCTGCAGCGAGCCGCCGAGCGGGATCGCATAATCGTCGTCATGCTCGCGCACCGAACTGGTGTGTGAAAGGAGCGTTCCAAGCGTAATCGGCCGGTCGGGGAAATAGGGATTGCGAAGCGTCCAGCCGAGCCAGCGCGACACGTCCGAGTCGAGGTCGAGCTTGCCGGATTCGACCAGCTTCATCACGCCGATCGCGGTACCGAGCTTGCTCACCGAGGCAACGCGGACGGGATCGTCGGCCGTCACTCGGCGGCCCGACTGCGGATCGGCGATGCCGTCGGCGAAGCTCGCGACTTCATGCGCGCGGTCGAACGCCACTCCGACTTCGGCGTGGACCGGCGGCCGCACCGGGACGGTCGCGCAGGCGGCAAGCGCGAAAGTCAGGATCAGCGCCGCGCCCCTCATCCGCCAAGCTTATGCTGTTGCGGCTTGCGGCGCCATCGCTAGGCTGGGCCCGCCAAACCAAACGCTGGAGGGTCAGTTGCGCACCATTCTTTTTGCCGCCGCGCTGATGGCGGCGGGCCCGGCTTTCGCAGCGCCGACGCCGAAGCAGCTGGAGATCGAAACCTGGCGAGCGTTCACCGCGGGTCGATCGGCGGAATTCAGGTCATAGCTGTCGCCCGATTTCATCGGCGTTTATGCCGACGGCACACACGACCTCGCGAAGGAATTGCAGGTCACCAAAGGCGTGCGCATCCTCGGCTATCGGTTGAACGACCTCGTAAGCCGGACGATCGACCGCGACAATGTCCTCGTCACCTATTCGGCCGACGTCACTCACCTGGTCGACGGCAAGCCCGCGTCGACCCGCCTGCAGGTCGCGACCCTGTGGCATCGCACCGGCGGCAAGTGGCTGACTCTCTACCACACCGAGATCAAGGCGAAGTAGCGGCCTTCAGTCGCGATACTGCGGCAATGACCAGCCGCGCGCGATCGCTGCGCCGCGCAGCGCGAAACCCGCGGCGATGGCGATTGCCGCGGCAGGCCAGACGGCCAGGCCGGCGAAGGTCAGTCCGACGAACAGCCCCGAGGCAAGCGCGGCGGCGGTGACGTAAAGCTCGGGGCGCATCAGGATCGACGGCTCGCCGGCAAGGACATCGCGGATGATCCCGCCGACGCACGCGGTGAGTACGCCCATCGCGAACGCGGGCACCGGCGCGACTCCGAAGACGAGCGCCTTGGCCGCGCCGTAGGTCGCGTAAGCCGCGAGGCCTGCGGCATCGAACCACAGCAGCGCCTTGCCCGCGAACCGGCGCCGGCTGGCGAGCCACACGATCAGCGCGGCGGCGATGCAGATGAGAAGCGTCGCATTGCGGTGGACCCAGAATACCGGAGCGCCGATCAGCAGGTCGCGCAGGGTGCCGCCGCCGATTCCGGTGACGACGGCGAAGAAGATGAAGGTGACCAGCGTCTGCTTCTTTTCCGCGGCGAGCAGCGCGCCCGAGATCGCGAACACGGCGATTCCGAAATAATCGAGCAGGACGAGCGCGGTTGGGTTCATCGGTTCGAGGGCCTACATGAGCGCAATGGCCGAGGACACCAAAAGCACAAGTGCGATCCCGACGCTCGAGGACTGGCAGCACTGGACGCTGGTGATGGGCCGCGCGCAGCAGATGCTGATGGAATATTGGGCCGAGCAGATGAAGGCCGGGCAAAAGATTCCGGACTGGCCCGCGCCGGCGTTCGGCTTTGGCGAGCAGGCGGGCGCGGCCGACCCGATGACGCTGATGACCGCGGGGGCCCAGGCGTGGACCAAGGGGCTCGAGAGTTGGGGCAAGATGCTCGGCGGAGTCGGCGCCGCGCCGGCCGCCGAAAGGAAGGACCGCCGCTTCGCCGCGCCCGAGTGGAGCGAGAACCCGATCTTCGACACCATCAAGAACAGCTACCTGCAGATCTCCGACCAGCTGCTCGGCACCGTCGACCAGATCGAGAATGTCGACGCGGCCACGCGCGAACGGCTGCGCTTCGCGACGAAGAGCTTCGTCGACGCGATGAGCCCGTCGAACTTCGCGTTGACCAATCCGCAGGTGCTCAAACGGACGTTGGAGACGCGCGGCGAGAACCTCCTCAAGGGCCTCGCCAACATGCTCAGGGACATTGCGCAGGGGCAATTGACGCAGACGAAATCCGGCGTGTTCGAGGTCGGACGCAACCTCGCGACGACGCCGGGCAAGGTGGTCAGGCAGACTCCGCTCTACCAGCTGATCCAGTACACGCCCACGACGCCGCAAGTGCTGAAGACTCCGGTGGTGATCTTCCCGCCGTGGATCAACCGCTTCTACATCCTCGACCTCAGCCCTGAGAAAAGCTTCGTGAAGTGGTGCGTCGACAACGGCATCACGCTGTTCATGGCGAGCTGGAAGTCGGCGGACGAAAGCATCGCCGACGTGGGCCTCGACGATTATGTGCTCAAGGGGCAGATCGACGCCATCGACACCATCCGCGACCTGCTCGGCGTCGAGGCGGTGCATGCGATCGGCTATTGCGTTGCGGGCACGACGCTCGCGGCGACGCTCGCCTATCTCCAGGCGAAGGGCGGGGCCGCCAAGGTCAAGTCGGCGACCTTCCTGACGGCGCAGGTGGATTTCACCGAGGCCGGCGACCTCAAGCTGTTCACCGGGCCGGAAACCATGGGGCTGCTCGAGCAGCTGACGGCGGAGAAGGGCTATCTCGACGGCCGCTACATGGCCGCGACCTTCAACCTGCTGCGCGGGCGCGACCTCATCTGGAACTATGTGGTCAACAATTACCTGCTCGGCGAGGAGCCGC
>Ga0068852_100004262_pt1 | contig 10101 bp, 7 predicted proteins | sample KBSCornC22_FD_66594 | JGI IMG/M metagenome (GOLD analysis project Ga0068852, IMG submission 66594) | Corn rhizosphere microbial communities from Kellogg Biological Station, Michigan, USA - KBS Corn C2-2 | ecosystem: Host-associated > Plants > Roots > Rhizosphere > Soil ... | reverse complement strand
CTCGGACTCGGCCCGCGACGAAGCCTTCTTCGAGCGCGCGATCGCGGACGACCACGCCGACCGGCCCGATGCTGTCGGCCATGGCAGCCATGTGGCCAGCGTCGCCGCGGGCCGCGGCGCCTACCAGGCGCCGGACTCCACCGGCATCGCGCCCAACGCGACGCTGTTCGACGTGAAGGTGCTGGACGACACCGGCGCCGGCGAACTCAGCGACGTGCTCGCCGGCATCGACTGGGTGATCCAGCATGCGCGCCAGTACAACATCCGCGTGCTCAACGTGAGCCTGGCCTCCGGCTCGACCGAGTCGTACCGCACCGATCCGCTGTGCCGCGCGGTGCGCAGCGCGACGGCCACGGGCATCACCGTGGTGGTGGCCGCCGGCAACTACGGCAAGACCGACAGCGGCGCGGAACGCTACGGCTCCATCAGCGCGCCGGGCAACGAGCCCTCGGTCATCACCGTCGGCTCGCTCAACACGCACGGCACCGACCTGCGCGACGACGACAGCGTCAACGGCTTCAGCTCGCGCGGCCCGACGCGCAGCGGCTTTGTGGATGCAGCTGGCGTGCGGCACGCCGACAACCTGCTCAAGCCCGACCTCGTCGCGCCGGGGAACAAGATCGTCGGCGTGCTCGCATCGGACCGCGCGGGTACCGTGCCCGGGTTCAGCCTGCTGGCCCGCAGCTACCCCGATCTGAGCGCTCCCTACGGCGGCGCCGGCCAGCCGCGCCTTGCGCAGCTGATGAACCTGAGCGGCACCTCCATTGCCGCGCCGGCCGTGTCGGGCACGGTGGCACTGATGCTGCAGGCCAATCCCGGCCTCACGCCGCCGCTGGTGAAGGCGATCCTCCAGTATTCCGCCGAGCCGATCGCCGGCGCCAACCTGATGCAGCAAGGCGCGGGCATGCTGAACGTGGACGGCGCCGTGCGGCTGTCGTCGGCGCTGCGCCAGGACATCGCGAGCGCCATCGACAACGGCAGCCTCGCCGCCGGCGCACCGCTGCTCGCGCGCGGCCTGGGCCTGCCGGCGCCGGTGTCGGTCATCAACGGCCGCAGCGCCCCGTGGAGCCGCCTCGTGTTCGTGGGCGGACGGCAGATCGCCGGCGGTGACACGCTCTTCACCCGCTTCCAGCCGGTGTACGACCCGCGCCTGCTGTGGGTCGGCAAGAAGGCGCAGCGCCACGTCATCACGCAGTCCGGTGGGCGCGTGCAATCCATCGTGCTGCGTCCCGCGGCGAGCCAGGTCTTTCTCACGCCGGGTGTGACGCTCGCAAGCGGCCTCGTCGGCAGCAGCTCGGCGCGGGCGCAAAGCGGCGTGTTCACCCTCACCTCCACGCTGTCGGGCTGGTTGATCTCGGGCTCGGGCATCGTGCTGAGCGAAGGGATCGTGCTCAGCGAGGGCATCGTGTTGAGTGAAGGCATCGTCCTCAGCGAAGGCATCGTGCTGAGCGAGGGGATCGTCCTGAGCGAGGGCATCGTGCTCAGCGAAGGGATCGTGCTGAGCGAAGGCCTCATCCTCAGCGAGAGCTGGACGGGCGAACCGTGAGCGTCGTGACACCCCTCGCCGTGCAGGCAAGCGACGCCGGCGTGCAGGCCTTGCCCTGGTGGCAGCGGCTGCATGCCCGGCTCATGCCCGACTACAACCGCAAGGCGACGCTCTACTGGTGGTCGATGGTGCTGCTGGGCGGGATAGTCATCGCCCACAGCGCCGTGCAGCTCGCCGGCATGGCGCCGGCCGCGTGGCTGCAGGCGCTGTGCGCGGTGGTGCTGGCCATGCTCGCGGGGCTGGTGCCGGTCCGCATCCCGCGCTCGACCAACTCCTTCACCGCCGGCGAGATCTTCATCTTCCTGCTGCTGCTCATGCAGGGCCCCGAGGCGGCGGCGCTGGCTTCGGCCTGCGAGGCGCTGGTGGGCTCCTGGCGCACGTCCAGGCGCTGGACCAGCCGCATTGCCAGCCCCGCGATGGCCGCGGTCGCGATGTTCAGTGCGGGCAGCGTGCTGCATGCGCTGCAGACGGCGCTGCAGCCCACCGGACTGCACCACGACGGCATCCTGCTGGTGGGCGCCATCGTCTTCGCGCTCGGCTACTTCGTCGTCAACACCGTGCTCGTCACCATGGTGCCGCGGCTCAAGCGCAACGAGCCGCTGCGCGTGCGCGACTTCCTCGATTCCTTCGGCTGGCTGGGCATCGCCTACGTGGGCAATGCATCGGTCGCGACCTTCCTGTACCTCAGCTTCCGGCAGTCGGGGCTCGTGGTGGTGGTGGCCGCGGTGCCGATCATCGTCATCCTGCTCACCACCGGCCACTACTTCTTTCGCCGTGAAGAGGCCGAGGACGCCGTGCGGCGCGCACGCGAGCAGCAGGCCGCGCAAAAGCAGCTGCTGGAGAACGCCCGCCAGGCGGGCATGGCGGAAATCGCCACCAACGTGCTGCACAACGTAGGCAACGTGCTCAACAGCGTGAACGTCTCGGCCGAACTCGTCGCCGGCAAGGTGCGCGATTCCGAGGCGGCGGGGCTGTCGCGCGCGGTGAAGCTGCTCGACGACCATGCCGCCGACCTCGGCGACTACCTCACCCGAGACCCGCGCGGCAGCCTGCTGCCCGGGTACCTGCGGCAGCTGTCGCTGGCGCTCGAGGAAGAGCGCCGCAGCATCGGCGAAGAGCTGGCCGCGCTCACCAAGAGCATCAAGCACATCAAGGAGATCGTGGCGACGCAGCAGTCCTATGCCGGTGCCTCGAGCCTGGTCGAGGAGACGCAGATCCGCGACCTGCTGGAAGACGCGCTGCGCATCAACGCCGGTGGCGTCGACGGGCTGGACGTGCCGGTGCTGCGGCAGTTCGCCGACGTGCCCCTGCTGATGCTGGACAAGCACCGGGTGCTGCTGATCCTCGTGAACCTCATCAGCAACGCCCGCTATGCGATGCAGCGCGTGCCCCACGCCAGCCACCGGCTCACGCTGCGCCTGGACATCGTGCGCGAGAACACCCTGCAAGTGGTGGTGGTCGACAGCGGCGAAGGCATCGCCCCGGAAAACCTCACGCGCATCTTCGCGCACGGCTTCACCACCAAGAAGGACGGCCACGGCTTCGGCCTGCACAGCTGCGTGCTGGCCGCCCGCGAGATGGGCGGCACGCTCGCTGCCCACAGCGACGGCCCTGGCACCGGCGCGTCCTTCACGCTCGAACTTCCCCTCAAGACGCGGGACAACTCATGACCTCCATCCAGAACCGCCGCATCCTGCTGGTGGACGACATGCCGGCCATCCACGAGGACTTCCGCAAGATCCTCGCGCCGCCGTCTGCCGCCAAGTCCGCGCTCGACGCTGCCAAGGCCGCGCTCTTCGGCGACGAACCGGCATCCACCGCGGTGTCCTTCGATCTCGACTCGGCCTACCAGGGCGCCGAGGCGCTCGCCAAGGTCGAGGCCTCGCTGCTCGCCGGCCGGCCCTATGCGCTGGCCTTCGTGGACATGCGCATGCCGCCCGGCTGGGACGGCGTGGAAACCATCGAGCACCTCTGGAAGGCGGACCCGAAGCTGCAGGTCGTCATCTGCACCGCCTACTCCGACACCTCGTGGGAAGACGTGCTGCAGCGCCTGGACGCCCGCGACCGGCTGCTCATCCTGAAGAAGCCCTTCGACAACATCGAGGTGCGCCAGCTCGCCTGCGCGCTGACTGCGAAATGGGACATGACGCAGCAGGCCGCCCTGCACATCGACCAGCTCGAAGCAGCGGTCGAGGAGCGCACCCGCAAGCTCACCCAGGCCAACGCGGCCCTGCAGGCCGAGATGGCCGAGCGCAAGCAGCTCGAGGGCCAGCTCGTGCAGACCGAGAAGCTCGCGAGCATCGGGCAGCTGGCCGCCGGCGTGGCCCACGAGATCAACAACCCCATCGGCTACATCTTCTCGAACTTCAGCACGCTCGAAACCTACCTCGGCCACCTGTTCGAGATGCTCTGCGCCTATGAAGCGGCCGAGCCGCATGTGAGCGCGCCCGAGGCAGCGCAGGCTCTGGCGAGCCTGCGCCAGCGCATCCAGCTCGGCTTTCTCAAGGACGACGTGCCCGACCTGATGCGCGAGTCGCGCGAAGGCATCGGCCGCGTGCGGCAGATCGTGCAGGACCTCAAGGACTTCTCGCGCATCGACGCGGGGCAGGAATGGCTGTGGGCCGACCTGCACAAGGGCATCGACTCGACGCTCAACATCGTGACCAGCGAGGTGCGCTACAAGGCCGACGTGGTGAAGGAGTATTCGGACCTTCCGCAGATCCGCTGCCTGCCCTCGCAGATCAACCAGGTGGTGATGAACCTCGTTGTCAACGCCGCGCAAGCCATGGGCTCGCGCCGCGGCTGCATCACCCTTCGCACGGGCCGCGAAGGTGCGAACGTGTGGTTCGAGGTGGCCGACGACGGCAGCGGCATCGCGCCGGAAAACCTCTCGCGCATCTTCGACCCGTTCTTCACCACCAAGCCGGTGGGCCAAGGCACGGGGCTCGGCCTGTCGCTGTCGTACGGCATCGTGCAAAAGCATGGCGGGCGCATCGAGGTGAGCAGCACCCTTGGACGCGGCACCTGCTTCAGGGTGACCTTGCCGGTGGACGGCGGGCTGTCCAACGATGCGCAAGCTGCCGCATCGAGCTCGATGCCGCTGGCCGCGTAGAGCCCGTCACGCCGCGGACGGCTTCACTTCAGGTCGTCGGTCTCGAAGTACACCGTCTTCAACACGCGGTCGGGCCGGGGCAGCCTGGACCTGAAGGCCGACATCGGCGGCAGCTTCACGCCATCGACAGGCACGTCGATGTCATCCGGCTTGCGGGCGCCGCGCACGGCGATGACGTGGTCAAAGCCCGGCCGGCCATCGATGTCCTTCACCAGGAACCAGGTGTCGCGCCGGCCGACCGCGCGGTAGTGCGCCGTCGACGCCGGCGCTGCCGTGCCGTCCAGCGGCTGGTAGCGAAGCATCTCGGACACCACCACCGTCACGTTCTTCAGCCGCGGCCTTCCGCCTCGCTCGAAGTGCCCCTCGACCACGTCGGCCTTGAAGGTGCGCAGCGGGTTGGCGGCATCGGGCGCGAGCCGGTTCAACTCGAACTTCTCAGGCACCAGCGTCCACACGCGGGGCTTGGCACCGACATCCCAGCGCAGCTTGCGATCCACCGCAGGGTCGGCGATGCGCAGTGCGAAGACCACCTGCCGGTCGTGCGGCGCATGGAACATCGGCAGATGCGACGCATACAAACCATCGGCACCGCCGAAGAGCAGCATGCCATGCAGGCCGTAGCTCGTGTCGGGTTGGGTGTCTTGCGCAGTCGCGGCGCCCAAGCACAAGGTGCAACACGCCGCGGCAAGCCAACGTTTGAGATGCGTGGCAACTGGAAGCGGGCGCAGCCTGCTGGAAACTGTTCGCTCGATAGAGCGGTTAGACCCTACCGATGCGAAGGTGTGTGTTGAGTTCGTCCGAGATTCGGTAGCACTCATCGCGCGTGCTTCTCATGAGTTCGTGGCGCTCCTTTACGTGGCTTGGCCTCATCTTTGTCGTATGGCTTCGCCTCTTTCCATTCATCGGCAAGCCTTAACCGAAGACGGTTCATGGCTTCCTGCGCGGGGACTTCGGCCGCGGCGCCCGATTCCAATGATGCCTCTCGTCGATCCGCTTCCATTTCCCAGGCATCCTCGACTTCGGGATCGATGTCGAGGCTTGCGATGAAGCGCTCGAGCAGCTGCGAACGGTCCGCAAGGGCAAGCTTCAGGGCTTCAGCTTCCAGGACTTCAAGGCTGGTGGTCATAGTGATCTCCGACGCGATTGCGCTGAACAACCCGTAGCTTTCCACAACCAGTGCCGAGGTCTTCCGGAGTGCAGGCAAGACGTCGTGGTGTTGTCATGAGGCCTAACGAATGGGTTAGGCCGCTCGCGGAATGACCTCATGGCGGCGGCGGCAAGCCAACCAGCGGGTCGATTGACTTCCACTTCATGAACTTGAGGACCATCTGCTCGTTGCGATCGAGGATAGGAGTTCCGTATGGCTTGCTGTGTGCCCACCGAACCAAGTGGTCCCAGATGCGGCCCGCGTGCCCGAGGAGATCGCTCAGGAGTAATTGAGTAATTTCGGGACCACCTTGCAGCAGCAAACCCGCGCCCGGGACGGGATGCCCCCCAAACTCGCAGTGGTAGCCGTAGTCCTGCCCGCGAAACTTTCCGGCCGCCGCCTTTCGCAGCTTGGCGGGCGTGAAGAACTGTTCTCGCTGCTTCTTGTCGCTTCGCAACCAGCGCTCGCCCTCGGCGTTGTTCGTTTCGAAGGCCCACGCGAGGTACTCGACTTCGACTAGCTGTCGGAGCAGTGCGGCCGCCGCATATGAACGGCCATCTTGGAAAAGATCGGCACTTCCAGAGACGAGTTGCGTTGCGACTCGCAGCAGCGTGGACACAGCGACTGTTTCGTCACTTCCGTGCCCGAACGGTGAGAGGCCAGCCTTTCGATCAGGGCCGACGATATGACCGAGCACATGAAGTTCTTCGCCTGAGCTGGCGAAGGTTTGTGCGGCAAAGCGCGCAAGTTCAAAGCGCAAGGCGACAAGCGATGCATCACGCGCGGCGATGCGAATCGTGTCCTGGACCGCTTGGTGAACTGCCGGATTCGCGGCCTGGTCGGTTGATGGCATTTGCGGCCTAACGTGTGTTCATCTCAACGTTGCTTGAATGCCGGCTTGCGCTTGTTCACGAACGCGTCCATGCCTTCCTTCTGGTCTTCGCTCGCGAACAGCGAATGGAACATGCGGCGCTCGAACTGGATGCCTTCCGCCAGCGGCCCTTCGTAGGCGCGGTTCACGCACTCTTTGGCCATCATCACGCTCGGGCCGCTGAACTCGTTGATGGCTTGCGCCGCGGCCAGCACGGTGTCCATCAGCTCGGCCGCGGGCACCACGCGCGACACCAGGCCGGCGCGCTCGGCTTCGGCGGCGTCCATCATGCGGCTGGTGAGCACCAGGTCCATGGCCTTGGCCTTGCTGATGGCGCGCGGCAGGCGCTGCGTGCCGCCCGCGCCGGGGATGATGCCCAGCTTGATCTCGGGCTGGCCGAACTTCGCGGTGTCGGCGGCGATGATGAAGTCGCACATCATCGCGAGCTCGCAGCCGCCGCCGAGCGCAAAACCCGCCACCGCGGCGATCACCGGCTTGCGGATGGAGCGGATGGTTTCCCAGTTGCGGGTGATGTAGTCCGACTTGAAGACGTCCATGTAGGTCCAGCTCGCCATCGCGGCGATGTCGGCGCCCGCGGCAAAGGCCTTCTCGCTGCCGGTGATGACGATGCAGCCGATGGCATCGTCGGCGTCGAAGGCCTTCATGGCCGCGCCGAGTTCGTTCATCAGGCCGTCGTTCAGCGCATTCAGCTGCTTGGGCCGGTTCAGCGTGATGAGGCCGGTCTTGCGCTCGCCGTCGCCGCGCACGTCGGTGAGGATGAATTCGTAGCTCATGAAGGTTGCTCCTGTTCGTCGATGCGCAACTATACGAAGCAGCGGCGATATGCGCCGGTCGCGCAGGCGTCACCCGTGTTCACTGCGCCGCGAGCTGCGGCTTGCGGCGGATCATCAGGTCGATGAAGGTCTGCTCGTCCTGCGCGATGCGGATGCGCGCCGGCAGGTAGGCCAGGCTCGGCGCGATCCACATCTCGGCCACCAGGTCGCCGCCCTTCTTCGCCACCCGCCGCGGCTTGAGGTGCACCCCTTCGATGGCGCCGAAGGGCGTGTAGAGCACCTCCTTGCCGAGCACGTCGTAGACCCAGTGGTCCACGCGCCGCGGCAGCGCCAGCGGCATGTCGATGACGGTGCCGGGCGTGAGCAACTCGGGCCGGGTCGTGAAGAGGAAGGTGAGCTGCACGAACTGGCTGGCCGCGTCCTGCACGCCCGGCCAGCGGACGTTGCGCTGACCGCCCGGCAGCACGATGGTGTCGGGCTCGAAGCGGATGGTGCTGCGGCGGCGGTCGCGGCCGGCGATCTTGCTGTCCTCGTCGAAGGTCTCGGGACGCAGCCCTTCGGGCGTGAGCAGGCCGTCGCTGATCATCGTGCGCGTGGCCAGCGGCAGCACGGGCAGGCCGATGGTCACGTCCAGGTGCACCTGGTAGCGATTGCCCAGGCGTATCCATTCGACCTGCGCCGTGCCGCCGACCTCGCCCTGGTAGTTGCCGGTGAGCACGTAGCTCAGGCGGGTGGATGCAGGCCATTCGAAGGCCGGTGCGCTGCCGGCGCCGGCAACGGGCAAGGAGGCCGATGATGGCGCCGATGCGGGCGCGTTGATGGCAGCGAGCGGGCCGGGCGCGCTCGCTGCAGCGATGGCTGCTTCCGGTGGCACATCCTGCTTGGCGGGCTCGGATGCAGCATCGGCCAGGGACTGCGATGCCGCATCGGATGCCGCCGCCGATGCAGCATCCGCCACCCCCGCTGCCTCGGCCTCAGCCGCCGACGCCGCCGGCTCCGCAGCCTTCACCCGCCGGTGGTGTCCCTCACCCCGCGCAGCCACCATCGCCCTCGGCGTCGCGACCGGCGGCGGCACCGCGATCTCCATCTCGCGCACGAACACCGCCTCCGCCCGCTGCGGCATGTCGGAATAGACGGTGATGTCCAGCATGCGCTCGCTCACGCGGTCGGCGATGCAGCCGTGCGCCACCGCCACGCCGATCACCACCGCCAGGGCGCCCGCGCGTCGCGGCCAGGGCTGGCCTGTGCCGAGCGCGGCGCGCCAGAAGCTCAACCGGTGAGCCATGCCCGGCGCAGTGCCAGCGCGGGCTTCTGCGCCTTCGCGTCTGCGGTGAGGGTCACGGCGCCGGAGACGGCGTCGTCCTTGGGCAGCGACAGCGGCAGGCTCAGCACCCGCTGGTCGCGGCTCACGAGCAGCGCGGCCTGGCCGCCAGGCACCGTCACGCGCAGCAGGTCGTCGAGCCGGCGGATGCGCCAGCCGTCCACCGCCAGCACCTCGTCGTTGACTGACACACCGGCGCGCTCGGCCACGCCACCACGCAGCACGTGGGTGACGCGCACCCCGGTCAGCGCGCTCTCGCTCACGCGCAGGCCCAGCCGCTGCGGCACGGTGGGCGCCTGCGCCTGCCACTGCACGCCGGCCTGCTCGAGCAAGCCCTGCAGCGGCAGATCGGCCGTGCCGTGCACGAAGGCATCGATCTCCGCGTCATAGCCACGGCCGCCGATCTCGCGCAGCACCGAGCGGATGTCGCTCTCGCTGATCGAGCCGCCGCCGCTGCGCGCCCACAGCCCGCGCATCAGCTCGTCGAGGCTGCCCTGCTGCTGGCGCAGCGTGAGGTCCAGCGCGAGCGCGACCAGCGAACCCTTGGTGTAGTAGCTGATGGTGCCGTTGGGCGTGTTCTCGTCGGTGCGGTAGTACTTCACCCAGGCATCGAAGCTCGCCTGCGCGACGCTTTGCACCTTGCGCCCGGGCGTGTCCAGCACGCCCGAGATGGTCTTGGCCAGCAGCTTGAAGTAGCGCGCCTCGTCGACCAGCCCCGCGCGCACCAGCAGCAGGTCGTCGTAGTAGGAGGTGAAGCCCTCGAAGAACCACAGCAGCTCGGTGTAGTTCTCGCGGGTGAAGTCGTAGGGCGCGAACTCGCGCGGCTTCAGGCGCTTGACGTTCCAGGTGTGGAAGTACTCGTGACTGATGAGGCCCATCAGCGTGACGTAGCCGTCGGTGAGCTCGGGCTTGCCCTTTTGCGGCAGGTTGCGGCGCGCATCGATGAGCGCGGTGCTGGCGCGATGCTCCAGGCCGCCGTAGCCTTCATCCACCGCGTTGAGCAGGAAGACGTAGCGCTCGAAAGGCGCATGGCCCTCGGGGTGCCAGAAGGCGATGGCCGCCTCGCAGATGCGCTGGCTGTCGGCCAGGAGCCTGTCGCCGTCGAAGTCGGGGAAGGCCCCGGCCACCACGAACTCGTGCGGCACGCCGCGTGCGGTGAACTTGCCGCGCCAGAAGGTGCCCAGCTCGACCGGGTGATCGACCAGCTCGTCGTAGTTCGCGGCACGGTAGCTGCCGCGGCCCGACGCGTCGACCTTCACGGCCGGCATGGCGGTGGCGACATCCCAACCGGCCGGCAGCTCGGTGATCTC
>Ga0068852_100004261_pt1 | contig 10101 bp, 7 predicted proteins | sample KBSCornC22_FD_66594 | JGI IMG/M metagenome (GOLD analysis project Ga0068852, IMG submission 66594) | Corn rhizosphere microbial communities from Kellogg Biological Station, Michigan, USA - KBS Corn C2-2 | ecosystem: Host-associated > Plants > Roots > Rhizosphere > Soil ... | reverse complement strand
TAGTAATTCCCGAGCAGCACGTCGAGAATCGCGTTCCCAGTGCTGTAGATGCTGCCGCTGCCCGGCGTCGTGAACGTCAGGGCTCCCGTCAACGTCAAATTGGTCCGCTCGTTCTTGCGGTCCCGAATGAGGATGAATCCGCTCTTCAACTGGTGGCGTCCGACGATATGGCTGTAATTGTCGCGCACGGAGAAGTCCCACACCGGCGACCGTGGATTTGCCCGCGCGCCCGAGATCGTCGTGAACCCGGAGACCGCAATCGATGGAATGCCGTATACGCTCGTCTCGTTGCCGAACAACTCCTTGATGTTCAGCCCGTACGTGGCGGGGAACCGCTGATCACCGATCGGTAGCCGCTCGAGGTAAAGATAATTGGACACCACCGCCAATTCATTGATCGTCTTCGCCGACTGTGCCCGTGTCCACGAGAGCTGCATATTCTCCGCACGGTTCCGCCGGTTCGCCTGGAACGTCGGAATCGTGCCCGTCTCGTAAGGCGTCTGGTCGGACCCCGTATCGTAGAGCAGCCGGTACGTGAACTGGTTCTTCGACGACTGCCGGTAATCGATCCGCGCCACGTCCTCGCGCCGGATATCGATGATCGGCAGCTCGTAGGTAACATTGTTCGAAGTCGCCGTATCGCTGTAAACCGCGCCCAGCTTGCTCATCGCGTCGTACATCTTCATGATCGCGATTCCGTTGGCCGTCTGGTAGCGGAGCGGGAGCATGTTTGCGCCCGTAGGATTCTGCGCGGTCGCTCGCGACGCGTCGGTGATCGGTTGACCGCGCAGAGCGACATCCGGGAAATTCGACGGATAACGCAGGACCGCTCCGCCGGGGATAATTCCCGACCGCTCGGCGGAGTCCGGAATCGTCGCGCGGAGCGTCTGTCCGTCGACCCGCCGTTTGTATTCCTGGCCGACGAAGAAGAACAGCTTCTTTTCGCCCCTTGTATGGCCCGGAATGAGAATCGGCCCTCCGACGTTCCAGCCGAAGTTGTTGACCCGCAGTTCGGGTTTGACCGGCGCGAAGAAGTTCCGGGCATTCATCACGTCGTTGCGGAAGAACTCGAGCAGCGTCCCGTGGAACTGCTGCGTGCCGCCTTTTGTGACAAAGTTGATCTGGCCGCCGGCATTGCGCCCATATTCTGCACTGTACGAACTCGACTTGACTGAGACTTCCTGCACGAAATCGACACCGACGTTGTTCGTCATCGACACGATATTGCCACTGTCCTGGTTGAAGCCGCCGTCGACCATCACGGCATTCGATGTCGAGCGCGAACCGTTCACATAGAAGTCGTTCGTGCTGCCGTAGAGCATCGACCCACTGTCAAACTGGTCCGTGCCGGTTGCGACGCCTGGCAGCAGCATTAAAAGCTGAGCGAGATTTCGGCCGTTCAGTTGAAGATCGACAATCTGCGATCCATCGATCAGGTGCCCGACCGTTCCCGACTCCGTCTCGACCTGTGCCGCCGATGCTGTGACGGTCACCTTATCGCTGACACTTCCGAGCTGCAGCACTGCACTAACGTCGACGCGGTCACCCGAGGACAGGTGGACCTCGGACTGTTCGAACGTCTTGAAGCCGGTTTGGGCCACAGCGACCCGGTATGTGCCGGGCTGAAGGTCGGGAACGACGAACAGGCCGGCGCTGCTGGAAGTCGTCTTCCGTTCCGCTCCGGTGTCCTGATTGACCACGGACACGTCGGCATTCGCAACGATCGCTCGGCTCGCATCGCGAACCGAACCGCTGATCTGTCCGGTAGTGACTTGGCCCACGGCGGACGCCGCCATCGCAGACCACAAAAGGGCGAGTTTAAAGCTAGGCATACAGATGCCAGACAGTATATATAAAGTCCTACGCCGCGACTGCTTGAGCGTCCCTCAGCCGGATCTGCCCCAGGATCCAGGTATAGGTCTTCGCCAAGCCTTCCTGCAGCGGACGACTCGGTTCCCAACCAAGCTTCTCGCGGATAAGAAGATTGTCGGAGTTCCGCCCGCGAACCCCAAGCGGACCCTGGACGTGCCGGATCCCGATCTGCTTGCCGGCTACCCCCGCGATGATCTCAGCCAGACGGTTGATTGTCACCATCTCCTCGGATCCAATATTGACGGGTCCCGTGAAATCCGACTCCATCAGCCTGCGAATTCCCTCGATGCACTCATCGACGTAGAGGAAGGAGCGGGTTTGTTTTCCGTCTCCCCAGATCTCGATATCGCCGCCGTTTGACGCCTCAGCTATTTTGCGGCACAGCGCTGCAGGCGATTTCTCGCGGCCTCCGCACCACGTACCCTCGACACCGAAGATGTTGTGGAATCGCGCGACCCGCACCTGGACGCCATGATTCCGCATGTAGGAGAGGTAGAGCCGCTCGCTGAAGAGCTTTTCCCAACCGTACTCGCTATCGGGAGCGGCGGGATACGCCGACTCCTCCGAGCACCTGGGATTCTCTGGATCGAGCTGATTGTATTCGGGATAGATGCACGCGGACGAAGAGTAGAAGAACTTCCGGACTCCGGCCTTGACACCAAATTCGAGCGTGTTCAGGTTGATGGTGGCGGAATTGTGCATTACCTGCGCATCGTGTTCACCGGTGAAGATGTAACCCGCGCCCCCCATGTCTGCCGCGAGTTGGTAGACCTCGTCGATATCCTGGACGGCGGCCTTTACCACCTCCGGATCCCGCAGATCCGCCTGGATAAACTCGTCCGCCGGCGGTTCGCGGAATTCATGACGCTTGATATCGACGGCTCGCACCCAGTTCCCTTCAGCCTTCAGCCGCTTCACCAAATGTCCGCCGATGAATCCACCGGCTCCGTTCACCAGAAGTCGTTTCACGATGCGCTCCAGACAAATGGTGGGAACCGAGCCTAAAAAATCTCAGGAAATTTAGAGCACGTCGGCGTAGCCGCGCTTCATATGGCGAAAGAACAATCCGCCCAGCACAAAAAATACCGCGGCCACCGCGGCGAGTACGGCCATGTCGTGCCATGCGGGCGGTTTCGCGTCGAGCAGGACGTCGCGGTAGCAGCGCACGACGTAGGTAATCGGATTGAAGATCACCAGCAGATGTGCGTTCGGAGGAAACTTCTCCTCATCGAGAAAAATCGGTGTTACCCACTGCCAGAAGATCAGGATGACGGAGACCACCTGCACGGTATCCCGGAGATAGACCTGGAAGCTCGAGGAGATCCAGGCGAGGCCGATCGCCAGGAATCCGAGTAGCGCGGCGCATGCCGGCAACAGCAAAAGGCTGAAGCTCACCTGGTGCAGAACTATGCCGACGGCCACAAACAGCAGCACGACCGCGATCAGGTGCTGGACCATCGCCGATAAGAAGATCGTGATCGGGACAATTTCCGCTGGAAATACTGTCTTCGTAATCAAACTCGCCTGATCCAGCATGGATGAGGTGGAACGCGACAGCGTCTCGCTGAAGAGCATCCAGGGTAGCATTCCCGCAAACAAAAAGAGCGCATAATGCTCCTGCGCGCGGCCCTTGCCAGCGGGCAGTTTCAATATGTAACCGAAGATAAACCAATAACTGGCAAGTAAAACCAGAGGGTGAATTACCCCCCAAATCCACCCCGCCGCCGACCCCACGTAGCGCTGCTGGAAATCGCGCTTAACCATCTGAAAAATCAGGGCTCTACGCTCGACGAGGTTGCGCAGGAACAAAGTTCCCGGAAGATGCTTCTGCAAGTAGCGAATCGTAGCAGGAATTTACCTTGACAGCAACCTTAAAGGTTGTTAACCTTCTTGTTTCGTAACATCTATCGGAGGAAGCCGCGCGGCCAAGAGAGACGTGTGTCCGGAGGCCGTGCGAGAAAGGAGAATGGATTGAAACAGGATTATTTTATCGTCGTTCTCGCCCACTCCCTCCACGGAAGGCTTCGCCGGGTGCACATCCCCCACAAATTTGTGTACGGGGTTTTGATGTTGGCCGTTTTCGGTCTCATCTCGGCAGTGGGTGTCGTATCTAGTTATGCGCGAATGGCGCTGAAAGTTTCAAACTATAATTCGCTCAAAAAGGAAGCGGACAATCTTCGAGCGCGTTACAGTCACTTGCAGGCCACCGTCAATCAGACGAACGAGAAACTCGCGACACTGCAGGATCTCGCCGAAAAAGTCTCCATGGCCTACGGCATCAAACAGAAACTCGAGGGCCCGGCGGACTTGGTTTCCGAAGCTCGTTTGACTCCTACCCTCTCCCAGACGATCGCAGAATACGATTACCTCCTCAGCAGCACCCCCCCTCGAATCTCTCGTGAATCCCGCTCGGTCCTTCATGCCACGATGGTTCCGGCCGGATGGCCGGTCGCTGGACGCCTCGAGAGCAGCTACGGAGTCCGTTCAGACCCGTTCTCTCAAGAGGGCGCTTATCATACCGGACTCGACATCACCGCTCCAATCGGCACTCGCGTAAGTGTCACGGCAGACGGCGTGGTAATGGCAGCTGGTTTCGGCGCAGGACTTGCCGGTTATGGCCGGATCGTGATCGTCGATCACGGAAACGGCTACCAGACCTACTATGGGCACCTTTCCCGAGTAATGGTTATGCCCGGACAGCAAGTCCGTCAGGGCGATGCGGTAGGTGAAGTTGGGATGACCGGCCGCACGACCGGACCGCATCTGCATTATGAAGTCCGCGTCGGCGCCGCTCCGGTGAATCCGTACCGGTTCCTCAATAAGCCAATCGCTGTCCAGGCTGCTGCGCGAGACTTCCCGTTCTGACAGCCGGCGCACATCTCTGAGCGAGCGGCCGCATCCTTCGCCCTGGGGCACAGTTGTTCCCGCAGCTGACAGCCCGAGGCAATCGTATTGCTCGTTGCCAATCGCGCAGATTCGATGCGCTGGTCAAACGCGGATATCGCCGAAGCTCTGGATCGCTTGAAAGAGAAAAACAGCCGAAGGTGCTGAACTGCAGGTCCGTCGCTGAAGTAGTGCACGTGCCCGTCCACATATCCCCAATAATCCCGACCCGTTCTTCTGATTCTCGACCACGCCCCCTGCCGCTCGCCAAAACCGCGCCGTGTGACTCCCCGCGTGGGCGATGGGGACCTGCGATAGAGTAGTGGGTTCAGTTATGAACCCCCTGAGGCTCGCCTTCGTTGCGGCGTTGGCTCTGCCAGCCGCTGCTGCCTCACGGGATGGTTTCGTGCTCGTCCACGGTGGTGCCCTGCGAGCCGGTGAAAATCTCGATGCTTTCGAGATGCTGGACCACCCCGTGACGAATTCCGAGTACAAGCTCTTCGTCGACGAAACGCGTCACGCACCCCCCTCGTTCTGGATCGCCGGACGAATCCCAAAAGGACTGGAGAACCACCCTGTAGTCTTCGTTAATCGATTCGACGCGATCGACTATGTCGCCTGGCGCACGCGCAAGGAAGGCCGCATCTACCGCCTGCCGACCGCCAGTGAGTTTCAGTTCGCCGCCGGGGCGGGCAAACTGCTGAAGTACCCATGGGGCAACGAAAAACCATCCGTTGAAAAGGCCAACTACGACGCAGCCGGGGTCCGCACATTCGCCCAATGGCGCGAGTTCCTGAAGCCCGTCAAGTCGTATCCGCCGAATGCCCTTGGCCTTTACGATATGGCCGGGAACGTCTGGCAATTCGTCGAAAGCATGGGCGACCCCGCGGTCCAGCAGTACATCTACCGGCACGATTCCGCCGAACCGACCGGGAACAGCATTGCCGGGGGTTCCTGGGCGCGCAGTGAACTCTACCTGCAGACCGGGATGCGAGGTGGCGCGTCCAGCGGGATCCGTCATCCCGATATTGGCTTCCGATTGGTCCGCGAACCCGCCGGCGAAATGCACTTCCACCGCCAGGTGCGGCGCTTGCTCGCCGCTCCGGCAGGTTCCGGGAAGGTCTTCCTCAGCTGGCAGTTCCTTCCCCAGGATCGGCCCGACACGGCTTTCCACATCTACCGCACCGGGCATCGCGATACTGCCGGCCGGCGCATCACCGACGAGCCTGTCCGCACCGCCACAAACTTCATCGATACGTACGAACCGGGATCGCGGATCTGGTACCGCGTTCGCCCGGTTGGTCCCCATGGGAAAGAGGGTCCGCCGTCGGAGTGGGCCGCCTACCAACCCGGTGAGAAGCGGAGCGGCTTGATTGCTTCGTTCGAGCCAACAGTGAAAACGGGGGGGATGGTGCCAATGTTTGGCGACCTTGATGGCGATGGCCGGTTCGACGCCGTAATCCGTCTCGACAACGGCATCAAAGAGATGTCGCGCGACCCGGGGGTGCCGGTGGAACTCGAAGCCTTCACCAGCTACGGACGCAGCCTTTGGCGCCGGCCGCTGGTTTTCCACGACCACTGCTTCGGCAACGCGAATAATGTCCCGGTGGTCGTCTACGATCTCGATGGCGATGGCAAAGCGGAGGTCGTGACGCGGTTGCAGGAAGGCGACCAGGTGTACGTCGCCGTCTTAGACGGCATGACCGGTCGCGTCCTCCACAAGACGCCTTGGACACCCATAGCCTCGGACTTCGACAAGAGTTCGACTCGCATTCACATGTCGATCGCCTACCTCGACGGCAAGCATCCGGCGATCGTGACCCAGACTGGGCTTTACGAGAACGAGATCCTCGACGCCTACGACGCCAACCTGAAAAAGCTGTGGCAATACAAGAGCTTCGCCGAGACGAACGGCAGCGGCTCGCATCGGATTGAGATCGCCGACGTCGACGGTGACGGTCGGGACGAGGTGTTCGACGGCACGACATGTCTCAATCCAAATGGCACGGTGCGCTGGTCGATCTACCGGGAGCATCCGGATATCATCGAGGTGAAGCATATCCTCCCAGGCTCGGTTCCAGGACCCAAGGGCCGGCAGGTATTCTACGGCGTCGAGAGCACCGTTCATGCCGGCGCCTACATGGTCGATGCCGGCACAGGCAAGATTCTCTGGAAGCTGAACCGGGAAGACGACCCGCGCTGGAGCCATGCCCATATGGGATGGGTCTCGAACATCTGGGCGAAGTCTCCGGGTATGGAAATGCTGACGAACCGCGACGGCCATGAGGCGAAAGACCAGGTGCTCTTTGCGGCTGACGGCAAGATTCTGATGAATCCGTTCCCGCCAGGGTGGCGGCCCGTGAACTGGACGGGCGGGGAAGTCCGCGACCTGATTTCGAACGATGGCCACAAACTCGGGCGCTTTAACGGATCGGGAGTCGACGTGCTGCCCGGCGTCTCGCCCAATGAGGCAGGAGGGTCATGTAGCATCTCGGCCGACCTCGCCGGCGACTATCGCGATGAACTCGTCTGCATCGGGACCAACGCGAAGGGTGTCATGCAGGTGAACGTCTACACCAACACCGAACCGCTGAACAGCCGCGAGGTCACCCGCTCGGCGAGTCGTGAATACCAGCTGTGGCTGGCTCGCAACATGGGCGGCGGTTACCCCACCTATTTCGAGTGGGAGCCCTAGGGAAGCCGCAGAAAAAGAAAGCTCTTGTGCCCCTTGATGTTCCCGATATCCTTGCGGAGATCGGACGCGTCTTGAGGTTTGAACGATTGCGTGTGCGCAATCCGGTCGATCGTCTGGATAGCCTCCGAGACCTCGTCGTTATTACCACTCGTCAGGTCCTTGCGCGCCTTCTTCAACTCCAGGATCTCCTTGTCCGTCGGAGTGCCGCGGGACATCGCCTTATCCAGGTCGCGTTGCAGCTTGGCGATGAGCGTAGTGCGGTCCGGCTGTTGTTTGCCGCCGAAAAGCAGGGAACAAAGGGTCAAGGCAAGGATGAAGAGTCGCAGCATGGAGTCCGTTTCCTCTATGGTACTGCGGGTGCGCCGGCGAGGATGGCCGGAAACCATCCTTCGCCGGCAGCGGAACGGAAGAGGACTGCCTTTGCTGGCCGTCTGTCGAGCAAATCAGGCGGCGAACACGGTCTTACTATCCGGCACTCCCCCGGCCGGACGTTCTGTCGACCCTTGCTTATGGGCAGCCTGCTTGGGTGCGACCACCGTCAGCACGCCCAACTCCAGTTCCGCCGTCACCCGGTTCACGTCGATCAACGCCGGCAAATCAAATCGACGGAACAATGTGCGAGGTCCAAAGATGGCCTGAAACGCTTCCCACCAACTGCGGCTCGAGAGTACCTGAAGTCGACGGCGGAGGAAGAGAATGCGCGGCAGCACGGCCAGTTGTATGTCGCCGATGCCGCATCCCGGCAGCTCAATTGATAACGTATACGTAGAATCGGTTTCGGCGACCTCCATTTCGGGAAACCAGTCGTATTTCTCCGCGTTAGTCGACCAACTCCGCAATTCATCCGAGCTGAGGAACCGCGTGTGCGTCATCGCAACCGCCTCCTTGCGCCGGAGCGTGGTGCGATCGCCGCCGCCGACTCACGGCGTACTGCTCCGCTGGTGGCAACCCCAAGCGGCTCGACGGTTTCGCACACTCCGGCTCGAGCGGGCGGGCGACGTCAACGCTCAAGACACGTCACTTCCGGCCACGCTCCAGAACCGCTGCGAACTCCGGCGCCGCTGCCACTTCCACGCCCCGGCCAACGGAAAATAACGAGGATCGGGGATTCCGAACACACATCACTTGCGAATCCTGCCGGACCCATCCTCCCGGCCGTAGAGCCCGCGGTTCGGAGTACCGTATCGAAACGGCTGCCAGACTTGCCTGACTTTGGGTACGCCGTCGGGAGAGGTCGCTCCGGCAGGACTCGCAAGGACCAATTGGAGCCATGGCTGGGTTGTACAAGATCCGGTCTTCGCGCAAACTTAGAGGCATCGCCGCAGTTCCATGACCGGCCCTGGATCCTGCACGACAAATGCCGTATGGGTCAAGCAAGATCCCCAAGGACTTACACGGCGAAGCAGCGTAAGTGTTGGGTTTGGCCGCTCAAATCTGGGTTTTAGTGCGCAGCGATTTGCCCCGCCCACCGCGGGAATCAGAGATATCGCGGCTGCGATTGCCTGATGGATAGCGTGGTGAGCTTCGCGCTCGAGATGCTTCGCAGCAAACGCGTTCCGCTGGCCGTCAGTGTAAACCCTAAGATGATCAGTGCCGGCCGATAGAGACGAAACAACTGGAGCTTCTATCTATTAGAGTTGTGTTATTCCGACGGCCGGTGAAGCAGCCGCGCGGCAGTGCCCCCGTAGATCTTGTCGACGGTTTCGCGTGGCAGTTCCAGAGAGTCAATCATCGAATCGTGGAACTGCTTGGAAGGAATCAATTCGTCCAGGCGGAGAATATCCGTGCCGAAGAGCACCTTTTCCCACGCGCCTTCCCAGAAGAAATGATAGCGATAGAACTCAGGTGTCTTATTCGCCCGCCAGCCGCCCCACCATGCCCCCGTGAGATCGAGATAGAAATTCGGATGCATGCGCGCCAGCATCGACGCCTCCTCATGCCACGGAACGCCCATGTGAGCGGCCACCACATTCAATTGCGGAAAACTTCGTACCACGGAATCCAGGCAGATCGGCCGCATCCAGTTCGAGTTTACGCGACGGCCCGGCCGCGGCTCGATGCGCATCAAAATCCCCGTGTGCACCAGCACGGGCAAGCCGGTCCGCTCCATCCGTTCATAGAAAGGAAAGAACTCCTCACTATCATAAGGCGCTGTCGGATTGGTGGTCTTGAATCCTGCATAGCCTTCCGACGCGTACCGCTCGACTAGCTCCGGCGGATCGATTCCAAGTTCAATGAGTGCCAGCGCGCTAATCTTCTCGGGATAAGCACGCGCCGCGGCAAGAACGGTGTCGTTGGGCGCGTGTCCGAACTGCTCGCCGGCGGAACATAGGCAGATATGATCGATGCCAGCCCTCGGTAGCATCTGGACCAGCCTCGCGGCGAAATTATCTTCTTTGGGATAGTGCGCGTGGAAATCGATGACCATAACAGTTCTTCTAATGGAACAGGCCGACCTCGGACAAACGGTCTTCTTGGATAGGCCCTATCTGCCCGATAAACAAGAACAAAGCTGCCAGTGAGACCAAAGGAAACACGCCCGCTGCCGCAAAGACCGGCAAATACGAAAAGCGGTCGACGACGACCCCCGTCAACTGCATGGTTGCCATACCCATGATCCCGTCGCCGACGCCGGTCAATCCGCTTACCCT
>Ga0068852_100004260_pt1 | contig 10101 bp, 5 predicted proteins | sample KBSCornC22_FD_66594 | JGI IMG/M metagenome (GOLD analysis project Ga0068852, IMG submission 66594) | Corn rhizosphere microbial communities from Kellogg Biological Station, Michigan, USA - KBS Corn C2-2 | ecosystem: Host-associated > Plants > Roots > Rhizosphere > Soil ... | reverse complement strand
GCTCGAACATCTCCGGCTGTCCGATGCCGAGCTGGTCGGCCAGCTGCGAGGGATCGGTTTTCAGCACGTAGCGTCCACACATGTGGTCGAGCTAATCACGGGATGCCCACAGGATTCGATTCTCCAGGGCCGAACGCGGAGGGAAAAGGTGCTCGGGCGGTGAAGGACCGGCCTGCGACACCGCCAGCGGTGATCCGCCGCACCGACTAGCCTTGACCCATGACCTCCGCCGAGAAGCCTCTGTGGTCCGCGCCGTCCGCCAGCCGCCCCGTGACGGCGGGCGTCCGCGTACCAGGGTCGAAGTCGGCGACCAACCGGGCGTTGCTGCTGGCCGCGCTGGCCGACTCGCCCTCGACGATCACCGGCGGGCTGCGGGCCCGGGACTCGGTGCTGATGATCGGCGGGCTGCGCGCGCTCGGCGTCGAGGTGGACGCCGGGGAGAAGTTCGACGCCCCGCTCTGGCGCGTCACGCCCCCGAAGCAGCTCAGCGGCGGCGCGGACGGGACCCCGGCGAAGATCGACGTCGGTCTGGCCGGCACCGTCATGCGCTTCCTGCCCCCGGTCGCCGCGCTGGCCGACGGCCCGGTGTACTTCGACGGCGACCCCTACGCGCGCTCCCGTCCGATGGGCACGCTGCTGCAGTCGCTGCGCGACCTCGGCGTGCGGATCGACGACGGCGACCGCGGCACCTTCCCCTTCCTGGTCGAGGGCTTCGGCGAGGTGCCCGGCGGCCTGGTGGAGCTGGACGCGACCGCCTCCTCACAGTTCGTCTCGGCGCTGCTGCTGGCCGGTTCGCGCTACCGGAACGGGGTCGAGGTGCGCCACATCGGCGGACCGATCCCGTCGCAGCCGCACATCGACATGACCGTGGAGTTCGTCCGGGCCGCGGGCGGCAGCGTGGACGCCACCGAGCCCGGGCGCTGGGCCGTCACCCCTTCGGTCCTGCACGGCCGCGAGTGGAGCATCGAGCCGGACCTGTCGAATTCCGCTCCGTTCCTGGCCGCGGCCCTGGTGACCGGCGGGACGGTGACCGTCGCCGACTGGCCGGCCGCGACGACTCAGGCCGGGGACGCTTTGCGGCACCTGCTGCGGGAGATGGGTGCCCGTGTGGAACTCACGACTGTGGGGCTGACCGTGTCCGGCGGGGCCGGCGTGCACGGCCTGGAGGCCGACCTGCACGACGTCGGCGAGCTGACGCCGACCCTGGCCGCCGTCGCGGCGCTGGCCGACTCGCCGTCCCGGTTCACCGGCATCGGCCACCTGCGCGGGCACGAGACCGACCGGCTGGCCGCGCTGGCCCGGGAGATCAACGGCCTCGGCGGCGACGTGACCGAGGAGCCGGACGGGCTGGTGATCCGCCCCGCGAAGCTGCACGGCGGCGTCTTCGCCACCTACGACGACCACCGGCTGGCCACCGCCGGCGCGGTGCTGGGCCTGGTCGTACCCGGGATCGAGGTGGAGAACATCGCCACCACCGGCAAGACGCTGCCGGACTTCCCCGCGATGTGGGCCGCGATGCTGGCGGCGGAGGACCACCAGATCCCGGCCCCGACCGGAGTCCGCGGCTGATGGCGAACGGCGGCCGCAAGCTCGACAGCTACGACGAGAGCGACGTCCGGGTCCGGGCGAACCCCAAGGGCAGCCGGCCGAGGACCAAGAGCCGCCCGGCGCACGAGGACGCCGCGACCGGCATGGTGATCACTGTCGACCGCGGCCGCTACACCTGCCTGGTGGCGGACAGGAAGAAGGGCCGCACCGTCACGGCGATGACCGCGCGGGAGCTGGGGCGGCAGCGGATAGTGGTCGGCGACCGGGTGGGCCTGGTCGGGGACCTGTCCGGGTCGCCGGACGCGCTGGCCCGGATCGTGCGGGTCGAGGATCGGCAGACCGTGCTGCGCCGGACCGCCGACGACACCGACCCGGTGGAGCGCGTCCTGGTGGCCAACGCCGACCAGCTGGTCATCGTCGCCGCCTTCACCGACCCGGAGCCGCAGCCGCGGATGATCGACCGCTGCCTGGTCGCCGCCTATGACGCCGGTATGGAGCCGCTGCTCTGCCTGACCAAGGCGGACCTGGTCATAGCGTGGGAAGAGGACGCGGTCCTGGAGATGTACCGGCCGCTGGACATCCCGATAGTGGTCTCGGCGAACACCTCGGGGGCGAAGGATCTCACGGCGCGGCTGGCCGGCCGGACCTCGGTGCTGGTCGGCTCCTCGGGAGTCGGCAAGTCGACCATGGTGAACAAGCTGGTGCCGACCGCGAGCCGGGCGACCGGCCGGGTCAACGCCGTCACCGGGCGCGGGCGGCACACGTCGTCCTCGGCGCTGGCGCTGGAGCTGCCGGGCAAGGCCGGCGGCTGGGTGATCGACACCCCCGGCGTGCGCTCGTTCGGGCTGGCCCACGTGGACGTCAACCAGCTGATCGACCACTTCCCGGACCTGGCCGAGGGCACGGAGAACTGTCCGCGCGGCTGCCAGCACGACTCGCTGGCGCCGGAGTGCGCGCTCGACGCGTGGGTCGCCGAGGGACATGCGGACCCGGCGCGGCTGAACTCGCTGCGGCGGTTGCTGGACGCACGGTTGGGCGGGGAGCCGGCGACGGTCGTCGTCGAGAACTGATCCCGAGGCTGCTCCTTATCCGGACGCTGTATCGGTGGCCGGTCCTCGATCGTCGGCCGGCAAAATGCCGCAGCCGCCCGCACTCCCGTTCGCGTATCGTGAAGTGCGCCGGTCGCGGGACTTGTGACGCGACTTCCGGAACCTGCCTTTGGAGCAACGATTCGCAGCTCGCGCCTTCCTTCCCCGACCGGCATCAAGGCGTACGGGCGCGATGTGGTGGCGGCGGAGGACGTGCTGCTCTTCGTCAATGCCGCGACCGCGTCCACCGGGCAGCGGGAGTTCTCGGAGGACGCCGGGCGGCAGACGATGTCGCTGGCATTCCTGCACGAGTACATGCGGGTCAACTATCGCGAGCTCTATGCGGCAACGCTTGCGTTGGGCATCAACGACCACAACGCCGCGCTCGCTATACGTGGGCTGCTTAGCGACGCGCGCGACGTCCCTATAGAACAGAAGGCTATAGAAGGCCGCCTTATAGCGCGGACTCTGTTGACGCTGCCTCCTCCGCGCGTCTTCCGTCTCTTCAAAGCTTTGCAGCGCGATGGCGTCAACAACCGCCGGACGCGCGCCATCATTCGGGACTGGATGACCAGCCTGGACAACCCGGCCTACCACGCGGTCAAGTACCGCAGCGGTTTCAAGGCCGGGCTCAAGCACGCACACGTAGACCTCGGCGACGGCGAACTGCGTGACTTCCTGTTCGGGCCGCTCCAGCGGAAGCCCTATACGACGCCGATCCTGGAGACGTGGCGTCAGGCGCACTACGACGGCAACGTCCTCTACAAGCTCCCCTACACGGTGGCCGAGGGCTTCGCTGCTAAGCGCGGCATCAAGCGCGAAGTCTTCCTGGAGCGCATCGGCAAGCAGATGACGCCGCTGGAGAAGCTGCGCACCGACAGGGAGCCGGTCGACCCGCTGGCACTGATCAGCGGCAAGGCGAAGTACTGCGGGACCGACCAGATCCCGTGGCTGACCCGGCTCGCTGTTCGCATCCTGGCCATGCCGCTGGACGAGCGCGCCGCACGACGGGCCGAACTCACCGACGGCATGCGCCGTTTCGCCCGGTGGGAGGCCGATCAGCTCGCGGGGACGTGGGGCCGGGTCACGGCGGTCCTCGACGACAGCTTCTCCTCGTTCGGGTCGCCGGTGAAGCGCCGACGGCCGCTGGCCGTGGCGCTGGCGACGCACTTCCTGCTGGAGGCGCTCGCGGCGCCGGGACAGTACACCCCGCTGTGGATGTCCGGACGCGACGATCCGCTGCTGGCGTATCCGAGCGGCGCGACACCCCTGGGAACACGGCTGCTCGACGCGTTGGAGACCACCCCGGCCCGCATCGTCGTGGTCTCCGACGGCTGGGACAACAGCCCTCCCGGGCTGGCCGGCGAAGTACTGCGGGTGTGGCGCACGCGGCTGGATCCGGCGGGGCGCGTGGACATCGTGCACGTCAACCCGGTCTTCGACGCCGAAGGACTGGACGTGCGGGCGCTGAGCCCGCTGGTGCCGTCGGTCGGCATCCGCGACGCCGAGGACCTGGTGCTGCTGGTCGAGCTGGCGCAGTTCGCGCAGGGCCGGGTCGGGGTGCCGGAGCTGATGGCGTACCTCGACGGCCGGGTGCGGAGGTTCCTCGGTGAGGATTGATCTGGCCGGCCTGCGCACCGGACCGTCCCAGAGCTGGGGCGCGCTCCGGCTGGTTCCGCTGCTGCGCGACCGGCCGGTCGAGGGCCTGCGGCTGCACCGGATCGCGTACGCCGAGGAGCCGCGGTGGAGCGAGGTGAGGCTCGGGCCGAAGGTCTCGTACCACTCCTACATCCCGCACGGCTTCGTCGCGGACTGGAACCGGGACAACGGCGACGCCAGCCAGTCGGCGGCGTTCGGAACACAGCTCGTCGACCAGCGCACCGATGTGCACGGCATGCCGATACAAGTCCACCGGCGGATGACCCAGAAGCTCGGCAAGCGCCGGGCACGGTTCCTGCCGCTGCACTTCGCGATCGAGGGCTACCTCACGCTGCACTTCGGCGGGCCGGACATCGCTTGGCGCGAGTGGTCGGACCGGGTGCTGCGGCACGGGCTTTCGCCGCGTATGGAGGCCTCGTATCTCGGCACGGCGGTGACGGAGTTGCAGGACGCGCTGAAGGTGTTCGAGATCCACGAAGGACAGTGCGGCGTGCTGCTGTACGCGGCCGACGCGCTGGCGGCGGCGTTCGCCGTGCCGCATCCGGAGGACTACCGCGAGCTGCATCCGACGTTGGTGCTGGACCACTTCGGCGAGCTGATCTATCAGTACGCGCTGATGATGCCGCCGGTGCGGGAATTCCGCGCGAGTCTCACCGACGAGGGCATCACCAGCCTCGCGGAGCTGCGGGCCGCTGCCGAAGCGCAGTCCGAGCGATGGGCCGAGTTCCACGACCACGTGATGGCCGGCGCACTGTTGGACCGCGACTACACCTCCGAGCGCGGTTACCAAATGGGCGAGTTCGATCTGGTGCGCTTCCGGCCCTCGTTCAAGCCCGGCGAGGAGAACCACATCGGGGAGGCGATCGTCGACGGGGACGGGGCGATCGCCTACCTGAAAACCTTCCGGCTCTCGGAGGCGCAGATCCGGCGCGGCTACCTGCTGGAGCTGCTCGCAGCGCACAACTGGCGGCTGTCGGCGGCGGCGAAGGCGATCGGGACCACTCCGGAGGATCTGCGGGGCCGGATCCGGGCGGCGGGGTTCGAGACGATCTTGCGGCAGAAGGAGAAACCGTAGCTGCGGGATGGTTGCGGCGCAGGTCGTAGCCACCGACGATGACGCTGCCGAGCGCTGGTCAAGGCGAGTAAGGCGCAATGACCGGCGCGTCGGGACACGCGCCGTCCTTGACGTAGGGGCTCGGGTCGACCGTCACGTCGTCGAAGGCAGGCAACGAATCTGTGTCTGTGCTGGGGCTCGGTTGCGCGGCGGCGGCGACATCGGTGTCCGGCAGCGTGACGCACATTGAACGGTTGTCCTGCTTGTCGTGGAGCGTGACTTCGCCGTTCGCCGTGAAGGACGACGAGAACACGTACTCGATCGGGATGAACACACCCGCCGGGGCCGATGTGTTCTCCTGCGCATACTGCCGGGGTGAGCCGTCGCAGTGCGCTGTGACAGGCACGAAGGCAGTCGATGCCGACGGCGATGACCACTCCCGCGATTCGAGGTCCGACAGCCGCCTGCAGTTGCTCGGGCCGTCGACGGCGACGGACACCAGGTCCGTGGCCGCTAAGCGCAGTTGGCTCTTGTCGTCCTCGATTCGCGAGTTGCTGAACGCCAGGATGATCAGGCCGAAGATGACGGCGACGGCGCCGACCGCGACGAGCCCTCCGCCCAAGTTCGGGTTCGAGTTCTCGCTCTCCGCCGCGTCAGCATCCGCACCAGCATCCGAACCGGCACCCGAACCAGCGCCCGAACGCGACGCCACCACCAACGCGCCGATCCCGAGCAGCAACACCGCCGCCCCCACAGCCGCCAGAGACCAGCCGAGACCTGTCAGCGAACCATCCGGCCCCGGCTTGCACGTCGTGCAGGGCCGCACATATCCAGCCCGCAGCACAGCGCTCATCGCGTTCACGAATCCCCCGTCCCCCCGTTTCGAGATCGACGATACCCGCCTCGCACACGAAGCGGCCGGGACGCGCATAGCGCGTCCCGGCCGCTCGCCGTGCAGACAAGCCCCGCCGACTACATCGACGTAGCCCGCAGTATGGCGCTGATCGTCCGCATGGCGACCGACAGCGTCGCCAGGTCGTAGGTCTCCGTCGCCATGATCTCGTCCAGCACCATGCGCGAGCGCTCCACCGCCGCGCGGTCCTTGTCGAGCCAGGCCTCGTAGCGCTGCTCCGGGTTGTCGTCCTCGTCGCCGGAGGCCAGCAGGGCCGCCGTCAGGCCGGCGTGCGAGGCGTACAGCTCGTCGCGCAGGGCCGCACGGGCCATGGTCTGCCAGCGGTCGGCGCGCGGGAGTTCCACGATCTTCTGCTGGATGGCCGCGATGCCCATGCGGTCGGCCAGGTCGAAGTAGACGTCGGCGACGTCCAGGACCGGCTTGTCGGTGGCCCGCGCCGTCTCCACGATGTCCAGCGCGCCGAAGATGGACTGCATGCCGGCCACCGCCGAGGCCAGCTCGCCGGGGACGCCGGCGATGATCTTGTCCTCGCGGTCCTCCTGGTAGCGGGTCAGGTGCGGGCCCTTGAGCAGCTTCGGCAGGTGCGCGGCGATGTCCCGGACGCCCTCGCGCAGCTGCTCGATCTGCGCCGGGATGTCCAGCGGGTGCCTGCGGTTCTGCAGGAACCAGCGGGACGCCCGCTGCGTGAGGCGGCGGATCTCCATGCGCATCGCGGTCTGCACCGCGGCCGAGACCTTGTTGTCCAGGTCCTCGATGGCGGTCAGGTAGCCGCCCATGTCGAAGACCTCGTTCGCGGCGCTGTAGGCGCGGGCGATCTGGTCGGCCGCGGCCCCCGACTCCTCCCGCATGCGGAAGGCGAAGGTGATGCCGGCGGCGTTCACCAGGTCGTTGACCACCTGGGTGGTGATGATCTCGCGGCGCAGCGGGTGCGAGTCCATCAGGCCCCGGTAGGTCTCGCGCAGCGGGGTCGGGAAGTAGTTCGCCAGACGCTTGACGTAGTACGGGTCGTCGGGCAGCGAGGAGGCGAACAGCTCGTCGGCCAGCACGATCTTCACGTACGCCAGCAGCACCGACAGCTCCGGCTGGGTCAGCCCGCGCCCGGCCGTGCGGCGCTCGGCCAGCTGCTTGTCGTTCGGCAGGAACTCCAGGTCCCGGTCCAGCAGGCCGTCCTTGACCAGCTTGCGCATCAGCCGGCCGTGCGCGTCGATCAGCTCCGGGGCCTGCCACTGCGCGTTGGCCAGCGCGATGTTCTGGTCGATGTTGTCGCGCAGGACCAGGCGCGCGACCTCGTCGGTCTGCTCGGCCAGCACCTTGTTGCGCTGCTTGACCGTCAGATCGCCGGCGTGGACCGCCTGGTCCAGCAGGATCTTGATGTTCACCTCGTGGTCGGAGGTGTCCACGCCCGCGGAGTTGTCGATGGCGTCGGTGTTGATCCGGCCGCCGGCGTTGCCGGGGCCGCCGCTGGTCGCGTACTCGATGCGGCCGAGCTGGGTGAAGCCCAGGTTGCCGCCCTCGCCGACGACGCGCGCCCGCAGCTCCGAGCCGTTGATCCGGATCGCGTCGTTGGCCTTGTCGCCGACCTCGGCGTGGGACTGCGACGAGGCCTTGACGTAGGTGCCGATGCCGCCGTTCCAGAACAGGTCGACCGGCGCCTTCAGGATCGCGTTGAGCAGCTCGTTCGGCGCCATCCGCAGCACCGAGGACTCCAGCCCGAGCGCCTGGCGCACCTGCGCGGAGACCGGGATCGACTTCGCACTGCGCGGGTACACGCCGCCGCCGGCGCTGATCTTGCCGGCGTCGTAGTCCGCCCAGGACGAGCGCGGCAGGCTGAACATCCGCTGCCGCTCGGCGAACGAGACCGCCGCGTCGGGCTCGGGGTCCAGGAAGATGTGCCGGTGGTCGAAGGCCGCGACCAGCCGGATGTGCTCGGAGAGCAGCATGCCGTTGCCGAACACGTCGCCGGACATGTCGCCGACGCCGACCGTGGTGAACTCCTCGCTCTGGGAGTCCACGCCGAGCTCGCGGAAGTGCCGCTTCACCGACTCCCACGCGCCCCGCGCCGTGATCCCCATGCCCTTGTGGTCGTAGCCGACCGAGCCGCCGGAGGCGAAGGCGTCGCCGAGCCAGAACCCGTAGTCGATGGCCAGGCCGTTGGCGATGTCGGAGAACGTCGCGGTGCCCTTGTCGGCGGCCACCACCAGGTAGGTGTCGTCGCCGTCGTGCCGCACCACGCTGGCCGGCGGCACGACCTCGCCGGAGACCAGGTTGTCGGTGATGTCGAGCAGACCGCTGATGAAGGTCTTGTAGCTGGCCACGCCCTCGGCCAGCCACGCGTCCCGGTCCACCGACGGGTCCGGCAGGTTCTTGGCGTAGAACCCGCCCTTGGAGCCGACCGGCACGATCACCGAGTTCTTCACCATCTGCGCCTTGACCAGGCCCAGGATCTCGGTCCGGAAGTCCTCGCGGCGGTCGGACCAGCGCAGGCCGCCGCGCGCCACCTTGCCGAAGCGCAGGTGCACGCCCTCGACCTGCGGGGAGTAGACCCAGATCTCGAACTTCGGCAGCGGGGCCGGCAGGTCCGGGACGGCGTGCGGGTCCAGCTTGAAGGACACGTAGGTCTTGGGCTCGCCGTCCGGTCCGGCCTGGAAGTAGTTCGTCCGCAGCGTGGCCTGGATGACCTTGAGCAGCGAGCGCAGGATGCGGTCCTCGTCCAGGGACTGCACGTTGTCCAGCGCGCCCTCGATCTCCTCGACGATGCTCTCCCACAGCTCCGGCGTCTCGTGCGAGTACGCCGGGGAGAACTTCGCCTCGAACAGCTTCACCAGCAGGCGGGCCACCCGGCGGTTGTTCGCCACCACCGACTCCACCAGCTCCTGGCTGGAGGTCATGCCGCCCTGGCGCAGGTACTTCACATAGGCGCGCAGGATCACGACCTGCCGCCAGGTCAGACCGGCCAGCGGGACCAGGGAGTTGAAGTGGTCGTTCTCGGCGCGGCCGGTCCAGATCGCGGTGAACGCCTCCTGGAAGCGCGTGCGCGCGGCCTCGTCCATGCCGTACTCGGCGATCGAGGCCGGGTCGCAGCGCAGTCCGAAGTCGTAGATGCGCGAGTCCGGCTGGTTCGGGGTGTCGATCTCCAGGTCGTACGGGAACTCGTCGACGACCTCGACGCCCATGCGCTGGAACACCGGCAGCACCTCGGCCAGCGAAACAGACGAGCCGACGCGGTAGATGCGGAACCGGCGATCACCCGGCACGGAGTCGACTTCCTCGTACAGCCGCACCGCGCTGCCCTCGCCGGAGGCCTTCAGGCCCTCCAGGACCTTGACGTCCGCGACGGCCATCTCCGGCCGCTCCTCGGCCTTGTACGACTCCGGCAGCGCCGCGCCGTACGCATCGCGCAGCTCGCGCGCCTGCGCCTCGCCGAAGTCGTTGAGCAGCGCGTCGGCGAAGTCGTCGTCCCAGGTGCGGGTGGCGGCGGCCAGCTTGGCCTCGATGGCGTCGGCGTCCGCGTCGGCCAGCGTGGTGCCCGGGGCGACGCGCACCACGAAGTGCAGACGAGTCAGCACCGACTCGGTGTTGCGCACCGTGTAGTCGATGACCGCGCCGTTCAGCTCGCGCATCAGGATCTCCTGCATGTGCAGGCGCGTCCCGGTGTCGTAGCGGTCGCGGGGCAGGTACACCAGCGCGGAGTAGAACCGGCCGTAGGCCTCCTTGCGCAGGAACAGCCGCAGCCGGCGGCGCTCCTGCAGTTGCGAGACCGCGATCGAGATCTCGGCCAGCTCCGCGGTCGGGATCTGGAACAGCTCGTCGCGCGGGTAGGTCTCCAGGATCTGGAGCAG
>Ga0068852_100004259_pt1 | contig 10103 bp, 7 predicted proteins | sample KBSCornC22_FD_66594 | JGI IMG/M metagenome (GOLD analysis project Ga0068852, IMG submission 66594) | Corn rhizosphere microbial communities from Kellogg Biological Station, Michigan, USA - KBS Corn C2-2 | ecosystem: Host-associated > Plants > Roots > Rhizosphere > Soil ... | reverse complement strand
ACGGTGCGGCCGGACACGAGCCAGTACAGCGCCGTCCACGGGTTGTAGCTGGCGACGCGCGTGGCGTCCGTGCCCGCGCCCACGGGCACGCCGGCGTCCAGCATGCGCTTGATGGGCGGCGTCGTCTCGGCCGCTTTTGCGCCGTAGCGGTCGACGAAGTACTCGCCCTGGAACGCCATGCGGTGCTGGATGGCGATGCCACCACCGAGGGCTTTCACGCGCTCGATGTTGCGCGGCGTGATCGTCTCGGCGTGGTCGAACATCCAGCGCAGGCCGGCGAACGGGATCTCGCGGTCGACCTTCTCGAACACGTCCAGCATGCGCGAGATCGATTCGTCATAGGTCGCGTGCAGGCGGAACGGCCAGCGGTTGGCGACGAGGTGGCGCACCACCTGTTCCAGCTCCGCTTCCATGCCGGCCGGGAGGTCGGGGCGCGGCTCCAGGAAGTCCTCGAAGTCGGCGGCCGAGAACACGAGCATCTCGCCCGCGCCGTTGTGACGCAGCATGCCGTCGCCTTCGCGCGGCGCCAGCAGTTCGGTCCAGCGCGCGAAGTCGTCGCGTTCCTTGCCACGGTTCTGGGTGAACAGGTTGTAGGCGATGCGCACCGTGAGCTGATCGGCCGCGTGCAGGCGCCGGATGATTTCGTAGTCTTCGGGGTAGTTCTGGAAACCGCCGCCGGCGTCGATCACCGACGTGATGCCGAGCCGGTTGAGTTCGCGCATGAAGTGCCGCGTCGAGTTCTCCTGGTAGTCCGGCGGCAGCTTCGGACCCATGGCCAGCGTCGCGTAGAGGATCAGCGCATTGGGCTTGGCCAGCAGCAGGCCGGTCGGCTGGCCGGCGGCGTCGCGCACGATGTGCCCGCCCGGCGGATCCGGCGTCTCGCGTGTGTAGCCGACTGCACGCAGCGCCGCACGGTTGAGCAGCGCGCGGTCGTACAGGTGCAGGATGAACACCGGTGTTTCCGGCGCGACGGCGTTGAGTTCCTCGAGCGTCGGCAGGCGTTTCTCGGCGAACTGCATCGCGGTGAAGCCGCCGACCACGCGCACCCACTGCGGCGCCGGCGTGCGCGCCACCTGCGCCTTCAGCATCGCCATCGCGTCGGCCAGCGAGCGCACGCCGTCCCAGCGCAGTTCGAGGTTGTAATTCAGGCCGCCGCGGATCAGGTGCGTGTGGCTGTCGTTGAGTCCCGGAATGAGGCGGCGGCCCCCGCCGTCGATCACACGCGTTGCCGGGCCGGCGTGCGCCGACAGGATCTCGGATTCGTCACCGACGGCAAGCAGACGACCGTCGGCAACCGCGAGCGCACGGGCTTCAGGCCGCTTCGGATCCAGTGTCGTGATGCGCGCGTTGTGGACGATCAGTTCGGCAGGCATCGCAGATTTCCTCGCAGGGTGAATGCCGCAAGCTCCGGCACTGAGCGCCAAGCCTGCACCAATCAGCAGGCGGCGGCGCTGTGGACTCGACGGCGGTTCGCCGGTCACGCGGGCGGCACGCCGAGCCGCGCGTCGAGCGACCAGATCCCCGGCCCCAGCAACGCCACGGCGAGCAGCGCGAGCAGCCAGAACAGTGGGTATTCAATGCCGCGCTGCATCCAGTACCAGCCGTTGCCGCGCGCGAGTACGACGGTGATGGCGATGAAGGCCGCGGCGAACAGCGCCGCCGGCCGCGTGTTCCAGCCGATCAGCACGAGCAGGCCGCTACCGACCTGCGCCAGCGCGAGCAGCGGCGGCAGCGGCCCGGCCGACGGCAGACCGAGCCCGCGCAGTTCGGCGCGGAAACCGGCCAGACCGGGACCGAGTCCGGGGAAAAGCTTTCCGAGCCCGTGCGGCAGCAGGAAACCGCCCGCAGCAAGCCGCAGCAGCAGCAGACCGGTCGCGGTCCGCAGCTCGCCGTCCATCAGTGGCCGCCTTCCTGCGCGCCGAACATGGCCTTGGCGTACTGGATGCCGAGGCCGTAGCCGCCGCCGTGGATCTTGGCGATGCCGGTGGTCAGGCCGTAGGTCTCCGCGCGCGCCCAGTCGCGCTGCAGTTCCAGCAGGTACTGCACCGCCGTCATCGGCCGCGCGCCGGCCTGGATCATCCGCTGCACGGCGCGCTCATGCGCCTCGGCCGTGACGTCGCCGCAGGCATCGCAGACCACATAGCACTCGAAGCCCTGTTCGAGCGCCGACAGCACCGGCCCGACGATGCATACGCTGGTCCACAGGCCCGCAATCGCGAGCCGCGGCCGGCCGAGCCGGTTGACCTCGGCGACGACGGCGGCGTCCTCCCAGCAGTTCATCGTCGTGCGGTCGAGCACCTTCGCGCCGGCGAACGCATCGGTGATTTCCGGGAACAGCGGGCCGGAGAAGGACTTCTCGGCGACGGTAGTCACGATCGTCGACACCGCGAACCCGGCAGCGGCCTTCGCCACGGTCGCGGCGTTGTTGCGCAGGCTGACCACGTCGATCGAGTGCGTCGCGAAAGCCATCTGCGACTGATGGTCGATGAGGATCAGGGTGTGGTCCTGCGGCGTGAGCAGGGTCTTGCCGGGAGCGGGCGTGGCGTGCGGCATCGGCGGAATCTCTCGGGACGTGTCTCCGTACTGTCGGGTTTGGTCTGCGGCTGCGCATCCCGCATCGGGGACGGCGCGCGCTAACCCTTTTGAGGGAGGCGGACACAGCCGGGGCGGCGCGGCGTTGTGGGATCATCGGCATTCCCGCCCGCGACCCGAACCGAGGTGCGTCTGCACACGCCGCGTCCGACCGTCCTGCTGACTCGCGCGCGGCGCGCGCTTGTGCTCGTCCTGCTATGGCTGGCCGCGCTCGCGGGGACGATTCCGGCACCGGCCGCAACGGCGGCGGGCACGGCTCCCGCAACGATCGAAACCGCGCCACTGAGCGGCTTCCATCACACCGGCTGGACCGGCAAGGACGACGCGCCGGTCGACATCTGGGCGCTGCTGCAGGACACCAACGGCGAACTGGTGCTCGGCACGGGCGCCGGCCTGTTCCGCTTCGACGGCGTGCGTTTCCGCCGCCAGCCGCTGCCCGCCGGCACGCGCCTCGCGTCGAGCAACATCACCGCGCTGTACGCGTCGGGCGACGAACTGTGGATCGGCTATCACGGCTCCGGCGCGAGCGTGCTGCGCGCCGGAACCTTGCAGCACTTCCCCGCCGGCAGCGGCTTTCCGCAGGGCATGGTGTTCGGCTTCGCGCGCGACGGCGACGAACGTCTGTGGGCAGCCACCGATGCCGGCCCGGCGGTTTTCATCGACGGCGTCTGGCGCCAGCCCGGGGCCGAGTGGAACTACCCCGGCCAGCGCGCCGACTGGATGCTGCGCACTCGCGATGGCCGCCTCTGGATCGCTGCCGGCGATCGCCTCGTCGTGCTCGTGCCGGGTCAGTCGCGCTTCGCCGCGACCGGCATCGCCACCGACCGCCACGCCGTCATGGCCGAAGACGGCCGCGGCCGGCTCTGGCTGTCGGACGGCCGCTACGGAACGCGCGTCGTCGCCGACGGCAGCGTCGTTCGCGACGAGGCCAGTGCCGGGCCGGCGATTGCGTTGACCGCGCGCCGGCTGCTGGCGACGCCCGACGGCGCGCTCTGGCTCACCGAGAAAGGCCGCGGCGGATTGCGCCGCATTGCCGAGGACGGCCGCGTGCAGTCGTTCGAGCGCGATGACGGCCTCACCTCGGACATGGCCGTCCCGCTGCTGCAGGATCGCGAGGGCAATGTCTGGGTCGGCACCAACCTCGGACTCAACCGCCTGCGCCGCACGCCGGTCGCGATGGTCGATGGCCTGGTCGACACGATCAACGGCCATTTCGCGACGTTCGTGGCGGGCGACGGCCAGGGCCGCGTGGTCAACGATGGTCGGGTCTGGGCGGCGGACGCCAACGCTCCGAACGACGTCGTCCTCGGCCTGCCGGCGATCGTCGCGGCCCTGGCCGAACCGCGCGGCGGCGCCTGGCTGCTCGGCCCCGCCGCGCTGCTGCGCTGGTACGACGACGGCCGCACCGAAACCGTACCGTTGCCCGATGCGCGCGACGGGGCAGCGGTCCGGGCCATGGCAACCACGGGCGACGGCGATCTCTGGATCGTGCTCGGCAGCGATGGCGTCTACCGCGGCGACGGTACCGGCTGGCGCCGCGAGCCGGTCGATGCAACGGCGGGGACGCCGACTGTGCTGGCAGGCGATGGCGCCGGCAGTCTGTGGCTCGGCTACCCGAACAGCACGATCGCGCGTCTGCGCAACGGCGCGTGGCAGCGCTTCGGTGCCTCCGACGGCCTGCGCGTCGGCAATGTCACCGCGATCCATGTCGACGGCGCGCAGGTACTCGTCGCCGGCGAAGACGGGCTGGCGCTCGGCACTGGCGGACGTTTCCTGTCGCTCGCGCCGGCGCAGGCGGAACGCTTCACCAACATCACCGGCATGCTGCGCGGGCGCGACGGCGCGTGGTGGTTCAACGGCACCGCCGGCCTGCTGCGCATCGACGAGGGTGCGCTTGCGGCAGCGCTGGCCGATCCCGCGTTGACCCCCGACGTGCGCGCGTACGACAGCCGCGACGGTCTCGACGGTGTCGCGCTGCAGGCGCGCGCCGCGCCGACCTTGACGATGGACGCCGCTGGCGTGCTATGGATCGCCAGCAACCAGGGCGTGGCGACGATCGATCCGGCCCGCATCGTGCGCAACACGCTGCCGCCGCCCGTGTCGATCCAGCGCCTCGCGACCGAGGACGGCGAATTCGCCGCCATCGACGGCACGGTTCTGCCCGAAGGCACGACGCAGCTGCGCATCGAATACACCGCGGCCAGTCTCGCCGTGCCCGGGCGCGTGCGTTTCCGCTACCGCCTCGACGGCGCCGACGGCGAGTGGCAGGACGCCCGCGGCCGGCGCGAGACGTTCTATACCAACCTCGGTCCGGGCGATTACCGCTTCCAGGTCATCGCCGCGAACGACGACGGCGTCTGGAACGAGCACGGCGCGACGCTCGCGTTCTCGATCCGGCCGACGTTCGTGCAGGGCCGCACCTTCCTGCTCGCCTGCGTGCTCGTCGCGATGGCGCTGCTGGCGCTCGCGCTGCGGCTGCAGATGCAGCGCGCTTCGCTGCGCCTGCGCGAGCGGCTCGAGGAGCGCCACAGCGAGCGCGAACGCATCGCGCGCGACCTGCACGACACGCTGTTGCAGGGGTTCCAGGGATTGCTGCTGCGCTTCCAGGCCGTGGCCGCGCAATTGCCGGAAGACGCGGACGAACGTCTACAGCTCGAACGCGCGCTCGATGCCGCCGAGGAAGCGCTCGAAGAAGGCCGCGACCGCGTCAGCGGCCTGCGCGGCGATCTGCTCGGCGAACAGCAACTGTGCGATGCACTCACCCTGCTCGGCCGCGAATATGCGGCAACTGGTCCCGCCCGATTCGAAGTCGTGTTTTCCGGCGAACGACGTCCGCTGCGCGAAGGCATCCGCGACGAGCTGTATCTGATCGCGCGCGAGGCACTCGTCAATGCGTTCCGTCACTCCGGTGCCTCCGAAGTTCGCCTTGAGCTGGTCTGCGTCGACACCGGCCTGAGCCTGCGCATCATCGACGACGGCCATGGATTGCCGGGCGGCGTCGCCGCCGACGGCGGCCGCGCGGGACACTGGGGTTTGTCCGGCATGCGCGAGCGCGCGAAACGGATTCGCGCGAGCCTCGACATCGACACCGGCGCGACCGGCACGACGGTCGCGATCCAGCTGCGGGCGCGCTACGCGCTGCGCGACCATCGCTCGGCCTGGTGGCAGCGGTTGCGCGCGCTGTGGCCCGAGAGGATCTCACGATGAGTGAGCCCACTGCCGGCATGATCCGCGTCCTGGTCGTCGACGATCATCCGCTGATGCGCGACGGCATCGCTGCCGTGATCGCGGGCCAGGACGACATGCGCCTGATCGGCGAGGCGAGCGACGGCGCCGAGGCCGTCGCGGCGTACGCGGCGCTGCATCCGGACGTCGTGCTCATGGACCTGCGCATGCCCGGCATGGACGGCATCGAGGCGATCACGGCGATCCGCGCCGCGTCGCCACGCGCGCGCATCATCGTGCTAACGACCTACCGCGGCGACGTGCAGGCCACGCGCGCACTGCAAGCCGGCGCCGCCGGCTATCTGCTCAAGAGTTCATTGCGCCGGGAATTGCTCGACGCGATCCGAGACGTCCATGCGGGCCGTCGTCGAGTACCAGCGGAAATCGCCGCCGGCATCGCCGAAAACCTCTCGGGCGAATCGCTGTCGCCGAGAGAACTCGACGTGCTGCGCAGCGTCGCCGCCGGCAATGCAAACAAGCGCATCGGCGCCGAACTCGGCATCTCCGAGGAGACGGTCAAGGCGCACATGAAGAACATCCTCACCAAGCTCGACGCGCGCGACCGCACGCACGCGGTCACGATCGCGATACGGCGCGGGATCATCGAGCTTTGACGGCGCGCGAGGACACGTGAGGACATTCGAAGCGTCCGAGTTGAACGCTGCGACGTTCAACCCGCGCCGGATCGTTCTGCCTCGGCACAGGTGGAAAAATTCGCATCGGCCTCCCGATGCATCACCGAAACCGGCCGGCGCGACGCATCGAGCCGGATCGTCAGGTCCGCACGTCCCGGCATTTCCGCGAGCACATGCCGCGTCAGCCGTTCGTAGTGGGCGATGAAACGGTCGAGCTGCGCGTCGTCCATGACACCGGGTGCGTCGGCACCCGCGACGGCGCGCAGCGCATGCTCCTGCTGCGTGCGCCACTCGCGCACGACCGAAAAGTCCGGCGCGGCCAGCAGCACGAGCCGGTCGATGCGCGCGAACAGGCGCTGATAGTCGCTCGCCAATGCCGCGTTGACGGTGCGCCGCCAGCGGCCGTCGGCATCCTCGTTGTGCTCGAGTGCATTGACCGGTTCGGACAACGCCGCGTCGGTCTGCGGTCGCGCTCCGACACACCAGCCTTCGAGCAGCAGCACGCGCGTATCGCCGCGCGCGATGGGCCAGTGCTCGCGTGCGACGCGATCATCGATGGACTTGTCGAAACGCGGCAGCGGCGCATCGAGCCCGCGATCGAGCGCATCGAACACGCTCAAGCCCAGCTCGACCTCATGCGTGCCCGGCACGCCGCGCGTGCGCAGCAGCGGATGAACGTCGGAAGCCAACTGGATGCGGGCCGCGCGCGTCAGGTACAGATCGTCGAGCGACAGCACGACCGTGTGCGCAACGCGCGTCGCGAGTTCGGCCGCCAACGTTGATTTGCCGCTGCCCTGCGCACCGCAGATGCCGACCACGAGGGGACCCGGCGCATCGCGCGTAGCAAGCGCGGTCTCGATCAGGTCCTGCACCTGATCGACGGCTGCGGCGTCTTCAGGCAACACGGTTCGGTGGCTCCTGCCCGGCAAAGAACGCAGCGATATTGGCGGCGGCCTGCAGTCCCATTCCCGTGCGTGCTTCGATCGTCGCACTGCCCAGATGCGGCAGCAGCACGACGTTCTCGAGCGCCAGCAGCGCCGATTCGACCGCGGGCTCGCGTTCGTAGACATCGAGTCCGGCCGCGGCGATGCGACGCGTGATCAGCGCCTCGGCGAGCGCAGCCTCGTCGACGCTCGTGCCGCGCGCGGTATTCACGAGTATCGCTGTCGGCTTCATGCCTGTGAGCAGTCGCGAATCGACGAGATGCCGCGTCGCCGCACCACCCGGCACATGGATCGACAGCACGTCGGCCTGCGCGGCCAGGGCCTCCAGCGAAGGCACGTACTCGGCCGAGAACGCCGTTTCCTGATCAGACGACGCGCGCGTGCGGCTGTAGTAGCGGATCCGCAGGCCGAACGCACGCGCCCGCGTCGCGGTCGCCTGTGCGATGCGGCCGAAGCCGACGAGGCCGAGCACCTTGCCCGACAGCGACTGCCCCATGAGGTGCGTCGGATGCCAGCCGCTCCAGCGCTGTGCGCGCAGTTCGCGCTCGCCTTCGCCGGCGCGGCGCGAGGCCATGAGGATCAGCAGCAGCGCGAGATCCGCGGTCGCTTCAGTCACCGCATCCGGCGTATTCGTGACGACGACACCGTTCGCGCGCGCCGCGGCGAGATCGATATGCTCGGTGCCTGCGCCGAAATTGCCGAGGATACGCACGGTGCGGCCAGGCGTTGCGAGCAGTTCAGCGTCCATGCGTTCGGTCAGCGTGGTGCACAGCGCGTCGTAGCGCGCCATCGCCTGCGTCAGCGCTTCGCGGTCCAGCGGAACATCGGAGGCGTTGAGCGTCACCTCGAACTTTTGGCTCAGCTGCGCTTCGACACTGTCGGGCAGCCGGCGCGTGACAAGAAGGCTGGGCCTTTCGGTCATTGTTTATTTATTCCTTTGTTCTTTCCGGAATGAATGCATCGGGTGTATTGGCGGTCGCTTGCTGACGGCCGCCCCCGCTCGACGCGCCGCCTCATGGTTCGACCACGACCGCGCGCTCGATGAACGCGCGGCACGCCGCCCCCTCCTGCGCTGCTTCCGCGACGAGCCAGTCGCGGAAGCGCGCGACCTTGCGGCTGTTCTGTCGCACCGCGGCGTAGGTCAGCCAGAACGCACGACCGTCGCTCGCGACCGCGTCGTGCGCCGGCACAAGGCGGCCCGCGGCGATTTCCGCATGGAACAGCAGCGGCGAACCCATGGCCACGCCATGGCCCGCGACGGCGGCGGCGATGTCGAGGTATTCGGCCGACAGCGACGTGCCGAAGCGCGTCGGTGCCGGGCCACTCGCCTCGCCCAGCGCGCGATACCACAGCGTCCACCAGTCGGGCCGGCCGAGCAGCGGCACTTCGGACACATGGCGCGGATTGGCAATGTCCACGAGTGCAGATTTCAGCGCCGGCGCGCACAGCGGCATGAACAGGCTCGGGAACAGCGCGACCGTGCGCATGCCGGGCCAGCGGCCGTGGCCGTTGCGGATCGCGATATCGAAGCGGCCGGTGCCGAGGTCATGCGCATCGACCGACAGGTCAAGTTCCAGCGCGACGTCCGGATGACGCTGCCGGAAGCGGCCGAGCCTCGGTGTGAGCCAGCTCGTGCCGAGGCTCGGCAAGGTGGTCAGGCGCAGGTGGCCTTCGTCGAGATCGACCGCGCGGCTGAAGCTCGCACGCAGTGCGGCGAACGCGGCGATGGCTTCGGCGGCGATGAGCTCGCCCGCGGCGGTCAGCGCGACGCGATGCGGATGACGTTCGAACAGCGGCACGCCGAGCTGCTCCTCGAGCCGGCGCATGTGGTAGCTGACCGAGGCCGCGGTCGTGTCGAGTTCCTGCGCGGCCTTGGCGAAGCTGCCCAGACGCGCGGCAGCCTCGAACGCGCGGATCGACGACAGCGACGGGAAGCGGCGCTCGGCGACCATAAGTCCGCCTTAGCCTGCGCCGCCAAATTTCGCGTGGTTGCGCGACGGCACGCTTGCGATGCTGCGGCCCGTCGAGACTCCCTCACGCCACGGAGACACCCGCATGCGCCCGATGCCAATGACGCTGTCGCGCCGCGACTTCCTTGCCAGGCTCAGCCTGGCCGGCGGCGCCGCGGCGCTGGGTCTGCCTGCGCTGCTACGCGCGGCCGACGCCGATCCGCATGCACGCGACTGGCAATGGCTCGTCGGCAACTGGGACGTGTGGCACCGCCGCCTGAAGGAGCGTCTGGCCGGGTCCGACGAATGGGAAGAATTCACCGGCAAGAGTGCGCTGTGGCTCGCGATGGGGGGACTGGGCACGATCGACGACAACATCCTGGATCTGCCCGACGGAGTCTATCGCGGCCTGACCGTGCGCGCGTACGACCCGGCCAGCGGGCGCTGGTCGATCTGGTGGCTGGACAGCCGCCACCCGGCACAGCTCGATGCGCCCGTGCACGGCCGCTTCGACGGCGACAGCGCGCAGTTCGTCGGACCGGACACGTTCAAGGGCCGGCCCATCCTCATGCGCTTCCGCTGGCTCGACATCCATAGCCGGCGTCCGCACTGGGAACAGGCGTTCTCGCCCGACGACGGCAAAAGCTGGGAAGTGAACTGGGAGAATTTCTTTACACGTACCGCCGCGACGCCGACCGCGCTGCCGCTGCTCGACACACGACCGCGCGATTTCGACTTTCTCGTCGGCAGCTGGAACG
>Ga0068852_100004255_pt1 | contig 10106 bp, 9 predicted proteins | sample KBSCornC22_FD_66594 | JGI IMG/M metagenome (GOLD analysis project Ga0068852, IMG submission 66594) | Corn rhizosphere microbial communities from Kellogg Biological Station, Michigan, USA - KBS Corn C2-2 | ecosystem: Host-associated > Plants > Roots > Rhizosphere > Soil ... | reverse complement strand
CGCCGGCGGCCAGGATCACCGGGGTGGCCAGCAGGAACGCGAAGCGCGCGGCGTCCTCGGTCTTCAGCCCGCGGGCCAGGCCGGCGACCATGGTGATGCCGGAGCGGCTGATGCCCGGCAGCAGGGCGAAGGCCTGTGCGCCGCCTATCCCGGCGGCGGACTTCCAGCCCAGGCGGGCCAGCCGGCGGTCGGCGGCGATCTCCGGGGGCTCGCCGCGGCGCGGCGGCGCGTTGCCGTCGTCGGCGTGCCGGCCCGTGGAGGCGCTCTTGAGCATGTAGTCCGCGAGGAAGATGACGAAGCCGTTGACGAGCAGGAACGCCGCCGCCGGCACCGGCTTGCCCAGATGGGTGCGCAGCGCCTTGTCCGCCACGATGCCGATCAGGCCGACCGGGATCGTGCCGATCACCAGCAGCCAGGCCAGGCGCTCGTCCGGGCCCTCCACGCTGCGGTGCCGGATCGAGCTGAACAGGGCTTTGATGATGCGGACCCAGTCCCGCCAGAAGAACGCCACCAGGGCCAGCGCGGTCGCGACGTGCGCGAGCACCAGGAACGCCAGGTACGGCGAGTCCTTCGCGGTCATGTCCAGGTCGGTCTTCCAGCTCCCGCCGATGAAGGCGGGCAGAAGTATCGAGTGGCCGAGGCTGGATATGGGGAACAGCTCGGTGACGCCCTGGACCAGCCCGATCGTGCAGGCTTCCAGGTAATTGAGGCCGGACAACTGATACCCCTGTCGGAAAATGGATGCTCCTCCGCCGGAGAATACGCGGGGTGTCCTGCGGCGTGAGGAAACAGACGGTGAACGCAGGGCAAAGCAGCAGCACACTGGCTCGGTCCGGAACGGTCGGCGGGTTCGGCCGGCGCCGCGGGAAGCCGGGGACAGCCTACGACAGGTTGTAGCAGTTGTGCGCCGGGGTCAACCCCGGGGCGCCCGCCCGCGAGTTCCGGCCTACGAAATCCAGCCTACGAAATCCGGCTCATGACGTCCGGCCGGAGTACCAGCCGTCGAGGTCCGCGGGCTGCACCCGCAGCGCGGCCGCCAGCCGCTCCCGGGACACCGGCTCCGGCCCGGAGACGGCCATGTTCAGCACCGCCTGCAACATCGCGTTCAGCACGCCGCGGGCCTTCATCAAGGACTCAAGCGCGTTCTCGTACGCTCCCTGATCGACGGCCCGGGTCACCATCGGCAGGCCGACGTTCACCAGACCGTTGATCCGGCCGCGCAGATCGGCGTCGAGTTCGCCGGGCAGCAGCGCGCGGCCGTCGGCGTGCACCTCGGCCAGCGCCAGGCCGGACTTCTCGCGGATCATCGCGCGCACGCTGTGGTACGCACCGTACCGCATCGCCGGGGAGGGGGTCTCCCCGTTCGGCGCGGTCACGTGCTCGGCGAAGTCCCGCAGGCGCGGGACCATCGCCAGCACGTAGTCCTTCAGAGCGTCCATCCCGTTCAGCGGAGCGGGATCGACGGCGTCCACCGCGGCGGTGGCCCACAAAGTCACTCCGGCCGCGGCCTCGGCGGGGTCGGGGTGCGCGGTGAGAACGTCGTACTCCACCCGCTCCGGGCGGAACTGTCGCGCCATGCCCCCGATTCTGGTCGATCGAGGCGAACCCCCGGTGAACATCTGACGACGGGTGGATGCCCGCTCCGGGCAATGTAGGCGAGTGAGCTGGCGTTTATCAGTGGGCGAACACAGGTGCGACGTCCTCGGAATCGCTGTCCTCACCGGGGCCCGAGGACCCGTCCCGGCCCTTGGCCCGCACGTTCTTCGGCAGGAAGAACATCAGCAGGAAGACAAGGAACTGTCCTGCGGCGACGAACCACAGCGTCGTCTCGTACCCGTTGACCATCGTCTGCTGCCCGGCCTTCACGGCCTGGGCGGCGAGGATCTGCCCGACCGCCGGCGGCTGGTTCGGGTCCGGGTGCGCCGGGTTCGGGCAGGACGCCGGCAGGTTGCTCGGGTCCTTCTCCTTGGCCCGGTCCACCGAGCACTGCTTGAAGGACGCGAAGATCCGGTCCGCCTGCTGCGCCGGCATGCCGGCGGCCACCAACTGCCGGGTGACGGCGGGCTTCTGGTCGTCCACGGCCTTGGTCGCGTTCGTCCCCATCATGTTGAAGAAGACCAGCGCGGTCAGCGCGATGCCGAAGGCCTGGCCCAGCTGCTGGCTGGTGTTCAGCAGGCCGGAGGCCGAGCCGGCGTCGCGGGTCGGCACGTCGGTGAGGATCAGGTCGAAGATCGGGGCCACCACCAGGCCCATGCCGATACCGGTGATCAGCAGCGGCAGCGCCATCTGGAGCGAGGTGAAGGACAGGTCCAGGTGCTTGGCCATCTCGATGTACAGCACCAGGCCGCCGCCCATCAGCAGCACGCCGAACTGCACCACCTTGCGCCCGAACCGCGGCACCAGGAACTGCACGGACATGCCGGCCGCGGCCGAGACGCCGATCGAGAACGGGATGCCGGTCAGGCCCGCGTGCAGCGGCGTCCAGCCCAGGCCCAGCTGCATGTACAGCGACCACACCAGGAAGAAGACGCCGAGGGTGGTGGCGAAGGTCAGGTTGGTCAGGATGCCGGAGGCGAAGGAGCGGAAGCGGAACAGGCTCAGCTCCACCAGCGGCGAGTCGCCGCGCAGACCCTTGCGGCGTTCGTAGAGCACGAACACGGCCAGCACCGGCACCGCGGCGACCATCATCAGCCAGCCCCACAGCGGCCAGCCCAGATCCCGGCCCTGCATCAGCGGGAAGACCAGCATGAACAGGCCGACCACGGACAGCCCGACGCCGGGCAGGTCGAGCTTGGTGGCGTGCGGGGCCCTGGACTCGGTGATGACGCGGAAGGCGACGATCAGCCCGAAGACGCCGACCGGCAGGTTCACCAGGAAGATCGGGCGCCAGTGCAGGCCGAGCAGGTTCCACTGGACCAGCAGGCCGCCGACGATGGGCCCGGCGACCGCGGCCGAGCCGACGATGCCGCCGAACATGCCCATCACCTTGCCGCGCTCCCCGGCCGGGAAGGTGACGTGGATGATCGCCATGACCTGCGGCACCATCAGCGCCGCCATACCGCCCTGCAGGACCCGGGCGCCGATGAGCATGCCGGGCGTGGCCGCGATGCCGCACAGCGCGGAGGCGATCGTGAAGCCGGTCATGCCGATGAGGAACAGCCGCTTGCGGCCGAAGATGTCGCCGAGCCGGCCGCCGGTGATCAGCACGACGGCGAAGGCCAGCGCGTAGCCGGCGGTGATCCACTGGATCGCCGAGTACCCGGCCTTCATCTGGCTCTGGATCGACGGGATGGCGACGTTGACGATCGTCACGTCCAGCAGGTCCATGAAGGCCGCGGACAGGATGACGGCCAGCGCGAGCCAGCGTTTGGGGTCGGGGGTGACCGCCCCCTCGGATATGCCGGTACCAGCCATGCCTCTTCGGCCCCCTCAGGCTTCGGACTTCACAGATCGAGCCCCAGGCTAGAGGAGGGCACCGACACTATGCCGAGGTCGGAAGCGTCTGCTAGCTCACAACGCGTTGTGACACGGATACGACATGACCCGTGCCACAACGCGCGGTTCAGCTCTCGACGACGTGCTGCGCGAACCGGTCGCGCGCCTCGGACCACATCTTCTGGTCCCACTGGCCTGTGCCCAGCGCGTCGGCGGCCTCGTAGCCCATCATCAGCGCGTGGTGCGTGTTGTCCGGCGTGAACAGGCCCAGGCGCCCGAAGGTGGTGACGTGCGGCAGCGACTCGACCCAGGCGTCCAGGTCGGCCAGCGCCTCCCGGTATCCCTTGTGGTAGATCGGGTACACCTGCCGCATCCGCTTCACCTGCACCCATTCCAGGTTCAGGTGCGGCAGGCCGAGGCGGCGCACCGTCTCGCGGATCAGGTTCGCCAGCTGGTCCTCGTCTGCGGCCCACAGATCGTCCCCTATGTCGCAGGGGATCTCGAAGCACAGCACGGTGCGCTCGGTCGGGTCCTCGGGCGAGAAGCGGTGGTTCGCCGGCTCGGAGATGCGCGTGACCGGGGTGTCGCCGTCCGGGATGTAGTGGACGTCGCAGCCGGTCCAGCGGCCTCCGGCGTGCACGGCGTACACGAGCAGGATCGCCCGGAAGCGCAGCTTGCCGCTGGCCTCCACGGCCTCGTACGGCGCGCCCGGCGAGGTCAGGCGGGCCAGCAGCGGGACCGGGATGGTCGAGAAGACGTGGCCGGCCCTGATGTCCGAGCCGCCCTCGGCCCAGTGCTGCTCCCCCGACCAGCCGCCGCGTTCGGCCGCCGAGCCGTGGAACTCCGAGCGGGCCAGGCTCACGCTGACGCCGTCGGCGTCCACCGCGAGGTGCTCGGCCGCGGCGCCGAGGCGGATGCGCACGCCGGCCTCCATCGCCGCGTCGGCGAGGACTTCGCAGAGCTGGCCGAAGCCGCGGCGCGGGTACAGGTAGGCCAGCGACTCGCTGGCGATCGAGTTGCGGACGCTGCGCACCAGCGCGCTCCACATCGTCTGCGAGCCCGCCTTGCGCCGGGCCTGGTCGATGTCGATGTCCTCGCCGGAGACGCCCCACAGCTTGGCCGCGTACGGCTCGTAGACCTGCTTGTACATCGTCGGCCCGAAGCCGGCCCGCATCAGCTCCGCGTAGGAGTCGGCGGCCGCGATCTGCTTCTTGCCGCGCCAGGTGGCGGCCACGGCGTCGAAGGCGGCGCGGGCCATCGGCACCGCCGGCATCGACTTGGCCAGCTCCCGCGGCTTGAACGGATAGGTGACCCAGCGGTCGCCGACCAGCAGCCGGCCGTTGCGGTAGCGGGTCTGCAGATCCGAGCCCATCAGGCCTCTGAGATCGGCCAGTATGTTCTCCGGCAGGTCCGGGTTCAGCCGGTGGCTGCCCAGGTCCACACGGAACCCGGCGACGTCGAACGACGCCGCCATCCCGCCCACGGTCTCGGCCCGCTCCAGCACGTCCACGGACAGGCCGCGGCGCGCCGCGTACCACGCCGCCGCCAGGCCCGCCGGGCCCGCGCCGAGGACGACGAGATCCGCCCTACCGGTCATCGTTGGTATCCATCAGAACGCCCACAGTAGTAGTCCCACCCCATTCCCGGAACGCGCCGCGCGATGCGCGTCTCGGGTCTCACCCGATAGAGGAGATCATGCCGTATCCGCCCACCCGTCTCCCACCACCGCCCGTTATGGAGACGCTTCGCGCCGCAGTATTGATGGCGGCATCACATCTCGTCGATGCGCGGCAGAAGCACTTCGGTCGCGATGAGCCTGATCGCCACCGCCGCCGGGATCGCGACCAGCGCACCGACGATCCCGAACAGCGCCGCACCCACCAGGACGGCGAGAATCGTCACCATCGGGTGGACGTCCACGGTGCGCCGGTTGACCCGGGGCGCGATGAGGTAGTCCTCGGCCAGCCGGGCGGCCACGTAGTAGACGAGCGTGAATATGGCCACCTTGACGGACACGGTCACCGCCACGAGCGTCACCACCGCGCCGCCGATCGAGGAGCCGACCACGGGCACCAGCCCGAACATCGCCACCACCATGCCCAGGGCCGCCGGGTAGGGGATCGACCACGCCATCGCCCAGATCCAGGTGAAGAAGCCGGCGATGGAGGCGATGACCATCTGGCCGATGACGTACTTGCCGACCTGGGCCAGGATCCGGTCGCTGAGCTCGGTGACCCGCGGGCGGCGGCGGACCGGCACCAGGTGGTAGGCGAAGTTCTTGATGCCGGGCATGTTCGCCACGAAGTAGAAGGTCAGCGCGATCCCGGCCAGGGTGCCGGTGAGCAGCGAGAACACCGCCTTGCCGGCGCCGAGGATGCCGTTGAGGTCCAGGGTCCCGGCCTTGTTGGCGCTGATCCAGGACTTCACCTTCTCGATGATGTGGTACTTGTTCTCCAGCTTGCCCAGATAGGTGGACTTGTTGCGCAGGTCGTTCAGGTAGCCGGGGATCGCGTTGATCAGGGAGTTGATCTCGCGGTCTATCGGCGGGAAGATCACGGCCACGAACCCGGCGAGCAGCGCCAGCACGCCGAGGGCGACGACGAACACGGCGAAGCCGCGCCGCAGGCCGCGGTTCACCAGGCCGGTGACCATCGGGTCCAGCGCGGTGGCGAAGAACACCGCGAGCATCAGGATCGACAGCAGGCTGCCGAGACCGGACACCAGGTGTACCAGGGCGTAGGCGGTGATGGCGCCGGCGGCGAGCCAGAAGGCGAAGGCGAACCAGCCGCCCGCGGCCATGGCGGACAGCGACGGCGGGTCGTCGGAAACCGCGGAGGCCGCAGAGGCCGCGGCCGAAGTGTTCCGGGCCTTCAGGGCGGCGCCGTTCTCGGCCGGAGGCGCGCCGGAGGGCTTCGGGGTACGCGCGGAGGTCGCCTGTTCTGTGCCCCCCTGCTGAATGCCGGCCATGCCCATGACCCTAGGGGACGTGGGTGGTCTACGGGTAACTCGTCGGTGACCGGCGCGCGGTGGGTGTCGGGGCGCTACAGATACAGCCCGGTCTCGCCCTCGCCCTCGCCCAGCCGCTCGGCGGCCACGGCGTGCACATCGCGTTCCCGGAGCAGGACGTAGTCGGTGCCGCGCACCTCGACCTCGCCGCGGTCGGCGGGATCGTAGAGGACCCGGTCGCCGACCTGGATCGTGCGCACGTTCGCCCCGATCGCCACGACCTCCGCCCACGCCAGGCGGTTGCCCACGCGCGCCGTCGCGGGGATGAGGATGCCGCCGGACGAGCGCCGGTCCCCCGCCTCCGGGTCCTCGCGCACCAGCACGCGGTCGTGCAGCATCCGGATCGGAAGCTTCTCTCCTGAACTCACGCTTGTGACGTTATCGCACCGGCCCGGGGTCGTCTGCGCGGGGAACGAACGGCCACAGCTGAGCGGCGGTGGTCCGGGCGTCGTTCGGGGTCGTTCGGCGGTGGTTCTGTGATGGTTCGGCGGTGGCTCCGCGCTTCGCGCAGGTGAGCGCGGGGCGCCTCGTTTAGCCTGGGTCCTGTGAAACTCACCCCAGGAGACACCGCACCCGCCTTCACCCTGACCGACGACCACGGCGCGTCCGTGAGCCTGGCCGACTTCGCCGGCCGCAAGGTGATCCTGTACGTCTACCCGGCCGCGATGACCCCCGGCTGCACGAAGCAGGCCTGCGACTTCCGCGACAACATCGCCTCCTTCCAGAAGGAGGGCTACGCCGTGCTCGGCCTGTCCCCGGACAAGCCGGAGAAGCTGGCGAAGTTCCGCGAGCGCGACGCGCTGACCTTCCCGCTGCTGTCCGACCCGGACAAGGCGGTGCTGGAGGAGTACGGCGCGTACGGCGAGAAGAAGCTGTACGGGAAGGTGGTGGTCGGCGTCATCCGGTCCACGTTCGTGCTGGACGTGGACGCGAAGGGCGTCGCGACGGTGGACGTCGCGCAGTACGCGGTCAAGGCCACGGGACACGTCGCGAAGTTGCGGCGGGATCTGGGGCTGGACTCCTGAGGTCCGCGCCCGAAGCTTGGACTGCTGACGCGGCGACGCGATAGCCTGCGGTGGGGCCGTAGCCCAATGGCAGGAGGCAAACGGTTTAGGTCCGTTACAGTGCGAGTTCAAATCTCGTCGGCCCCACTCCAAAATCTTGGTCATGTCGGCCGCGCTCCCGCGGCCGGCCGCTAGGCTCCGTCCACGACTGAAGATCGACACGACGAAGCCTGGGGGACGCCGGACTGTGAGCACTCCGACGAACGAGCCGAATCCGTTCGGGACGCCGGCTCCGCCTGGGCAGGCGCCCTTGCCGGGCCAGTTCGGGGCGGCCGGTGCGCCGGGCCCCGGGTATCCGGCCTCGCCCGAGCAGAGCTTTCCGACGCAGACCGCGGCGGCGTACAACGCGTCGTCTGCGGGTTCTCCGTATCCGCCGCCGGGCGACGGGGGTCCGGGGCCGCAGTTCGGGCCAGGTGGCCCGGGCACTCCGAGCGGTCCGAACGGTCCCGGCGGCATGCCGGGCCCCGGTCCGATGCCGCCGCCCTACAGCTACGGCTACCCGCCGCCGCAGCGGCCGACGGTGACCAGCGCCGTCGCGATCGTCGCGCTGTGCTTGTTCTGGGTACCGCTGGTCGGCTTGGTGCTGAGCATCATCGGCATGGTGAAGACCGCCAAGGGGAAGGCTCGCGGTCGCGGGCTGGCCATCACCGCGCTGGTGTTGTCCATCCTGGTGACCGCGGTGGCGGTGTTGGTCGGGGTCGCGGTCGCTTCGAAGCCGTCGGCGCTGGACCCGGGATGCACGCGGGGGAAGACGGCCGTGCTGGAGCAGTCGAAGCAGATCGAGGCCGACTCCAAGAAGGGCGACGACGCCGCGGTGAAGTCCGACCTGAACACCCTCATCGACGACTTGGCGAAGGCCGCCTCGGAGTCCAAGCGCAGTGACGTGCGCTCGACGGTGCAGGCCGTGCACGACGACTACTCCGCGATCGCCGCCGGAACCGGCGACCAGAGCAAGCTCGCCACCGACCTGGACCAGATGGACCACCTCTGCACCATCGGGAAGTAGCCCCGGGCTGACACACCGCCCGATAGCGACGGCCGCCGCCGACCGGATCTCCCGGTCGGCGGCGGCCGTCTCGATATCACGGGCCGGGGTGAGCCTCAGCCCTTCAACAGCGGCACCAGCGCGCGGAACGCGCGGCCGCGGTGGCTGATCGCGTCCTTCTCCTCCGCGCTGAGCTCCGCGGTGGTCCGGGTCTCGCCCTCGGGGACGAAGATCGGGTCGTAGCCGAAGCCGCCGTCGCCGCGCGGGGCGCGGATCAGGCGGCCGGTGACGACGCCCTCGACGACGTGCTCGGCACCGTCCGGCGCGACCAGGGCGGCGGCGCAGGTGAAGTTCGCGCCGAGGGCCTCGTCGGGGACGTCGGCGACCTGGTCCAGGACCAGCTGGAGGTTCGACACGTCGCGGCCCGGGCCGGCGGGCAGGTCGCCGAAGCGGCCGGACCAGCGCGCGGACAGGACGCCGGGCATGCCGTTCAGCGCCTCCACACACAGCCCCGAGTCGTCGGCGACAGCCGGCAGGCCGGTGGCCGCGGCCACCGCGCGCGCCTTGATCAGTGCGTTGTCGGCGAAGGTCAGGCCGGTCTCGGGGATCTCCGGAAGCGCCGCGTACAGCTCGGGGCCGGCGAGTTCGACGTCGGCCAGGCCGGCGGCGAGCAGGATCCGCTGGAGTTCGGCGATCTTCTTGGCGTTGCGGGTGGCGAGGACGATCTGGCGCATGGGCGCCAGTCTAGGCATTCGGCCGGGCCGGCATTGGCTGGGCCGCCACTGGTTGGGCCGGCACCGGTCGGCGCGTCACTGGTTGGGGCGGCACCGGTGGCGCGTCACTGGTTCAGGTCCTGCCCGCAGGTGTTGCCCATGACCTGGAAGTCGTTCTGCACCGGTCCGTTGTTCGGGCTCTGACCCTGCTTCGCCTGGTCGAAGACGGCTTGCAGATCGGTGGCCATCTTGTTCATGGCCTGCGCCGCGGCGGGCAGCTTGGTCTGTTGGGCGCCGGCGCGGATCTGCTGCACGGCGCCGGGGATGGCCGCGACGGCTTGCAGCTTGTTCGTCTGATACGCCGAGACGTAGCTGCCGAAGCCGGCCAGCGCGGTCTTGCAGCCCTGGTCGGCCCACAGGCTGTTGAGCTTCTTCAGCGACGAGGCCAGGTCTGAGGGGTTCTGGGTGCTCGACGCGGTCGCCGAGGAGTCGGTACCGCCGGAGGAGGGGGCGCTCGAGCCGGCCGTGGAGGAGTTGCCGACCGCCGGACTCGACGAGCCCGCCGTCCCCGGTACGGAGCCCCCGGCCGCGCCGGCCCCGATCGTGCCCGACGAAGCGCACGCCGTCAGCGACAACCCCGTCAGCGCCAGCAGTCCCGGTATCACGCTCGCGCGCAGCCGCACAGTCATGATCCACCCCCTGTGGAAAGTGTTCGCCCAGCCCCGCGGGAGGCGGGGCTGGGCGAACAATATAGAAGGTCGGGACCTGCTCTCAGCTCAGCAGAGCCTTGACCTGGTGCGAAGCCAGTTCGCGGCAGCCGGCGGCGGCCAGGTCGAGCAGCGCGTCCAGCTCGGCCCGGGTGAAGACGCCGGCCTCGCCGGTGCCCTGGACCTCCACGAACTC
>Ga0068852_100004252_pt1 | contig 10110 bp, 10 predicted proteins | sample KBSCornC22_FD_66594 | JGI IMG/M metagenome (GOLD analysis project Ga0068852, IMG submission 66594) | Corn rhizosphere microbial communities from Kellogg Biological Station, Michigan, USA - KBS Corn C2-2 | ecosystem: Host-associated > Plants > Roots > Rhizosphere > Soil ... | reverse complement strand
CCGGTCAAGGGCGGGACGACGATGATCGCGTTCGTCGCCGACCCCGACGGCTACAAGATCGAGCTGATCGAGCGCGACGCCTGAGCGTCGCAGCGACGCGCGTCAGCGCATCAGCGCCGACGCGCGAGGCTCGCCGCGTCGCGCGCGAGCCGCTCGATCCGCGGCCAGTCGCCGGCGGCGATCGCGTCGGCGGGCGTCAGCCACGAGCCACCGACGACCGCGACGTTGGCAAGCGCGAGGTACTCGGGCGCGGTCGTCGCGTCGATTCCTCCGGTCGGGCAGAAGACGACGTCGGCGAACGGGGCCGCCCACGCCTTCAGCATCGCCGTGCCGCCGGCAGCGGCGGCGGGAAAGAACTTGAGGAAACGAAAGCCGTCGTCGGCCGCCTCCATCACTTCGCTCGCCGTCGCCGCGCCCGGAAGCAGCGCGAGGCCGAGCGAGCGGCAGGCAGCGGCGACGCGCGGCGACCACCCCGGGCTGACGGCGAAGCGCGCACCGGCCGCGTGGGCGGCGCGCGCGTCGGCAGCGCTGCGCACGGTGCCGGCGCCGACGATCGCCTCCGGAACCGCGCTCGCGATCGCCGCGATCGCACCGACCGCCGCGGGAGTGCGCAGCGTCACCTCGAGGACGCGGATGCCGCCGGCGACGAGCGCGCGAGCGAGCGCCACGGCGTCGTCGACACGCTGGATCACGATCACCGGAATCACCGGCGCCGGTGCGGCGAGCGAGAGCGGCTCGAGGGGCTCGCTCGTCACAGCCACGTGCAAGCTCCTTGTTCGGCCGAGACGACGGGCGCCGCGGCGCTGCGCTCGCGAATGCGCTCGGTGACGTCGACGACGGCCTGCTTCATCGCAACGACGGAAATCGCGAGCGGAGACTGGCGCCGCGCGAAGTCCTACTTCAGGTTCATCTCGACGAGGTTGGCGTCGCTCGCAGCGACGCCGCCGTGCGCGACCTTCGAGATCTGGGTCGACATCCGCGTCAGCGGAACGCCGCTGTCGACGAGGGTCTGGCGAACGAGGCTCACGCGCTGCTGCGCGAGGCCGAACTGCGACTCCTCGACGGTCGAAACGATCTCGATCGCGCGGTTCTTCTTCTTCGCCGTCTCGGCCATCGTGCGCACCTTCGCAAGCTCTTTTTCGCCGAGGTTCGCCGCCGACGGCGCGAACGCGACGATGTGCGCGGGCAGCTCCTGTGCCTCGGAGGAAGCCGGTGCGGCGGGCGGGGCAGCGCCAGTCGGCGCAACCGCAGGCTGCTGCGTTGAGTCCGCAGCGACGGCCTGCTCGGGGGCGGACTTCCCCGCCTTGAGCCCGGCGAGCACGAATCCGGCAATGGCGATCACGACGAGGACGGCGACCGCGACCTTGGCGGCGGTGCGAGAAGAATTGCTCGTGGACGACGATTTGCGATCGGGCATGGCTATGGCAGCGGCGCTCGGCCACCGATTCTAGGCGGCGATGACGACTCCATTCGTTCCCCACGCCGCCCTCCGCGACCCGGCGCGACTACTCGATCACACGCTTGGCGAGTGGGGCGGCCGCGGCGACGTCTGGGTGTTCGGCTATGCGTCGCTGATCTGGCGGCCCGAGTTCGCGTCGGCCGAGGAACGGCCCGCCACCGTGCACGGCTGGCACCGCGCGCTCGCGATGCGCTCGCGCGTCAACCGCGGCACCCCCGACTGCCCCGGGCTCGTCTTCGCCCTCGTCCCCGGCGGCTCGTGCCGCGGCCGCGCCTATCGCATCGAGGAGGGACTGGTCGACTCGGAGCTGCGTCGGCTTTGGCAACGCGAGATGCCTTCCGGGGTCTACGACCCGAAGTGGCTCGCCTGCCGCACGCCGCACGGCATCGTCCGGGCTCTGGCCTTCACACTCAGCCGGCAAAGCCCGAGCCACACGGGCCGTCTCGGCGAGAGCGAGCTCGTCGAGATCTTCCGCACCGCGAACGGGCGCTACGGCAGCACGCTCGCGTACCTGATCGAGACTGCGCACTCGCTGCGCAGCTGCGGAATTCGCGACCGCGATGTCGAGCGGCTCGTCGCACTCGCGCGCCGTCACGCGCTGACGGCGTGAGCGACGCGCGCGAGCTCTCGAGTCACCGCGCCTAGAACGTCGAGGCGGCGCTCCAGTCGGCGCCGCCGAGGCGCGCCGCGGCGACGCTCTTGCGCAGCGCCTCGAGATCGCTCTCGGTGTCGATGTCGACGAGGACGCCGGCGTCGTCGAGCTCGACCGGGAACGCCGGATAGCGCGCGACGATGCGCCGCGCGCCTTCGTCGCCGCTGAGCGCGGTCAGCTCGGGATAGAGCTCGGCGGCGAAGCCGACCGGATGGCCGCGCCTGGCGCGGAACTGCGCGAAGGCGATCGGGTGCAGCTCGAGCGCGCTTGCGATCGCGAGCACGGTCGCAGGCTGGATCATCGGCATGTCGCCAGGCAGCACGAGCCAGCCGCTCGAATCGGGGCTGGCGGCAACGCCGGCAGCGATCGACGCGCCCATGCCGAGCTGGCTGCTGCCGTCGGCGCCGGCGTCGGGCAGGACGACGACGTCGCGCGCCGCGACGCTGCTGCGCGCGACGTCGACGAAGGCGGCGATCGTGACGACGACGGTGCGCAGGTGCGTCGCGATCGCGTTGGCGAGCGTCTGCGCGAGCACGGTCGTTTCGCCGAGCGGCTGCGCAAGCTTGTGGTGGCCGACGCCGAAGCGCGAGCTGCGACCGGCGGCGAGCACCACCACGGTCGGACGGGCTGCCATGCGGCGAGGATGAAAGACGAGCATCGATCGAGATAGTGGGAGGTCTACGTAAGGCCTTCCCCCAACGACGTTCGGGTGGCAAGACGTGCGCCATCGGCCCGCCGCGTTCCTATACTCGACCGATGACCGACCTCGCCGCGCTGCGCAAGAGCTACGAGCTCGCGGAGCTCGACGAGGAAGCGTCGGCCGCCGAGCCGATGCAGCAGTTCGAACGATGGCTCCGCCAAGCGATCGCTGCGCAGGTCCCCGAGCCGAACGCGATGACGCTCGCCACCGTCGGCGCCGACGGCCGGCCGTCGACGCGCATCGTCCTCATCAAGGCATTCGACGCGCACGGCATCGTCTGGTACACGAACTACCAGAGCAGAAAGGGCCGCGAGCTCGCGGTCCATCCGTTCGCGGCGCTGCAGTTCCACTGGGTCGAGCTCGAACGCGTCGTTCGCGTCGAGGGCGCGGTCGAGAAGGTCTCGGATGCCGAGTCCGACGCGTACTTCGCTTCGCGTCCGCTCGACTCGCGCATCGGCGCGTGGGCGTCGCCGCAAAGCGAGGTGATCGCGTCGCGCGCGACGCTGCTCGCCAACGCGGCGCGCTACGGCGCCCAGTTCATGCTGAAGCCGCCGCGGCCGCCGCACTGGGGCGGCTACCGGCTGCTGCCCGAGACGTGGGAGTTCTGGCAAGGGCGAAAGTCGCGCCTCCACGACCGCCTGCGCTATCGGCGCGACGGCGCGGCGTGGCGGCGCGAGCGTCTCGCGCCGTAGCGAGACCCTCAGGGCTCGCCGAACCAGTAGTCGAGGTCCTCGTCGCGCCGCGACATGCGCGCGAAGTCGGGCTTGCCGCGCGGCCCGGTCATCGCGAGGTACTTGCCCGAGTCCGGGTACTCGACGATCTCGGGGCGCTCCTGCGTGCTGATCGAGAGGTACTTGAGCGGTGCGTCGGAGGTGTTGACGATCTGGTGCGGATACTCGGGCCCGGGGGGCAGGAACGCGACGTCGCCGGCCTTCAGCTCGAGCATCTCGCCGGCGACGCGCAGCGCGCCGCGGCCCTCGAGGACGATGAACGCCTCCTCCTGTGCGTGGTGCAGGTGGTACGGGCACGACCGCATCCCGGGCGGGACGATGTCGACGCTGATGCCGATGCCGCGCGCCGCGGTTCCCGCGGCGAGACGGCCGCAGACGGTGTCGTAGAGCGGCGGCCGCGACTCGCGCTCCTTCGGCAGCTCGTCGATGTTCCTGATCAGCCGCTCGCGCAGCGCTTGTGCCCGTTCGTTCATGCGTCGTCGTCCCTGGTGGCAGGTCGCGATGATGCGCTTGCCATCGGTCACAGAAGGCCGGCGACCCTCCGGCACAATCGCGCCGCTTCGATCGCTCCGACTGCACGCACGTGAACAACCTCTTCGCTTCGCTCGGCATCGAGTCGTGGAAGCCGTTCGCCGCCGCGCTGCTGCTGCCGCCGGTGCCGCTGCTGCTGCTCGTTCTCGTGGGCGCGCGGCTGCTGCTGCCGCGCCGCGGCATCGGCTGGTTGGTGATCGTCGCGAGCGTCGCGCTGCTCTGGCTGTCGGCGTGCACCGGAGCGGCGCAGCTGCTCAGCCACGCGCTGCTGCAACCGCCGGCCGCGCTCAGCTTCGACCGCATCCGCGAGCTGCGCGCCGAGACCGCGGCGAAGAAGCCGGTCGCGATCGTCGTCCTCGGCGCCGGCAGCGAGCCGTTCGCTCCCGAGTACGGCGTCAGCAGCCTGCAGCCGTCTTCGCTCGAGCGGCTGCGCTACGGCATCTGGCTCGCCGGCCAGACGGGAGCGCCCCTCGCGTTCAGCGGCGGCGTCGGTTGGGCCCAGCAAGGCTCGACCTCGGAGGCGCGTGTCGCCGCCAAGATCGCAGCCGAGGAGTTCAATCGCCCGATCCGCTGGATCGAGGACAACTCGCGCGACACCCGCGAGAACGCCGCGAAGACGATCGCGCTGCTCAAGCCCGCCGGCATCCAGCACATCGTGCTCGTCACCCACGGCTACCACATGCCGCGCGCGCTGCGCGCGTTCACCGACGCAGCCGGACCGGCGATCCAGATCGACGCCGCGCCGATGGGGCTGGCGCGCGGCCTCGTCGCACCAGCGCTCGAGTGGCTGCCGAGCTCGAACGGGTTTCGCGACGTCCGCCAGTTGCTGCGCGAGCTCGCGGGACTTTCGGTCGGCGCTTGAGCGCGGCGGCGGCGACAGCGATGACGTGGCGCGGCGAGCGCGCGGCGTGCGCGCGGGCCGAGCGAAGCGATCAATCCCAGCCGCCGTCGGACCCGCCGCCGACGTCGCCGCCGCCCGCATCCCAGTCGCCGCCGTTGCCGAAGTCGATCGGCCGATCTTCGAGCGCGCTGCTGCCGGCGTCGGGCGGATCGAAATAGCCGGGTCCCGCGTTGGTGCCATCGGCGCTGTGCTCGCCGCGTCGGTGCAGGAGCTCGCTCGCGAGCATTCCCGCGGCGACGCCCCCCGCCGCCGCGAGACCGGTGCCGAGCATGCCGCTGCGCTGCGGCGGATAGCCGGGCGGCACCGCGCCGGCGCCGTAGCCGCCGGGGCCATAGGGGCCGGGGACGCCGGGCTGGCCGGGGACGCCGGGCTGGCCGGCGACGCTGCCGCCGTAGCCGCCGTTCGATGCCATTGCGGCGTTGCGGCTGCGCGAGAACCCACGCCAGAGCAGGACGCCGACGACGACGAGTCCCGCCAGCCAGATCCAGCTCGGAATTCCGTGCGATGCCGGTGCCGCCGGCGCGGCGTTGCGTGGCAGCCGCGCATCCTGCACCGAGCGCGTCGCCGGTTGCTGGGCCCGCAGCAACGCGGCCTCGAAGGCGCGGAACTTCTCGGGGTCGGTGAACTTGACGTCGGGATCGATGACGCGCGCCTTCTGCGCCTCGGCGGCGGCGAGCGCGACCTTGCCCTGGTGGGCGAGGATCTCGGCGTAGATGTAGTGCGCCTTGGCGCTGCCGGGCTTGGCGTCGACGACCTCGCGCATCATCGTTTCGGCCTGCGCGTAGCGGCCGGCCTGCACCTCGGTCTCGACCTCCTGCAGCGTGGGCAGCGCCCACGCCACCGCGGCGAACGCGGCCAGGAGCACGCCCAGAATCCATTTCCTCATCGCACTTCTCCTTCGGATCCACGGCAGGACCGACCTACGTTCGCCGGCAAGTTGGCGGCCTGACGACCGCTTTCAAGACGGTCCTTGCGATCTTCCCCCGGCGACGTTCGCCACGGCGGGCGACCCTCGTCGCCGAAGGGTGGATTCAGCCGGACAGCCGGCGCGACGCCCGCGCGGCGGCTGTCGAAAATTTGCGCCGCACGACGCTGCGACGAGGAGGTTCGATGGGCTTCACGGTGCTCTTCCTGCTGCTGCTGGTGACGGCGGGCTGGTGGCTGCACAGCCGCTGGTCAGCGCTTCGTTCCGCGCAGGACGCGCGTCGCGAAGCCGAGCTGATGATGGTCTTCGAGGCGCGCTCGAAGATGAAGGACAAGCCCGCCACCGCGACGCCGGCCGCGAGCGACTTCTATCCGACGTTGCCCGAGGAGGCGCAAGCCTCCGCCGCGAAGCGCAGCGCGCCGGCGCCGGAGCGCCGCCCCAAGGCAGCAGAGTAGTCGGGCGGCGCGGTAGAGCGCCGCAACTCAGGTCAGCTGGATCTGACGCTGCGTCTGGCCCCACGAGAAGTCGGCCTCGAGGCGAGGCTCGAACTCGATGCTCGCGCAGACGCACGGCGACGCGGCGACGACCGGAACGACGTGGGCGAAGACGTGGATCTTGCCGCAACCGGTGCAGCGCCACGACGAGCTGCGGGCGAAGAAGCCCGCGGTCTGCGCCGGCGTCATCACCAGCCCGGTCTCGCCCGGAGCGCCGTCCTCGAGCGGCGGGCCTTCGACGAGAGGACCTTCGAGCGAACGCCCTCGCAGCGCGAGCACCGACCGGCTCCACTGCAGTACCGCTTCTCTCGCCGCCTCGATCCGGTCCATGGTGATCCCTCGCTGTCGCGACGATAGCCGTTGCGCCGGCTCCTGTGTCCGCCGGCAGTCCGCCGGCCCCCGGAGTCAGGGGGTGCGAGCGATGCGCACGATCGCACGTAACCGGCGTGTATCCGCGACGAATCCGAAAGGCAAAAGTCGAGCCCGGACCGTCCGGTGCGCGGATGCGCTGCCTACACTGCCGCCCATGACGACCGCCGGACCGGCCAGCTGGGACCCGCACGCGAGGACCTTGCACCGCGTCGCACTGGCGGCGGCCAAGCCGTCGGGACCATCGCTCTTCGCCGACCTGCTGCGCGAGGTGACGGCCAGCCTCGGCGCCGCTTCCGGCCTCGTCGCCGTCTTCACCGACGAGACGCAGACGCGGGTGCGCACGATCGCCTCGATCCTCGACGGCAGATTGCTCGCGTCGTTTGAGTACGCCCTGGCCGGATCGCCTTGCGAGCAGGTCACCGGCACCGAGTTTCGCCACGTCGCCAGCGGCCTCGCCGACGAATTCCGGGCGACCAGCCTGTTCGCTGCCAAAGGAATGGATTCGTACGCCGCGTATCCGCTGTGCGACAGCCACGGCGAACGGCTCGGCCTGCTCGCGGCGATGGACCGCGGCCCGCTCGCGGACGTCGCCCTCGCCGAGGCGGTCCTCAAGATCGTCGGCAACCGGATCGCCGCCGAGCTCGAGCAGCAGACGACCGAAGGCGTCCTCAAGACCGCCGCGCTCGCCGTCTCGAGCGCGCGCGGCGCCACCGTCTTCGCCGAGCTGGTGCGATCGCTCGCGGCGATCCTGCACGTCGACGTGGCGTTCATCGCCAAGCCGTCGGGCGAGCCGGGCGTGATGAAGATGCTCGCGATGCAGCTCGATGGCGCGCCCGTCGCGATCGACCGCTACGAGATCTCGAAGAGCCCGTGCGCAGGCGTGCTCGACAAAGGGTTTCGCGTCTATCCCCACCGCGTCTGCGAGCTCTTCCCCGAGGAGATGACGCTCAGCTCGCTCGGCATCGAGGGCTACGCCGGCTATCCGCTCAACGACCTCGGCGGCGCGACGCTCGGCCTCGTCGCGATCTCGTCGCGGATGCCGCTCGGCCGCGTCGACCGGATCGAATCGGTGATGCAGATCTTCGCGGTGCGCGCCGCCGCCGAGATCGAACGGCTGCGCGCCGACGAGACGCTGCGCATGTCCGAGGAGAGCTATCGGACGATCTTCGAGTCGATCGAGGACGGTGTCGTCGTCCACGACTGGGATTCCGGCGCGCTCGTCGATGTCAACCCGAAGGCGTGCGAGACCTCGGGATTTCGCCGCGAAGACGTCCTCGGCGCGCCGCTTTCGATCTTCTGCTCGCGCCAGGAGCCCTATACAGAGGCCGCCGCGCGGCGCTACCTGCAGCTCGCCCGCGAGGGACACTGCCCGCCGTACGAGTGGCGCGGGCGCAAGCCCGACCGCTCGGTGATCTGGTTCGAGGTGCGGCTGAAGGCGGTGTCGATCGGCGGCGTTCCGCGCATCCTGTCGATGAGCCGCGACATCACCGAAAAGAAGAACGCCGAGGAGGCGCTGCGACTGCGCGAAGAGCAGTACCGGGCGATCTTCGAGGCCTCGTCGGACGCCTTCGTGCTGCGCGACGCCAACCTCGACATCGTCGACGTCAATCCCGCGTTCCTGCAGCTGTACGGCTTCACGCGCGAGCAGCTCGCCGCGCGCGGCGGCTATCCCGACAATTTCCCGGCCGCCTACGTCGCCGAGCGCCGCCAGCGGATCGAGCGGGCGCTCGCCGGCGAGGAATCGCGCGCCGAGACGATCGCGCTGCGTCCCGACGGCACGACGTTCGAGGCGGACATGCGCGTGATCCCGGTCCGCTACCGCGGCGAGCCGCACGTCCTCTCGGTCGTTCGCGACATCACCGAGCGGCGGCAGCGCGAGCGCGAGCTGCAGAAGAGCGAAGCGCGCCTGCGCGCGACCGTCGAGGCGGCGTTCGACTGCATCATCGGCATGGACGGCGAAGGTCGCATCGTGGAGTTCAACGCGGCCGCCGAACGCTGCTTCGGCCATGCGCGCGCGGCCGTGCTCGGGCACCTGCTCGCCGATGTCATCATCCCCGAGCGGCTCCGCCAAGGCCACGGCGACGGCATTCGCAAGTTCGCGCATACCAGCGAAGGCCCGTTCGTCGGCCGCCTCGTCGAAACGACGGCGATGCGCGCCGACGGCAGCGAGTTCCCGGTCGAACTCGCGATCAGCGTCGCCGCCGCGCCCGACGGCAACATCTTCGTCGGCCACCTGCGCGACATCACGGCGCGCCGCCAGGCCGAGAGCCAGCGCAGCGAGCTCGAGGGCCAGCTGCGCCAGGCGCAGAAGATGGAAGCGATCGGCCAGCTCACCGGCGGCATCGCGCACGACTTCAACAACATCCTGACCAGCGTCACCGGCTACATCGTGCTCGCGAGCGAGCGCGCCGAGCGGCTCGGCGCCAGCGACCTCGTCCGCCAGCTGTCGCAGGCCCATCTCGCGGCGCAGCGCGCGCGCGACCTCATCTCGCAGATGCTCGCGTTCGCGCGCCGCCAGCGCAGCGAGCGCCGGCCGCTCGCGCTCGCCGCCGAGCTGCGCCAGTCGGCGCAGCTGCTGCGCTCGACGCTGCCGAGCTCGGTCGAGCTGCACACCGGGCTCGATGCCGCCGCCCCGGCGGTGGTCGGCGACTCGGTGCAGATCGAGCAGGTGCTGTTCAACCTCTGCATCAACGCGCGCGACGCGATCGCGGGCGCCGGGACGATCCGGATCGGGCTCGCCAGCGAGCACGTCGGCGAGCGCGCGTGCGCGTCATGCCGCGCGCCGCTGCGCGGCGCGTGGGTCGCGCTCTCGGTCGCCGACACCGGCTTTGGCGTCACCGAGGCGGTCCGCGAGCGCATGTTCGAGCCGTTCTACACCACGAAGCCGGTCGGCCGCGGCTCGGGGATGGGGCTCGCGATGGTCCACGGCATCGTCCACGACCACGGCGGCCATCTGCTCGTCGATTCGGTCGAGCCCCACGGCACGCGCTTTCGCGTCCTGCTGCCGGCGGCGGCGAGCGCGCCGCTCGCGCCGATCGAGCCGCCGCTCGCGGCGAAGCCCTCGCCGCTCGCCGGCCGCGTCCTGCTCGTCGAGGACGAGTCGATGGTCGCGGCGTTCATGACCGAGCTGCTCGGCGGCTGGGGGTTCGATGTCGTCCATTGCGGCGACGCGCTGCGCGCCGAGGACCGCGTCTGCGACGGCGACGAGCGCTTCGACGTCGTCCTCACGGACCAGACGATGCCGGGCCTGACCGGACTCGAGCTCGCGACGCGCGTCGCCGCGCTCCGTCCCGAGCTGCCGGTCCTCCTCTACAGCGGCTTCGGCGACGGCATCGACGCCGCCGA
>Ga0068852_100004244_pt1 | contig 10119 bp, 6 predicted proteins | sample KBSCornC22_FD_66594 | JGI IMG/M metagenome (GOLD analysis project Ga0068852, IMG submission 66594) | Corn rhizosphere microbial communities from Kellogg Biological Station, Michigan, USA - KBS Corn C2-2 | ecosystem: Host-associated > Plants > Roots > Rhizosphere > Soil ... | reverse complement strand
TCGAGGTCGACCAGCGCGGCAAGGTCCGCCTGTCGATGCGCCTCGTCGACCAGGATACCGGCGAGGAGATCCCGGACACCCGCCCGCCGCGCGAACCGCGTGAAGGCGGCGACCGTGGCCCTCGCGGTGACCGTGGCGACCGTGGCCGGCATGGCCGCGGCGACCGCGACCGTGGCCCGCGCCGGGATGGCGGCGACCGTGACCGCGGCCCGCGCCGTGACCGCGACGATCGTGGACCGCGTGGCGAAGGCCGTGGCGACCGCGGCCCCCGCCGCGACCGCGAAGGCGGCAACGACGACGGCCCCGCGCCCGAGTTCGCGCCCGCGTTCCTGACCAACAACGACGATTGATCTGCTCCCCGGCGCAGGCCGGGGTTCAGCCCGCTAAAACAACGGAAGGCCCCGCGAGCAATCGCGGGGCCTTTTCCACTCCACCGGCAATGACGCTTTCGACCTACCCTGCCGCTACTCTTTGGCGGCCACACCCATTCCTTCGCGGTCGAAAGTTTCCGCTGCGGACGTGCCCCAGTCGTCGCTGGACGGCGCCTCGTCGACGACGGTGCCTCGCTCGTCGATCGTCAGCTGTTCGCGATGCCCAGGGCCCTGGCTGAAATCGAGCAAGGACACGTGCCTGCACCTGCCGCACATGAACACAGCCTCGCCGGCTTTCGGGATCTTGAACCCTGCCAGGTTGGAATGCCGTTCCATGAGCAGGTGCCACGCATAGTCCCGTTCGTCCGGAACAATAATTTCCTCGACCACCAGTCCGGCATAGACTGCCTGCAACTGGTCCAGTTCTTCGGGTTCCGGAGCCACGGCGATTGAAATCCGCGCGTCGTGCTGGATGTTTGCATACTTCTGGCTTCCCCGGAAAATCAGGAAGAAGATGTCCCACCCCCGATTAGCGTAGCCGACGACGGTCGTTTGCGGCCAACCGTCAGGCCGCACGGTCGAAATCGCCATGACGCGGTTGGCATTGAGAATGGTGATGGCGGGATGTTCCATCTGACTGCTCCCTCAAGCGCTATTCCGCGGGCTGGATTGCCATGGCGGAGGGAATCGAGGCCGGCACGCTCCGTCTGCCGCCGCCGAACAGGGCGCGAATCATGAACAAGCCGAACGCAGCGACGCCAACCGAGAATACGAGGTCGCCGGGCACGCGCGCCCAAACCAGCGCCTGCATGACTGGGCTGTGGATGACCTCGGCGCTTCGCGCGAAGGCATAGTCGTGCGTGAAGCTTTGATAGGTCTGGTACAGCCCCTGCGGGAACAGCGACAGGAAGACCATCATCGCGAGCCCGATGTTGAGGCACCAGAATGACGTCTTGAGCAGCTTCCCGCTCCAGCGCTCCGGGTCCGATAGCCCGCGCATGCAGAACAAAGTCAGGCCAATCCCGAGCATTCCGTACACCCCGAACAGGGCGGCATGGCCGTGGGTCGCCGTCGTGTTCAGTCCCTGCATGTAGTAGAGCGCTAGCGGCGGGTTGATGAAGAAGCCGAACAGGCCCGCGCCGATCAGATTCCACACAAGCACGCTGGCGAAAAAGGCGAACGGCCAGCGATAGACCTTCTGCCAGTCCTGCTGATGCTCCACCTTGGCGCGGTTGTAGGCTTCGAACCCGACCACCACCAATGGCACGACCTCCAGGGCCGAGAATACGGCCCCGAGCGCAATCACCGAAACAGGGGTTCCGGTGAAGTAAAGGTGGTGAAAGGTGCCGAGAACGCCGCCGCCGAGGAAGATTATGGTTGCCAGCAACACCGAGGTCGAAGCGACTGACAGCCTGACCAGCCCCATCTTGACGAACAGGGCCGAGACGATGGCGGTTGCGAAAACCTCGAACACGCCTTCGACCCACAGGTGGACGACCCACCAACGCCAATATTCCATGACGGAGATGTGGGCATGTTGGCCGTAAAGAAGGCCGGCCCCGAACAGCAGGCCGATTGAGACTGTCGCGATGACGACAAGGAAAGACAGGGAGCGCCCGCCCTGCTGTTTCAGCGCCGGCCACAGGCCGCGAAGGACCAGGGCCATCCACAGCAGCAAGCCTATGAACAGGTAGATCTGCCAGAAGCGGCCAAGGTCCACATATTCATACCCCTGGTGGCCGAACCAGAAGTTCATCACGCCCGAGCCCATGCGGCGGTTGATCGCCAACCACTCGCCCGCGAACGAGCCGACGACGATGATCAGCAGGCTGACGAACAGGAAGTTGACACCGAAACGCTGGAACTTCGGCTCATGCCCGCCGAGCAGGGGAGCGACATAGAGTCCTGTCGCCAGCCACGCTGTCGCGATCCAGAGCACCGCTAGCTGCGTGTGCCAGGTGCGAGTCACCGCATAGGGAAAATATTCCGCCAGCGGCAGGCCGTAGAGTCCCTGCCCCTCGACCGCATAATGAGCGGTGACGATACCGAGCAGGATCTGGAGGAAGAACAAGGCGGTGACGACGAAGAAGTATTTCGCAGTCGCGCGCATCGACGGCGTGATGGTCGCACCGGCCAGCGCGTCCGATTTGGCGAAGCCCTCGACCGGTTCGATGTCCTGCCGCCAGACGTCGAATTCTCGCGCGTAATACCAAACGAGCGCGCCGATGCCGGCGAGCAGCGCGAAGATGGACAGAAACGTCCAGAGGAATACGGAGCCCGTGGGCGTATTGCCGACCAGCGGCTCATGCGGCCAGTTGCTTGTATAGGTGATGGAATCGCCGGGACGATCGGTGGTCGCCGCCCAGGCGGTCCAGAAGAAAAAAGCGCCGAGCGCCCGTGCTTCGTCGGGCTTCAGGACCGCGTCGCGCGGCATCGCATATTGCTCGCGCAGCACGTCTGCGGCGGCCGTCCGGCCGGTGAAGAGGTCGGAATAATATGTCGCTGTCGTCGAGATGGCCGCCGCACGCCGGTCGCTCACTGCGATCTCGCCCGTCGCCGGGTCGTACGTGTTGGTCCTCATCTCCTGCTTGAGCATCGTCGCAAACCGCGCCTGATCCGGCTCGGAAAGGGCCGCGAAGGGCGCGCGCTCACTCGTCCGCGCCAGTTGGTCGCGTAGGGTCGTTGCTTCCCGATGGAGCCAGTCGGCGCTCCAGTCGGGCGCGACGTAGCTGCCGTGGCCCCAGATGGAGCCCTGCTGCATGCCCCCGGTCGATTGCCAGACGTTCTGCCCGCGCTCGATATCGTCCTTGGTAAAGAGCACCTGTCCGGACGCTGTTCGAACCGCCTCGGGAATCGGAGGCTTGGCGTGATAAATCTGCGCGCCAAAGAACAGTAACGTGCCGAACATGACGATCATGCTCACCGCAAAGATCGTCCACAGCCTGCGGATTGAGAAGTCGCTCGAATAATTGGCCATCGTATCCCCCGCGCACTGGCGCCCATTCAAGGCAGAGATAAGCAGAAGCGGGACTGGCGCCTTTGACTCAGGTCAAACGTCGCACCAACGCTATACTATTCTATGTTAAGGGGAGCCATGGGTCGGCAAACTCTCGCGTGTGACGTTTGTGCGGTCCGCCAACGGGCGGCATGCGCCGCGCTCGACCCCGCCGATCGGCTGGAACTGGCCAGGCTCGGGTTTCACCAGCGCCTGAAACGCGGAGACACCGTCTTTTCGGCCGGAGAGGAGAACGATCGTTCGGCGACGCTGATTAGCGGCGTCCTCAAGCTCAGCACGTTCGACCAGGACGGGACCGAGCATATAGTCTCGCTCATCCACCCCACGGGCTTTGTCGGCGAGCTGTTCACGCCCACCACGCACCACGATGTCATCGCCCTTACGGATTGCGAGCTCTGCATCTTCCCCAGGGCGGAATATGAGCGGGCGCTCCAGCGTTTCCCCGAGCTCGGCAGGGCGCTGCTGAGGCGATCGTCGCAAGACCTGCTCGACACGCGGGAGTTACTTGCCTCCGTCACGGGCCGAACTGCGATGCAGCGGGTTTCCGGACTTCTTCTCGCGCTCGCCCGCGCCGCCAGCGACACTGAATGTCATGCCGCGCGCGAGTTCGACTTGGCTTTGACCCGCGGCGAAATCGCCAGCCTCCTTGGCCTCACAATCGAAACCGTGAGCCGCCAGCTGACAAAGCTCGAGAAGACCGGGATCATACGGCGTGAGGGGGCCCGCGGAATCAAGCTCGACGATGCCGCGGGCCTGGGGAAGCTCGCTAACTGACAAACTGCTCGATCGCGACGACCACCAGGCCGAAGAACAGGATCAAAACCGGGAGGGTCAGGACCAGCACCGCCGCTTCCCGGCCGCTGCAATGGCCATTCGCGGTGTTGATCCCCTTGTCCATGAATTCCCGCCACGCGAGCGACCGGTGTCGCTGCGGCTGGGGTGTCGCCCTGACGAACATTGCCGGAACGGCGAAGAACATGCCGATGAAGGCCACGATCACTCCGTAAGACACGACCATGTGAACCTTCGAACTGGCCGCCAGCACCGTCACGAAAGCCAGGAGCAGACCCGCCATCGTCAGGTACAGAGCGGTGGACAATTCGAAGCTGTGATCGTCGCACGCGCGAGAGCTGGGGAGGGTTGGCGCACCGACGATCTCGTTTCGAGTACGCAGTTCCGACTGCTTGAGTTGGCGGGTCATTAGTTGCTCCTGACTATGGAGTTCAAATTACTGCAGCGCTGGCATGTGATGCTTTGACAGTTGTCAAAGTGACTGCAGTTCCCAGAATTACCAGCGATGCGCGCCGAGCAACGGGCGCACGAAAGCACTGTCCTACAGCCCCTTCAGTGAGATAGCTGGACGGTCCTCTGTTGCACGAGGACGAACATGCCAGACGACGACGAACCCACAGCGAAGCAGCGGCCGACCTGGGCCGAGCTTGAGGCGCTCTACGAGCACGGCAGCGTCGAGCAAGGCATCCCGCCGCGCGCCGTCACCGGCCTCGTCGATCCGCCCGCCGAGCTGCCCATCCCCTTCGATCCGGTGCCGCGCCGGCGGCGGCGCCGCGACGGCTGGACGGAGGAGCGGCAGCGCGCCTTCATCGATGTGCTGGCGGAGTTCCGCTGCGTCACCACCGCGGCGCAGGCGGTCGGGATGAGCAGCCGGAGCGCGCATCAATTGCTCCATGCGCCGGGCGCGGAGAGCTTCGCGGAGGCGTGGGACAAGGCCATCGCGTTCGGCATCGACAACCTTCGCGCCGAGGCGTTCGACCGCGTCCACAACGGCATGTGGGTGCCGGTGATGCGCAAGGGCCGCATCGTCCGGCACGAGCGGCGGTTCAGCGATCGCCTCGCCATCGCTTTGCTCTCGGGCCGGCGGATGGCGGTGCACGAGAACCGCGAACGCGCGGCCTCGCGCCGCAAGTACCGCATCTTTCTTGCCGAAGCGGAGGCGAAGAAGGCGGAGGAGAAGCGTCGGGCCGACGCCATCTGGGCCGAGCACCAGGCCATCCTCGACCGCATCGAAGCGGAGAAGGCCAGGCCCATGAACGAACGCTGCCCGCCGCGCGTCACCCGGTTGTGATTTAGCCGATAACTTCCCCAAAAAGACGCCGCATCCCGTGAACTTACGGAAGTTAAGCGGCCCGTTCAGATACCCGTAGCGGCAAACGCCCTGCCTTCCGGGTCGAGGTCGCGCAGGTCGCGGCCCTTGGTCTCCTTGCCGAACCAGGCCATCAGGGCCAGCGCCGCGACGGTCGGGACCATGATCGCGATCGACACCAGGCTGAGCGGCGGGATCAGCGCCAGGATCGCCAGCAGCTGGGCGAACATGCCCCCCGCCTTGGTGCACGCCGCGACGACTCCCGTCGTCCGTCCCCGGATCCGCAACGGAAAGCTCTCCGCGGTGTAGGGGAGGAGCATCGCAATGAGGGCGTTGGTGCCGATGATGAGCAGCGCCACCGGGAGCACCGGGCTGCCGTCCCCCGTCAGCTCGAGCCGAAGCACGCCAATGAGCCCCGCCAGCGTCACCACCAGCGACGCCGCGACTGACCATTTCGTGCTCCAGCGGCTGTACAGGTAGGCCACGATGAACACCGTCGGGAAGGCGATCAGCGCCGATTCCGCCAGCAGCTTGCTCGATAGGCCGACGCTGTAGCCCTTCGCGATCAGGTCGGCGGGCAGCCACAGCAACAGCCCAAAGTTGATCAGGCTGAAGCAGATCGCGGCGAGGCTGAGCGCGAAGAGCTTGCCGAAAAAGGCTGCCCCGGTGAGCGCGACGGAGGGCCCGCCCTCGATCGCGGCCTGCTCGGCAACGCGGATCTGGCGGGCCTTCGACCCGAAGCGCTCCATGATCAGCCGCGCTTCCTCGCGGCGCCCGCGCGCCAGCAGGAACTTCGCGGATTCCGGGATTAGTGCGCCGAGGAGGACGAGCGACAGGCCGGTGGGCAGGTTCAGGATCCACAGGATCCGCCACCCGAAGAACGGCTGCAGCAGCGCCGAAAAGGTACTCGCCGCGAAATAGCCGCCGACCGCACCCAGCCCGCCGACCAGCACCAGCGCCCAGCCGCGATGCTTGCTCGGCATCATCTCCGCGAGGAGGGCGTAGGTGACGGGGAGCATGCCGCCGGCGGCGACACCCATCATGAAGCACATGCCGACGTTCCAGGCGAGCGACGGCATCGCGCCGCAGATCGACGTGCCGACGAACATCACCGCCGACAGCAAGATCGTCGCCTTGCGCCCGTAGATGTCGGCGAGCACGCCCCAGATCACCGAACCGACCACCGTCCCGCTCAGCGCCGAGAACGGGAAGGTCGAGACCGTCGCCTTGGTCACGTGATATTCCGACATCATGCCCGGCAGGGTGAAACCGAGTGTCGCCGGCTTCATGATGTCGATGATGAGCGCAATGACCAGCACCGACATCAGCCCCCAGTGGGCGGCGCTGAGCGGCGCATCCTCGGGCGGCGAGACCACGATATCCTGCGAGGCGGCGAGCTGGCTTGCGATATTCCGCGGAAGGAGGCCGTAGGCGGCGATTGCGCATCCCCCGACGATCGCCACCATCCCAAAGACCATGTCCCAGCCGATCGGCATCCCATAGAGCACGAAGTGGTTGTGGCGGCCCATCAGGAACATCGGGCCGTGCATCAGCACCCCCGCCGTAACGAGGACAACGCCAAGGACAAAGGCCCACAGGCCGCGGCGGTCGGCAAGGGTCGAGCTGGTGGGGTTGTTCCGGGTCTTCATTCGAATGGCATAGATGCCGCATCGAACCGCTGGCAATACGCCGACAGACAGAAAAGTCGTCTAGTCGACAAAATCAATTCTACAGCACCAGGTCGCTCGCGTGGATGGTGAACAGACCGTCGATCCTGACTGCGAAGTCCGCAACGCCGTCGCCGTTGGTGTCGCCGGCAACGTAGGTGACCCCGCTCTGCTGGTAGTAACGCAGCTCTCCGGCATGATGGCCGAACGCGGCGTTGCCGATGAAGCTGAATGCCTGGTCGCCACCTAGCAACGTGTTCGCGTCGACATTGGAAAAGTCGAGCTTGTCGCCCTCGGCCTGGCTGAAGTCGTGGATGCGGTCGGCGGTGCCGCTCGTCATCCCGGCGAAATCGCCGTCGCGGAACAGGAAGGTGTCGGCACCGGTGCCGCCGTAGAAGCGGTCCATGCCGGCTCCGCCCTCAAGCGTGTCGTTGCCGCTCTCGCCGTAGAGAAGGTCCGCGCCGCCGCCGCCCTTGATGATGTCGTTGCCGCCGCGGCCGTAGAGGAAGTCGTCGGCCGAATTGCCAATGATGAGATTGTCCCCATCCTGCCCGTAACCGCGGATGGCGGCCGTGCCTTCGGCAAGGTCCAGTTCCTCGACGTTAACGCGCAACTGGTACGACGCCAGTGACGAGATCACCTTGTCATTGCCCTCGCCGAGGTTCTCGTAGGCATAGTCCGTGGTGTCGTTGACGTAGTAAGTATCGTCGCCCGTGCCGCCGTACATACGGTCATAGCCGGCACCGCCGGTCAGCGTGTCGTTCCCTTCCGCGCCAAACAGATAATCGTCGCCGCCATTGCCGTTCAGCGTGTCGTTGCCGAGATAGCCGTACAGCTTGTTGGCGTTGTTCGTGCCGAGGATCAGGTTGTCCTCGTCATTGCCCTTGCCGATGAACGCCGCACCGACCAGCGTCAGATCTTCGACATTGTCACGAAGGGTCAAGTCGACCGAGGAAATAACCAGATCATGGCCCTCGCCGGCATTCTCGTAAGCAAAGTCGGTATCGTCGTTAGCGTAATAAGTGTCGTCGCCAAGGCCGCCATACATCCGGTCATAGCCCGCGCCGCCCGTCAGCGTGTCGTTGCCGTCGTTGGCAATCAGGGTGTCGTCGCCCCCGCCGCCGGCGAGCACATTGGCAGCCGAATTGCCGCGGATGGTGTTGTCGCCGCCGTCGCCAGTGCCGTCGATTGCCGAGGCACCGGTAAGCGTGAGATTCTCGACATTGGCCGTGGCGAGCACGTAGCTGAAATCGGCCTGGATCGTGTCCGTGCCTTCGCCGGGATTCTCGAGAATCGTATCCAGTCCGTCGGCGATATAGGTGTCATTGCCGAGACCGCCGATCAACGTATCAGCACCGCCGGCACCATTCAGTGTATTCGCGCCGCTGTTGCCGGTGATGACGTTCGTGACAGAATTGCCGGTCCCGTTGATCGATGACGATCCGGTGAGGACAAGGTTCTCTACATTGGCGCCGAGCGTGTAGGTGATAGAGGCGTTGGCCACGTCCGTGCCTTCACCGTTAGCTTCGCTGATCACATCGCCGGCGTTGTCGATGGCGTAGGTATCGTTGCCGAGCCCGCCGACCAGCGTATCCGCGCCTCCGGCTCCGTCGATTGTATCGTTGCCAAGCCCGCCGGTGATGATGTTCGCGGACCCGTTGCCCGTCAGCGTATCGTTGAAATCAGAACCAAGCAGGTTTTCGAAATTCGCGATGCTGTCGCTTCCCTCTCCGACCGTATTCTGAGCCCCGACCAAGCCGAGATTCACCGTCACCGCGACGGAGGAATGGGCATAGGAAACCGTGTCGACGCCTGCGCCACCATCCAACGTGTCGTTGCCGAGCCCGCCTTCGATCACGTTCGCATTCGCGTCGCCGGTGAGAATGTCGCCGAAAGCCGACCCGTAGATATTTTCGACCGAATTGAAATTGTCGTGGGCTGCGCCGGAATTATAGGTTGCAGTTCCGGTTCCGAGGTTGGCGGTCACCGAAGCAGTGACACCCGCCGAATAGTCCGCAGTATCCGATCCCGATCCGCCGTTCAGCGTGTTCGTCCCCGACCCGCCGCTCAGCCGGTCGTCTCCGGTTCCGCCGTTCAGCACGTCGTTACCGCCGTTCCCCTGCAGCCAATTGTCGGCGCTGTTGCCGGTCAGGGTGTCGGCGCCAGATCCGCCGATTGCGTTTTCAATGACGACGCCGCGCCCGATCGAAACATTGCCGGTGTTGCCGCCGACATTGGAGAATGTCTCCGGATTGAGATTAATCGATTGCGCCTGGCCGAAGCCCGAATAGTCGAGCGTGTCGTTCCCGCCGCTGTCGAATATCGTGTAAGCGACGTCATTGAATTGAGACGCGTCATAAACGGCGCGGCCGGCATTCGAATTGAATCCGTAAGTGGTGTCGCCCGTCCGGGTAATTGCCGACAGCCCGTACAGCGTCTGCATCGCGACGATGTCCGCCATCATTGGCGTGACAGCGAAATCCTCACTGAAGCCCTGCCCGGCGAAGTACGTGTTATCGTGCTGGCTGAAGTACGACATGACCGACGTCGCCCACGCATCGTTTTGGAACGACGAGTCGAACGGATAATTGGCAACGTCGTTGTAATTGCCTTCGTGGCCAAGGCCGAGGGCGTGGCCGATCTCATGCACGAAGGTCTGGAAGCTGTAGCTGTTGAGCGTTGTGCCGTAGGTGGTCAGCCAGTCCGTGCCGATGTTGACGCTGGAATAATCGATAATCCCGTTGGACCAATTCGCGTTGGTGTAGGCGCCCGTGTCGTCATCGTTGAAGATGATCTGGCCACCCGTGGTTACCTCGTGGAACGTGACTCCGATGACATCGCTCCAGAGGTCCAGTGCAGCGCGGGCAAGAGTTTGAGCAGGAGCGGTGATTCCGGTCAGGTTGACGTCGATCGTGCCGCCTTGGGAGACGTTGAACCGGTGGTTGTCACCGCCCCAATAGCCAT
>Ga0068852_100004242_pt1 | contig 10124 bp, 8 predicted proteins | sample KBSCornC22_FD_66594 | JGI IMG/M metagenome (GOLD analysis project Ga0068852, IMG submission 66594) | Corn rhizosphere microbial communities from Kellogg Biological Station, Michigan, USA - KBS Corn C2-2 | ecosystem: Host-associated > Plants > Roots > Rhizosphere > Soil ... | reverse complement strand
CCTTTTACCGGCGAAGCACAAGTGAATACTACTGTCCCTAAATTTTTAATTCCTTATATCACTTTACATGAAATGGGCCACCAGTTAGGTTATGCTAAAGAAGATGAAGCTAATTTTTCAGGATACTTGGCGGCTGCTAATTCTCACGATACATTATTTCAGTATTCAACTTACCTGGATCTTTTCGTGTATGCTAGCCGTGAAGTTTATTTTTTTGATTCAACAACTTCAAAGATTGCCGTTACTCAGTTAATTCCAGAAGTGAAAGATGACCTCTTAGAATGGAAAAAATTTAACCGGAGATACACTAATTTTTTTGAACCAGGCATTAGTTGGCTGTATGGAAAGTATTTGCAGGTAAATCAACAGCCGCAGGGGCTCCATAGTTATAACGAAGTAATTGCAACGCTTATGGCATACTATAAAAAATATGGAAAAATATAAGCCGGTTAAGTAAAGTAATAATATATAACGCTACTGTTTTCTAATAAAAAAAGCATCTGTCAGATGCTTACAAATAAATTGTAAATTTATTGATTCTACCGGGCATGAATTCTTTTTCTTTTTTCCGGGTTTCCGGCTCTTTTAAAGCCGCCATCGGCTTCATTCATCCTTATGAGACGGCCATTGTAGCTTTTTCCATCCATACTTTTTATCATTTTGCCTGCGGCAGATTTATCAATCTCAACCCAGGCGTTCATGTCGCGAAGATCAATTTTACCCAATACTTCTTTATTTAAATTACTTTCATCAAGAATAAATTGTAAAAAGCTTCCTTTATAAAAACCATCTTTGGTTCCGAGGTTTATAAAAAGTCTTGTGTATCCATTATCCCGCTGATAAGAAGGCCTCTCTCTTCTTGTTGCTCCGCGATCATGGTTATTATTATCAAATCTTCTTTCCCTTACATCATTTTTTACGTTAAGATCATCAGCGTTTTCATAATATTTTAAAAAATGATTAAACTCAAGCGCTGCTACTCTTTTTAAAACATCTTCTTTGCTTATGTTTTCAAACTTCTTTTGAAGATCTGGTACGTAAGTTTCGTAATCGCCGCTCGATGTATCAGCATTAATAAGCTTATCCATAAAATAAAAAAACTGCTTGCGGCACACATCTTTTCCGCTGGGAATATCGAGACGATGAAATTGGGCGTTTGTCATTTTTTCAAGCTGCCTTATTTTAAATGCTTCCCTGCTGTGGCAGATAGAAATACAAATACCACTCTTTCCGGCACGAGCCGTACGGCCACTTCTATGAGTATATACTTCGATGTCGTCAGGTAATTCAAAATTGATAACATGAGTAATGCCTTCGACATCAATTCCTCTTGCGGCAACATCTGTAGCAATCAATAACTGGATACTTTTTTCACGAAAGCGCTGCATAACTCTGTCGCGTTGCTGTTGTGTGAGATCGCCGTGTAATGCTTCAATATCATAGCCTTCCTTTACAAGCCTTTCAGTAATTTCCTGGGCATCAGCTTTTGTCCTGGTAAAAATAATTCCATAAATCCCCGGATTAAAATCAACCAGCCTTTTTAGAGTCTCAAATCTTGATTGGGCAGGAGTTATAAAATACTGGTGATCGATATTTACGTTGGCTGTGTTCTTTTTGCCAACAGTTACTTCTTTGGGATTGTGCATGAAGTTTTGTGAAATAGCTCTTACTTCAGCTGGCATAGTTGCGCTAAACAGCCAAATGCTTTCACGGTTAATCGTATTTTTCAACACAAAATCAATATCATCTCTAAAGCCCATGTTCAGCATTTCATCTGCTTCATCCAATACTACATATTTTACTTTTTGCAGGTCTATAGCTTTTCTTTCTATCATATCTATAAGCCTACCAGGCGTGGCCACTACAATGTGAACGCCCTTTTTAAGCGCACGGATTTGCATTACAATAGAAGCTCCTCCATAAACGGGCTCTGCAATAATATTGCGTGAATATTTCTTAAATTCCTGCAGATCATTACATATTTGCAGGCAAAGCTCGCGTGTGGGGCATACAATTAATGCCTGTGGATATTTGTTTTCCGGTTCAACTAATTGCAACAATGGTAATCCAAAGGCGGCTGTTTTGCCTGTGCCGGTTTGTGCAAGCCCAACAAAGTCGGTAGTGCCTGAAAGTAAGACTGGTATTGCCTTTGATTGTATTGGAGTAGGAGTATCAAAACCTAAATCAGCAACAGCCTTTACAAGGTTTTCATTTAACCCCAGGCTTTCAAATTCATTCATTAAATATTTTATTTTGGCGGCAAAGGTAAGTTATTAGGCCGACACTATTGGTGAATGAAAAATACAGCCAGGCTAATCTTAATAATAATCACCTATTGAAAAATTATTAAACTTAGTTATAATTTTAATGTCTATTGGCAACTAATAACTTCCGCAGCGTAGCATTAGTTGCTATTGTAATTATTAAAGAAGCTATGCAAAGAACTTTATTTTTTTTCCTTTTCTGCATAATAGCTTATTCAAAAATATTAGGCCAAGCTAACCCTGCGGATAAGCAAATAATGGACTCCTTATTGCAAAACGATCCCATGCTTAAACTGATTAATAACATGGATAAGGCTTCGAGTTATTTTCGAATAAATATGGGTGTTGGCAATAATGTTTACAGTAGTGGAGACAAGCAGGTAGAAACTTTGCAAAATAATATTCCGCTGGTTTTTACACCTTCTATTGGTTATTATCACAAAAGTGGTTTCGGAATATCATTCACTGCCTTTCTTTTTAATGAAAACAAACGAACAAATTTTTACCAATACTCAATTACACCTTCATTTAATTATGTAAAGGGTAAAGTTGCAAATGTAAATCTATCTTATACACATTATTTTGAAAAAGATAACTATAATGCTTATTCTTCGCCTGTTCAGGAGGAGTTGTATGGAACTCTTGTTTTAAAAAAAGCATGGATAAAACCAGGAATTGCGGCCGGCTATTCAACAGGCAGATTCAATCAAATAATAGAAATAGATACTACTGTAAAAATTTTAAACCGGCAGATTCGCATAAAATACATTGATACGGCAAAAATTCAATTGTCCTCTTTTTCGCTTGCCGGTACTGTTGAACATGCGTTCATATTCTATAATTTATTTTCAATTAAGGATGCTATAATTTTTATACCACAGCTTGCAGTAATTACGGGTATCAATAGTTATAAAGTTCACCACAGCAGTTCACTTGAGAACTATAATGCTTTTACAAAGAAGCAAATTAAAAGGTTTCGTCATTTTCAGTCTCAATCCGATAAAGATAAATTTGATTTGCAATCTTTCGGTTTAGATCTTGATGCTAATTATACAATTGGAAAATTTTATATAGCGCCTGAAATTTATTTTGACTATTATTTACCTGCAACAACTGACAACCGCTTTAGTCAAATTTATAGTCTCAATATTGGAATAACTTTTTAATAGCTTTTGTTGGCATATAAATTGAAAATATTTAACATTAAAATTACTTTTATGAAAACGACAATTCTTTTAATTGCTATTTGCCTATTCACAGGCGCTTCAGCATTCTCACAATCTTTCAGTATCGGAATAAAAGGCGGCGCTAACCTTGGCAAAATTGAAGGACAATCTTTTAAAGATGAATTTTCACTCGGCTATCATGCAGGCGCATTTGCAACCATTGGCTTTAGTAAAAAGTTTGCAATTCAGCCGGAGGTATTATTTAACCAGATTAATAATGATACCACAACAAACTTCAGCGATGTATTTAAAGTAAAGAATGTAGGTTCTATACAATTAAAATATCTGAGTATCCCATTGCTGCTGAATTATAATATTGATAAGATTATTGCTATACAGGCAGGACCGCAGTTTAGCATTTTGATGAATGAAAATGATAACCTTTTAAAAAACGGAGAGAATGCATTTAAAAGTGGAGAATTTTCAATAGTGGGCGGCATACAATTAAAACTGTTAAAGTTCCGGGCTTATGGCAGATACATCGGGGGCTTAACTGACATCAATCATATTACCAGCAATGGAACATGGAAGGCATCTGCATTTCAGCTTGGAGTAGGCTTTGCTTTGTAGCTACCTTATCTTTTCAATTTCATTTGCATCATTCAATTTAATTATTGCCGACGGCTCAAAAGTTTTTATTTCATCCTGGCGGTGTTGAACAATATAATCAACACCGTTTTTTATTTCAGCGCTGATATCTGAAAATTTTTTTGGTGAATCACTTCCTGAAATGTTTGCAGAGGTAGATACAACGGGCTTTTTCAAGCGTTCTATTAGTTCACGGCAAAAATCATCTTTTACAATTCTTATGGCAATACTTCCATCCGAATTTACGAGTTCTTTCGGTAGGTTTATTGCATTTTTAAAAATTGCAGTTGTTGGTTTTGTTTGGTTAAAAAGGAAATCGATAATTTTTTTTGATGGCTGAAGAATATATTTTTTCAGTTCACTTTCATTAGCTAATAAAATAATCATTGATTTTTTTTCTTCCCTGTTTTTGATTTGATAGATTTTTTTTATCGCAATAACATTGGTAGCGTCGCATCCAATTCCCCAAACGGTATCGGTAGGGTATAAAATAATACCACCTTTACCAAGAACGTTTAAAGAATTTATAATATCGCTGTTGTAAGTTTTCATTTAATAGGAAAGAGTCTTTAAGAGTTGTGAAGTTTCAATAGTATGGGCGCATTTAAAATGCCCAAGAGGGCATGCTTTTAGCCCATGAAGTGAGCATGGCCTGCAGGTTAATATTTCTTTTGTTTCAACAATGAAAGATTTGTCGGATAACGGAAAAAAGCCAAATGCAGGAACTGTAGAACAAAAAATTGCCGTAACCGGTGCATCCGTTGCTGATGCAAAATGCAAAGGTGCAGAGTCGTTAGTATAATTCATAACGGCGCCTTTCATTAATGCGGCAGATGAAAGAAAACTTAATTTACCGGCAAGTATCTCAACTTTATTATTTGAAGATTGTCCTTTAATTTTTTCACAAAGAAAAATGTCTTCTTTGCCACCTAGTAAAAAAACATTGTATCGTATATGAAGATTATTTAAAAAATCAATCCATTTTTCAAAAGGATATTGCTTGGTAAACCACACGCTGGCGGGCATTACACACACATAAGGCTGCGATGTATAATTCTTAATTTCGCTGAAATTTATAGCAGAGGGATAAAGGCGCGGCTTTGTAAAGCTCTCGTCAGTAAAGTGTTTAATGAGTTCATTATTTCTTTCTACTTCGTGCTTATTGTTGGTTAAGTCATGTTTTATTTTTTTTGTAAAAAGAAAACTAAACGGGTTTTTATCAAAGCCTATTGTTTCTTTAGCCCGCGAAAATGCCGTTACTATTCCTGTTGATACAAATCGTTGAAGGTTAATAACCTTGTCATATTTTTCTTTTCTTATTTTTTGTAAAAGATGCAATAAGTTTTTGTTTTTGTTTTGTTTTTTGTTCCAAACAAGTATTTCATGTAAAAAAGGATGATCTTTTAAAAGCCCTTCATTTCCTTTTCTTACCAAAAAATCAATTTGCGCAGCCGGAAAAAAATTATGCAGTTTTTCAAGCAATGCTGTAGCCAGCACAACATCGCCGGTAAACGCTGTTTGTATTACAAGAAATTTTTGCATAAGCATGCAAAGTTATCAATTAATCATTTGCAGATATTTTACGTTTACACATTATGTTTGCAAAAAATGAAATTATGGAATTGGAAAAACTTATACAGGATGCATGGGAAAATCGGGAACTTCTTAAAAATGAAACTTATACTAACGCGGTAAAAAATGTTATTGAAAAAGTTGATAAGGGCGAACTGCGTACAGCCACCCCCGTTAGTGATAGCTGGCAGGTAAATGAGTGGGTAAAGCAGGCAATACTTTTATATTTCGGCATACAGCAAATGGAAACCTATACGTTACCTCCGTTTGAATTTTATGATAAAATGAAACTTAAAAGCAATTATAAAGAGTTGGGAGTTCGTGCCGTTCCACACGCTGTAGCCCGCTATGGGTCTTATCTTGCTAAGAACGTGGTATTGATGCCAAGCTATGTAAATATTGGTGCGTATGTAGATGAAGGTACTATGGTAGATACCTGGGCAACCGTAGGGAGTTGTGCGCAGATAGGAAAGAATGTACATCTTAGTGGTGGCGTGGGTATTGGTGGCGTACTCGAACCTTTGCAAGCGAGCCCTGTTATTATTGAAGACGGATGTTTTATTGGTAGCCGTTGTATAGTTGTTGAGGGAGTGAGAGTAGAAAAGGAAGCTGTGTTAGGCGCTAATGTTGTGCTTACACAGTCAACCAAAATAATAGATGTAAGCGGCAGTGAACCGACCGAAACTAAAGGAACTGTGCCCGCCCGCAGTGTGGTGATACCCGGCACTTATAATAAAAAATTTCCAGCCGGTGAATATGGTGTCAGTTGCGCACTAATTATCGGCAAACGAAAGGAAAGCACAGACAAAAAAACAAGCCTTAACGATGCTTTAAGGGATTTCAACGTGAGTGTGTAAATTACTAACGATATGGAATACACTAAAATAGTAATGATTTGTGCATGTTTTGTTTTCCAAAAACTTTCTCAATATTTTGTAAAGTTTTTTTCAAATTAATTCCTTTTCCAAGTACGCCTGTAAAAATATCACCAGTTTGTTTTATTCTTTCAACAGCATTAAAAATGGTAAAGTCTTTCATTTTTAATCCTTTGTTTACCTCCTCCCAATGTAAAGGCATGCTCACCGTGGCATCAGGTTTTGGCCGTAAGGAATAAGGTGCTGCAAGTGTGGCCTGCGGGCGATTTTGCAAAAAATCGAGATATAGTTTTCCGCTCCTGTTTTTTACTATTCGTTCAATGCTTGTGAATTCAGGAATTTTCGACTGAATAATTGTTACAAGTACTCTCCCAAATTCTTTGCTCTGTTCATAGGTATATTTGGCGCCCAGAGGTATATAAATATGTAAGCCAGTTGCTCCGGAAGTCTTACAATAACAAGGCACGTCAATGGAAGTAAGCACATCTTTAGTAGTTTGCGCAGCAATAATGACTTGATCAAACGTGTTAGTATCTGAGGGATCGAGGTCTATAATGCACCAATCGGGATTATTCGGCTTTTGTACGCGGCTACTCCAGGGATGCATTTCAAGAGCTCCCATTGATGCAATTAAAAGAAGGCTTGCTTCATTAGTACAAACTAAAAAATTGCGATCACCACCGTTTTCGCTGCTATAAGGGAATTGCTTTACCCACACAGGAACTTTACCCGTTACGTCTTTCTGATAAAAACATTTTCCGTCAATACCATTTGGATAGCGGATGAGTGTTTGAGGCCGGTCTTTCATATATGGAAGCATATAAGGTGCAACGAGATAATAATAATTTATCATGTCACGCTTGGTAACTTTTTTCTTCGGAAAATAAATCTTATTGAGATTTGTAAAAGTAATATCATGCCCGTTTATATTTCTTGTCTGTGATTTATCTTTTGGGTTGAGTAATGTTTTTCTTTCTTCATTTTGCCGGGCTTGCAACAGTTTAGCAGTAAGATTTTCAGTGGTTTTTTTTTCGCGACTGTTCTCTTTAGCGGATTTTTTTGTAGCCCTTTTTTTAGTAACATTTACAATTTCTTCCATAGGTTTTTCTTTTTCCCGGGTGATTTCTTTTACATCTTTATCTTCTCTTAATCCCTCGAAAGAAGGATGGCGCATTACACCATCACTTGTCATTTCTGCATAGGATACTTCACATACCAGCTCAGGCTTAAGCCAGGTAGCCTTCGCCTGCGGCGGATTCGGCCGGAAACGGGATGGTTTATTAATATCAGGCACATTAGTGAAAGGGCATTCCTGGGTTATTAAAGGAGTAAATTTTTTTATCAATTCCTTTTGTAATTTTTCTGAAAATCCAGTACCTATTTTTCCGGTGTACTCCAGGTTTCCATTTTCGTGTACGCCTACCAGTAAGGCGCTAAAAATTTTACTGCTTCCTTCATTATTAGTAAAGCCTCCTATTATCACTTCCTGTCTTTTGCCTGTTTTTATTTTTAGCCAATCCCGTGAGCGCTGGCCAGGAAAATATTTACTTTCCCTCCTCTTTGCTATAATACCTTCGAGATTTATTTTTTTTGCAACTTCAAAAAATTCTGTTGCGCCTGAGTCAAAGCTTTCACTAAGCCTTATATTTTGAATAGAAGGAAGAATTGTTTTTAAAATCTCTTTTCTCTTTATCATCGGAAGCCCCGTAAGATCAAATCCATCCAACCATAAAATATCAAATAAATAAAATACCAGCTCGCCATCTGCTTCGCTGCGCCAGCTCTGAAGGCTACTAAAGTTTGAAATACCTTTTTCATTGGTAATAATTATTTCCCCGTCAACTATGGCGTTTATTTTCCATTTTTTTAATGCATTAAATATTGAATAAAATTTTTCATTGAAATCTTTATTGTTTCTTGAACGCATATCAACCGTCCCATTATTTAAATAGGCCAGGGCCCTGTAACCATCCCACTTTACTTCGTACAGCCAGCCGGGCTCATCAAAAGGTTGATCAATCAATGTTGCAAGCATTGGCTTAATATCTTTTGGCATTTTTGACTTTATTATTTCTTTTTCTGTAGCAATTAGCTTTTCTAAATTGACCATTATTATTTTTTTACTTGTTTTTTAAGTTATGTGGCTCAGTTATAAAAAGTTATAGCAATATTCAAACCGTAATTCTTTTGAAATTATATTTGCATCTTTATTATATGCCCGGGTGGCGAAATTGGTAGACGCACTGTGTTCAGGTCGCAGCGTTCGCAAGGATGTGCTGGTTCGAATCCAGTCCCGGGCATAAAACAACTCCTATAAGTAATTGATTTATAGGAGTTTTTTATTTCTACTCTTACAAATTTGCTCGCTTTTTTACGCTTTTTATAATTTTCAATCGACTGCACTTATTATGATGATTGTCATCTTTCCAGGTATTGCATATCATCCTTTAAAATAATAGTCGCCGGTATTTTTGGTGAAATTTTAATAGTGAACTTTTAAATGTTTTTACATGCTTGGAGAACTAAATGAATTACAAATTGATCACTTATTGCTTAGCCAGTTTGTAGGAAGGATTGGGTGCACGGATGGTAAAAATCCATACATCGTTCCTGTGACCTATATATATGATGGCGGGTACATAATCGGGCAAACGAAGGAAGGCCTTAAATTGGATATTATGCGCAAGAATCCCAATGTATGCTTTGAAGTGGATGCAATGACAAATATGGCCAATTGGCAGAGCGCTGTTCTTACAGGAACTTTTGAAGAGCTTAAAGGGGAAGAGGCAAACGCAGCCAGGGAATATATGTTCAATCACATGTGGCCATTGCTTACCAGTTCCACTATTCATGCCCACGAGCATGAAGTTTCTATTAGTGCGGTTGATGATATGAACCGGGTAAAGCCTATTATGTATCGCATAAGAATTAATAAAAAAACAGGAAGATTTGAAAAACAATAAAATAGATAATAAAATGAAAGCACTTGTATACCACGGACCGAGCAAAAATCATGGGTGAAAAACCGATGCCATTGTAAAAGTTACCAAGACCACTATCTGCGACACTGATCTTCATATTCTTAAAGGCGATGTGCGGGAAGTAACGAATGGCCGCTTCTTAGGCTATGAAGGTATTGACATAATTGAAGAGGTTGTAATAGCCGTTACTACTTAAAAAAAGGCGATAGTGTATAATCTCCTACATTTCTTCCTGCAGCAAATGCGAGTATTGCAAGAAAGGCATGTACTCCCATTTTGAAAAAGGTGGCTGGATATTAGGACATTTACCATTTACTTTCTCAGCAGCCAACATTAAAAAAGAGATTCCGTATTCGGCCGTAAGCTCATTACCCATTAAAAAGTCATGCATGCTAGTTACCCTCGCTATATCCACTACATTGCAAAAATGGTTAAATCCTCTAAGAAGGATTTTATTAATGACAGGTTTTCCGCAAGTACTACAATATATACATTTTGTTTTGGAATGTAGACTTTACGGTTAAGAAAGACGGGATGCATATCAATCTCAGAAGAAAGATAAGAAAGGATGTCTTCAGCACGGAAAGGAAGTATAAAACCCTGTGGCCTTATATTCTA
>Ga0068852_100004237_pt1 | contig 10127 bp, 10 predicted proteins | sample KBSCornC22_FD_66594 | JGI IMG/M metagenome (GOLD analysis project Ga0068852, IMG submission 66594) | Corn rhizosphere microbial communities from Kellogg Biological Station, Michigan, USA - KBS Corn C2-2 | ecosystem: Host-associated > Plants > Roots > Rhizosphere > Soil ... | reverse complement strand
GCCGTCCTGCGCGGCACGGGCCGCACGAAGCAGAGCATCGCGGAGTCCAGCTTCGACGCCTGGAGCAAGTATTACCGCCAGGACGAGAACGCGCCGAACGCCATCATCAGTTATTACACCAAGGGTTCCCTCGTCGGCCTCGCATTCGACCTGACGATCCGCGCGAAGACGGGCGGCGCGAAGTCGCTCGACGACATCATGCTGGCGCTGTGGGACCGCTACGGCCGCGATTTCTACAAGGGCGGTGCGCGCGGCGTGACGGAGCAGGAAGTGGACGCCCTGTTCGACGAGGTGAGCGGCGTGCGCCTGAAACCGCTTTTCGACCGCTACATTCGCGGCACCGACGACATCCCGCTGGCCAAGCTGTACGCGCCGTTCGGCGTGAAGGTGACGGACGAGCGCAAGAACGGCAAGCCATCGCTGGACGCCGGCATCGGCCGCGACGCCGGCGGCGTGAAGCTGACCCAGGTCCACGAAGGCGGCGCCGCGCACCAGGCCGGCCTGTCGGCAGGGGACGTGCTGATCGCCGTGGACGGCCTGCGCGCGAACGGCAACCCGTCCAATCTCGACCAGCTGTTCGCCCGCTACCGCGTGGGCGACACGGTGACCGTGCACGCGTTCCGCCGCGACGAGCTGATGACGTTCGACGTGACCCTGCAGGGCGAGCGGGTGCCATGCATCCAGCTCACCGTGGCGCCGGGCGCGCGCAAGGGACCGGTGGTCAAGCGGCCGAGCGCGAGCTGATCACACTCGCTGTGGCAGGAAGGTGCGCAGCAGGTCGAAGTCGATGGGTTTGGTGAGGTGGTGGTCGAATCCGGCCGCGAATGCACGTTCGCGGTCCTTCTGCTGGCCCCAGCCGGTCGCCGCGATCAGCGTGATGCCGCTACCTGCGGGCAGCAGGCGTATCCTGCGCGCCAGTTCGTAGCCGTTCATGTCCGGCAGGCCGATGTCGAGCAGGGCCACGGCGGGCGCGAAGCCGGGCAGGATATCGAGGGCCCGGGTCGCCGTCGGTGCCGTCTTCACATCGCAGCCGTGCAGTTCCAGCGCCATCGCCAGCGTCTCGGCGGCATCCTCGTTGTCGTCCACGATGAGGATGCGCACCCGGGCCGGCGCCGTCCCGATGTAGACCGGCGCCGGCGACGGCGCGCACGTACCGCCGGCGGCCAGCGGCAGCCGGATCGTGAAGGTGCTGCCGAGGCCGGGCCCGGGGCTGTCCGCGTACACGCTGCCGCCGTGCAGCTCGACGATGCCGCGCACGAGCGCCAGGCCGATGCCGAGGCCGCCTTTCGAGCGTTCCAGCGCCGGCTCGAGCTGCGAGAACATGTCGAAGACGGTGGCGAGGGCCGGGGCGGGCAGGCCGATGCCGTTGTCGCGCACCCGGATCTCGGCCATGCCGTCGGCGCAGGACAGGTGCAGTCCGATCGTGCCGCCGTCCGGCGTGTACTTGGCGGCATTGGTGAGCAGGTTGATGACGACCTGCGCCAGCCGCGTCGCATCGCCATCCACGATCACGGGCGGTTCGGCGATGGACACGTGCAGCGTGTGGCGTGCCGCCGCCATCGTCGCGGTGAGGTCGTGCGCCGCGCCATGCACGAGGGCCGACAGTTCCACGGGCGCGCGGCGCAGTTGCATGCGCCCCTGCGTGATGCGCGAGACTTCCATCAGGTCGTCGACGAGGCGCGTCAGGTGGCGCAGTTGCCGGTCGAACGCTTGCAGCGGGCGGTGGTCCATCCCCTTGCCGAACTTGAGCTTCAAGATGTCGAGCGCGCTGCGCATCGGCGCGAGCGGGTTGCGCAACTCGTGCGACAGCGTTGCAAGGAACTCGTCCTTGCGGCGGTCTGCCGCCGACAGCTGGGAATTCAGCTTCTGCAGCTCCGCTTCGGCGCTGCGGCGCGCTTCCAGCGCCGCCTCCGCCGTCTTGCGGGCCGCCAGGAGTTCCCGTTCGTAGGCGCGCCGGTCGGAGGCCTTGAACAGGGCCCAGTGATCCACGATGCCGTCCGGCTCGTGCCGGCGGCTGATGTTGATCAGCATGGGCAGGCGCTCCTGGCGCCGGTTGCGCAGGTCGACCTGGATCTCGGCCACCGACCCCTGCACCTGCAGGATGGGCTGGCAATGCGTGTGATAGAACAGGCGGGCACCCACCGGCAGCAGGTCGCGCATGCGCACCTTGCCGACGAGTTCCTCTTCCGCATAGCCGAGCCACGTGCACGCCATGCTGTTCGCTTTCAGGATCGTGCCGTCGGCCGCCGTCAGCAACAGCGCGCACGCGGCATGGTCGAACAGGAGGTCGCCGGACGGCAGCGCGGGCACGGGGCTGTCAGCGCAGGAAGTGCGCGAGGAAATTGTCGATGGCACGTGAACTTTCCGTGGGGGCGCTCATGTGCGGGCAGTGGCCGACGTTCTCGATGATGTGCAGCATGCTGTTCGGCAGGTGCCGGTGCAGGAAATCGCCAACGGCAAGGGGCGCCACCATATCGTCGCTGCATTGCAGGATCAGTGCCGGCACCGTCGAACGGGGCACGTCGGCGCGGTGGTCGGACAGAAACGTCACACGGGCGAAATGCTTGGCGATCTCGGGATCGTTGCGGCAAAAGCTTTGCGTCAGTTCGGTGCGCAGTTCCGGGCGGTCGGGTACGCCCATGATTGCCGGGGCCAGGCTGCTCGACCAGCCGAGGTAGTTGGCGTCCATCGTGTCGAGCAGTTCGTCGATGTCTTCCCGACTGAAGCCGCCGACATAGTCGCCATCGTTGATATAGCAGGGCGACGGGCCGACCATGACCTGCGCGAGGAATCGTTCCGGCGCCGTGATCGTGGCCAGCAGGCCGATCATCGTGCTGACGGAATGGCCGACGAAGATGACGGGGCCCTGCGCGAATTCATCGATGATCTCGACCAGGTCGTCCGCGTAGCCCTGCAGCGTGCCGTACTTGCTGCGGTCATAGGCGGACAGGTCGGAGCCGCCGCTGCCGACCAGGTCGAACGATACGGTACGGAACCGATTTTCGTAGGCCGGTGCCAGGAACCGCCACATGGTCTGGTCGCAACCGAAGCCATGGGCGAACACCATCGTGGCCGGGCCGGTGCCGGCCACCCGGACGTTATTCCTGAGTTGCACTATCGACATATTTGTCAAATATCGTGAAATGTAACGCGGAATTATAGTCCGATTAACGCTGAGCGCGCGCACTCAACGCACATGACGCCGCGAGGGTCATGTGCGGCTCGGCCAGCCACCTGGACCAGCGTGTGCCGGCCGGACGCGAGCGGTCGCCGTCACTCCGAGGCTTGCGGCGGTGCCAGGCTGCGCAGCTGGAACCGGTCGCTGTCCGCGAACAGGAACGTTTCGGAGAACGTCAGCCCATCCGGCCCCTCCGCCAGCGCCCGCGGCGGCGGCAGCGGTGCGCTGCGCCGCAGCGAGTCCAGCGCGATTGCGGATGCATCGGGATCGCGCGAGCGCTGCACGAACACGTCCTGCACCTGGCCGTCGCGGTCGACCGTGATGCGCAGCACGACGATGGCCGGCAGTAACGGCGGCAGTATGCCGTCGAAGTTGTGTTCCGGATTGTGTTCGATGACATGGCGCGCGACCTGGGTCTTGTAATCGTCCAGGCCCATCGGCGCGGGGTCCGAAGGCGGTGCTACGGGTGTGGGGGGATAGGCGTAGGGCGTGTCGATCCGTTCGACGGGAGCCGGCGCCATGGCGGGGCCGCCGGCCATATCGGGGCCCGAGCATGCGCTCAGGCTGACCAGTACGGGAAGGGAAAGGAGACTTGCAAGGACGATCGTCTTCATGTCGGGCACTCCGAAAAGCGCTGCGTTTCGAATCGGCCGCGAGGCCGGAACAAAACGCCGCTGCGACGATCGGGAGTGCCGTCAGTCGAACAGGCGACGCAGTTCCGAGCCAGGATCGGGCGCGCGCATGAACGCTTCGCCCACGAGGAACGCGTGCACGTTGGCGTCGCGTATGCGTTTGACGTCGGCGGGCGCAAGGATGCCGGATTCGGTGACCACCAGGCGTTCCGTGGGAATGCGCGGAAGCAGCCCGATCGTCGTGTCCAGCGTCACATCAAACGTGCGCAGGTTGCGGTTGTTGATGCCCAGGAGACCTGTCTTGAGCTTCAGCGCCGCATCCAGTTCGTCGCCGTCATGCACTTCGACCAGCACATCCATGCCGAGTTCCTGCGCACAGGCTTCCAGGTCCGCCATCAAACCATGATCCAACGCAGCGACGATCAGCAGGATCGCATCCGCGCCCATCGCCCTTGCTTCGTAGACCTGGTACTGGTCGACGATGAAATCCTTGCGGATCACGGGCAGGTCGCACGCGGCGCGCGCCTGTTTCAGGTATTCCGGCGAGCCTTGGAAGAATTGTACATCTGTAAGTACGGACAAGCACGCCGCACCGCCATTTTCATAACTTTGCGCAATGTCGGCAGGACGGAAATCCGCACGCAGCACGCCCTTCGACGGCGACGCTTTTTTCACTTCGGCGATCACACCGGCCCGGCCCGCCGCGATGGTGCGGCGCAGGCTGGCTTCGAAGCCGCGCAGGTCGGCGCGCAGCGCGGCGTCGCTTTCCACGTCGCGGCGCAGGCTGTTGAAATCACGGTGTTTTTTGGCGGCGGCGACCTCGGTGGCTTTGACGTCGAGGATCTTGTTCAGGATATCGGACATGATGGACCTTCAGTGTTGTTGCGCCAGCGCCAGCTTGACGCCGAGCCAGACGAACAGGCCGCCCGTGGCACGGTTGAGCCATTGCGCGACGGCAGGATTCAGTTTTACGCGTGCACTTGTCTGCGCAGTAAATAGCGCCAGAGCATGGCACCACAACATCCCATTGATGTTGAAAATGGCGCCGAGGATGAGGAAGGCGAGCGCCTTGTGCGGGGCGTTCGCGTCGATGAATTGCGGGACGAAGGCGAGGAAGAACAACGCCACCTTCGGGTTCAGCACGTTCGTCAGGATGCCTTGCGCGTAGATGCGGCGGTACGGCAGCAGTGCGATCTTCAGCGGGACGGCGGCGCCGGCGCTGCGCTTGCTGAGCAGCATCCCGGCGGCCAGGTACAGGATGTAGGCGGCACCCGCCAGCTTGACGACCGTGAACGCGGCGGCGGACGTCGCGAGGATCGCCGACAGGCCGAGCGCGGCGCCGACGATGTGCACGAACGTGCCCGTGCCGATGCCGAGAGCCGCCGCGCTGCCGGCGCGCCAGCCCTGGGTCACGCTGCGCGTCATGATGAGCAGCGAATCCGGGCCGGGCATGATGTTCAGCAGCAGGCCGCTGACGACGAACAACGCCAGATGGTGGATGCCGAGCATGTCAGTGCGCCGCCAGCTGGCGGGTGACGCCGACGAACTGGTCGAGCTTGGCCAGCGCCGCGCCCGAGGCGATGGCGGCGCGCGCCTTCCGCAGGCCGTCCTCGATCGACGACGCCACGCCGGCCGCGTACAGCGCCGTGCCGGCATTCAGGGCGACGATGTCGTGCGCCGGACCGGGTTCGCCGCGCAGCGCTTCCATGATCTTCGCCTTCGATTCGGCGGCGTCGGCCACCTTCAGGTTGCGGCTGGCGATCATGGCCAGGCCGAAGTCTTCCGGGTGGATCTCGTATTCGCGGATCTCGCCATTGACCAGCTCACCGACCATCGTGCCGGCGCCGAGCGAGACTTCGTCCATGTTGTCGCGGCCCCAGACGACCAGCGCATGCTGGGCGCCGAGGCGTTGCAGCACGCGCACCTGGATGCCGACGAGGTCCGGGTGGAACACGCCCATCAGGATGTTCTGCGCGCCGGCCGGATTCGTCAGCGGGCCCAGGATGTTGAAGATGCTGCGCACGCCCATCTCGCGCCGGACGGCGGCCACGTTCTTCATGGCGGCGTGGTGGTTCGGCGCGAACATGAAGCCGATGCCCGTCTGCGCGATCGACTGTGCGATCTGTTCCGGTTTCAGGTCGATGTGGGCGCCCAGCGATTCGATGACGTCCGCGCTGCCGGACGACGACGACACGCTGCGGCCGCCATGCTTGGCGACGCGCGCGCCGGCGGCGGCGGCGACGAACATCGCCGCGGTCGAAATATTGAACGTGTGCGCACCGTCGCCGCCGGTGCCGACGATGTCGACGAGGTGCGTCGTGTCGGCCATCGGTACCTTGGTCGAGAATTCGCGCATCACCTGCGCGGCGGCGGTGATCTCGCCGATGGTTTCCTTCTTCACACGCAGGCCCATCGTCAGCGCGGCGACCATCGTCGGCGAGATTTCGCCGGACATGATCTGCCGGAAGAGATGCAGCATCTCGTCGTGGAAGATTTCGCGGTGTTCGATGCAGCGCAGCAGGGCTTCTTGGGGGGTGATCATGGCAGGTCCAGTCAACGTTGGTACTCACGAACCCCGTCGTCCCGGCCGTGGCGCAGGCCTGGCCGGGGCGGCGGGACGTCGATGCGGTCGGGTCAGGCGGTGCGCTCGAGGAAGTTCTTCAGCATCGCGTGCCCGTGTTCCGACAGGATCGACTCGGGGTGGAACTGCACGCCCTCGATGTCGTAGTCCTTGTGGCGCACGCCCATGATCTCGCCGTCGTCCGTCCACGCCGTCACCTCCAGGCACGCCGGCAGCGACGCGCGCTCGATCGCCAGCGAGTGGTAGCGGATCACGGTGAAGGGGCTCGGCAGGCCCTTGAACACGCCTTCGCCGATGTGGGCGATCTTGGACGTCTTGCCATGCATGACCTGCTTGGCGCGGATGATCCTGCCGCCGAACGCCTCGCCGATGGCCTGGTGGCCCAGGCACACGCCGAGGATCGGCTTCTTGCCCTTGAACTGCTTCAGCACGTCCACGGAGACGCCGGCGTCCTTCGGCGCCTTCGGGCCCGGCGAGATGCAGATGCGGTCCGGATTCATGGCGGCGATCTCGTCCAGCGTGATCTCATCATTGCGCACGGTGCGCACGTCCTCGCCCAGCTCACCGAAGTATTGCACGATGTTGTAGGTGAACGAGTCGTAGTTGTCGATCATCAGCAGCATCTCAGATCTCCCCATCCAGTCCGTCTTGCACTTGCTCGGCCGCGCGCAGCACGGCGCGCGCCTTGTTTTCCGTTTCCAGCCATTCCATCTCGGGGATCGAGTCCGCCACGATGCCGGCCGCCGCCTGCACGTACAGGTTGCCATCCTTGATGACGCCCGTGCGGATCGCGATCGCCACGTCCATCTCGCCGCCGAAGGAGAGATAACCGCAGGCGCCGCCGTAGATGCCGCGTTTCACGGGCTCCAGCTCGTCGATGACTTCCATTGCGCGCACTTTCGGCGCGCCGGTCAGCGTACCGGCCGGGAAGGTGGCGCGCAGCACGTCGAGGTTCGACATGCCGTCCACCAGGGTGCCCTCGACGTTGGAGACGATGTGCTGCACGTGCGAGTATTTTTCGATGACCATCTGGTCCGTGACTTTCACGGAACCGATCTTCGCGATGCGGCCGATGTCGTTGCGGGCCAGGTCGATCAGCATCACGTGTTCCGCGACTTCCTTCGGATCGTTCAGCAGTTCGTGCGCCAGCTCGGCGTCGCGTTCCGGCGTCGAGCCGCGCGGGCGGGTGCCGGCGATCGGGCGCACGGTGACCGTCCGGCCGCCTTCCGGCGCCGCTTCGTTCCTGACCAGGATCTCGGGCGAGCTGCCCACGATCTGCAGGTCGCCGAAGTTGTAGTAGTACATGTACGGCGACGGGTTCAGCGAACGCAGCGAACGGTACAGCGACAGCGGCGAATCCACGTATGGCTTGCGGATGCGCTGGCCGATCTGCACCTGCATCAGGTCACCGGCCATCACGTATTCCTTCGCGACGGCGACGGCCTTCAGGTAGTCTTCCTTGCTGAAGTCGCGGATCGCTTCCGTGCGCACGGAGGCCGTCGTGACCGGTGCGTCGACGCTGCGGCGCAGCATCATGCGCAAGTCCTGCAGGCGCCGGCGCGCCTTGTTATAGGCTTCCGGCTGGGACGGATCGGCGTAGACGATCAGGTACAGCTTGCCGGACAGGTTGTCGATGACGGCCAGTTCTTCCGTCAGCAGCAGCTGGATTTCCGGCAGGCCCAGGTCGTCCTTCGGTGCGCTGTGCGCCAGCTTTCGTTCGATGTGGCGCACGGTGTCGTAGCCGAAGTAGCCGGCCAGGCCGCCGCAGAAGCGCGGCAGGCCCGGACGCAGTGCGACCTTGAAGCGCGCCTGGTATTGTTCGATGAAGTCGAGCGGATTGCCTTCGTACGTCTCGATCACTTCGCCGTTCTTCTCGACCGTCGTGACGTTGCCGCGCGTGCGTAGCAAGGTCTTGGCCGGCAGGCCGATGAAGGAGTAGCGGCCGAAGCGCTCGCCGCCGACTACCGACTCGAGCAGGAACGTGTTCTTGCCGGCGTCCTGGCTCTGGGCCAGCTTCAGGTACAGCGTGAGCGGGGTTTCGAGATCGGCAAATGCTTCCGCGATCAGGGGAATACGGTTGTAGCCTTGCGTGGCGAGCGATTTGAATTCGAGTTCGGTCATGCTTTTCTCCGGGCCGCCCGCGAGGAAGGGGAACGGGCGGCGATTTCTTCAAAAAAACCTGCCGGTCTAGTGTGCACGAGGCGTGCACCGGCAGCAATCAGCTTGGGTCAGATGGACCAGGATTGCCAGCGTCGCCACAGCCAGGCCTCATGGGCACCGGTTGGGTTGACGATGTGTTTTTTGGCGAAAAACATGGAGTAGATGGTTTAGGAGTTGGCTTTGTTATGAGCGCTGATCAGTTCAGCCGCTTCAAGTAGCGAATCAACTATACCATCGGAATTAATAGTTTGCACAGGTTTTCCGTGGTTATAACCGTACGGCACCGTCAGCACGAAGCAACCGGCCGCGCGCGCCGCCTCCGCGTCGTTGCTGGAATCGCCGATCGCCACGACGCGCGCCGGCGCCTGGTCGAAGTCGCGGCACACCTGCAGCAGCGGCATCGGGTCGGGCTTCTTGCGCGGGAACGAGTCGCCGCCGTAGACCAGTTCGAAGTACTCCGTCAGTCCCTTCTTCGCCAACAGAGGTAACGTGAAAGCAATAGGCTTGTTCGTCACGCAGGCGAGACGCAGGCCCAGGTCCTTCAGCGCCTGCAGGCCTTCGATCACGTGCGGATACAGGGTCGCGCGTTCGCCGTTGATGGCGAGGTAGTGGCGCTGGTAGGCGGCCATCGCGTCGTCGAACACGGCATCGATGCGGGCCGTGTCGAAGTCGAGGGCCAGCACGTCGCGGATCAGCTTTTCCGATCCCTTGCCGACCATTGGCTCGATGACGTGCTGGGTGATCGGCGCCAGGCCGAATTCCGCGCGCATGCCGTTCAGCGCGAGCTCGAAATCGGGCACGGTGTGCAGCATCGTGCCGTCCAGGTCGATGATGGCGGCCCGGATCGCATCGAAGCCGTGCTTCATCAGGCGGCCTTCTTCGCGACGCCAGCCAGTTCGGCGCGCATGGCGTCGATGACGGCCTTGTAGTCCGGCTTGCCGAAGATGGCGGAGCCGGCCACGAACGTGTCGGCGCCGGCTGCTGCTGCCGCTGCGATATTGTCGGCCTTGATGCCGCCGTCGACTTCCAGCATGATGTCGCTTGCCCTTCCTGATTGATCGATCAGGCGGCGCGCGATCGCGATTTTTTTTAACGCTTCCGGAATGAACGACTGGCCGCCGAAGCCGGGGTTCACGGACATGATCAGGATCATGTCGATCTTGTCCATCACGTGTTCCAGGTAGTGCATCGGCGTGGCCGGGTTGAACACGAGGCCGGCCTTGCAGCCGTTGTCGCGGATGAGCTGCAGCGTGCGGTCGATGTGTTCCGACGCTTCCGGGTGGAAGGTGATGATGTCGGCACCGGCCTTGGCGAAATCGGGGATGATGCGGTCGACCGGCTTGACCATCAGGTGGACGTCGATCGGCACCTGCACGTGCGGACGGATGGCCTGGCACACCAGCGGGCCGATGGTCAGGTTCGGAACATAATGATTGTCCATCACGTCGAAGTGGATGATGTCGGCGCCGGCGGCGGCGACATTGCGCACTTCCTCGCCCAGGCGGGCGAAGTCTGCGGACAGGATGCTGGGAGCGATGCGGTAGGTGGTCATGGAAGAAGGCCGGTCTTGCCGGGT